>Ga0209849_1000212_pt1 | contig 9760 bp, 9 predicted proteins | sample OrgsoiDNA2013048_FD_185798 | JGI IMG/M metagenome (GOLD analysis project Ga0209849, IMG submission 185798) | Permafrost soil microbial communities from the Arctic, to analyse light accelerated degradation of dissolved organic matter (DOM) -... | ecosystem: Environmental > Terrestrial > Soil >... | reverse complement strand
TGCCGGTCTGGTATCTCTCGCGCATGAGCCGCCGTCACGTAACCGTGGCGCTCTCGGGCGAAGGCGCCGATGAGCTGTTCGGCGGGTACCTGACTTACGTTGCCGACCGGTGGGTGCGGCCGTTCCGCGTGGTTCCAGACGGGCTGCGCCGATTGATGCGGGGCGCCCTGGATCGCTACCTGCCGGTATCCGATGAGAAGATCGGCTTTGAGTACAAGCTCAAGCGGTGGATCGAGGGAAGCCGGCTCCATCCCGATGAGGCGCATTTCTTCTGGAACGGAACATTTTCGAACCAGCAGCGCAATCGCATCCTTCCGGGCTCGAATGGGAATGGCCTTCGAAAACTGGTGGACGGCCTGGAAATCAAACCGGGCGGCGTGCTGGACCGGTACCTGCAGGTGGACCAGAACTATTATTTGCCGGACGACATTCTGTACAAGACCGACCGCATGAGCATGGCTCATTCGTTGGAAGTGCGGCCTCCCTTCCTGGACCACAGAATCGTGGAATTTGCGGCAGGGCTGCCCGAAAGCCTGAAGATCCGCGGCATGAAGCAGAAGCGGCTTCTAAAGGAGTTGATGCGCGGGAAACTGCCGGAGTGCGTGCTCAACCGCAAGAAGACGGGCTTCGATATCCCCACGCACGATTGGTTCCGCGGCACGCTTCGCGCTTTGCTGATGGATACTCTGACACCGGAGGCCATCGCCGCCACGGGCATTTTCGATGCGCGCGCGATCCAGGCGCTGATACGCGATCATATGGAGAGGCGCACTAATGCGGGATATCACCTATGGGGTCTGCTGACGCTGTTCCTTTGGATGAGGAGATGGAAGGTGGAAGCTCTGCCTCCGGAGGAAGCAGTCCGGCCGGCGCCGGTCCGGGTTTTGGCTATCGGATAGTTGTGGCGGCGGTAGCGGCCGCGATTTTTCTGGGATGCATGGTCAGCCCGCCGTCGCTGATGGATGACGTGGACGGCGTGCAGGCGCAGATTGCGCGCAACATGCTGCAATCCGGCGACTGGGTGACGGCGCGCCTCGACGGCGTGGCTTACCTGGAAAAATCCCCTCTCAAGTATTGGATGATCGCGGTCTCATTCATGATCTTCGGAGTTCATGACTGGGCGGCGCGGATTCCCATAGCGGTTGGCACGGTCTTGCTGTGCTGGGTGACCGCGCGATTCGGGGCGTGGGCGTTTGGGTGGCGCGCGGGAATGTACAGCGGGCTGGTTCTGGCAACCAGCGTGGGGCTATTTCTCTTCACCCGCATTCTGATCCCCGACGCGATCCTTACGCTCGCCATCGCCCTGGCGCTGTGGAGCCTTCTGCGCGCCATCGAAGACGGTGAAAGCCATCCCGCGCGGTGGGCCATGCTGATGTGGGCATCCATCGGTCTCGGGCTATTGTTGAAAGGGTTGATCGCTGCTGTTTTCTTCGGGGCGGCCGGACTGCTCTACCTGGGCTTCACACGGCAGTTAACGGCGCGCCGAACGTGGCGGCGGCTGCACCCGTTTTCGGGCATCCTGCTGCTGCTGGCTATTGCCGCGCCGTGGCATGTGCTGGCTACCCTGCGCAATCCGCCGTACTTCGATCTCACCATGCACAGCGAGAAGGGCTCCTATCACGGCTTTTTCTGGTTCTACTTCATCAACGAACACCTCCTGAGGTTCCTGAACCTGCGGTATCCGCGGGATTATAACGTGGTGCCGCGAGCCTGGTTCTGGCTGTTTCATTTTCTGTGGCTCTTCCCGTGGAGCATGTATTTTCCGGCGGCGCTTAAACTGACTTACCGGCAGCCCGGCCGGGCCTCGCGGGTGCGCCTGCTGTGTTTGTGCTGGGCCGGTTTCATTCTGGTATTCTTCACGTTCTCCACCACGCAGGAGTATTACTCCATGCCGGTCTACCCGGCGCTGGCGCTGCTGTTGGGGTCTGCCATTTCGAGCGGGCACGGCTGGTTGCGTTACGGCACCATGGCGATTGCGGCGGTGGCAACGCTCGCAACCGTGGCGATTGCGGCTATTCTCTGGATGGTTCGCGGCCTCCCTGCGCCGAACGACATTGCTTCGGCGTTGACTTCGAACCCGGATGTTTACACGCTATCCCTGGGCCACATGTTCGATCTCACGCTGGCGTCGTTCGCCTACTTGCGGCTGCCGCTGCTGGTGGCGGGTGCGGCATTTGCGGTGGGAGCCGCCGGGGCCTGGCGGCGCCAAGCCACGCGCGCGGGATCGACCGTGCCGTGGGTTGCCCTGACGGTGATGATGGTGATGTTCTATCACGCCGCGCGGCTGGCGCTGGTGGTGTTCGACCCGTACCTGTCGTCCAGGCCGCTGGCCGAAGCGCTGCTCCAGGCGCCCGCGGGCACGCTGATCGTGGACGATCAGTATTACCGGTTCTCTTCCGTTTTCTTCTACGCCAACCGGCGGGCGCTGCTGCTGAACGGGCGCGTCAACAACCTGGATTACGGTTCCTATGCGCCTGATTCGCCGAAGGATATGTTCATCGACGACCATGACTTCCAGGGGCTGTGGGACTCGGCGGACCGGTATTACCTTGTGGCGGAAGGTTCGCAGTTGACGCGATTCAGGAAGTTAGCCGGTAATGGTTCATTGCACGTGGTGAAACTGAGCGGCCAAAAGTACCTTTTTTCCAATCACTGATTTCTACAGAATCTTTTAACCTTTCTTCTCAATCACTTAACAAGCACCGCTAGCCTGGGTGCGAGAGTGCGGATGCTAGTCTCAAGGCAGAGAGAAGGTTGCGAGGCTTAGCGGCGAAGTTAAGCAACGGAGAGACTGACATACTCTCCGCTTCTCTCCGCTTCGATTTGGCGCGGCTCCGCTGATTATCGCGGAGCCGTTTTTTATTTGAGGAGCAATCATGGATATCAAAGACAGCGAACGGGCAAGAGTATCGGAAACCTTGGAGAGAGCGATCAAGTCAGTTGAAGAAAGAATCCAGGCTAAGGAGTTCAAGCCGACAATTGCCGAGTTCTTGAAGTTAGTGCAACTCAGCAAGGAACTGGCGCAGGACGACGTGAAGGAGATCAGGGTTACATGGGTCCAACCAGCGGCCAAGTCCTCGACATAGAGATACCGTATGATCGGCTGCCTTCGCAGAAGCGGTTTCACGACCTGGAAGAAAGATTTAAGGGATTCTCGGGGCCGATCGGATGCGGAAAGAGCTTCACCCTCTGCCAGGAAGCCATCCGGCTTACTTATCTCAACCCTGGCAGATTGGGATTGCTGGGCGCGCCGACTTACCCCATGTTACGCGATGCGACCCAGGCGGCGCTCCTGGAGATTTTGGAGAACAGCGGAATTCAGTATGACCATAACAAGGCCGAGAACACACTGGTGATGAGGGACACGGGGTCGAGGATCCTGTTTCGGCCCGTGGATGAATTTGAGCGGCTAAGGGGCACGAACCTGGCATGGTTCGGCCTGGATGAGCTGACTTACACGCAGGAAGAATCCTGGCTGCGCCTGCAAGGGCGTTTACGGGACCCAAAGGCCACCTGCCTTACCGGTTTCGCGGTCTGGACCCCAAAGGGGTACGACTGGGTCTATCGGATGTTCATTTCGGATCCGTTGCCAGGGTATAAGGCGGTCATAGCACCGCCAAAAGAGAACCGGCACCTTTTAGAAAAGACACCGGATTTTTATGACCGGCTTAAAGACAGTTACGACCCTAAGTTTTATGAACAGGAAGTGCTGGGGATGTACCTCAGCATGGACGGCGGACGGGTGTACAGCGGGTTCGACCGGAACGAGCATATTGAGAAGCTTGAAGTGAACTTGAGGCTGCCGCTATTTTGGGCACTGGACTTTAACGTGGATCCGATGAGCTCGGTTGTCGCACAAATTGAAAATGGCAAGGTCTGGGTGCTGGATGAGATTGTCATCCGGCACAGTACCACGCAGCAGGCCTGCGAAGAGTTCATGAGCCGGTATCCGAATCATGAAAACGGCATTGTGGTGTACGGGGACTCTTCGGGGTACCATCACCAGACTACAGGGTTAACAGACTATCAATTGGTTCGGGAGTACTTTGTGGTTCACTCGAAGACGCCCGTGAAGTATCGGGTGCCGAAGGCCAACCCGGGCGTGAGCGACCGGGTGCATCTGGTCAACCGGATGCTGCGGTCGGCATCGGGAAAGATAGATCTGACTATAGACCCGAAGTGCAAGGAACTGATCAAGGATTTCGAACAAGTATGTTACAAGGACGACTCTCATGAGATCGATAAGGGCCGGGACCGGCAGCGAACTCACGTATCGGACGCTTTGGGGTATCTGATCTGGCAGGAGTGCAAACCGAGCGCAGGCATCGGGGAAAGAGTGGAGCGACTATTTTAGCCATGCAGAACATCAACCGGGAACATCCGGAGTACGTCGCGCGCAAGGCGATGTGGAAGCAGTACAAAGACCTCTACGAAGGCGGCGAACGCCTGCGCCTGAACGCTTCAGAGTATCTGTTGCGGCGCAACAAGGAGCCGGGCGCGGTCTACCAGGAGCGGCTCAGCCGGGTGTTTTACGAGAACTACATCGGTTCGATTATCGATTGGTACGCGGCCACGCTGATGCGGCGGGAACCAATGCTCTTGTTCAACGGAACCGACACGGTGGCCAGGACTTTCTACAACCTGTTGTCGGACGATTGTGACTTAAAGAGGACCAGTCTCCCCGAGTTCTTCCGGCAGCGGTTCATCCAGACGATGGTGTGCGGTAAGAGCTTTATCGTGGTGGATTTTCCGCGATCGAGCGCGCCGGTGATGAGCCGGGCGGAAGAGGACGCTTCCGGGAGGTCGCGCGCCTACCTGGTGGATTACGGCGCGGACGAGGTCATCAACTGGAGTTACACCCAGACAGGAGGCTTGGATTGGATAGTGATCCGGACGTCGGTCCTGCAGCAATCCAAGGTTACGGATGCGAAATGGGAGAAGGAGACGCGGTGGATCTACTACGACCGCGAGAATTTCCGGATCTTCCGCAAGACCGGCGAGGCGAACCCGATCGAGCTGATAGATGAAGGACAGCACGGCTTTGCGCCGCTGCGGCGTGTACCTGTGTTCGAAATGAAGGTTTCCGACGGCTTGTGGCTGATGAACAAAGCCGCCCTGGTGCAAGTGGAACACTTCAACAAATCCAATGCGCTCTCGTGGGCTTTGACGATGGGGCTGTTCGCCACTCCGGTGATTTATTCGGATCGGGAATGGAACCAGATCGTCGGCGAATCCTACTACATCCAACTCGGGCCGCAAGACAAGTTCGGGTGGACGGAGCCGGACGGCAAGGTTTATCAGATAGCGGCGGACAACCTGGTCCGGTTAAAGGACGAAATCTATCGCGTCTGTTATCTGATGAGCCAGGCTGAAGATACGGGCGGTGGAGGGCGGATCTCGGCTGTCAGCATGCAGCGGGACTTCAACGTGACGCAGGAAGTGCTGCGCGCCTACGGCGACCGGGTTAAGGACACGATGAAGCAGGTTCTGCGCGCGATTGCGGAGGCACGGCAGGACGGTGTTTCGATCGAGGTCTCGGGATTGGACGAATTCGACATTGGAGACTTGGGCGTTGAGTTGGACGACGCGAAGAAACTCCTGGATTTAGGGATCGTATCGGAAACCCTCAAGAAGCAGGTCTTCAAGAAACTGGCGTTCAAGTACCTGTGCGACGTCAGGCAGGAAATCAAGAACCAGGTTGCCGACGAGATCGACGGTCTACCGGCCGGCGGTTAGTTCAAACAGAGACGAGAAAGGGGAAAGGACATGGAGGCTTATGGAAGGCATTGATGTTCAAGCAATCGTGCGGGAGGCGGTCAAGGAGTTCGTTAGCCACGAACAAACCAAGAGCGAGCCGGCTTACAAAGCGGAGCTCCTGGAAGAGAGGAGGCGAAGGGAACAACTGGAGCGCCGGCTGAACGAAGTGGTAACGGAGAACAAACGCAGCCGCCAGATTGCGGAAGAAGCGGACCGCGGTTCGACGGTAAGAGCGGAATTGCAGCGGCTCGGCGTAGCCAAAATCGATCTTGCGTTCAAGGTGGTGAAGGATGGAATCTCGCGGACGGAAGACGGGCGCCTGGTGGCCCGGGGAGATAACGGCGAGGTGCCGTTGAAAGAGTATCTGACGGCATTCGTCAGCGAGAATCCGGAGTTTCTGCCGGCGCGCATTGCGGGGGGAACCGGGATGACGGCCACCTTTAAGGCCCCTATGGATAGCAGAGAGACGGTAAGTATCGAACAGATCCGTCCGGGCATGAGCAAAGAAGAGATGCAGCGCGTACGAGAGGAAATCGTGCGCGTGGCGTCGCAGACCCTACGGGGGCTGTAGGTAGCGCCGGCGGTCTATGCCGCCGGTAACTGAGTTAGAACACAGACAGGCCAGGAGGCCTGTCCTACTAAGGAGAATGAATGGCAGCTATTACTTCGAGTAACGTGGCAAACGCGATTGTCAAACTGGTGGCGGTGGATGCATTGCCGGTGCTGGTGGGGAACCTCGTCATGGGGAACCTGGTGAATCGCGATTATGAGCCGATCCTGGCACATGCCGGCGACACGGTAAACGTTCCGATACCGCCGATCATGGTGGCAAACAACATCGCCGAAGGCGGTACGGTGCAGACGCAGAACCCGAACCTGGGGAACGCGCAGATTGTGCTGAACACCCACGCCGAGGCGACATTCCAGATTCCGGACGTCACGAAAGTGCTGGCGGTTCCGGACCTTCTGAAGATCTATATGGAGCCGGCCGTGGCGGCGATCGCCCAGCGGATCGAGAGCGACCTGCTGAACCTGTATGCCGGTTTTACGGCCAACACGCCGGTGGGTACGCCGGGGACGACGATCACGGAAGCGGTCATCGATCAGGCGGAAACGGCGCTGTTTCTGGCGAAAGTTCCAGCCACCGAGCAGAAGTTCATCGTAGTGGACGCGGCTACCTATTCGGCATGGCGCCAGATTCCGCGCTTCAGTGAGTTTCAGACAGCGGGTGACGCGGGCCTGCGCGCGATTGTTGACGGTACGGTGGGGAAGATCAAAGACTTCTTCGTCTTCCGGTCGCAATTCGTTTCCAAAACCGGCAGTACTCCGGCAACCACTCACAACCTGGCGTTTACCAAGAGCGCTCTCGGGTTGGTGATCCGCCGCCTGCCGCAGCCTCTGCCGGGAACCGGCGCCATCGCGGAGTATGCCGAGCTGGGCAACTTCGGGATGCGGGTAGTGATGAGCTATCAGCCGGACACGTTGGCTCAACAGTTCACGGTGGATGTGCTGTATGGCTGCGGCGTGCTGCGAAACGTGTGCGGTGTGCAGGTGAATACCTAGCATCGCGTCACTGCGGGGCCGGGGCCTACCCGGCCCCGCGGAAGACATCCAGGAACAGGAGATAGCAATGGATCTACGTCTGTATTACCAAAAGATTCGAGACATTGAGGCGACCATCGCCGACGAGTTTCCGGTGGTAGTGAGCCGGGAGACGGGGGACGGAGGAAAGAGTGGAACCTTGACCGAAGTGCCGCGCCGCCTGGCCGCGAAAATGATCGTGGAGGGCCAGGCGCGGCTGGCCGCGATAGAGCAAAAGCAAACCTTCCGCGAGTCACAGGCTGAGGCGAAACGGCTGCTTGACCAGGTTGAGGCTGCGGCAAGAATTCAGGTGACGGTAGTGTCGGCTGCCGAACTGGACAAGTTCAAGGGCGGAAAACCTTCCGCGGCGAAATAGGCGGATTACATGGCATTGTTCATGGATGGGTCCGTATCGAGCATGGATGACCTGACGGCGCAGGACTCGCAACTTCTGGATACCGCGAACGTCGAAAACATCGACGTGACGCGGAAGCTGGCCCTGGCTCAAGATGAGCTGGGGCTGGATCTGGATACCCTGCTGACGCGGCTGAGTTACACCGAACAGCCGTTCTGGTACACCTCGCCGCCAAAGATCTCAACCGTGGTGGTGACGCGGCCCCTGAAAATGTGGCACACATTTCGTGCTCTTGAGATGGTATACGCCGACGCGTACAACAGCCAGCTAAACGACCGGTATGCCGGCAAGCGCGACCAGTTTCATGCGCGCGCCCAATGGGCCTACGAGAAGCTGGTGCAAACCGGACTGGGAATCGCTTCCGACCCGATCCCGCAAGCGGCCACGCCGACAGTGACCATCGCGGCGGGCGGCTTGGCGGATGGCACTTACTACGTGACCATGGCGTGGATGAATCGGGAAGGCGAAGAAGGGGCCAGTGCCGTTCCAATCGCGATCGCGACCGCGGGCAGCAGCCTGTTGGCGCAACCGGTGAACGCGCCGCCAAATGCCACGGGATGGAAAGTCTATGTTGGCGGCGCGCCGGATTCGATGGTGCTGCAGAACGAGTCGCCGATCGCCATCGGACAGACCTGGCTGCAGCCGGACCCGTTGGTAACCGTGGGGCCGGCGCCGGGTTCGGGACAACAACCCAACTACACGCGGCCGGTGCCGCGCATGATACAGAGGGGCTGATGACGGCAAAGATCGGAAGTGCGGTGGCGGCCATGGTCATAGGACGGATTACCGGACCGGCCGGGGTCAATTCCATTCTGGCGGCCCTGGCGCAGGCGGACCAGAACCTGGCCGGCCCGCTGAACGTGGCGCAGGTGCGCTCGCAGAACGTAGCGGCCGACCTGGCGGAACGTGGCGGCACGGTCAAGTATCCGGCGGTAAATGTCTACTGCGAGCAGATTGTCAACCAAATGACCGAAAAATTCCGCATGTTTTCGGGCACGGTGCAGATGGCGGTCGAGGTCCGGCATTCGCAGGATCGGCTGGAGGGGCTTCAGGACAGCATGGACCTCTACGCGGACGCCATCATGTCCGTGTTGAACGCGAGCCGCGGCGACTGGGGCGAGGGCGCATTTTACGGCGGAGGGTACAAAGTGGCGTTCGGAACCGTGAAACAAGGCGGGAAGAATTTCATCCAGGTAGCGAAGATCACATTCGAGATTGGAGTAAGCAAGAGCTAGCATGGCCACGTATATTTCCTCAAAAGCAAACCGGTTTTACACGGTGCTCGAAGGCGCCTATGGCCGGGTGGGATCGATCGCATCGGCCAACCGGATTCCCGCGCTGAAGCTGGGGGTCCAGCAGCAACTGGAAGTAACCCAGCGAAAAGACAAAACGGGCAGCCGAACGTTTGCCGGCCTGCCGGTGGGCGGCAGAAGGAGCACCAAGTTCGATTTGCAAACCTATCTGACGAGTTGGAATCGACCGGCGGGAAGTCCGGGATACGGCCCGTTGTTCCAGGCGGCGCTGGGCGGAGCGCCGCTATCCTTCGCCGGGGGCGCGGTCGCGTCCTGCACGGCGGCGGGAAGGCTGGGCTTCGGCGGGACTCATGGGCTTGGTGTGGGGCAGGCGGTTTCGAGCGGAGGCGAAATCCGGTTCGTGGCGGCCATCGTGGACGCGAGCACCGTGCAATTGAATGCACCGTTCACGATCCTGCCTGCCGCGGGCGCGGCTCTCGGCGGGACCATCACATACGTTCCGGCAACGGAACTGCCGAGCGTCAGCATCTTCGATTATTGGACGCCAAATACCGCCGTGCAAAGGCTGCTGTGCGGCGCGGGCATCGACCAGATGGCGATCCAGGTCAACGGGGACTACCACGAATTCCATTTCAGCGGCCTGGCGCAGGACGTCTTGGACAGCAGCAGCTTCTCGGGAAGTGTGGGCCAGTTGCAGAGCTTTCCCGCCGAGCCGGCACTGGACGCGTTCGACTATTCGATCGTGCCGGGGAAT
>Ga0209849_1000211_pt1 | contig 9766 bp, 6 predicted proteins | sample OrgsoiDNA2013048_FD_185798 | JGI IMG/M metagenome (GOLD analysis project Ga0209849, IMG submission 185798) | Permafrost soil microbial communities from the Arctic, to analyse light accelerated degradation of dissolved organic matter (DOM) -... | ecosystem: Environmental > Terrestrial > Soil >... | reverse complement strand
TGGCGTGTGGAATCCGGCGTGACAATGGTCAAGGGTTGACGGCAGACGTCGCGGCCAGCGGTGCTCGGATGAACCCCAGGCGGGCCAGCAGGCCCAGCCCGAACGCCGCCACCGCGGCGAGACCGGCGCCGGCTCCGAAGGCGGGGCCCGCACCTGATCGATCCCACAACCATCCCGTCAGTAATCCCGCGGGGAGCGCGGCCAGACCGACCACGCCGTGATAAAGGCCGAAGGCCCGTCCCCGTCGCACGGAGCCCGCGAGGTCCGAGACCAGCGCGCGCTCGGGAGCCTCGGCCAGCCCGTGATAGACGGCGTAGAAGCTCAGCAGGGCGACGATATGCCAGCGACGGCTGGCCAGCGCGAAGCCCAGGTAAGCTCCGGCATAGGCCAGCCATCCAAAGGCGATCAGCCACACCCGGGGGAACCGGTCCGATAGCGTCCCCCCCACGGCGGCGGTGACCGACTTCACGGCGTGGTGCCCGAGCCACAGCAGGGGAAGCGAGGCGGCGCCCCAGCCGAGATTCGACGCGCGCACGAGGATGAACGCGTCCGATGAGTTGGCGAGCGCGAAGATCCCGCACATCGTGAGATAGGCTGCAAGGGGGGAGACCGGCAGCCGTCGTCCCGCCTGGGCCGCCTGGGCCGCCTGGGCCGCCTGGGCGCTGGCGCCCGTTTCGCCCGGCTCCCGAGCGCGTTCCTGCGGCTGCGGGGGGGAGCCGGAGGTCCTGGCGGCCGCGGCGCCCAAGAGCTGCGACTGAACCGGCGACTGCCCCGGCGACTGCCGTGGGATCTCGCGCAGCCGCAGCGCGAGCAGGGTCGGGGCCGCCAGCCCCATCCCCGCCGCCAGGGCGAACGTCGACCTCAGGGACCAGCCTGCGGCGATACACACGCTCGCCACCAGAGGGCCGATCGCAGCGCCCAGGTGATCCATGGACTGCGTGACGCCAAAGGCGCGCCCACGGTCGGTCGCCGGGACGGCATCCGCCAGCATTGCGTCACGCGCGCCGGAGCGAATGCCCTTGCCGGCCCGATCCAGGCTTCTGGCGAAAAGCACGTGCCAGGGACTCGACGCGAGCGCCAGACCGGCCCGTCCCACGGTAGCCACCAGATAGCCCCCGATGACCAGCGGGCGACGTCGCACCCGGTCCGACCAGCGACCGGCCGCGATCTTGATGCCCACGGCAATCGTATCGGCGAATCCCAGCGCGAGGCCCACGAACCCCATGGGCGCGCCGAGCTGGCTCAGGAACAGGCCGAGCAACGGAAACACCGCCTCGCTGGACGCATCGTTCAGGAGGCTGGCCAGGCCAAACAGCCATACCGCCTGGGGCAGGGCGATCCGGGCTCGACCGGGAGGCCGGTCGACGCTCACGATGTCCTCATCCGGCACAGTCTGGCACGACGCGCCGCCTTGCGATCACGCGGACGCTCGCCACCCGCGCCCGAGCCCGCGCCCCTGAGCCGCACGGATATGGCGCTGATCTCAAAACTTTCAGATAGAATTTCGAGTATCTTAGATAACAGTTAATATGTGGCTAGTTTGGGACACGTCGCCGTCGGGATGTGGGCTGGCCGCCGGTTCGGCCACGGCCGCGGCGACCGATGGCGAACTGGCACGGCCATGGCGGTCTTTGCTGGATTGGCCCTGTTGCCCGACCTCGACTACCTGGGCGTGATGATGGGCGTCGCCAATTCCGGGCCTTGTGGTCACCGGGGGGCGACCCACTCGCTGGTCCTGCCGGTGTTGGGGGCTCTGGCGGCGTTTGGTCTCGCGCCTTGGCTCAAGCTCCCGAGGTGGCGTGCGGCTGCCTTCTGCGGGCTGGTCGTGGTCAGTCATGCCCTGCTGGACTCGATGACCACCGGGAGCCGAGGTGTGCCGTTGCTGTGGCCGCTGAGCTTCGCGCGGTTCGAGATGCCCTGGCGACCCATTCCCAATGCACCCTGTGGCCTGAGCTACCTGTCCCGCGAAGGGTTGCGAGTCGCGTCCATCGAGCTCATCCAGTTTTTCCCCGTGTGGGCGCTCGCAGTCTGGCGCCCCAGGCCGGTCCCGCAACCGATCGCGGCACGGGGAAACATCGAACACCGCGATATTCAGGACCGCGAACCCTGGTCGGCGGCTCGTCCAGAAAGGCACTGACGCAACCGGATGTCACGGAGCGTCTTTTTTTTCGGCAATTGCGTCTAACTGGCTCTTTTTTGTCGACATTTGCGTCAACACACCTCAAAGTGTCGCGTTCTATGAGCTCGCTTGGAACCGAACTCGAGGAAAGCCCAGAGGAAGAGTCGGCGCCTCCCGCGGAAGCCGCCCCCGCCCCGGTCGAGGCGGTCGCTGTAGCCGCTGAAGATGTGGACGAGGCCGGGGACGCTCATGACCCCGTCCGGATGTACCTGCGGGGGATGGTCTCCATCGCGCTTCTGACCCGCGAAGGGGAGGTCGCGCTGGCCCGCCGTATCGAGGATGCGGAGCATCGCGTGCTCAAGGCGGTGCTGAGAGCACCGGTCGCCGTCAACGCGATCCTCGACATCGGTACCCAGCTGCGCAGGGCCAAGATCCGGGTCACCGAGGTCACCCGCGATGCCGACGATCAGGATCCGGACTTCGACGAGGAATGGCATACCAACCGGGTCTGCAAGGCCCTCGAAAACATCGGGCGCCTGTTCCGCAAGCACCAGAAGCTGCTCGAGACGGCACCCAAGCGCCCGACCTCCACGGTGAAGTCGCGTTTCGAGCAGAAGCTCGGCGCCAGCGCCGAGGAGCTGTTCCAGGCCTTGCTGGAGATCCGGCTCGGAAAGGAACGCGTCGGGCCGATCCTCGACCAGCTCAAGATGTACGTTCATCGCCTCGAGGGCGGACGGCGGCTGCTGGCCGACTGCGAACAGCGGGCGGGAATGAGCCTCTCCGATCTGCGCAAGACCCTGCGACAGGTGCGTGATTCGGCCGTCAGACGTCAGGCGCTCACGCGCAAGCTCGGCCTGCGCGTCGAGGAGCTCGAGAAGATCGCCGACCAGGCGGCCGAGGCAGGCCGTCAGCTCAGACAGGTCGAGACCGACGCGGGAATGACCGAGCAGCTGCTCCGCGAGACCGTGCGCGAGATCGAGGACGGGGAGCGGGCCGGAGAAAAAGCCAAGGCCGAGATGATCCGGGCCAACCTGCGTCTCGTGGTGGCGATCGCGAAGAAGTACGCGAACCGCGGGCTGCTGTTCCTGGACTTGATTCAGGAGGGAAACATCGGCCTCATGCGCGCGGTCGAGAAGTTCGACTACCGGCGTGGGTTCAAGTTCTCGACCTATGCGACGTGGTGGATACGCCAGGGCATCACCCGAGCGATCGCGGATCAGGCCCGCACTATCCGCATTCCCGTCCACATGAACGAGTCGTTGCACAAGCTGACGCGGACCACTCACGCGCTCGTGCGGAAGCTCGGCCGCGATCCGCTGGTGGAGGAGCTGGCCGACGACATGGGCATGCCGGTCGAGAAGGTGCGGCAACTCCTGCGCATCTCGAAGACCACCGTGTCACTCGAGACGCCGGTCGGCACCGACGAGGACGCCCGGCTCGGCGACTTCATCGAGGACAAGGACGCCATCTCGCCGGCCGACGCGCTGGTGGCGGCGGATCTCTCCGAGCAGACCCGCCGGGTGCTGGCCACGCTGTCGCCCCGCGAGGAGAAGATCTTGCGCATGCGCTTCGGCATCGGCGAGCGTTCCGACCATACCCTCGAGCAAGTTGGCGAGGAATTCGATCTGACCCGCGAGCGCATCCGCCAGATCGAGTCGAAGGCCCTCAAGAAGCTGCGTGCCAGCCGAGAGTTCCGCGAGCTGCGAAACCACTGACACGCGCCAGGGGGGACTTCGTCCCCCCAACGTCTCCCTGGTCGCTACGAAATGGGCGTCCCGATCTCGTCGATGACATAGCGACCCAGTTCAATTCTCCAGCGGACAAAGACTGGTGGATTGAGCGGCAGCTTCGTGGGGGGCACGAACGTGACACCGTCGACGTCGCGCCACGGCCTACCCTGGGTCGCCTCGACGAAATGAACGAATGGATCGTCCTCGTCGAAGAAGAATTCAGCGAAGTCGCCGCCCGCCCTCATTCCTCTGGACAGCTCGTTGTACGAAAACGTGTTCGTCTTTCGCCTGCCGTGCCTGACGGGAGAATCGTCGTGCTCGGTCGTCACGAGTATCCACGGCGCCGTCCTCGAGAAGCAAGACAACAGTTTTCCCAGATCCCGCCTGGAAAGAGCTGAGACAAACCTGTCCATCGCGACGTGGGCATCACTATTCGCGCCGCGGTGGGAATCTTCGCGTCCAGCCGTAGAAGCCTGCCGTTGTGCCGTCGCATGGTCATCGGCGGCAAGGGCTCGGAGGGGGGGCGTTGCAACGATCAGGAACACCAGACCGGTGAACCTCAGATATGATCGTCCTGGCACCAACTACACGAATCCAGCTGAATCGGCCACAAAGTGGCGAAGTTTGGCGTCGAGATCGTAACCAGACGGCCACCGCAAGCCCAGGAGACGCGACCTTGGGTATGTCTTGATACAGACGGAGGACTTGTGCGCGCCGACCGTTTGATTTCCACCGAGGCATCGAAGATCGCCCGCCACGTCGCCAACAACGAACGTAACGTGCCCGCGCCAACCGCCCGGCGGTCTTGTGAACACTGCGACGCACCCGAAGCAGGGGGTCGACTGAGCAATACCGGTTCCCCAAATTAGCCATGACTTGGCATTGGGCTTCCCCGAGCCCTGAATTCCCGCCCTCTTCATGCACCAATTTGCGAACGCCGAGCACCAGGAGGTCTCGTCGTCGGCAAAGCTTCCGACCTGCGAGAGGTACTCGAGCACCCAGGGACTGTTCTCAGGCCCTGCGTAGCGGTGCTGTCCCATCTCTTTGAATGCGTGTTCCATCCAGGGACAGCTCTTGAAGAGATCCCGCAGGCGGGCGGCAGCAATCAACGCGTTTCCCGTTGGGGCAGCGATCATGGGACCGTGTCATGGTCTGCAAGGTTCATGGGCATTTTTTCTAACACAAGTGCCCCGCGGTGGCAGCGATCACTGCACCTATCAGGGACGGGGGCGGAGCTTGGAGTGGTGGTGGGGTTGGGGGGGCAGGCCCGTGTGCTGGGTCCGGAAGTTTCTGGCCGATGCCGGGCGCCGGGTGGTGGTGGGCTGGTGCAGGGGAATCAGCTGATGCTTGCCCGAGCCGATCAGATCAGCGCGGCCCATGCGGCGCAGGGCCGCGCGCAGGAGCGCCCAGTTTTCTGGATCGTGGTACCGCAGGAAGGCCTTGTGCAGGCGGCGGACCTGCAGACCGCGCGGGACGTGCACCTCCTCGCCGCCCTTGCGTCGCACGGGCTTCAAGGGATTGCGGCCGGTGTGGTACATCGCGGTCGCTGTCGACATGGGCGAGGGCAAGAAGGCCTGGACCTGATCGGCCCTGAAGTCGTTGCGCTTCAACCAGACCGCCAGGTTCAGCATGTCCTCGTCGGTGGTGCCCGGATGGGCGGCGATGAAGTACGGGATCAGGTATTGCTCCTTGCCGGCCTCGCGCGAATATCGGTCGAACAGCTCCTTGAATTTGTCGTACGACCCGATTCCGGGCTTGAGCATCTTGGACAGCGGGCCGTCCTGGGTGTGCTCGGGCGCTATCTTCAGGTATCCGCCCACGTGGTGGGTGGCCAGCTCCTTGACGTATTCGGGAGAGGTGGCAGCCAGGTCATAGCGAAGGCCCGAGGCCACCAGCACCTTCTTGATGCGCGGGAGCGCCCGCGCCTTGCGGTAAAGGTCGATCAGCGCCGAGTGATCGGTGTCGAGGTTGGAGCAGATGCCGGGATAGACACACGAGGGCAAGCGACAGGCAGACTCGATCTGGGGACTCTTGCAGGCGAGCCGATACATGTTGGCGGTCGGTCCGCCGAGGTCCGAGATCACGCCCGTGAAGCCCGGAACCCGGTCACGGACCTCCTCGATCTCGCGCAGGATGGACGCTTCAGAGCGGTTCTGGATGATGCGTCCCTCGTGCTCGGTGATCGAGCAGAAGGTGCAACCTCCGAAGCAACCCCGCATGATCGTGACGGAGAACCGGATCATCTCGTAGGCGGGAATCTTCGCGTCCAGCCCCTCGCCGTAGCTCGGGTGTGGCCGACGGGTGTAGGGCAGCTCGTAGACCCGATCCATCTCGGCCGTCGAGAGCGGAATGGGCGGTGGATTGATCCACACGTCGCGGGTCCCCGCCCCCTCACCGTGACGCTGGACCAGCGCCCGGGCGTTCCCGGGGTTGGATTCGGTGTGAAGGATGCGAGAGGCGTGGGCGTAAAGAACGCGATCGTGAGCCACGGCTTCGCAGTCCGGCAGTCGGATGACCGTGCGCGCGCGATCGGCGCGAGGTCGAGTCAGCCCGCGCACGGGAATCAGCCGTTCCGTGGGTGTCGCTCCGCCCCCGACGCTGGCGCCCACACGCAACGCCTCGTCCCCCGTAACGCCGCCCGACGACGGCTTCGATTGATCGGCGCAGGGTGACTGGCCCCCTCCCCCATCGGGTCCCACCGCCGTCACCTCTTGATAGGGATTGATCGGCTTGCCGACGGGACCGGGCGCGTCGACCGAGCGCGAATCGATCTCGGTCCATCCCGCCGGAAGGCCGCGCGCCAGGAACGCGGTCCCGCGCACGTCGGTGATGGTGGAAGGGGATTCGCCCGCGCCCAGCCGATGGGCGATCTCGACGACGGCGCGCTCGGCGTTGCCGTAGACCAGCAGATCCGCGCGAGCGTCCACCAGAACCGAGCGATGGACCTGATCCGACCAGTAGTCGAAATGCGCGATGCGACGCAGGCTGGCCTCGATCCCCCCGATGACGATGGGCACGTCGGCAAAAGCCTCGCGACAACGGCGGGCATAGACGATCACCGCCCGATCGGGGCGCTTGCCGCCGACTCCCCCCGGCGAGTATGCATCGTCGGAGCGCATCCGACGGTCGGCGGTGTAGCGGTTCACCATGGAATCCATGTTGCCGGCGGTCACGCCGAACATGATGTTGGGGCGTCCCAGTGCGCCGAACGGCGCGGCGCTGCGCCAGTCCGGCTGAGCGATGATACCGACGCGAAAGCCCTGCGACTCAAGGAGCCGACCGATCAAGGCCGCGCCGAAGCTGGGATGATCGACGTAGGCGTCGCCGCTGATGAGAATGACGTCGCAGCTCTCCCAGCCGAGCTCATCCATCTCGGCGCGGGACATCGGCATCACCGGCGCAGTCCCGAAACGCTCGGCCCAGTACTTTCGGCGAGCGAACAGGGTTTGCTGGACAAAGTCCGGCGACACGATCTGGAATCCGCTGCCGGGCGTCGTCGACGAGCGCGGGCCGGCACCCCGAGCCGATGGGGCGCCGGTCCCCGACACAGAGACGGCTCGCTGTGCGTCCCGTGATTCCGGCTTGTCCATGGCCGGCCCTCCATAGCACGCAACACCCCGAGCCGCCCGGTTTCGCGAGCGGCCGGGGCCGCCAGGCCCGCGTCTCAGCGGTCGCGGGGAGGATGCTTGACGCTGCGCGCCTTGCGCATGCGGACGGGATTTTCGGGGGACGGAATCGCTCCGAGCGCCACGGAGATCGTCTTGTCGCCGTCGGGAACGGTCGACGCTGTGGCCTCCGCGTACCCATCCAGTTGAAGACGAAAGGACACCACGATCTGGGACGGGTTGACCGGCAGGGTGGCGGGCGTGGTGCCGACGTTTCGACCGGCCCCGTCGACGATCCGAGCCCCGGCTGGCACCGAGACGAACGTGACCAGCACGAACTTGTCCGGGTTGGCACGAGCCGAGGCGGGCAGCCTCAGGGCGGCGGCGCTCGACATCTTCTTCCACAACGCGCGGCCACCAACCACGGTGCCGCCCATGACAGCCAGGGCCAGAACAGCGATCGCCCCGCCGACCAGTCGGCGTTGCCAGGCCCCGCGGGTGAAGCGGGTATGCTCGGCCGAACCGGCCCCCCCGAGGCGCCCCGCCAGGCTCCCGGTCGAGGTTTTGTATTCGGCTCGTCCTGCCGTGCCGGCCTGTCCACCTCCCAGCCCAGCGTCCGTGCCGCCGACTCTCTGCCCCGACAGCGGCCTGGTCGTTCCCGAAGCGCGCTCGTTGAGGGAGACCTGTGCGGAAGCGCTCGGTGGCGGTCCTGATCGGGGTCCCGGTGCGAGCCCGGGTGCGAGTCCGGAAGGGGGTCGGGGCGTTGCGTCTGAATCGCCGCCCGCGCCCGTCGGGCCGGGCTGACCACCGCCGGCTCGAGAAGTCGGGCCGCCGGCCCCCTCATCGTCCGCGGCGGCATCGGACGACAGCGAGCGGATCAACCGAAGGACGGCGCGGCTCGACGATCGGAACGCGGCCAGGTAGTTCTCGACGTCGGCCAGCATGTCGGCCGCCGATGAATACCGCGCCCCGAGATCGCGCGCCGTGGCCCGCGCGACCACCAGATCCAGGGCCGGGGGTACGTTCGAGTTCCAGGCTGATGGTGGCGGAGTGGTCTGCGCCAGCAGATCGATCTTCGTTTGCAGATCATTGTGGGCCCGAAACATGACCCGCCCCGTGAGGATCTCGTGGAGCACGCAGCCCATGGCGAACACGTCGGCTCGCGCGTCGATCGCGCCGCACGTGATCTGTTCGGGCGCCAGGTAGGCGATCTTGCCCTTGACCACCTTGCCCTCGTCGTCGGACAGCAGATCGGTGGCGCGGGCGATTCCAAAATCGAGCACCTTGACCGCCCCGGTGTCGGCGATCATGACGTTGGACGGCGACACATCCCGATGCACGATGTCGAGTGGGCGACCCGAACCGTCGCGGAGATTATGGGCGTAGTCCAGGGCAATCAGGACCTCGCGCGTGATCTCGGCCGCCACCACCACGGGCATCGCGCGCTCCTGCTCGCGCAGCCTCGTCAAGACCTCGCGCAACGTCATGCCACGGATGCTCTCCATGGCGATGAAGTAGGCGCCGTCCGCCTCGCCGAATTCGAAGATCTGCACGATGTTCGGGTGCGTCAGCAGCGCCGAGATCTTCGCCTCGTTCACGAACATCTGGGTGAAGCGGGGCCGCGCCGACAGGTCCGGGAGGATCCTCTTGACCACCAACTCGCGACGGAAGCCCTCGGGGCCCTTCACGGCCGCGCGGAAAACCTCGGCCATCCCGCCCGCCCCGATCCGCTCCACCAGCTCGAAGCGCCCAAGGCGCGCGGGAGCCGCCGTCGGTTCCCGACCGCGGAGAGGCGAACGAACGTGGGGCAATGCGCCCAAGGCACCACGGACATCGGCGGAAAGCTTGCCGAGCGTAAGGGCCCCCGCGCCATGACAGTGGGGCGTCCCCACGGAGGGCGGCCAGGGTGAGCAAATGTGGGCATTCGGCAACCTGGCCGGAGAGCGATTGACGACCGCCAGCCGTTCGTCTAGAAATCCGCTTCCGAATCGCGGGAGTAACTCAGTGGTAGAGTGCCACCTTGCCAAGGTGGACGTCGCGGGTTCGACTCCCGTCTCCCGCTCAACCTAACCGCCCGGAAAACCCGGGCATTTTCTTTGTCCTCGGCCCTGTCTGGTCCCCGATGTGCCTGTTTGCGAGGGCATGTGCCTAAGAATGTGCCTAGTTAAGCGCACGTTTTGAGGCCTCCTGCTGGTGTTTCCTGGTATCGGTAGCGTCCCCGGCCTTCCTCATCGGCCCGCCCTGCAACAGCTTCAGCATCCCCTCCACCGCGGCCTTCTTCTCCCCGACGTCGACGTGTGAGTAGTGCTCGG
>Ga0209849_1000210_pt1 | contig 9773 bp, 10 predicted proteins | sample OrgsoiDNA2013048_FD_185798 | JGI IMG/M metagenome (GOLD analysis project Ga0209849, IMG submission 185798) | Permafrost soil microbial communities from the Arctic, to analyse light accelerated degradation of dissolved organic matter (DOM) -... | ecosystem: Environmental > Terrestrial > Soil >... | reverse complement strand
CGGATCTCGTTCTTCCGGACCGCGCGCAAGTGACCATGGAGCGGCACTTCCTGAAGTCTTACGTGGACCTGCTGATCCGGACCTGCCACCGCCGCGGCATCCACGCCATGGGGGGCATGGCCGCGCAGATCCCCATCAAGAACGATCCCGAAGCCAACCAGCGCGCGCTGGACAAGGTGCGGCAGGATAAACTTCGCGAAGTTCGAGCCGGGCACGACGGCACCTGGGTGGCGCATCCGGGCCTGGTACCGGTGGCGAAAGAGGTGTTCGACGCCCAGATGGCATCGCCCAACCAGATCTCCGTTTCGCGCGCCGAGGTGAACGTCAGCCCATCGGACCTGCTCTCGGTCCCCGCCGGGGAAATCACGCAAGGGGGTCTGGAACTGAACATCGACGTCGGTATCCAGTACCTGGAATCGTGGCTTCGCGGGAATGGCTGCGTGCCCATCTACAACCTGATGGAAGATGCCGCCACCGCCGAGATCTCGCGCTCGCAGGTGTGGCAGTGGAGCCGCCACGGCGCGCGCCTGAGCGATGGCCGCCCGATCGACGCCGAACTGGTGCGCCAGACCATTCCGCGGCAACTGGATAAGATACGGACTCTGATTGGAGCCGGGCGCTTTGATTCGGGCAAGTTCGATTTGGCGGCCCGGCTGTTTGAGCAGATGACGATCTCGGACGATTTCCCGGAGTTCCTCACCTTGACGGCTTACGAGTTCCTGGACTGAGCCCGCGACTGAGAGTGCCGGCTAATATTTCGTATCGCGAATGTGGTGGTCGAGCCAGGTGCGCAGAAAGCGCAAGGTTTCCATATCCAGGCGGGTTTGCCGCTTCTCGATGCGCCGCCCCAGAGCTTCTACCTTCTGAGTAAGGCGCAGGTGCTCGCGGGAAGTCTGCTCGATGTTGGGGCGGCCCTCTTTTCGCAGGATGGCATCTTCTTTTTCGAAGTGGGCTCTGGTTTGTTCGGCAAGCCGGGAATACACGACCCCCAGGTCATCTTCCGTGGTGCCGTTGAGAATGCCTTCGTGCAACTCCTCAGCGATGCGAAACAACTCCCGGTGTTCAGAGTCGATCTCGGCGATACCGACAGAGAATTCATCGTTCCATTCGAAAAGGCTCATATTTTGCCTGACCTTTATGGTACCGCGTCGCGCAAAGGCGCTCTATCATAATCCAAAGAACGGGAGCGCTGAGCGGTCTTTCGGATACAATGCGAGGGTGAATCGCAGAGACTTCATGGGCGTTGCGGCGGGGACCGCTCTGGCCGGCAATGCAGCGCCCGCCGCCATTCCCATCATCGACACGCACATCCACCTGTTCGACACGAATCGCTCGCAGGGTGTGCCGTGGCCGCCGAAAGACAATGCCGTTCTCTACCAGCCCGCGCTGCCCGGCCGCTACCGAAAACTCGCGGTCCCGTTGGGCATCCAGGGCGCAATTGAGGTGGAGTGCAGTCCCTGGCTGGAGGACAACCAGTGGGTCCTGGACATCGCCGCCAAAGACACCATCGTCGTCGGCACAATTGGCGACCTGGAACCCGGTAAACCGGATTTCCGCAAGAGCCTGGAGCGTTTTCGCCGGAACCCGCTCTTCCGCGGTATCCGGTATGGAAACCTGTGGGACCGCGATTATGCGGGCGAGGCTGCCAAACCCCAATTCATCGCCGATCTCAAGGCTTTGGCCGCAGCGGGGCTCGTGCTGGACACCGCCAACCCAACTCCGTCCCTGATTTCGTGGGCGGTGCGCCTCACGGACCGGGTTCCCGATTTGCGCCTGGTGGTGGATCACCTGGCTCAGCTTGAGCCACCCGCCGAGCCGGCCGCTCGCGCCGCTTATCAATCCGATTTGCGCGAACTGGGACAGCGCCCCCAGGTGTACGTCAAGGTGTCGCAAGTGTTCCGCCGGGTTGACGGCCGCGTCCCCGAAGAGCTGAGCTTTTACCGCCCGCGCCTGGATGAAATCTGGGACATCTTCGGCCCCGGCCGTTTGATCTACGGCAGCGACTGGCCCAACAGCGACCAGTGGGCTCCCTACCCGAAGGTCCTCAACCTGGTCCGCGAGTATTTCACCGCCAAAGGCCCGGCGGCGATGGAAAACTACTTCTGGAAAAATTCCCATGCGGCGTATGGGTGGCACAAGCGGACGGCTGGGCAAAGAGAATCACTTGGGCCGCGGATGAACACCGATGAACGCGGATAAGAAAAATCTACGGTTTTATCTGCGTTTATCTGCGTTAATCCGCGGCCGTAATTCCTGCGCACCGTTTACAATCGAATTTGTCCCAAATCTCTTTCGAAGTGGTTGCCGAGTGTTCCCGAACCCGCGCCCGCGCCGGTCTGCTGCACACACCGCACGGGACCATTCCGACCCCGGTCTTCATGCCAGTGGGCACGCAGGCCACGGTTAAAGGGCTCACCCAGCGCGATCTTAGCGAAGACCTCGGTGTCCAAATCCTGCTGGCCAATACTTACCATCTGTACCTGCGCCCCGGCCACGAGCTCATCCGCGGCCTGGGCGGCCTCCACAAATTCATGTCGTGGCCCAATGCGATTCTGACGGACTCGGGCGGGTTCCAGGTTTTCAGCCTCAGCGGGCTGCGCAAGATCGACGAAGACGGCGTGGTCTTCCGGTCGCACCTGGATGGCGATCTTCATACCTTTACGCCGGAATCCACGGTGGATGTGCAACTGGCATTGGGAAGCGACATCCTGATGGCGCTCGACGAATGCACGGAGTATCCCGTAAGCCATGAGTACGCGCGCCAAAGCATGCACCGCACCGTGAAGTGGGCGCGGCAGGCCAATGAACATTATTTGCGGCGCATGGCCGAAAATCCCACGCCGGCGCTGTTTCCGCAGGCGCTGTTTCCGATTGTCCAGGGCTCCCTGTTCCCCGATTTGAGGCGCGAGTGCGCCTCGGCGCTGTTGGACCTCAATGCCGGCGGATACGCCATTGGGGGACTCTCCGTGGGTGAGCCGCGCCCGTTGAGCCTGGATGCCGTGGAAGCCACGGAGGACATTCTGCCGCGCGGCAAGCCGCGGTACGCCATGGGCGTGGGCATGCCGGCAGAGCTTCCGGAGTACGTGGCGCGCGGCGTGGACATGATGGATTGCGTCCTGCCCTCCCGGAACGCGCGCAACGGCTACCTGTTCACGTCCGCGGGCCGCCTCATCATCAAGCACAACCGCTACCGGGACGATCCACGGCCGCTCGACGAAAAGTGCCAGTGCTATACTTGCAGCAGCTATTCCCGAGCATACCTTCGCCATCTGTTCCAGTCCGGGGAGATTTTATACGCGGTACTGGCCACGCGGCACAATGTCCGGCGGTACCTTGACATCATGCGGGAGATTAGGCACGCTATAGTTTCGGGTTCATTTCCAGAATACTTGAGGTACGTCCGCTCCGCGCCGGTTGATGTGGAATAGCGTTTGGGCGATGCGGAGCGGCTTTTTTGGGTCAAAACACGTGGTTCTCAACCTTCTCCTCTTTCTGCAAAGTACGCCGGGCAACTCGATGTTGAGCTTCCTGCCCATCCTGCTGATCTTCGGAATCTTTTATTTTCTCCTTTTTCTTCCCATGCAACGCCAGCGCAAACAAACGCAAAAGATGCTGGCGGGCTTGCAGAACGGAAATGTAGTGGTGACCAGCGGAGGGATCGTCGGCACGGTGGTCGCTATCGAGAATGACGACACCCTGGTTTTACGCGTGAAGCCGGATAATGTCAAAATCCAGGTCTCGCGAAGCTCGGTTTCGAGCCTGGTCTCTAACGAACCCAAGAAGTAGTAACCTATTATTAACAGGCTGTAAACTCCCATGAAGAAAAATCTAACGGCGCGGGTCGTGGTCATTGTATTGACGATCTTGATTTGTTTGATCGGCATCATCGACTTTCCGAAGTCCGGGGCGGACTTGAAAAAGAACATCAGCGACAACATCCGGCTCGGGTTGGATCTCAAGGGCGGTACCCATCTGGTGATGCAGGTGCATGTGGAGGACGCGGTGAAAGCCGATGCCGAACAGTCGGCGGAACGGCTGAAGGAAGACCTGAAGAAGCAGAACATCACCTGGAACGGCATGGATGTGAACGAGGTGACCAGGGTTGAGGACGCGGACCAGATTGCGCTCTCCGTCAAGGGCGTGCCGGCGAACCAGTCGAGCGCGTTCCGCAGCCTGGTTGCCGAGCGGTACCCGGGGTACGTCCTGACGGCCCAGAATTCCACCGACTACACGATGAAGCTCAAGGCATCCGAGCTGCTGGACCTGAAGGCCGACACCGTGAAGCGGGCCGTGGATACCATCGGCAACCGCATCGACGAGCTCGGCCTGGCGGAGAAATCGGTGCAGCCCTACGGTTCCGGCACGACCTACCAGATTCTGATTCAGTTGCCGGGCGTGGACGATCCGGCACGGGCCAAGGAGTTGATCGGCACGGCGGCGGTTCTGGAAATCGCCGACGTAAAGGACGGTCCCTACGCCAGCCGCGACGCGGCGCTCGGCCAGCACGGCGGCGTTCTGCCGCTGGGCACCAAGCTGGTGAGGTCCAAACCCCGTGGGCCGAGTGAGGGCGAGCAGTGGTACCTGGTTAACAAGTCGCCGGTGATCACCGGCCGCGAAATGCGCAACGCGCGCGCCGGACAGGACGACATGCGCAAGTGGGAAACCAGTTTCAACCTTTCGCCCGATGGCGGCAAGCGCTTCGGGCGGTACACGGAAGCCAATATCGGCAACAAGCTGGCGGTGGTCCTGGACGGCCAGGCGGTCAGTGTGGCCACCATTAACAGCAAGATCGAGGATTCGGGCCGCATTACCGGCTTGGGCACCGAGGAAGAAGCCGTGGACCTGTCGCGGTACTTGCGGTCCGGTTCCCTGCCCGCGCACGTGGAGACGAACGAAGAGCGTTCCATCGGCCCATCCCTGGGGGCCGATTCGATCAGTGAAGGCATCAATGCGGGTGTCGCCGGATTGCTGGCGGTGGTAGTGGTCATGCTGGTGTACTACCGGCGCAGCGGCGTCAACGCCGTTCTGGCGTTGATTCTGAATACGGTTATTCTGCTGGCGGCGGTCTCCTACTTCCATGCCGTGCTGACATTGCCGGGAATCGCCGGCATCATTCTGACGATCGGTATGGCGGTGGACTCGAACGTGCTGATTTTCGAACGGATACGCGAAGAGTTGCGAAGCGGCAAGACGGTCATCGCGGCGGTGGATAACGGCTTCAATAAGGCGTGGTGGACCATCGTTGACACGCACGTCACGACGGTGGTTTCGTGCGCCTTCCTGTTTTTGTTCGGCGAAGGTCCGGTTCGGGGATTCGCGGTTACCTTGACGATCGGTTTGATCGCCAATATCTTCACCGCGGTTTTTGTTTCCAAGACCATCTTCGACTATGAGTTGTCCGGCGGCCGGCAGTTGCAGGAGCTGAGCATTTGAGTGGTAGGGGCCAGGCATGCCTGGCCCGATCGCGGGAACAAATTCTAAAGGGCTGGTGTCTAAACCCGAGGGGCGATACCGGCACGGCAAAGTTCGATGGAATTATTCAAGAATACGAATTATGACTTTCTAGGCAAGAAGTGGCCCTTCATTATTGCCTCGCTGGTTCTGACCGTCGCCGGTTTTGGCAGTATTGCCATGCGGGGCGGCATCAAGTACGGGATCGATTTCAAGGGCGGCGCCCTGATGACGGTCAAATTCGCCGGCCCCCCGCCGCTCGAAAAGATTCGTTCGATGATGCCCGGCATCAGCGTTCAGAATTTTACCGGCGCGCAGGCCAGCAATGAGGTCGAGATCGGGATTGAACTCCAGGAAGAGCGGCAGTTGAGCACCAATCGGCAGAAGATGGAAAATGCCTTGGCCACCACCTTCGGCCGGCCCAACAGCGGCAAGCTGGATTTCAACAATGCCAGCCAGCAAGCCGTGATCGACCGCCTGCGGGAACCTCTGGCCCGTAACGGCGTGGCGATGAGTGAACCACAGCTCCAGAAGCTGGCGGCGGATTTATTGAATTTTCGCAACACGCCGCCGCGATCCGGGTTGATCGCGGATTTTAACCAATTATCATCCGTGCCCGGCGTAAATTCTGGTATTATCAATACGCTCAAACAGGAGTGTGATTTGGCCCCCTATACCGTAATCAAGACGGAAATGGTTGGTCCGAAAGTTGGGGCGGAGTTGCGCACCAAGGCTGTGCTGGCCACTCTGTACGCGCTGGCCGGCATGCTGGCATACATCGCGTTCCGGTTCGAATGGATCTACGGCCTGGGCGCCGTGATCGCGGTTTTCCATGACACGCTGATTACGATCGGGCTTTTTTCCATCTTTGGCGAAGCCATCGACATGACCGTCATCGCGGCCCTCCTTACCCTGGTGGGCTACTCGATGAACGACACCATCGTGATTTTCGACCGCATTCGGGAAAACCTGAAAGTTTCCCGGCGCGAGCCTCTGGAATCGGTCATGAACAGGAGCGTCAACCAGACGCTGAGCCGGACCGTCATGACGTCGGGACTGACCTTCCTGACGATCATCGCGCTTTTCCTGTTTGGCGGCCGGGTATTGCATGCATTTTCGTTCGCGCTGGTCTGCGGAGTCATCGTAGGCACATATTCGTCGGTTTTTATTGCCAGCCCGATCGTGCTTTTCTGGCATAATTACACAGATCAACGGAAGAAGCCGCGGGCGCCGGTGGTGGCGGCTTCGCCATCCCAGCCGGAAGCGTCCGCGCGAACCCGCCCCACGCGGGTAGTGAAGTAGGGTTGAGTTAAGGCAGTGAAGTAGGGTTGAGTTAAGGCAGTGAAGTAGGGTGTTTGAACTAACCAGGGCGGCGGAGCGGGCACAAAATGCGCCTTTGCGCCGTCATAAGGGAAAGGAAGCTTATGTTTGAACAGACATTCGTAGATAGCGGGAAGACCAAAACGACCTGGACGGTCCTGGTCGCATTCATCGCGCAGGTTCTCTTTCTGACTTTCGCGGTCCTCATTCCGATGATCTGGTTCAATGTGCTTCCCAGGACGACATTGACCAGTTTCCTGGTGGCGCCGCCGCCTCCTCCTCCGCCGCCTCCTCCTCCCGCGGCGCCGGCTCCCGTGAAGATTGTGAAGGTGATTCCGCGCCAGTTCGACGCCGGCAAGCTGATGGCGCCGAAGTCGGTTCCCAAGGAAATCGCGACCATTAAAGAAGAGGAACTTCCGCCGGCGACCTCGGGCGCGGCAGGCGTGGTCGGCGGCGTACCGGGCGGCGTAGCCGGCGGCGCCGTGGGCGGCGTGCTGGGCGGCATCATCGGTGCGGTTCCGACCGCGGCGCCCCCGCCTCCTCCGCCGCCCCCCAAGCAGGTAGTGGCGGCGGCCCCGAAGCGCATCACCATCGGCGGCAACGTTCAGCAGGCCAAGTTGATCAAGCAGCCCAAGCCGATTTATCCGCCGCTGGCCAAGCAGGCCCGCATTTCGGGTGTAGTGCATCTGGCGGCCGTGATATCCAAGGACGGAACCATTCAAGATCTTAAGGCGGTCGGCGGCCATCCGCTGCTGATCCCCGCCGCGCTCGAAGCGGTGAGACAGTGGGTATACCAGCCGACCCTTCTCAACGGAGAGCCGGTTGAGGTTGTGACTCAGATCGACGTGAACTTCACGTTGAGCCAGTAGTGCCGAATTTAAAAATCAACTCGCAGGAGAGAAGACAACACTATGCTGCAATTGCAAATCTGGGCGTTTTATCTGCTACAGGACGCCGGTAGCCAAGTCGGCTGGGATCCGGCCGCCTTGTGGAGACAGATGGGTCTGCTGGCCAAGTTCGTGGTGGTCGGTCTTTTTATCATGTCAGCCTATTCCATCGGCGTCATGATCGATAGACTGATGGCTTACAGCGCGGCCCGCAAACAATCCCGCGCGTTCGCGCCAGCCGTGGCGGGCGCATTGCGCGAGGGCAAACTGGATGAGGCGGTGAAGATTGCCGACCGCTACAAAAAGAGCCATCTGGCGAAGGTGGTTGTGGCCGGTCTCCAGGAATTCCAGGCGCACCAGATCAGCTCGGAGATCCCGGGTGAAGAGATCGAAGCGTCCAAACGCGCTCTGGAGCGCGCCGAAGCCATCGTTCACGCCGAACTGAAGCGCGGCGTCAGCGGCCTGGCGACTATCGGTTCGACGGCCCCGTTCGTGGGTCTGTTCGGAACGGTGGTCGGCATCATCAACGCGTTCAAGAGCATTTCGAACGAAAAGTCCACCGGTCTGTCCGCGGTGTCGGGCGGCATTTCGGAAGCCCTCGTGACCACCGCTATCGGCTTGTTCGTGGCTATCCCGGCGGTCTGGATGTTCAACTACTTTACCGGGAAGATTGAAGCGTTCGACGTGGAAATGGGCAACTCCAGTTCGGAGTTGATCGACTACTTCCTGAAGCGTTCGCAGCGTGGCGCCGGCGCCCGCAAGTAGGGGCCGGACCGATGCAGTGGCGAGTTGATTAGTACCAGTTGATTAGTACCAGTTAATTAGGACCAGGGGGAAGCGCCACAGGGAGCTTCCCGCTCTTGCCGAGGGGATACGACGATGATGGTTGACAGAGAGGAAAAAGCGAAGAAACGGCGACAGGGTTCGGGCGCGATAGCCGACATCAACGTCACCCCCATGGTCGACGTGATGCTGGTGATGCTCATCATCTTCATGGTCATCACCCCTATGTTGTCGAAGGGCGTCATCGTGGATCTGGTCAAGACCAAGAATCCGATCGCCATGCACGACGCCGATAAGAGCGACGCGATCGTATGCGCGGTGCAGCGCGATGGGAAGACCTACCTGGGCACGACTCAGATGAAGCCTGAAGACCTGCCGCAGAAGGTCAAGGACATGCTGGCCAACCGGCTGGACAAGACTGTATTTGTCAGGGCCGATTCGCGCGCGCGGTATGAGGTAGTCGTGGACGTGGTGGACAATTTGCGCGCGGCGGGCGTGGATCAGTTGGGTCTGCTGACGGAACAGATGACGGACACTCAACGGCCCGTAACGCCACCGCCGGCTGGACAGTAAGACAAGTTTATCGACCACCGGGTTTATTGAAAAGAGGAGCAATCATATGTCGATGTCAGTTGGCGGCGGATCGGGCGGTCCCAAAGCCGATATCAACATGACGCCCATGATCGACGTGCTGCTGGTGTTGATCATCATTTTCATGGTCATCACGCCGCTCACGCCTAAGGGGCTGGAGGCGCTGGTTCCGCAGCCGCCGCCCCCCAATCAGAAGCCCAATCAGTCGGATCTGCGAACCGTGGTCATCGTCATCGACAAAGATCACAAGATGCAGATCAACAGCGATCCGGTCACCGAAGACCGTCTGCAGGGCCGTCTGGAAGAGATTTTCAAGACGCGCGCCGAACGCGTGGTTTTCGTGAAGGGCGACCCGTCGCTGGACTTTCAGTGGGTGGCTAAGGCTATCGATATCGCGCACGGCGCCGGTATCGACAAGGTGGGTCTGATGACCGCGAAGGTGGAGGCCGGACAATAGCTTATGCGGAAATCGATGTTGAACAAATTGATGTTGATCGGGGCGGTGGCCGCGTTGGCGGCGATGACCACAAGCTGCAGCAAATTGCAGGCGCGCGATCACCTCAACAAGGGTGTACAGGCTTTCACCAACGCCCAATACCCCGATGCCGTCGAGCACTTCAAGGCGGCCGTGGAGCTGGATCCGGGCTTCTCGGCGGCGCGCCTCTATCTGGCCACCGCCTACATGCAGCAGTACATCCCGGGCGCCGAATCGCCCGACAACATGAAGATGGCCCAGGCGGC
>Ga0209849_1000208_pt1 | contig 9806 bp, 5 predicted proteins | sample OrgsoiDNA2013048_FD_185798 | JGI IMG/M metagenome (GOLD analysis project Ga0209849, IMG submission 185798) | Permafrost soil microbial communities from the Arctic, to analyse light accelerated degradation of dissolved organic matter (DOM) -... | ecosystem: Environmental > Terrestrial > Soil >... | reverse complement strand
CCAGGCGGTGAATCTGCGCGCCCAGCTCCACCGCCTGCCGGAGATCCCCACCCACGAAATAGTAAGCCCAAAGTCCCCACAATACCGGGTAGAGATGGGGGCCGTCGCCGAGATCGCGGCAGATTTCGCGGGCGCGCGTGTATGACTCGCGCACTTCGTTGGCGGCATAACCCTTGATGGCCATCAGGGCCGGTCCCAGCGCCAGCTTGATGGACAGCTCCATCTGCAATCCATCGGGCGTCAGCGGCTGGGCGCCCACCAGATCCCCCGCGTGGTTGAGGTGGGCGATGGCTTCCAGGTTGGCCGCCCGTGCCATGGCCCGGTCGCCGGCTTTCTTCCAATAAGAGATTGCCTCCGTGACCAGGCTGGCTCCCTCGTAGTGGCGCGCCAACAACTCGGGCTCGGTCTCCCTGAGGTGGGGGAACCGCTCGGCCAGAGTGCGCGCGATCTGTTCGTGGTACTGCTGCCGGGTCTTGCGCAGCAACGAGTCGTAGGCGGCGTCCTGGATCAACGCGTGCTTGAAGGTATAGGTGGCCTGCGGCGGCGTGCCGGCGCAGAAGACCAGCTCGGCGTCGATCAGACGCAAAAGATCCCGTTCCAGTATCCGGTCGTCGAGGGCCGACACCGCCTTCAGCACGTCGTAGCGGAACTCGCGGCCCAAGGTGGCGGCCAGCTGAGCCAGGGATCTGCTCTCACCGAGACGGTCGATACGGGCCATCAAGGAGTCGCGTACCGAGGCCGGGACCACGCTGGCTGGAAGCTCCCCCGCCAGCTCGAAGCGATCGTCCAGCTCCCGAAATGCGCCGCACTCGAGGACGGCCTTGGTGACCTCTTCGACGAAGAGCGGGACGCCCCCGGCGCGCGCGAGGAGCTGACTGAGCACGTCGTCGGGCAGGGCCTTGTGGCCAGTCAGGTGGGCGACCAGCATCTTGCTGTCCTCGCGGGGCAGCGGCAGCAGATTCATCTCCGCGATGCAAGCCAGCTCTCCGGCGGGGAATTCGGTTCGAGCCGTGAGCAGGACCATCAGCCGCGCCGGTGACCCCTCGGCCTGGCGCTTGAGTACGCCCTTCATCAACTCCAGCGTCGTGGGATCGGCCCACTGGAGATCCTCCAGGACGAAGAGGGTGGGGCGTTGAAGGGCCAGCCTGACCAGACATTCGGCCAGCAGGTCAAGCGTTTGCTGCCGCTGTTTCACGGGGGCCATCAACAGCGGCGGGTAGTCGTCACCGAGCGGTATGGAAAAGAGAGGGGCGAGCAGCGGTAAGGCCTCGGCGGGCGGCAGTCCCAGGGCCCGGATCCGTTCCTCGAGATTCTCCCGGGCGCGGTCAGAGGGCTGAGCGCGCATGGTTCCGAGGCGTCGCTCCATCATCTCGATGATCGGGTAAAACTCGCTGTTCTGGTAGTAAGGCGAGCAGCGACACTCGAGGAGGTCGTTGTGGTCCCGGTCGATCTCGCGCTTGATCACCTCGATGAGGCGCGTCTTCCCCATCCCCGGCTCCCCGCGAACCAGGATGGACGAGCCGGTCCGCTGGCGTACGCGCGCCCAGGCGTCGGAGAGGAAGTCGACCTCGGCCTTTCTGCCCACGAACGGCGTCAATCCGGTGGTCGACGCGGCCTCGATCCGACTGCTGGCGCCGGTTTCGGCCAGGATCCGGTAAAGGCGCAGGGGCCGCGACACTCGCCGCAGGGTGGCCTCCTCCACCATCTCCTCGGTCAGGAAAAACCCACGAACCAGACGTTCCGTCGCCTCGCTCATCAAGACCCAGCCCGGCGCGGCCCGGGTCTGCACGTGATTGGCGAAGTTCGGGGTCTCGCCGAGCGCGAGCTGCTCGAGTCGCCCCCCTTCGCCGATCTCTCCCACCACGACCAGCCCGCTGTGAATGCCCACGCGCACCTGGAGCGGCTCCCCGGCGGCCTGAACCGATCGCAACGCCTCCACGATCTCCAGGCCGGCCCGCACCGCGCGGCGGGCGTCGTCCTCGTGCGCGCTCGGATAGCCGAAGTATACGAGCAGCCCATCCCCGAGATATTGGGCCACGTGGCCCTCGTGGTGGCGAATCACGGTGGCGCACAACGATTGGTACGCCTGCACCACGTCGCGCAGGTCCTCCGGGTCCAGCAACTCCGCGAGGGCGGTGGATCCGACCAGGTCGCAGAACAGAACCGTGAGGTGCCGGCGCTCGGCCTTGGGTGCTCCGGGCGTTGCCCTCCCGAGCAAGGAGGCTCCGCACTCACCACAAAACTTTCGTCCCGCGGTCTCGGCGTTGCAGCCCCAGCAGCGCATGATCTCTCGGCAGCATACGCCACCTTTCTCTCCTCGACGCCACCCTCGTACGAAATGGGGGCCGTGGCCCGCGGCCGTATTTGATAGTCACGGGATCTGCTTGGTCCGGACCTGCTTCAAGGGCGTCTGCGTCAGCGCCCCAGGCGGTCGTTCAACAGGTTCGCCAGACGAGCGCCGGCCAGGGCGATTCGATCCCTGGCCAGCTGGGTGGCAGCGTCCTGATACGCGGGCATCACGGTGAACGGACCGTCGCCGAGGCCGATGGGGGGCACGTAGATCTGACGTCGTGCCACGTCCGCGCCTTCCTGAATCCAGATCAGGTGGTCCCGGATCGTGGCCAAGCTCGGGCTGGCTCTCGGCAGCCCGGCCACGGCCGTGTCCACGCTCCGGGTCGCGTAGCTCGAGCCCGTGACGACGTCGAAGAACGTGTGCAAGTCGCCTGGGGGTCCCAAGGGACAGCGCCGGAGATCCTCGCAGATCGGGGGCAGGGTGTTCCCCACGATCTTGACGTGGTTTCCGCCTCGATCGCCGTTCGGATCGCTCGCGTCGAAGCGTGAAACGCAGTGGAGCGGTTGGTGCAGATCTCCGACCAGGTGGAGAAGCCACACCAGATCGTACGACTTCACCTCATCGCTGGCGTCCGGGGCGCCGAGCGCCGCCGCCAGGATCGGGAGCTGCGTCGCCGCATTGGGCGCCCGCGGCTGCATCAGCGGTGTCCCGTCGGGCGAGAACGGCATGTCCACGAAGTGCCAGTAGTCGTGGCGAAGCAGATCGCCATATCCGATGTTTCGCGACGCGGTCGGCGCCCCCTGGTCGTCCCGCGTATATCCGCCGTCGCTCTTGATGGAATCCGCCCAGGTCGCGGCCCGCAAGAAGGCCACCCGGTCGCGCTCCCCTCGTCGCACGCCGGCTATCCAGCTCGAGTAGCGAGGGTTGAGCTTCAGGAGCTGGGCGACCCTGTCCCTGGTCCTGGGATTGAGACTCTTGAACGCGACCGCCGCCACCTCCATGTGGCCAAAGTCATCCCAGGCTCGAGCCTGCGGAACGGTCGACGCCAGCAGCAAGGCCGTCAGGCCCGAAGCCGACCATGCCCGCATGCGCAGCACGTTTCTCCGAGATCGCGGCAGGGGGGGCACCCCTCACCGGGGGGGCGAGGCCGCGGTGGCCTTGAGCCCAGCCTCGAGGATCTCGATGATCCGGTCGACGTCGTAGACGCAACCGCCCCAGGTGCCGCCGCTGGCCTGTTGAAGCGCGGCCCACAGGCGCGTGTCGTCAGGCAGCTTCCGGTGGGGAGCGAGCCCGGGGTGCGTCGGGCGGGCCTTCAAGGCTTCGGCCGCCGCCTCGGCGCCCAGCTCGCGACCATCGACCGCCACCAGGTTCAGCTCTCCCAGCAGCTCGGCCTGGTCGACGACGATGTCGATGACGTCGCCGTCCCGCAACTTGCCGATCGGTCCCCCGGCCAGGGCCTCGGGTCCGACGTGACCGATGCAGGCACCCGTCGATACGCCGGAGAAGCGCGCGTCGGTCACCAGGGCCACCGTCTTGCCCCAGGGAAGGAACTTCAACGCGGAGGTCAGCTGGTACGTCTCCTCCATCCCCGTGCCCAGCGGCCCGGCCCCGATCAGGACGATCACGTCATTTGGCTTTATCGGGCGGTCGCTCCGACCCTTGATGGCCGCGATCGCGTCGGCCTCCGCCAAGAACACCCGCGCCGGCCCGCGGTGGCGGTAGACGAGATCCTTGCCGACGACGGAAGGATCGATCGCGGTGGCCTTGACGAGTGATCCCTCGGGCCCGACGTTCCCCACGGGGAACACCACGGTGCCAGACAGTCCCGCCCGCCGGGCGCGGTCCGCGCTCATGATCACGGCGTCGGGATCCACGCCATCGGAATTTCGCAACCGGGCGCGCGCCTCACGCCGCCGGTCACTGGATTCCCACCAGTCGAGCACCGTCGACAGCTTCGCGCCCGTCACGGTCACGACGTCGAGGTTCAGCAAGCCCATTCGACGCAAGTGCAACATGACCTCGGGAACGCCGCCGGCCATGAAGACCTGCACCGTGGGGTGACCGACGGGTCCGTTGGGCAGAGCGTCCACCAGGCGGGGGGTGGTCCGGTTGATGCGGATCCAATCCTGCACGCTCGGTCGGGTCAGGCCGGCGGCGTGGGCCAGGGCTGGAATGTGGAGCAGCAAGTTGGTGGAGCCCCCGAACGCAGCGTGCACCAGCATCGCATTTTCGAGGGCGGGCGGCGTAAGGATGGCCGACAGGGCAATCCCCTGGGTCGCCAGCCGCACGAGAGCGCGCGCCGACCGCCGGGCCATGTCCAGCCAGACCGGCTCGCCCGACGGAGCCAGCGCGCTGTGCGGCAGCGTCAGCCCGAACGCCTCGGCCACCACCTGGGAGGTGGCGGCCGTCCCCAGAAACTGACACCCACCGCCCGGCGTGCCACAGGCGCGACACCCCATGCTCGCCGCGTCCTGCAGCGTGATGAGCCCGTGCGCGAAGCGAGCGCCGATCGACTGGATCTTGCCGGCGTCTTCGGCATCGATGGCCGGCAGCGTGACCCCGCCCGGTACGATGATTCCGGGCAAGTCGCGACAACCCGCCAGCGCCAACATGGTCGCGGGCAGCCCCTTGTCGCAGGTCGCGATGCCCATGACACCCGACCGCCGCGGCAGCGAGCGAATCAGCCGGCGCATCGTGATCGCCGCGTCGTTCCGATAGGGCAAGCTGTCGAACATGCCGACGGTGCCCTGGGTGCGGCCATCGCACGGATCGCTGCAGTACGCGGAGAACGGGACCACCCCCTGTTCGCGGAAGGTCTCGGCCGCCGCCTTGACCAGCAGGCCAATCTCCCAGTGGCCGGTGTGGTAGCCAAGCGCGACAGGACGGCCGTCGGCGTCGCGCAGTCCGCCCTGGGTGCTGATGATCAGATACTGCGCGCGCGCCACCTCATCGGGCGCCCAGCCCATGCCGGCGTCCTGGGTCATCCCGAACAGATTGCCGCTCGGCTCCTCGAGCAGCATCTTCGCGGTGATCGGCAACTGACCGGCCGGTCCCGCCGCCTTGGTACGGGTGGCGGCCATCAGCTCGCCGCCACCCAGAATGTCGTCGGGTGGGAACGCGGGATTGACCAAGCCGTCACTCAAGCCGTCACGTCTCGCTGCGACCATTCCCCATCGATGAGGCGCCACATCTTGCCCGTGGGATTCTGGTTGCCAAGCTCGGCCGGCAGGCGGTGCGGGCGGACGTTGTCGTAGCAGTGCAGGGCGGCGAAGCGCAGCAAGGACGCTGGAATGCCCACGGCGGTGAATCCCGGATGCCCGGTCGCCGGGTAGGGCCCGCCGTGATTCATGGCGGACGAGACCGCCACGCCGGTCGGCATCTTGTCGTTCAGCAGCCGGCCCACTCTGGGGCGCAACGCGGCTGCCAATCGTTCGTAGGCGTCGTCATCCTTTCCGGTCGTGTCGCTGTAGATTGAACCCGTCAGGTTGCCTTCGAGCTGGGCGGCGATCTGCTCCATCTGGGCTGTCGAGCTGGCGAGGACCACCATGTTGACCGTCCCGAAGGCCTCGGTCTGGAGGGCGTGCGGATTCGCCAAAAACTGATCTCCCGACACGCGCAGCAAGGTGTTGGCAAAGCAGTAGCGGGGCCCGTCGACCGGCTGTCCGCCCGCGATGATCTCGGCGCCGTGCTGCCGGAGCTCGGCGACGCCGCTCGCGATGCCGGCCAGGCCCGCGGCGCCGAGCAACGTCCCTGGCGTCCCCTGCTGGAACGCCGCGGCCAGGGTCGTGACGAAGGCTTCACCGCTGGCGTCGCCCGGGACGATGCTGAGCCCGGGCCTGGTGCAAAATTGCCCCGCCCCGAGCGCGCACGAATCGAACAGCTCCTTGGCCAGCGCCGCCGAGCGCTCGGCGAGCGCACCGGGCAACATGAAGACCGGATTGACGCTGGACATCTCCAGATAGATTGGCTTGCCAGCGCGCTCCGAGGCTTCCTTCAGTTGCAGGCCGGCGTTCTTGCTCCCCGTGAATCCAGTGGCCGCGACGGCCGGGTGCGACACCAGGGAAAAGCCCACCGTCGGCGGTGTCCGGTAAATCAACTGCACCATCGCCGGGGGCAGTCCGCTGTCCCGCGCCGCCGCCCAGGCCAGCTCGCCCAGGAGGCGGGTCGTTCCGGGGTGACCGGTGTTGGCTTTCCCTATCACGGGATTGCCGGCCGCGATTGCCGCCACGAAGTCGCCCCCGGCGAGCGAATTGAACGCGAACGGAAAATTGTTCGGACCGAAGACCACCACCGGCCCGCCGAGCGGAGCATATTTCGACCGAAGATTCGCCTTGGTGTCGATGGTTGCCTGGCACCAGGACCGGCCCCGCGCGGCGGCCGCGCCCAGGCGCAACTGATTGGTGGTGCGCGGCAGCTCGACCGCTCGCAGGCGCGGGGTCACCGGGTAGGCGGTCTCGAGGGCCGCCATCTCGCACAGCGCGCCCGCGGCGGCCTCGATCCGCACGGCATAGTCGTCGAGGAATCGCGCGACCTTCTCGGGGGACTCGTCCCCCATGGCGGCCACCGCGGCCACCGCATCCAGGCCCGCCTGGCAGGCCTGCGCGACGTCGTCGGCGCTCGAGATCGGGTAACTGTGGGGCAGCGGCGTCCTGGTCGTGGGATCGAACGCGGTGAACGTCCCGACCGGGTTCTTGGCCGGCCGCCACTCTCCGGCGATGAGGACCGGCATTTCCGTACGAGGATTCTGGAGATCGATGTTCACGGTTTGGTCCTCATGTCGCTCAGGTTGCTCATGTCGCTCAGCGCGGCCCGACTTGGTTCTCCAGCGTCAGCTGGCCAATCGTGATGCGAACCGTGTCGCCCCGCTGCATCGAGAAATCGTGGGGCGGCACGATGCCGGTTCCCGTCAAAAGGAAAACTCCCTGCGGAAAATCGAGCTCCATGCGCAGGGTGCTCACCAGCTCCTCGAGCGGCCGCTTGAGCTGGGAGGTACGGATCGCGCCCTCGAAGACCGGGCGTCCCTCCCGGGTCATCACGATCTGAATCGACAGATCGCGCAGATCGTCGGCCGGGGCCAGGACAATGCCGGGGCCGAGCGCGCACGATCCCTCGTAGACCTTGGCCTGCGGCAGGTACAGGGGGTTTTCTCCCTCGATGTCGCGCGACGAGACGTCATTCCCCACGCAATACCCGACAATCTCCCCGCCCGCATTGACCACCAGGGTCAGCTCGGGCTCGGGGACATTCCAGCGACTGTCCCGCCGGACCCGGATCGGCATCTGGTGACCGACCACGCGCGCGCCCACCGCCTTGAAGAAGATCTCGGGCCGCGTGGCCTCGTAGACCCTCGCGTAGACGTCCTTCACGGTCGACTCGGCTTCGCGCGCCTCGCGACTGCGCAGATAGGTCACCCCCGCCGCCCAGACTTCGTGCGTGGGCTCGACGGGCGCCAGGAGCGATCCGTTCGCAGGCTCCGAACGGGGAATCGCGCCCAGGAAACCACCCAGCGCCTGACGGGGTAGCTGCAACAGCAGCCCGAGATCGAAACGCGCAGGCAGGAAGAGACCGTCGAGCGCCCACCGCGGCCCATTCGTCGTCTGGTGTCTCGTCAGGTACATGCCGTCACCCTTTCGTTTGGTCGTCCCGTCTCGTTCTCGTGGTCTGTCTCAAAGCCAAGCGGGGGCTTCGAACCCAAGCAGCGGCTTCGAACAGGCCCGAGGTTACTATAAGTTATAGTAGCCGCTTGGTCCGCAAGCGGTCCCCCCGGCGCGCAGCGTCGCCCGCACCGTCACAGTTGGGCTCTGGTGACGACGGACCGGGCGGCCGCTCGCGCCCGGCTCCGCGCCGCGGGCGCGACGGCGAATTGCTTTCCGCGCTGGAGCTACTGCGACAGCGCCGCGAACCCTACGCCGCGTTGCTTGCGCAGATCGTCGTGGAGATCTGCGATCGGTTTCCGCCGCTGCCGGAGGGGCCGATCATCGAGATCGGCGCCGGGACCGGCCAGCTGCGCGCGTGGATGCCTCCCCCCTTGCGGGAACGGATGGTTCACACCGATCCATCCGAGCCCGCGCTGCGGGTGCTGCGCGATCGGGTGCCCCAGGCCAGAACGCGCGTTGCCCCTGCGGACCGCTTGCCTTTCGACGACGGAACCGTGGCTGCGGTCGTCGGTCTTTGCGTGTTCGACGCCCTGCCGGACGAGGCGGCCGCCGTGGCGGAGCTCCGTCGCGTGCTCCGTCCCGGCGGTCGGTTCCTTCATTTCATGGACATGGCCACGCTCCTCGATGCTCCCTTCGCGAAGCTCGCGGCCTCGAGCCTCGTGCCGATTCCGAATGTCTTCGGAGATCCTGGTGACCATGAATGGCCGCTGGACATCGTGCTCGTGAAGCGCGATTGGCTGGATGGCTTGCTTCGATTCGCGGCCCAGCTCGGGCACGCGGCGCCGACCGAGCTCAGGGAATATTTCCAGGCCTTTTGCGCCGCGCCCGTCGCCACCGAGGTCGCCACCAGTGCGTTCAAGGCGCTCGCATCGAGCGGCGCAAGAAGGCGACTGCTGCTGTCCTTCCTGGAAGCGGCGGGTCGCCTGGCGTTCAGCCGGGGCTTTCCCCCGATCGAACCGCTGCCGTTTCACTCTGCCCGCTACCTTCAAAGCGTGATGGAAGCCACGTTTCGCAGCACGGATGAATTCCGCATCGAGCTCGACGAGATCGTGGCCCGTTCGGGATGGCGGGCGACAGCGCCTGGCGGTGGCGCTTCGCCCGGCCCGAGCCCACGCTATCAGAGCCTTTGCCTTGGACACCAAAGGCTCCTCGAAACCCTCCCGCGCCGCCTCCTCGCCGAGTCGGCGGGGCAATTGTGGCGTGATAGAACGGAGCCAACCGAAGACATCCTGGCCGAGGTCGGAGCCTTCGTGTTCGTGACGCGCAGGACCTAACAAACCCGTCATCTGATGACGACCGAGGTGGCCCCTTATCGCACCGGCGTGCTACAGCCTTCCGTGCAGGCGATGTTGTATCATCCAGCCCCCCGACGCGCCCGGCGGGCGACAGTTCGGAGAGGCTTCCACATCCATCTCGGTGCCGGGAACTGAAGAAGAGGCCCCCCATGAAGGTTTCAAGAATGCGTTGGTTACCTGGGTCGATGGTCTTTTGCCTCGCGGCAGGCGTCGCCCTGTCGGGAATGGCCCTGTCGGGATGTAAGGCCACCGAGAACAGTGGCCCTCCGGGGCCTGGGACAGGCGCGACCGGGGGAACCGGCGGACCTGGAGTGACAGGGTCCGGTGGCACGGGCGGGGCCGGGTCGCCAGGCGCGGGTGGCGCGATCGGTCCCGGTGCGGGAGGCACGACCGGCGCTGGCGGCGGCGCAGGAACCGCGGGCTCCGGAGGCGCCGCTGGGTCCGGTGGGAATCCCGGGACGGGCGGGTCCGGTGGCACTGGAGCTGGAGGTGCTTCGGGGAAGGGCGGCGGCACCGCAGGAGGTGGCGGCTCTGCGGGCAGCGGTGGCAATGCAGGGAGTG
>Ga0209849_1000207_pt1 | contig 9811 bp, 3 predicted proteins | sample OrgsoiDNA2013048_FD_185798 | JGI IMG/M metagenome (GOLD analysis project Ga0209849, IMG submission 185798) | Permafrost soil microbial communities from the Arctic, to analyse light accelerated degradation of dissolved organic matter (DOM) -... | ecosystem: Environmental > Terrestrial > Soil >... | reverse complement strand
AACGCGTCGGACGCCACTACCGAGCCCGCCAGCGGCAGCACCGCCTTCATGGCCCCGATCCTCACCGAATCCACGCGGCTCATTTGCCCCGCGCCTATTCCTACCGTCTGGCCCGGCCGCGCGTAAACAATCGCATTCGACTTCACGTGCTTGGCCACTTTCCAGCCAAATTCCAGCGCCGTCCATTCCATCTCGGAAGGCGCGCGCTGCGTTTTCACCACGGCGGCGGTCCGGTCGAGTTTCGCATCATCCACGCTCTGCACTAGAAACCCGCCCGAGATCGACTTCACCACCAGCGGATCCGCGCCCGCCGTCACGCGCATCAGCCGCAGATTCTTTTTCGCCGCCAGCACTTCCACTGCTTCGGGCGAAAAGTCCGGCGCCGCGATGGCCTCAATGAAGGTCTTCGAGATCTCCCGCGCCGTTTCCGCATCCATGACGCGGTTCAGCCCGATCACGCCGCCGTACGCCGAGACCGGATCGCACTCCAAGGCCTTCCGGTACGCTTTGGCCAGCGATTCCCGCTCCGCGCATCCGCACGGGTTGGTGTGCTTGACGATGGCCGCCGCCGGCTGCGCGAATTCCGAAACCAGTTGCCACGCCGCATCCAGATCCACCAGGTTGTTGTAGGAGAGTTCCTTCCCGTGCAACTGCTCCGCCCCAGCGATACCCTGGCCGCGCTTGCCGTACAGCGCCGCCCTCTGGTGCGGATTCTCGCCGTACCGCAGGTCCATCAGTTTCGGCATCCGCAGGCTCAGATCCGGCGGCAGCGGGTCCGCAGCATCCACCTGTTCCAACCGCGCGCTGATCGCCGCGTCGTAATCCGCCGTGGTGCGGAACGCTTTGCGCGCCAGGCGCCACCGGGTGTCGTACGAAAGCGCGCCGCCCAGGGTCCGCATCTCGTCGATGATGGCGTCGTAATCGCCGGGCGAGACCACCGCCGCCACGTCCCGATAATTCTTGGCCGCCGCGCGCAGCATGGTGGGGCCGCCGATATCGATATTCTCGATCAGCTCTTCCAGATGCGCGCCGGCCCTGGCCGCCACATCCTCGAAGCGATAGAGGTTGACCACCACCATATCGATAGGCGCGATCCCGTGCCGCCCGATGGCCTCCATGTGGTCCGCCCGCGACCGCATGGCCAGAATCCCGCCGGCGATCTTCGGGTGCATAGTCTTCACCCGCCCGTCCAGCATTTCGGGGAACCCGGTGACCTCGGCAACGTCCTTGACGGGGACGCCGGCTTCGCGAAGCACGCGCGCGGTGCCACCTGTCGAGATGAGCTCCGCCCCCATCCCGCTCAGTTCGCGAGCGAATTCGACGATGCCGGTTTTATCCGTGACGCTGATGAGTGCGCGTTCGACTTTGTTCATCTATTCGAACGATACCAGACAAGCTACGCCGCGCACTCCCCGCGGCCTAACTTCAGCGAGTAAGCCTCGTCGTCGCCCCAGTCCTGGTAGATCTCCGGGAACAACTCCGGCGGCTTCGCCAGATCGTTGGTCATGATGCGGAAGGTTTCCACCTTCTGCCGCAGCACGTACTGCCTGAATCCTTCGCCGGGCTGCCGATTGGCGATGAAGTGGTCCAGCACGCGCCTGACAGCCTCCGGCGCCAGCCTTGCCGGAATCGACTGCACCGCCAGCCCAAACCGCATCATCCCCTGTTCGTCATACCCGCCGCCCAGCAGCATCTGGTAATACGGAATTTCGCGGCCGTCGATCTTGCGCGCGTTGCCGTAGAAGCCGAAATCCCCGATCCAGTGGTGGCCGCACGCATTCGGGCAACCGCTGGCCTTGATGGTGAGCCGCTTCACTTGCGGGTCGTCATACTGCCGCACGGTTTCCTGCAGCGCGGCGCCCAGGTTCATGGTCTTGGTGAGCCCCAGGTTGCACGTGTACGCGCCCGGACAGGTGATGATGTCTTCAATCTGCCGCGCGCCCGACCCCGCAAGGTTCAGCTCCGCCAGAGCTTCATACACCTGCGGCAGCCGGCGCAATTGGATGAACGGCAGCACCAGGTTCTGATCGATGGCCACGCGCGCCTGCCCGTCGCCGGTCATGGAAACCAGGCGTGCCACACCGCGCAACTGATCGCCCGTCAGGTTGCCCTGGTCCACGCGCACAATCACCGCCGCGTAGCCAAGCTGTTTCTGCTCCACCACGTTGGTCTCAAGCCAGGCATCGTACCGCGGGTCGGCGCTCCACGATGGGTTTAACACCGGCAGCAAGTCGCCATTCGAGAGCATCCGCGGCTGCGAACGGAATCCGCCGAAGCCTTCGGGAACAATCTCCGGCCACGCGATTCCACCGTTGGCCAGAATGTCCTGGTACTCTTTTTCGATCTGTTCCTTCATCCAGGCGATGCCGCGTTCCCGCAACACGAACTTCATGCGCGCGGTGTTCTTGTTCTTGCGGTTGCCATACTGGTTGAAGACGCGGATCACGGCCTCGCACTTGTTCAGCAGGCGCTCCACGGGAACGAATTCGTCCAGGAGTTGAGCCTCAACGGGCATTGGCCCCAGGCCGCCCCCGATAATCATGCGGAACCCGCGCTGGCCGTTGCGCACCACCGCGCGCAGCCCGATATCGTTGATGGCGCCCTGGATGCAATCGTGGCCCGCGCACCCGTCGAAGGCTAGTTTGAATTTGCGCGGCAGGTTGCCGGTCAGGTCCTTGCGCAGCAACGCATAGGCCACGCGCTGGGCGTATGGCCGCACATCGAAAACCTCGTCACGCGCCACGCCGGCCCAGTCGCAGACCGTCACATTGCGCACGGTGTTATAGCAGGCCTCGCGATTGGTCAGCCCCACCTCCGCCAGTTGGTACATCAGGTCAGGCACGCGATTGAGCGGCACAAAGTGATACTGAATATTCTGCCGCGTGGTGAGGTGCCCTCTGCCCCCGCCGAATTCATCCGCGATCTGCCCCAGCCGATCCACCTGCGCCGCAGTCAGCAGCCCGCCCGGAATTTTACAACGCACCATCTGGACACCCTTCTGGCGCTGCCCATAGATGCCGTGCTTGAGGCGAAACGGGCGAAACGCGTCCTCGGTGATGTCCCCGGCCAGAAAGGAATCGGCCTTCTGCCGGAAGGTTTCGATCTCATCCCGAACGGTGCGATCATGCTGAATTTCAAACTCTTGACGTTCCGCGAGATCCTCTTCGATGGCAGTAGGCATAATCTACCCTTACTCTATAGAGATTACCTTATTTGCCTGCAAAGCGCAAACGACCTACTGCTTCGACTTGCTCAGCTTGCGGAAGTATTCGGCTACGGCGTCGGCGTAGCCTGGCGGCACTTTTTCGCCGGCTGAGCTGCGCACACTGCCGTTGCCGGCGGTGTCTTCCACCTTGCGGCGCAGTTCCATCTCCACCTGCTCAATGCCGGAGAGCAGCGTCGCCTGGATTCGCTCGGCCAGCAGCGGGTCGTTGGCGTAGGTGTTGGGGTTCAGGCGCTGCATGTCGCGGATCAGCGCCTGCAGGTCCTTCACCATGTTCGGATCGCCCTGCGACTGCTGCTCCATTTGGCGTAGCGCCTGCAGCGTGCCTTGATAGTTATTCTGGAAGTCCTGGGGCTGGATGGGGCCGTTGTTGCCGTACCCCGGGCCACCGCCCAGGCCGTTATTGTTCCAGTTCCCGCCATTGCCGTTGGTCGGGCCGCCACCACCATTCTGGTTCTGCCCACCGCGCGCGCCCTGGCCACCCTGCTGTCCGGCCTGCTGACCGCCGCCCTCCTTGCCACCTCCCTCTTGACCGCCGCCCTGTTGGCCACTCTGTCCCTGTTGACTACCTTGCTGTTCCTGTTGAGCGCCTTGCCGACCTTGCTGTTGCCCTGGCTGGCCCGCTTGACCTTGCTGACCTGGCTGACCCTGTTGCCCCTGACCACGCTGGGCGCGCATCTGCTCCAGTTGCTGACGCAGTTTCTCAACCTGGTTTAGCGTGTTTTCGGCCACCTTGTCGCCCTGTCCATTCTTGTCGCCGCTTTGGCCGGGGCCCATGGCCTGCTGCACCTGCTTCAACTGGTCGCGCAGTTCGCCCAGGCCTTGCGTGATGGTGGCCTCGGACATCACGGCGTAATTGCCCATGCCGCGGCGCAGCCAGTCGGCGTTGCGCTGCATGTCGCGCGAAATCTCGGCCTGCTGCATTTCTCCCAACGCATCGCGCATTTTGGTAGCGGCTTTGCGCTGCGAGTTCTGCAGGTCGCGCACGGCGGACTGCATTCCCTGTTCGAGTTTCTTCAGGTCCTGGATTTCGCCGTCTTTTTCAGATGCCAACTGGTTGGCCTGCTCCCGGCCGACACCCTGGCTTTGCGGGCCGAAGGCCTTGCGCATGTCGCCTTCAAAGGCCTGCTGTCGCCGCACCAGTTCGTCGGCCTGTTGCGCCAGTTGCTCCACCTGATTGGTGGATTCTTTGCCGCGCAGACCGGATAGCATCTGTTCGGCTTCCTTCAACCGTTCGGCCGCGCGCCGCGCCTGCGCGTCGCCCTGCGGGGTTCCCGCTTGCTGGGAACTGGCGGCCTGACGCATGTCGTCCAAGGCCTGCTGAAGGCGGTCGAGGGTCTGCTGCATTTGCTGCGCGTTGGCGCCACGCACACCGCCCATCTGCTGTTGCATCCGCTGCTGCGCCGATTGCTGACCTGACTGCTGGCCGGGTTGTTGACCTGACTGCTGGCCCGGTTGTTGACCCGACTGCTGGCCGCCTTGTCCCTGTTGACCCTGCTGGCCCTGTTGACCCTGCTGGCCCTGTTGACCCTGCTGGCCCTGCTGACCCTGCTGGCCCTGCTGCCCCTGTTGTCCCTGCTGCCCCTGTTGTCCTTGCTGGCCCTGTTGTCCTTTCTGGCCTTTCTGCTGTCCCTGCTGACTCTGTTGACCTTGCTGTGCCTGCTGACCTTTCTGCCCCTGCTGACCTTGCTGCCCCTGCTGGCCGTCGCGGCTCAACTGGCCCTGCTCCTGCCGCGTCAACTTGTCCAACTGTTGCTTCAACTCTTCGGCTTCACGCCGCAACATTTCCTGCTGCCAGCGCTGCTGCGAGGTCTGCTGCGGGTTCTTGCGCTGCTGGTCGGCCAGTTCCTGCTGCCGCTGCGCCAGTTGCTTCAGCTTCTGCAGCGCGTCGTCGATGGCCTGCTGCTTCTGCTGTTGCGACGATTGCGCTTTTTGATTGGTCTCGTACTGGTTCTTCTCGGTGTCCAGTTCCAGGTCGAACAAACCCTCCAGGTCCCGTGCGCCGGCGCCTCCGCCTCCGCCGCCACCGCCGCTCTGCTTTCCGAAGGCCACCTGGATGTCGCGGAACGTAGCTTCGGCGCGCATCAGGTATTGCAGCGCTTTCTGTTCCGGCCCCAGCGCATCCTGCCACTTGGCGATCTTCAACTTATCCGCCGCCGGCCCCATGGCGTCCGCGGCCAATTCCATGTCCTTCACGAAGCTCTTGAAGGAATCGCCCGCGCCTTCCAACTGGCGGGCCTTCATGCGTTCGGCCAGAGACTTGGCCTGGTCGCGCAGTTTGGATTGCACGCCCGCCAGGAACGCGGCATTCTCGGCGTCCGAGCCTTTGGCGCCCGTCCCCTTCTGCTGGTTCCAGGTGGCCGCGATGATCTCTTTCTGGCGCTGCGAAATCTGGTTCTGCTGGTCGCCCTGGTCGTCGCCTGGGCTGCCGCCGCCGGCCTCCTGCGACTGCGAATAGTTTTTCTCGAACGGCTGCGCTTCAATGAAATAGATATCCGTGCTGGTCGAACTGCGGGCGTCCTTCGCCACCGCGTAGATGCTCACCACGTCGCCCGGTTCCAGCTTGAAATCCTCCAGCGCCAGCGTAGCCAAGCCGGTAGAAGTCTTGCCGTCTTTGGCCTGCAGGATCGGGGTGGTCTTATCGGGACCGCCGTTCACCGAATAGTGCAGTTCCACGTTCTTCAGGCCGAAGTCGTCCTTGGCTTCCACCTGCACGGTGACTTCCTCGATCGGGGAGGCCTTGAAATCGCGTCCCGGCCGCGTGATTTTCACTTCCGGCGGATGGTCCTTCATGGCCTCGATGAAGTAATCTTCGCTCAACCGCACGTCCTCACCGTTTTCGATGGCGGCGATGTGATACAGCCCGTCCTTCTGAATCGGCACCGTTGCCGCCAGGCCATTAGCGCCCAGTTTGAGCGGCACTTTGGACCCGTCGTCCAGCACGAGCACGCCGTTCGACAGCGTCTTGTCGGTCTCAACGGCCACTTCCGCGTGCGTCCCTTCCACCGCGCGCAGGTCGCCGCCCGGATCCTCAACCGTGTCCTTGATCCCCAGCCAACTCGGATAGTGGTAGGTCACCTTGATCTTCTTCACGTTGGGAAGATCGATCACGGTCATCTTGTACGTGTCCGACTTCACGCCGCCGGCTTCCACGTAATACGCCAGGGTCTCCGGCACGCCGGCGATCATGAACTGATAATTGGAGCCGCCGGGTTCGGTCCCCATTTCGGCCTGCTCCCACTGCGAAGCGCTGGCGTACTTGGCGAAGAAGCGCACCTTCGGCGAGGTGAACCCCATGAGGCGGGCGGTGATCAACTGGTCGGACCGCTTGCGCACCGTGTGGTTGCCGGGCTGCACCTGGATGGCGTAAAAGGGCTTCATCTCGCCCTTCGGCAGACCGCCCCAGAGCAGCGAAGTGCCGTAGCCGAGAAATCCCGTGTTATAGAGACCGAGGCAAATCAAGACCACAACCGAAACAATCGCGGCCGACGAGAAACCGAAGATCCAGGAATTCCTGGTGATCGCTTGCGGCTCGGCACTCTGCGCGGCGCTCTGCGAAACGGCCAGCGTGTCCGCAGCCAGCAGTTCCAGGAAGGGGTCGCCCGGGTTCTGCTCCATCTTTTCAGTGAAGGTGAGCAGGCGCTCCTCGAACTGCGGGCACTTCCTCTCGGCTTCGCGCGCCGCGCGCCTGCGGTTGAGGCGGATCACCGGTATTATCAGCGCCGCCGCCAGGGCGAATGCCAACCCGAGAAACAGGAAGACCCGCGCGCCAATCACGCTCCGGTTAGAAAAGGCGAACTGGTTTGCGGCCAGCACCGCCACCACGGTGAGAACCAGGGCCAGGGCCGCGGTCACGGCCGCGCCGCGCGTCAATGCCAGCAGTCGCATCCGCCGCTCAATGGCGCCCAGGTACTCGGACAAGCGATCCAAAGGTTTCATGCCGCCTCTTTATCAACGGAAAGGTGTTGATTCCCCAACAACGATTCAGCTACCGCCAGTGCCAACACTACCAGCATGGCATACCACCACAAAGACAGTGGCTTCCGCTCGTCCGTTGCAGTACTCCCTCCGTCCGCGGTCCCTTGGGCTGTATTCTGCCATAAGGTGAGGCTGTCGGCGGAGACCGGTGTTAAATCGGATTCGTGCCGGTCGGAGTTCACCGCCACCAGTTCATTGCGGCCGTTGGGCCGCCGGATATCGTAGAAACCGGCCAGGCCGAACTGGATATTCTGCGCCTTGGTGGCCTCTTCGAGCGATAGCGCGCGCTCGCCTTTGGGGTCCACCACGTCTACCGCCGCGCCCTTTTCTTTGGAATCCCGCAGTTCTTCGAACGTGCCCACCAGCACGCTGGAGGGCCCATTATCCAGACGTCCCAGATAGCGCGCGGTTTGTTCGATGAAGGGAACGAAGGAGGCGTGAATCGGAAAATCGTTGGCGATGTTATCGAAGGTGGAAGCGAACACCAGCACGTGGCCCTCGCCGATCTGCTGATCGAGCAGCAGCGGCGTCTGGTCGGAAAGCCGCGCCGCTACTCGATCGCTGCCCGGCGTCACGTGGATCACCTGATAAAACTTCACGTCGTCCCAGCGGTCGGCCTTAAGGATCGAAGGATGCGAGGCGTCCAGGTACGCCGCCGTCTGGAAGCGCGCGCCTTCGCGTCCCGTGTAGCGCGCTTCGCCGATGGCGTCGCCCGATACCGGCACTTTGGTCCTGCCCGCCGACAGGTGGCCCAAAGAAATCAGCACGCTGCCGCCCGTGCGGACGTAATCGCGCAACTGGCTCTCAAACTGGGCCGGCAGCGCTCCGATATCCGAAAGCACAACGAAGGCATACTTGGCGGGCGAAAGGTTGGTGGTCTGGTCCACGGTTGCCGGATCGATCTCGAAGGCCGCCTGGCCGGAAGCTTCGAGGGCGGCCTTGAAATACAGCAGCCCGCGGCTGCCGGCGGTTTCCTGCACGAACAGCGCGTGGCGCGGGTCTGCGCGTTCCACGGAGAAGTAGAAGACATCGTCGGCGGGCAGGGTGTCGCCGGAATCGATGCGCACTTCGCCCTTGTTGCGGCCGTAAGGCACTTCGAGCGAAAGGAACTCCACCGGGGCGCGGCCGTTCTCCGGAACCGCTACCTGCTTGGTCTCGGTGACGCGGCCGTTGAGAATCAAGGACACGCTGCGCGTGGACTTCTTCGTTCCAAATCCGGCGATGGTCGCCAGAACGCGCGATTTCCTGGCTTCGTACACGCGCCGCGGGGCCACTACATTCTCCACCGCGAAGTTGGGGATCTCTTTAGACTCGATGCCGTGCGGCGTGAGCTGCACGTCGGCATTCAGCCGCAGGTCGTTGAAGTTCTGCGGCCAGCCGGTCTGCTGCATATCCGAATAGAGATGCACCGCCAGCGGCAGGTGAAGCGATTGCGAGATGGAGCGTAGCGAACGCGCCAGTTCGGCGAACGAGGTGCGGGTGTCGGAGGGCTCGATGGAATCGATGGCGGCGTTGAGCGGATTATGGTCGTCGGTGACTTCGCTCATCACCTGCACGCGCGCGCCGAATGCCAGCACCTCCGCGCGCTGTCCCGCGCGCAACCCGCCCACCAACGACTTTGCGGCTTGCCTGGCCTGCTGCAGCCGGTTGCCGGCCCGCATGCTGAGCGAGTTGTCCAGGGCCAGCACGGTGATTTCGCCCTGGTGCCGCGAGGCGGTCGCCGTCTGCCGCACGTAAGGGTGTGCGAAAGCCAGCACGATCAGCATCACCAGCAGCGTGCGCAGCGCAAATAACAGCAGGTAGCGCAGGCGCCGGTGCTTGATGGAACTCTGCGTGCGGCGCTCGAAGAACATCAGCGAGCTGAACGGCAGGGGCGTGGTCTTGTGCTTCTTGAGAAGGTGCAGCCAGATGGGCAGCCCTACGGCCAAGGTGCCCGCCAGAAACCATGGCGTAAGGAATCCCATTCCTAGAACCGTCCCTTGCGCACCGCCAGATATTCGCGCAGCCCTTCATCGAGAGGCCGCGCCGTATTCATCAGGAAGTAATCCAAACCCGCCGCGCGCGCTTTGGAGGTGAGGGCTTCAATGTGCGAATCGATCTTGCGCCGGTACTCGTTGCGCGCGTATTCGGGCGATACCTCCATGGCTTCGGTGAGGTGTTCCATATCCACCAGCAGCACCGGTTCGCGGAATTTCGGCTTGATCTCCTGGGGATCGAGCATATGAAAAAGGATGACCTCATTGCCGCGGTAGCGCAGCGGCTCCACGGTTTTGACGATGACCTCCGGGTCCTCGTAAAAATCCGAGATCACCACCACGATGCCGCGGCGGTGCAGGAAGTTCTGGAAATGCACGAACGGCTTGGTGAAATCGGTGTGCGTCCCGGGCACCACCTTCTCGATGGCGTGCAGCAGCCGGAAGAGCTGCCCCTGCCGCGTGGAAGGCGCCACGTAATTGTTGACGTCTTCATCGAAGATGATGAGCCCGGCGGCATCGCGCTGCCCGTGGGCCATGTAGCAGAGGGAAGCCGCCAGAAACTGAGCGTAATCCAGCTTCGTCACCGGCTGCGAGCTATAGCTCATGGAAGCCGAGGTATCGAGCAGAATAAGCA
>Ga0209849_1000205_pt1 | contig 9857 bp, 6 predicted proteins | sample OrgsoiDNA2013048_FD_185798 | JGI IMG/M metagenome (GOLD analysis project Ga0209849, IMG submission 185798) | Permafrost soil microbial communities from the Arctic, to analyse light accelerated degradation of dissolved organic matter (DOM) -... | ecosystem: Environmental > Terrestrial > Soil >... | reverse complement strand
GGGTATTGGGCGGGATCGAGTGTCAGCAGTACGTGGATGTTCTTGTCAAGGCGCGGGCTGGGGCGCCAGGAGTACCACTCGTTGATGGGCGCGACCCAGGTTTTCGGGATGCCCCGGGTGACGGCACTGTCGGTGTCATCGACGATCAGCCTGGCCGGCAGCGGCGGCCAGTTGTTGACGCCGAAGGCCGCCCCTCCAATGAATTGCTTGAACCAGGTCCATCGAGAACTGCGATCGTTAAAGGCGGAGACGTGGAAGCCGAGCCATGCGCCGCCATTCTCCATGTATCGCTCGAAGGCCGGCTGCTGCGCGGTGGGAGGAAGACTGTTGAGCCAGACGACCAGCTTGTATTGCTTCAGGTTCTCGTCGTTCATGTCCGCCCAGTTGCTGGTAGCCTCTACGCGAAATCCGTGTTTGTCCCCCTCTTCGGCAAAGAACCGGAGTGCGTCTGTGGCGAAGAGCATGTGGTCCGCCTCGACGCTGAGCGAGAAGAAGAGCAGCACGCGGGGCTCGGGAGCGGGTTGTGCGGCGGCCTTCGCAAACGCATAGAGCGCGGCGCAGACTAAATGTTTCTTCACTGTCCCGCCCCCCAGAAGATCGCGTTCCGGAACAACTGCACGAAGTTGGGATCGTCGAAGAGTCCGGCGTGGTGACCCATGAAAATGTAAACGTTGCGGGCTTTGTAGTGCGGGTTTGACCAGACCACAGGGTGGTCCCCGCCCATTTTGGTCATGGTGTTGGGCACATAACTGGACTCATCGACCGTAGCCAGTACATTCACGTTCGGGCGAGGCGACCTGCTCCAGGTGTACCACTCTTCCTTATCGATCACGAACGAGGACGGCAGTCCCTTGGCGAGCGGGCTGGAGGGGTCTTCGATTCTTACGGTGGCCCTGGCAAAGTCCGGCAGGTAGCTGGTGAAGCGGATGCCGCCCAGGAACTGCGAGAACCAGGGGTCCATCGGGTATCCGTCGAATTCGCCGAGCAGCGAGGCGTGGTGGAAGCCGATCCACCCGCCCTTTCCCTGGCTGATGTAATCCTCGAAGGCCTTCTTCGCGACCGGTGCCCAGTGGTAGGGCGGATAGTTGAGCTGGATGAAGAGCTTGTATTGCGCAAGCGATTCTTCGTTGATGCGTTCCGTCCCCGTAATGTAGTCAACCGCAAAGTCATTCTCGGCCGCCAGTTTGTCCAGGTAGACCCTGGCTGCCTCGACGAAGCTCTGGTGGTCGCCACTGGCGCGCTCGGCCAAGGCCACGGCACGGAACCTGGGTCGCGGCAACGAGTTTTGTGCGCCTGCCGAAATAGGACCTTGGATCACGGTGGCGCTGGCGCCGGTGTAGTTTGCCACGTATAGCTGGTTGGCAGCAGTATCGATTGCCATCGCGTACGGAAGCGCTCCGGTCTTCACGGCGGCGATGATGGTATTCGTCGCGCCGTCGAGCACCAACACATTGGCGGTCGTTTGGTTGGCGATGTAGACCTGATTCGCCTTTGCGTTGACCGCGATCGCCGAGGGATGCGTGGTGAGGGGCACGGTCTTGGCTACCATGCCAGTGTCGCCATCGATCACGGCCAGCGTGTTCGCGGCGTAGGTGAGGACATAGGCCTTGTTCGTGATGGGATTGACGGCGACCGCAAACGGGATGTCACCGACGGCAACACTTCGGCTCGCCCCTGTGGCACCATTGATGATGGAAACGGTGGCGTTGTCCTCGTTGACAACGTAGGTCTTGTTGGCACGGCTGTCCACCGCGATTGCCCACGGATGCCTGCCCGTCGGTATGGAGGTGACAGCGTTGGTAGCGCCGTCGATCTCGCTGGCGTCCTTACTGCCGTAGTTCACGGTGTAAATCCTGTTGGTGACTGAATTCACGGCGATGCCGCGAGGACCTTGGCCTACGCGGATCGTGGCCGCCGTGTTGGTGACGCCATCGATGACCGTGACGCTGTGGCCGAAGTTATTAGTCACATAAATCTTATTCGTCGTGGGATTGACCGCGACGGCGTTGCAGTTGCTGCCGGAGCGCACAGTGGCGGCGACCGTATTGGCGGCGCCATCGATCACGGTTACCGAATTCTCCCCCGCATTGACGACGTACACCCGGTTCGTCAACGGGTTGACAGCGATGGCCTCCGGTCCGAAGCCGGTCTGGACAGTGGCGACGGCGTTGCGCGTCTTCCCATCGATGACGGTGACGGATTTGCTGTTGTGGTTGACGATGTAGGCCCGATTGGTGGTCTCATTGACAGCGATCGCCATAGGCTGCTCCCCCGTGGCGATGGTCTGCGAGAGCGTTTGCGCGAGAGAGAGAATGCAGGCAGAGACGGCAACTCCCGCTACGAACAACGTTCGTGTGATCATTCCCGGTTCCCGGTAATCACTTCTGCTGAGCGTCGCCTGTCACCGCTGGCTTCGGCCGTTTCGGCGCGAGCATCTGCCCGGTGGTGATCGTGGCATCGAAGCTCACGTTGAACATACAGACCATCATCTCGTCGAAGCTCTGCTGTCCCCAGATGACCGTCTTCGCAGGGTTCGGATTCTCGGGGTTGTTCTTCGAATTGTCGAAGTGCTCGGTACATTCGAGTCTGGTGCCCTTGGGCAGCCGGATGGGCTGGGAGAGGTCATACCAGAGTTGCCAGTGCCAGGTAAAGCGAGGCACGTTTAGCAGAGTCTCGGTTTTGCCATCGGCGAAGACGATGCGATACTGCGCGGACTTGCCGCGCATGTGCATGTGGGGATGCATGCCGAGCAGTGTCACGTCTTCGGGCAAGGTGTAGGAGGCATCCACGCGGAAGTTCGGGTCATCGGGGGGAATCCGGAACCTCGTATTGGCGGCGGAGAGCGTCATCGTGCGCTCGACAGGCGGTTGTTTGGCGAGCACCAGTCCCAGCCGCGACTGGTCCGTGGCCGCCTTGCCTTCGGGCACGTAGTGGATTTCGAGCACGATGTCTGAGCCGGCGGGGATCAGCTTTGCTTGTCCGGGCTTGAAGACATCGGGCGGCTGGCCCGGCGCGTAGCCGGTGAGCCAGTCGTTGGCCACGTCATCCTTCGCCTCCTTGGCACCGCCGGTTTTGGCAGGAGGCGCTTCGAAGAACTCGTTCTTTGGCATGTCCTTGAAGTAGGTGGAGCCTGGGGTGCGCACGTAGGCCACGATGTGGTGGACCACGCTGTAATTTGTCGGCGCGGCTTGTGCCTGCTCGACCCAGGTGTCCTCGGTGAAGCCGGTCGGGATGATCACGTACCGATACTCGAGCACGCCCGTCGCCGGAACAGGGAACGACTTGGGCAACTGGAAGACGATGTCCGGCTTCGGTATTCTCCAACCCTCCACGAAGTGTCTGGGCGGTGGCATATCCTTGGGGTCGCCCACCGGAGCGCCGGCGTCCACCCACGCCACGAGCGTGTCGATGTCGCTGTGGGACAACGATGCGTCATTCGCGAACTTTCCGAAAGCCGCGTCGGCGAACCAGGGCGGCATCTTCTTCGTCAGCACCGCCGACTTGATGGCCTTCGCCCACGGACGGGCCTGCTCGTAGGTGAGCAGCGAGAACGGAGCCGCCTCGCCGGGCCGGTGGCAGGGTTGGCAGTTCCGCTGCAGAATCGCAGCGACATCTTTGGTGAAGGTCGGTTCAGATCCCCCCTTGCTCTGTGCCGACAGACTGATAACCGCACTCACTCCTATTCCCAGAACCAACGTAGTACGCACCATCGATCCTTAAACAGTATCATTCCGCTTGATTCCGATGCAATCCGGGTGAGCTAAAGGGCACGCTGTAGAAGTTTACGGCAAATTGCGAATTCCTGACTGGAAGCGGCGGCTGGATGCTGATTTGAAGCCGAACTACGAACGAAGGAGAACAGGGGATGCAAGCCGTCGCCAAACGATAACAATTTAGTTTAAGGGCCAGGCGCCAGAAACTCCAGGCGCGTGGTCGCGTGTCTGATCCTTTATTCACGCGTAGGACTGGGCCAGCGGCCCGAGGATCAGCCAGTGTCGAGACTGGCGAACGGGCTCGTTTTGATCGCATGGCGCGGTCTCTCGCGGCCGGGAGAGGAAGGGAGGTCTCCGAACCGCCTGCCGGGCTGGTTGGATAATCGGCGGAATGAGCCAGAGCTTTAGCCGGGAACGGGAGAGGCGGGGAGAAGCAAACGCGTCTCAGCGCAAATCGCGCACGCCTCGCTTGCGCGCAGAACGCGGGACCCCGACGCGCCCTGCGCGCGGCTCTTGATCCCGATATGGAGCATATGGTGTATGAAATGATCTTCAGCCTCCCGTTGGCTATTCCGCCCGCAGCGCGCGCATCGGATCGATGCTTGCAGCCCGCCGGGCCGGAACAAGACTCGCTACAAACGTAACGAGGCCGAGTACACCGGCAACGACGGCAAAAGTAAGGCCATCTCGCGGGCTGACTCCGAACAGCAGTTGCTCCTTCTCCAAGATCCGTGACAGCGCCAAAGCACCGCAAAGCCCTAGCGTAATGCCCAGTCCGCTGAGATGCGCTCCGCTTGCCAGCACCATAGAGATGATCTGAGTCCGTTGAGCGCCAAGCGCGATTCGCACTCCGATCTCCTGCGTCTGCTGGGCGACGGAGAACGCGATCACCCCATAGAGCCCAACTGAGGCAAGCACCAATGCAAGGGCTGCAAAGCCGATCATAAGCGATGTTCTGAATCGCGCGGGCGCCATCGCGGAATCAACGCTCTCCGACAGGAGATTTGGCCCGCGCACGGCGAGCGTCGGGTCGAGCGCCGCGATCTTGGATTTCATTGCGCGACTCGCTTCAGCGGGCGTGGAGCTTCTTCCGGCCAAGTAGAGTCCTCTGCCGAAGATCGGTGCCAAGTCTCCTAATTGGAAATAGGGTACAAAGATGTGCGCCTCCGGTGACGCCTCCAGGGAAAACTGTCTCGAAGCCGCCACCACTCCCACGATGCTGAGCCAAGGCCCCCGGGAGTCGGCCTCGCCGATCTTAATCCGCTCGCCAATGGGGTTTCGGGTTCCGTCCAGGAAGGTACGAACAAAGATCTCATCCACTAGCGCAACGGCCGGCGCGCGGCTATCGTCCGATGGGGCGATGGGGCGCCCGACGAGAAGGCGCATTCTCAGCGCCTCTTGAAATCCGGGGCTGATGCATTGAATTCGCGCGATGTTGGATTTGTTCCCTGTCATTGGAGCCTGTCCCTGAACGGCGATCGGATTCCCCCAAGCCTGGCCGGACAGCGGCAGGCTTGTTGAGAAACCCGAAGCTCGCAATGATGGGAACTCTGATAGACCAGCCCTCAATTGCTCCGCGAAGTTCATCATCTTACCGGCAGACGGATACCCGTTGACGCCGAGCGCGAAGCCCATTGTGACGACACTCTCCGCATCAAAACCGCGATCCGCCTGTCCCAGGTTGTACAAGCTGCGAAGAAACAAGCCGGCACCGGCAAGCAACACCAATGACATCGACACTTGAGCTATGACAAGTGCCTGGCGCATCCCCTGACGGATTCCATGTGCCCCCGATCCGCGTGCTGTTCCTAAGGATCGCGTTCCAAAGAGCGCTGGGCCGAGCCCGAAAAGGATCGCGGTAGCCATTGTCAGGGCGATCGAAAACGCGACTATGGCCGGATCGAGCTGCAGCTCGTCCATTCGGGGGAGTGACTCCAGAGCGGCGATTCGCAGGCTGCGGATCAGCAGATACGCCAACCCGAGTCCTGCAGCCCCCCCAATAATACTAAGGATTCCGGCTTCGACAAGCATCTGAACGGCCAAGCGGGGGCGGCTTGCTCCCAGCGCCGCGCGCGTGGCGAACTCTAATCTCCGCGCGGACGACCTCGCAACCAACAGGCTGGCGAGATTGGCGCACGCAATGAGGAGAAGAATCGTGGCGGCTCCGTATAGCAACAGCACGAGCCTCCGGGAGTCGCCGACCACCGTGTCTTTCAGAGCCCGAAGCTGGACGCCGAGCTTCGCATTGACTTCCGGGTAAGCCGCTTCGAGGCGGCCAGCGATCTGGTTCATTTCGGCCCGGGCGGATTCGATGGTTGCGGATGATCTCACCCGGCCCACAACGCGCAGGTAATGGCTGGATCGGTTCGTCCATGCCGGGTCGCCGCCTCTTAACGGCAATGGAACGAAGGCTTCATAGGTCTTGTCGGGGAAGTTGAAGCCTGCGGGCATCACACCGATCACTTCGTATCCATCGCCGTTAATGCGAACCTGGCGGCCGACAATTGCCGGGTCGGCGCCGAACTTCCGCTGCCACAACCGGTGGGTGAGAATGATGACGCGATCCCGGCCGCGCACGATTTCCTCGGGCCGAAAGTCTCTGCCGAGGGCCGCCTTGATCCCCAGGGTCTGAAGCAGGTTCGGAGAGACGCCCAACGCGATAATCAGTTCCGGCTCGCCCTGTCCGGTAATCGTCATACCTTGACCGCTAAATGCCGCCAAAGTCTCAAATGCTTTCGATTCCGCCGCCCAATCCAGGTAGTTCAAGGCCGTGACAGACTGCGCTGTGCCTCTCTCCTTGTGAAAGTCGTAGATCCGGACCAGCCGGTCCGCGTCTGGGAATGGTAACGGATCGAGAATCACCCGCTTGAGGACGATGAACATGGCGGTATTCGCGCCAATGGCGAGCGCAAGCAGCGCAATCGCCGTCACTGCGAACGCCTTGTCACGCCGCATCCCGCGCAGCGCGTAGCACCCGTCCGCAACCAGAACTTCGAGCCATCCTAATGTACACATGTCGCGAATACGCTCCTTGATTTGCGTTGCGTTTCCGAACGGCGGCGGATCGAGGTCATGGGCACGCATGGCGCGATGAAACGCGATCTCGTCTTCAAGATCCTGGTCCAGGCTTCTCCGCTTTCGTAGTCTGAACCACCACCTCATGCCGTCTCCATTACACGCGCGATCGCCGCGGCGAGGCGGACCCAGTTGCTTGCCTCGACAGTGAGTTTCTTGCGCCCCGCCGGAGTCAGGCGGTAGAACTTGGCGCGCCGGTTGGCCTCAGATAGCTTCCAATCGCTTTCGAGCAGCCCGGCCAATTCAAGCCGGTGCAGCGCGGGATAGAGAGAGCCTTCCTCCACTTTCAACACCTCAAGGGACCGGTCATGAATCGCCAGAGCGATGGCGTACCCGTGCATCGGGCACTGCGACAGTGTCTTGAGGATCATCATGTCGAGGGTGCCCTGGACGAGTTCGCCAGTTTGATTCTTTGCCATAGACGATCTTTGCCTAGATGCTTGATACTATCACGCGCTTGAGGAGAGCGCAACGTCGTCCACTCACAGTCGTTTGGGCGATCGAGGCCGATAGAAGCGACTGACGGCGTAGTGTTTACGAACGTAAGCACGCGACTTGCAGCCAGTTCCCGAGTTCTCAAGCCCGCACGTAGTTTGTTGGGGGGGACCGGCCGGCCGGTCGAACCCGGAGGCAGCGCAGTTAGTTTAGTTAGCGCGTTTGGCGGCCGCTTAGCGGTTCAGTGGCCTTGCAGGCCGACAATCAGGAATGCAGCGAAGGCATTCGAGAGCCGCTAATTCAGCTCTCTAACCCAGATGTTTCGAAAGCTGACCGGTTCACTGGGATCGGGATGGGCCTGCAATTTGATGGGGGCGGAATCGAACTTCTTGTAAAACGGCTTTCCGATGTATAGCGTCTCGCCCTTCAATTCGAAATGGTTCTGCACCAGCACACCGTTCAGAAATACCGTCGCATATGCCAGCGTCTGCAGAGATCCGTCCGTATTAAACACCGGCGCCATCCAGATGACGTCATAGCTCTGCCACTCGCCTGGCTTTCGAACCGGGTTGACGAGCGGAATCCCCTGCTTATAAATGCTTCCTGCCTGGCCGTTGACATAGGTCTTGTTGTTGTAGGAATCGAGAATCTGCAGCTCGTATCCGGCGTCGCCGCCACCGGTCGACGCCAGAAAGACGCCGCTATTGCCGCGCGCCTGATCGGTCCCGGTGACATTCTCGGGGATCTTCCATTCAATGTGGAGCTGGAAATTGTGGAACTTGCGTTTGGTTTCGATATTGCCCGAGCCGCGCGCCTTGCTCACCGTCATGATGGCATTGCTGACGATCCAATTGGCCGGCGATTTATCACGCGTATTCACCCACTCGTCCAGCTTCCCTCCATCGAACAGAACGATGGCGTCGGAAGGTGGCGCGGAATCGACAGCGCCGGGCGTCACGACTTTGGGCACGGGCTCCCAGACTTCCGTGTCCTGCGGCCTGCCCCTGCCTTGGGCGCGGCCCTGACCGGCAGGCTGCTGCTGCGCAAAAACGGCAGCCGATAATGCGAACAGCATCGCGAGCGTGCTGCAAATCGAAAGCGGACGGCGTGTTTGGAATGAAAAAGGCCTCATCGGATCTCCATTTCTTATCATCTCTTATCGTAACCTGCTCCAGGAGATAAGACCGCGACCTGACTGCCCCCTGGCATCGGGCTCATTACCGGAACCTTCGCGGAGGGTGCCCGGCGCGTAAGACTTGCCGGCGTTTGCACGGGCGCCGCTCGCTCGTCCAAAGCAGCGTCGCCAGTGTTCGATGGCCGGCCAATGTCCGGATGGCCGATCCGTCCCGAGCGGCAGGAACTGCTACGCTCAATGCTGGCGAACCCTTTGAGGTGTTCGAACGTCTGAGATCAGGATGACGACTCGCCGACTGTTTCTGGCTACGTTGCTGAGCTCTTGCTCGCCAGCACAATCTGGGGTCCGGCTAAGAGCCAGGCCGGTCGAGAGCCCGACGGGCGAGACAAGGGTCGGCGTCATTCCGCTTGAGTTGCGAAAGGGCCGGGACGCCCTCCTTTACGTGCCGAAGTCGGCGCCGGACCCGGCTCCTCTGCTGCTATACCTCCATGGGGCGACCGGGGACGAGCGGCAGGGCGTTCGCCGGCTGAGCGATCTGGCGGAAGAGTTCGGTTTTCTGCTGCTCTCTCCGGCATCGCAGGAAACCACATGGGACGCGATCCATTCCGGCTATGGACCTGACGTGCGGTTGATCGACCGAGCGCTCGACAAAGTGTTTTCGCAGCGGCGCGTGGACCCGCGGAAGGTCGCGGTCTGCGGCTTTTCGGACGGAGCTTCCTATGCGATTGGACTGGGGATATCAAATGGCGATTTGCTCCGCGCGGTGATCGCGTTTTCGCCTGGCTTCGTACCTTCTGGAGTGGAGCGGGCGGGCAGGCCTCGCATCCTGATCTCCCATGGGAGAAAGGATCAGATCCTACCATTCGAGAATACCAGCGGCCAAATGATTCCACTCCTGAAACAAGCGGGATACGACGTGACGTTTCGGCAATTCGATGGGCCGCACACGGTGCCGCCAGAGGTCGCGCGAGGGGCGATGGAATGGTTTCTGAAGTGATGCCAGCGTTTGAAACAGCGCCGATTAAAAGGCCACGCTGCAATTCGAATCGACCCGTTGCCACTCGTCCGTATAGTCCCCGATCCGCCGATCTGCCGCGACGGACGGCGTGCTCCGGACGGAATACGCGCCACCCGGAAGGTGGACTGCAGCGCGCTGGCGACCTCCCTCAAGTTCCTGTTTGGCGACGATCCACCCGATTGTAAGTTGATAGCTTTGATAGACGATTACAGAATTGCCGCTGTCATTTTCAGAATTAACTCGCGTAAGGGAAGCGGCGACCGCACGGTTGGATATCATGAGGTATCCATGGTCACTAGATCTGGGGTCAGAACCTGGATCGCGCGGGGAGAAACCGCCCTGCGCGCGCCGACGCGCACACCGGGAGGAGAAACACGATGAACATCCTGTTGTGGGTCCTTCAAGTCCTCACCGCGCTCCTGTACGCAGCGTCGGGTGTCATGAAGGTCTTCATGTTCGACAAAATAAGCGCGGAGGTTCC
>Ga0209849_1000202_pt1 | contig 9908 bp, 7 predicted proteins | sample OrgsoiDNA2013048_FD_185798 | JGI IMG/M metagenome (GOLD analysis project Ga0209849, IMG submission 185798) | Permafrost soil microbial communities from the Arctic, to analyse light accelerated degradation of dissolved organic matter (DOM) -... | ecosystem: Environmental > Terrestrial > Soil >... | reverse complement strand
TGTTCGGCCGGCTGGTGGCCCGGCGGGGAGCTGAGCTACGCGCCGCCTCCACCAGGACGTGGTTGGAGACCATCCGGACCGCCGCCGAGAGCCAGAGCGCCGAGATCCGGCGGGCGGCGGAGATCACCGCGCGTGAGGAGGCCGAGATGGCCGGTGCGGCCTTCGAGGCCATCTCCCAGGTGCGCGAGAACGAGCTGTCGGGCCGCCAGGCTCAGTTCGATGCTCGCCGCAAGACCATCGAGCGGCTGGAGGGCGAGGTGGTCGCCCGGCGCAAGAGGATGGATCTGTTGCAGGCGGGAGCCAGGACCCGCGACGAAAATGCCCGTCGTCTCGGGGGAGAAGCCGCCGCCCACGAGCGCGGACGGACCCTGGCGGTCGAGTCCCGGGCGGGGATTTCGAGGGCCGGCTTGCGCGCCTCGATCATCGAGGCGGAATCGGAGGCCGCGCGGGTGGCCGGTGTGCTGCTGCTCCGCGCCGTGGACCAGTCGGCATCGGATCCGGAGCAGGTCCGTCATGCCAAGCGAATCATGGGCATCGCGGTGGGCCGGTTCTCGGGCCACTACCTGACCGAGCGCTTGCTGTCCACGGTCCCGCTGCCGCCCGGGATGACCCTGGAGCAGATGTCGGGTGTCGACGAATCGAACCTGCGGGCCATCGAGGCCGTGGCCAACGTCAAGCTGGCGCCCACCGAGGGACGCGACGGTGTGCGCATGGAGGGCCTCGATGGGGTGGGGCGCGAGGTGGTGCGGCGCACCCTCACCTGGGTCGGCCGCAATCCGCGCGCGGCCGGAAATCCCGGCAGCATCACCAAGGCGGCCCGCGACGTGTCCGCGGCGCTCAACCGCGAGCTGACCGAGCTCGGTCGTCGCGCCTTCGTAGCCCTGGAGATTCCGCGCGCTCACGACGAGATCGTGTCGCTGGTGGGGCGTCTCAACTACCGCACCAGCTTCACCCAGAACCAGTGGAAGCACGCGGTGGAGGCGGCCTTTCTTTGCGGGATGATGGCCGATGAGCTCCACCTGGACATCAAGGTCGCCCGTCGGGCGGCGCTCATGCACGACATCGGCAAGGCGCTCACCCACGAGCTCGACGGCTCGCACGCCGTGATCGGCGCGGACTACGCCCGGCGCCTGGGAGAGAGCGAGGTGGTGGCAAACGCCATCGGGGCCCATCACACGGACGAGCCCTTCTCCAGCCCCTACGCCTATCTGGTCGCCGCCGCCGATGCCATGTCGGGCGCCCGCCCCGGGGCCCGGCGACAGATGGAGGACAACTACGTGGCCCGCCTCGACGATCTGGAGCGCATCACACGGAGCTTCCGGGGGGTCGAGGAGGCCTATGCCGTTCAGGGAGGGCGGGAGGTTCGCATCTATGTGTCCGAGGACCAGATCGACGATCGCGCCGCGATCGGGCTGTCATCCGAGATCGCCCGAAAGATCTCCGCCGAGATGACCTTCCCCGGTCAGATCCGGGTGACCGTGATTCGCGAAATGAAGGCCATCGAGATCGCGAGCTGATGGCTTGTGGATCGGCGGCCAGCTCGTTAGAGCTATTCTCTGACGAGCTGTCAGGCATCGAGAAGGACACACCACGTCATGAACCTCGTCATCCCGCCGCTGGTCTTCTATGCCGTGGGGGCGGCCTTGGTGATCGGGGGGACCGTGCGCACCTTGACCCTGGGACGGCGAAACCCGGAGCGCGAGATCTCCGACGACGATCCGGCCCGGACCCGGGCCCGCCGCCGCCACTTCACGTTCGGCCTGATCTGGGTCGCGATGGGCTTGTTCCTGATCGTATCCACGGTGGGGGTGCTGCGTTCCAAGTGGGGCAACAGCGATCCCGCCAGCCCGGGGGCCAGCGTTAAGGCAAGGAGGTCGGATCCGGCGTCGCCCTCGCTGCGGCTTTTACCCTCCGAGACGATTCGACTCGATTCCGCGAGCCCCACCACAGAAGGGCCGCCGGCAAAGCGATGATGGCCGCCAGCAGACAAGCGGCCTCGCCCAGGATAGCCATGGCGCCGAAGCCCTGCAGCGCCTGATTGCTGGCCGCCAGCAGCGATCCGTAGCCGACGATGGTGGTCCAGGAGCACAGCGCGACCGCCGCTCCGGTCGAGGTCACCGCCTTGATGATGTCGCCGGTTTCGCGCTGTCGAGTGACGACGTTCAAAGCATATTCCGCCGCGATGCCGAACGTGATGGGTAGGGCAATGAAGTTGAGGAAGGTCACGCGTACCCCCGACCAACCCGCTGCACCCACCATCAGCACCACCCCCAGCAACAAGGTGCAGATTGCGGCCGCCCCCGTGCGAGCGGGCCGGATGATGAGAACGATGAGAAACAGGACCGCAATCAGGGACGCCAGGGTCGCAATCGGGCCGTCGTGCAACACCGAACGGATCATCGCCCCGAAGACCACCGCGGAGCCGGAGGTCTCGATGACCTTGCCGCTCGGCAACGTCAGATGCTGGAGCACGGCGGCTATCTTCAGCAGATCCCTCCCGTTCCAGACCGACAGGCCCCCCTCGGCGGGATAGGCCAGCACCACCCGCCCCACGCTGCCGTCCACCTCCGTGAAGGGCCGCCGCGCGATGGCTGGCAAGTCCAGCGGCGTCAGCACCCGCAAGGCGTCCGAGGGATCGATCTTGGCGAGCTGTTTCTGTTCCTTGTCGTCGAGGACCTCCAGAGCGGGATCGTGGGTCAGCTTGCGGATCTCCGCCAGCAGGGCCAGCTTCCGCGCCTGGACCTCGGGCGGGCCGGGCAGGAGATCCCAGATGGTCGCGATCTGTCCGATCACGAGCCGATTCCCGGGGCTGAGCCTGGCGTGCGCTGCGTCCTGATTGAGGATGGTCTGGCGGATCGTCTCCACCTCGGAGAGATCGTCGGCCAGGATCATGGTAGGCGAGGGCCACCGACCGAACAGCTGGTCCATGCGCCGGTTGAATTGTTTGGTCTCCTCGGTCGCATCCAGCTTGGCGTTCAGCTTGCGAAAGTCATATTCGAACGGATCTTCCAGGAAGTGGGTTCCCCCCACCAGGGCCGCCGCCATTGCCAGCGCGCAGAAGCCGAGCACCGCGCGAGTGTGACGGGAGACGAACCCGCCCAGCCAGCCGAGTCGCAAGGGCGGCCTGCCGGGGGCGGTCGGCGCGCCCGTGCCGCGGCGATCGAGGAGGCGCAACATGGCCGGCAGGGCCGTGTAGGTGGCCAGCCAGCAAAAGACCGACCCGCTCGCGCCCATCACCCCGAACTGGGAGAACCCACGAAAGTTGGTCACGGTGAGCGAGGCATAGGCCGCGGAGGCGCACAGGGCCGCCACCGAGGTAGCCCTCCAGGTGCCCAGGATGGCTCGTTCCATCGCCACGCCGCTCTCCGAACCCGCAGCGTGCTCCTCCTCGTAGCGGGACATGAGGACGATGGCGTAATTGATTCCGTTGCCGACGATGATCGAGCCGAGGAACGCCGTCGACGAATTGAGGTAGCCGAAGCTCAGCTCGGCCACGGCGAAGGCCATGCAAGCGCCCACGATGGCTGGGATGCCGATCAGGGGGACGGCTCGGATCCGTCGGAAGTACAGTCCGATCGACAGAGCCACCACCAGCAGGCAAATGATCGTGACCGACAGGATGTCGCGCTCGACGGCCCGTCGGCTGGCGACGGCCGTCGCGACCGGTCCGCCCGGCTCCACGTGCATCTCGGGGTGATACCGGGAAGGAGGGTCCTCGGCGATCAACCGGTTGACCGCCGTCCACAGACTTTCGCCCGCGTGCTCGACGAACAAGCCGCCGGGCGGAAGGGTCGCCACCCACATGTACTGCCTGTCGGGGGTGGCGAACAGGCCGTCGGGGAAGCGCGAATCCATTCGCGCCTGACCCGAGATGCGCGTCTGCATCTGATCGAGCGACTCGTCGTCCCCGCCCAGGTCCACGAACAAGGGATTCTTGTGCTTGCTGATCTCCTTGCGCAGACGGTCGCGAATGTCCTCCAGATCCGATTCGTTGACATAGAGCCACTTGTTGCGGTCGAAGAAGTCGCGCACGTCCCGGATGTTGTAGGCGGCCAGGGCCGCCACGTGATCGGGCAGCCGGCGCAGACGTTCGGTCAAGGACGCCGCATACCGTTCATTGGCCACCGGGTCCGGGGAATGGATGCCGACCAGCAGCAGCGACATGTCCCCAATCCGCTTCTGAGTCCGATTGAGGGCCACCACCCCGGGATCGTTGCTGGGCAGCAATTCGGAAAAGGCCGTCCTGAGCTCGAGCCGCGACGCCAGCAATACCGCCGCTCCGGCCACCAGGACCACTACGAGAAGCACCGCCTTGGGGTGACGGGCCAACCTACTCGTTAACCTGGCGAAACCATGACCCGTGTCAGACATGAGAGCCGAAAAAGGTAGCAGGGACGTGGTCTCCTGTCGTCCTCTTCCGTCGATGCCATGCGCGTTCCCCTCCGAGCGCCCGGGGGCGCGTTAGGTGGTAGAGTGCATCAATTATGCTTAACCTTCGGCTGCGGCCGCATCTCGCAGCGCTGTTGGTCAGCACGGGACTATGGCTTGCCGCGGGGGCGGCCCTGGCGGTCGGCGAGCGAATCACCGACGTACAAGTCCGCGGCAACGCCCGCACCGAAGAGGACACCGTTCGATCCCTGGCCGGGATCAAGATCGGCGACACGCTCGAGAGCGACACGCTCGGATCGGTTCGCGAACGCCTCAACACGGCGGGCCTGTTCGCCGACGTGAACGTTTGGTGGGAAAACTTCCGCGGCGGCGTCCGGATCAACATTGCGGTGAAGGACAAGTTCCCCTGGGCTCCCGTCCCCACGGGGTCCTGGGCAGCCAACAACCGATCCGTCGGGCTGCTTTTCGTCCACGGGAATCTGTTCGGTCGCGGCAAGCAGATGGTCGTGGGCGGCAAGCTGGCCACGCTGGATTCGGGTTTCATATTGGCCTATCGAGATCCCGCGTTCTTCGGCTCGTGGGTGTACTGGGAGATGAAGGTCATCGTCCAGCGTCAGGTGATTCCCGAGTACAGCATCTACGACTTGGCGCCGTCGTCTCCCTGGCGGCAAACCACCCTGGACGCCTACGGCGTGGAGCCGGCGGTGGGGGTGGCCTGGTTTCGCAGGGTCAAGACCCAGGTGTCATGGAGGTTCGACAAGGTCGTCTACAAGGCCCGCAAGCTGCAACTGTTCGATGTTCCCACCGGGGAGCAAATACCGGTCGACGATCCCGTCGCCGAGGCCACGACACATAGCGGTTACATGGGAATGTTGCGTGCCGGCCTGGCCTTCGACTGGAGAGCGCGCGAGTTCGCGGTCATGCGGGGACCTGCGCTGGGTGGCAACATCGACATCGGCTCGCCGGCTTTCGGGGGGGACTTCCGATTCTGGCGGGTCACCAGTTTCTGGGAACAGGGGTTCCGGTTGTTTCGACGCCACAACCTGATCTATTCGGTCGGTGGCACCCTGGGACACAACCTGCCGATTTGGTGGGACACGACGGCGGGTGGCTCGAACCTGCGCGGGTACCTGGCCCAGCAATTCAGGGGCGACACCCAGCTCAACGGCCGGGTGGAATATCACTTTCCCATCGTTTCGCTGGGCTCCCTCGACGTGAGGGGCCTGGGTTTCTACGATTTCTCGGCGATCTGGTTTCGAGATCTTCCCACTGACACCAACGCAGCCGGCTACCTGGCTCGCCCGGACGGAGATTTTCGAACCTTCAACCCGATGTACGAGGTAAAGGGATTCAACATCGACCGCGACATCCATAACGACGTGGGTGGCGGGTTGCGTTTCTTCCTTCGGTCGGTCGCGATTCCCCTCGTGGGCTTCGATTGCGGGTTCGGGCTCGAGAGCCATCAGTTTCGGACCATCTTGATCGTCGGCGCTTGATCCGGGTCGTCGGGCCGGCGACGCGTGCGGCGGTTAAACCAAGTTCCTTCGGGGGAATTTGTCTCGGGGTGTCAGGTCTCACTCGCGTCAGGTGTGGAGAAACCGACACTGCCCTGGTCCCGGCGGCTCAAGTTGGCGAAATTTCAAGGCCGATTCGCGGTCCCAGGACTGGCGCGTGATTTGCGTTACCCAGCCTCGCATGTCTCCCCCTACAGGCGCGGTCAAGCAGTTCGGGTCGGCTCACCCGCTGCGCTCCGTGCCTTACACACTGCCCGCGCCCAAGGTGGTCCTGTGTGACCTGGATGGGACGCTGATCGACAGCATGCCGATCCTGGCTGATCTCGCCACCGACGTCATGGAGGAGGTATATGGGACGCCACGGGTGCTCGCGCGCGAGCTTTACGTGGCAACCTGCGGTCTGCCGTTTTTCCGGCAGCTCGAGTCGATTTTTCCCAGGGACCTGCGCAATCCTGACGCGGCCGACCGATTCGAGGCACGCAAACCCGACCGCTGCGATCAGCTCAGAATGTCCGTTGATGTGGAGCGGGCGTTGCAGGACCTGAAGCGGCGTGGTGTTGCCGTGGTGGTCTCGTCGAACAACGGCCTCGCGAACGTGGCTGCGTTTGCGCGCCAGGCGGGCTTCGCGTTCGATCTGGTGCTGGGTTTCGGGGATGGGCTGGCCAAGGGGGCGCCCCACATCGAGCGCGCGGCCGCCGAGCTCGACGTCGAGCGCTCGCAGATGTTGTTCGTCGGCGATTCCTTGCACGACGGGGAGATCGCGGAAGCGGAGCGGATCGCCTTCGTGGGGGTGGCGGGCACGTTTTCGTACGAGCGGTTCACGCTCCGGTTTCCGCATCTGCCGGTGATTCGCCGCTTCAGCGACTTGCCCAGCTTGCTGTTCGCCGAGTGGTCGCAGGCGAGCGAACCCTCGTCGTCTCGCGTGGTCGCCGGCCGCGGGTAGGGAGACGATATTGCAGGTGGTTGTGCTGGCGGCCGGCCTGGGGAGTCGGCTGGGAGCGCTGACCCAGAGGCTCCCCAAGGCCCTGATCGAAGTGGGGGGTGAGACTTTGCTGGCACGCGCCGTGCGCTTCGCGGAGAGGCTTGCTCCCTCCGAGATCATCGTGGTGGGGGGCTTTGGGTTCGCTTCGGTGGCGGCCGAAACCGAGCGCAAGGAGATGTCGGTGACCCTGATCGAAAACCCCGCGTTCCGTGACGGAAACCTGGTGTCCTTGCTTACGGTGCGGGATCGCGTGACTGGGGAGCTCGTGTTGATGAACGTCGATCACATCTACAAGCCTGCGGTGGCCAGTCTGGTCGCCAGGCCGGTGCAGCAAGTGACCGCATTCGTCGATGTCGATCGCCATCTTGGTCCCGACGACATGAAGGTTTCTCGTGACGAGCGGGGGCACCTGCGAGAGATCGCCAAGTCTCTGGTCGAGTTCGACAGCGGCTACGTGGGAATGACGCGGGTTCCGGATCCGGATCTCGGGCGCTACTGGGGCGCCGTCGATTCGGTGCACCGCACCGAGGGGAGCGCCGTGCACGTCGAGCGGGTTCTGGCGCACCTGGCGCGCCAGGCCGGGGAGTCGGGGTCACCCGAACAGCGCCCGGCCTGCCGGGATATCAGCGGCATCGGTTGGCTGGAGGTCGATTTGCGGGAGGAGCGGGACCACGCTGATCTGGTGGTCCGCGCCGCGCCCGACGTTTGGTCCTGAGGTGTGTGGGCGGCGGGCGTCGCGTCGTCGGGCCCGTCGAGATCACGATGGTCGGAACCAGCACCTTCTCAGATGCCTTCACGACAACTCTCGGCGGCGGCGCACCTCGACTCGATATGGTCGTTATTGACCATGAAAAATTGTTTCTCCATAGTTCAAGAATTTATGTTGACGTCAGTTTTCTGGGTAGGCATTTTGGTACCCCTCGGCCGGCGAAGGCCAGCGACTCCGCCGGCTCATTCTGCGGGGATCTGGTGATCGGGGAGGGCTCCATCATTGGGTCTCGCCGATCCGATCACGAAAGGGGCGCACCATGGATCGTGAACGAAAGAAGCTCGGGCTGGTCATGGCGGTGTTGGTGGGGAGTGGGTTGTCGTCTTGCGATCGGTCCGCGGATCCCGCCGGGGGCGCGTCGGACAACGGCAGGGTGAGCATCGCGCTCACCGCGACAAGTGGGTCGGGTACGACCTATCGACTGGTGAGCCCTTCCTTTCTGATCACCAGCAACAGTTACTCGAGCTCGTTTTCAGCGGTGTTGACAGGCGACACCCCGACCCTCGAACAGGATCTGACTCCGGGCAGTTATTCGATACAGCTCCTCAACGGCTACACTCTCGACGAGATCGCCGCCGACGGGACCGAGGCCGCGGTCCCGTCCACGCTCACCTCGGAGAACCCGGTCGCGTTTGGAATTCGGAGCCAGCACGTGACCTCGGTGAGCTTCCAGTTCAAGGTGGGGGGGGGCTTCGTGACAACGGGTAACGGGACAGTGGCGGTCGTGGCTACCGTCGATGACGGTCTCCTCGATGACTTCGAGGACGGCGACGGCCGAATCGCCAACATCGCCGGCCGGAGCGGAGCCTGGTTCACCTTCAACGACGGCACCGGCACTCAGACGCCCGCGCCCATGTCGCCCATCGTGCCCGAGATCGACCCCCACAGCACCAATTTCTTCCTCCGGACCACCGGTGACGGGTTCGCATCCCAGAACGTGAATCCCGCGGCTTTTGGAGCCGGGGTGGGAGCGGACCTCCTGGAGGTGGGTGGTGGCCCGGCGCCGTACGACGCTTCCAAGTACGGCGGAATCGCCTTTACCTATTCGCTCTCGTCCGTTTCCTACGGGGCCCAGCTTCGCCTGAATGTCGGCACCTCTGCCACGACGCCGGTCGAGTTCGGAGGAACCTGCACATCCGGATGTTACGACGACTTTGGCTTCACGTTTCAGTATGCCTACGGGGGCCAGGAGTCCGTAGCGTTCTCGCAGCTCGCCCAGCTCGGATTCGGGACGCCAGCCACCTTCGATCCGGCCACGATCCTGATGGTGAAGTGGCAGATCTCCTTTCCCAACCCCTACTACTACCCTCCGACCACGAATTCCTTCAATTTCACCCTGGACGACATCTCGCTCCTCCCCGCGTCCGGTGGCTCTGGGGGAGCCGGTGGTTTTTCCGGCGGAGCCGGCGGTGCGCTCGGGACAGGCGGGTTCCAGGGTGCGGGAGGCTCGTCCGGAGACGGAGGCGCCTTCGGAGGCGCGACAGGCGGTCGACCTTTTCCAGGGTTCGGCGGCTCGGGTCCTGTGGACAGCGGCGGCGGTTTCGCCGGCGGGGGCTGAGCCAATCGCCCGCTTGCCACCCGACCGCCGCTCGTCAAGCCAGCGGAAACCGGCGCGCCGCCTCGTACATCACGATGGCGGCCGCCGTGGCCAGGTTGATCGAGCCACCGAGGCCATCGGTGGGGATTTGAATACACTGGTCGGCCAGCTCCAGGACCGCCGGTGAGATGCCCCGGCGTTCCCCGCCCAGCACCAGGCAGAGGGGAGTCTCGGCGCGCAGCTGCTCTGGGGGAACGCTGGCCTCGGTGAGCTCGATGGCGGTCACCGCGTATCCCGCCTCCTTGCTGGCTCGCGCCATGGCCACGGCATCCTCACCGGACGTCCAGGGCACCCAGGCCAGGGTGCCCGAAGCGGCGCGTACCAGCTTCCGCTTGAAGACCTGCAGCTCCAGGCCGCAGACGTAGAGACGTTCGACGCGGAACGCATCACACAAGCGGAACATGGTCCCGATGTTGGGCAGGTGGGTCACGCCGTCCAGGATGACGCGGATCGGTCGCCTGGGGAGGGTGGGGAACAGGTGACGATCCAGCCGAGGAGGGAACATCTGCCAATCAGGGTAGCGGGCCGGCATCCGATCGCGAAGCGTCGCGCGGCTCCGCGGCGCCGGACCTCCCCCCTCCGACCGGCGCTCTGACCGTCGCTCCAACGGCAGGCTCCTAGCCACATCCGGTGACCTTGCACAACGGCGTTTGGCGC
>Ga0209849_1000199_pt1 | contig 9927 bp, 7 predicted proteins | sample OrgsoiDNA2013048_FD_185798 | JGI IMG/M metagenome (GOLD analysis project Ga0209849, IMG submission 185798) | Permafrost soil microbial communities from the Arctic, to analyse light accelerated degradation of dissolved organic matter (DOM) -... | ecosystem: Environmental > Terrestrial > Soil >... | reverse complement strand
CGTGCAACTCCCCGCGTCACGGATCGATTGATGAGCGTGTTGCCCCTGATCGCGCACGCGGTCGGCTGACCACGAGCAAACCCCGGCCGAGAGGGCCAGAGGAATCGTCAGGCCAGGGCTTGGCCAACGGAAAAAGCCTCAGTGGTGCAGTCCAGTAATGACAGGCTTCCGCCGAAGGGACTATGCTTGTGGAAGGTGGTGGCATTTGCGCCCCGCCTGCAATCGGGAGTGGTGGCGTCATGGACAAGGGCGACGGAAGTGGTTTGCAGCGTTCTGTGCTCGTGGTGGATGACGAGGAAGGGATTCGGAAGGTCCTCAAGCGCCACCTGACCCAACTCGGTTACGAGGTAGCGCTCGCCGCGAACGCGGACGAGGCGCTGGCGCTGGCGGAGCGCCTCGAGCCTTCGGTGATCGTGACCGACGTTCACATGCCAGGAATAGACGGGCATGAGCTCCTGCGTCGGCTCAGCCCTTTGGGGTTGCATAGCAGCGTGATCCTGATGAGCGGGCGCGGAGAGCTCGACGACGCGATCAGTGCCATGCGGCAGGGGGCGGTCGACTATTTGAAGAAACCCTGGACCCTCCAGGAGCTGACCTCGGCGGTCGGTCGAGCCACCCAGCTTTTCGACGCGCTCCGGGATCTGGGCGCTCCCCCGGCCAGCGATCCGGTTGGAGGCTCACGAGTGGCGCGAGGTGCGCGAGGTGCAAATGAAGGGCGAATCGACGCTGCCAAGGTGGTCCGTGAGCTGGCGGAGAAGGGGGATGCCATCGAGTTGCCCGTCGTCTCGAGCAGCTTGGCGCGGATGCGTGACCTCGCCGAAAGGCCCGGCACCCGGGTCGACGATCCCGTGCTCGACCTTCTCGAACCGGATGCAGGGCTCGTGAGCTCGATCTTTCGGATGGCCGGAGAGAGGCCCAGCGCCCAGTCGGTTGCCCACGTCGGGCTCCGAGATGCAGCGGCTGCGGTCGGCGTCGCGGCGATTCGTTCGGAGGTCGAGACTGCGGCCATTCGCAGCGCATTCCCGATCGGGGTACCCGCAGTTCGAGCCCTCGACGATCGCATCCAAGAATTTACGCTGGCGAGGGCTCAGGCGATGCGCGGAATCGCCGAGATCGCGGAGCCCAAGGTGGTCCTCGAGACCGAGGATTGTTATTTGGCTGGTCTGTGGCTGGATGTCGGGGCCACGTATCTCTTGTCGGCAATTTCCGCGGTCATGCTCCGGCGCGGCGGCAAGGTGGCGGACCCGGCGGAGATGAACCGAGCCATCGCGACCCATCATGGGGCGGTAGGCGCATCCATCCTGAGGCGATGGGGAATGTCAGCCGATGTGGTTGAGCTCACCTACGACCATCACGGCGACGCCCGCAGCCGACACGGCCAGCCGCTGTGGTGCGCGGCCACGCTTGGAGGTGCAATCGCCTTGAGGATCACCGGCTTCAGCGATCCCACCGGAGACCGGGACCTGACGACCGACGTCCTCGCCCGGTGCGCCTACACGCTCGGTGTTGGCGACACGTCGCTGCGACACGTTACGCGATCCCTCGCCAATCGCGCTGGGCATCTGAGCGTCGCGGGCTCCCCATGATGCGGGCGGCGGCGCGAGGAGTCTCGGTCGAACATCATCGCCGACAAATCGACCTCGACGCCCCCTACTTCCCGTACCCCGCCGCCACGATGTTCGCCTGGACGGCGTTGGTCGTTGCCTCGGACGCCGCGCCCGAGGTCAAGACGCCTTCGTAGAAGTTCCCCTGGCCGCCGGCCGTGTTGTCACCGCCGATGCCCAGGATGATGGCGCCCTGCTTCTTCATCGGGTTGTAGCCGTTGGCACGCATGCCGTCGTACATGGTCGTCAGGGCTCCCATTTGCGCGTTGCCACCCCGGAGCGCGAACGACCCGGCTCTCCCGACCACCAGCGCAGTCACATACTCGGACGTGAGCGGCGTAACCATGGGGTTCGCGGCAAAGCTCGGTCCCGCGAAGACGCCGTTTTCCATGTCAGCCATGACCCAGGGCCCCGTGCCGCCCCCCTTCCCCTGATGCGTGTAGTTGCCGAAATACACAGCCTCCATGGTGCCCGCGCCATCGTCGCGATTGTTCGTCTCGGCGTTTCCGTAGTCCCAGCAGCAATTGCCGTTGAAGTAGGTACCGCTCGTCACCATGTACTCGGTCTCCGGCTGATCGCCGGTCGCGACGCCTGTGGTCTGGTCGTTTCGGTAGCCGTAACCAGGGGGGAGGTGGACGCCGTAGACGGTATGACCGGACATCGTGAGCTTGAGGGCCGCTGCGTCGGCCAGATCGTCAGGCGTTGCCTTCCTCTGACCGGCGGGCGCCTGCTTGAGATGGTTGTTCTTGCCGGACTGGTCGTAGATGATGGAGATCTTGCACGTGGTGCCCGCGCAGAAGGTGTCCTGCGTGGCCGCGTTGGCGAAGCCTCCGGCGGTCAGCACCCCGATGTCTTTCGTGGTCTGGTCCGACGCGCGCGTGACTTGATAGAGATTGCCGTTGTAAGCCCCGTAAAGTGCCCGCACCGTGCTATGCGCGGCCATGCACGGGCTGCTTCCCGACGCGAAGATGTCACAGACCCCGGCCCCGGCCGTCATGTCGCCGGTGCCTCCACCAGGGCCTGCGCCGCCCGAGCCGCTGCGACCTGCGGCGCCGCTCGAGCCGCCCGAGCGGGTGCCAGCGGCGCCGATGGAGCCGCCCGAGCGGGTCTGCCCGCCGCTGCTGGTGGAGCCGCCGCTCGGGCTGGCGAGGCCGCCACTGCCCGTGGAGCCGCCGGAGCTGACGCTAGCGAGGCCGCCGCTGCCCGTGGAGCCGCCAGAGCTGACGCTGGCGAGGCCGCCGCTGCCCGTGGAGCCGCCAGAGCTGACGCTGTCGAGGCCGCCACTGCCGGTCGGCCCTCCACCTGTGCCTGATTCGCCGCCCGACCCGTTGTCTCCGCCTGAGCTCGTCCCTTTGCCTTGGCCCCCGCTCCCGCCGTTGTCGCCGCTGACGTTGTTGCTGCTGCTGGGGCCGCAGCCGAGCGTGATGGCCGCGCCCAGCAGCGCCAGCCCGGCCAGCGAAGGCACCGAAATCCTTGAAAGTCCAGCACTCTTCGTCAAAATGCAACCCTGTGGCCCGGGCGAACGTACGTCATCATCCCACTGTTTCCCCAGGCAGCAGTTCAGGGCGACCGGAACCTAACAGTCGCTGCGCTGAACGCTCAGGGCTTGCGCGCGACGAAGCGCAAGCGAACGTAGTCGAGCACCCAGACCCGGCCGTCCCAGAGCCGCGCGCGACAACGCTCGACGACCTCGCGGCGCGCGGCCTCCGCCGAAACCTCGAGACCTTCGAAGGCCGCGGGGGCGAAGATGCCCAGCCAGTCCTGCAGACCGTCCGCGCCCACCACCGGGGTGGGCCGCTCGAAGAGCTGCATCAGCAGCGGAGACAGTCCCGCGGCGGCCAGCACATTCGCGTAGGTGGCGAGGTCGGGGAAGACCCACGGTCGCCAGGCGTCGGGATCGCCCCCGTGAGTCCGCACGGTGTCGGTCAGGGCCTGTCGAATGGTTTGCACGCACCCGGCTCCGCCCATCTCCGCGACCAGCCGGCCCCCTGACCGGAGCGCCCGAGCCATGGCAGAAGCCGCGTCGGCCAGGCGGGGCATCCAGTGCAGGGCGGCGTTCGAAAGGACCGCGTCGAAGCTGCCCGGACGCATGGCGACATCGGCGCCGGCGCCGGGGTCAGAGTCAGAGTCAGAGCTCGACCACAGGTTCTGGGCGTCCTTCACCAGGAAGCGGGCCCCGGGAACCGTGCGGCGGGCCTCGGCGACCATGGCTGGCGAGGCATCCACCCCGACCACCTCGGCGCCCAGGGCGGTCAGACGCGCGGCCAATGTCCCTGTGCCCGAGCCGACGTCGAGGATACGTTCCCCCGCCACGGGAGCCAGGAGCGCGAGCAGATCGTCCCCCGGGAGCTGGCTGACGAAACTGGCGGTACGGCTGTACGCCGCGGGATTCCAATCGTCGGGCTTGGCGGACGTGCTGGCTGGCATGTGCAAGAAACTGACGCCCGAGGCCAGCCTCACCCCTTGCAGACGAAGGCGATGTCGTCCACCCAGATGTCGAAGTCCGCGCCCGAGGCCTTGACCTCCCAGTGGATCGCGTAGAGCTTCGATCGGTCGACGTGGGGCCTGCGCGGCGCGCCCCAGAACGGCTCCTGCTTGAGATCGCGAAACGGGAGCACGTAGCGCTTCCACTGGTCGCCGATGGTCAGCTCGGCTCCGAAATCGTTGAAGCAAGTGCTGCACACGGCCCCGTCGGGATCGGTCGTCCCATCGGGCAGCTTCACGAACAGCTTTCCCGTCGAGCCCGGGCCGCGGCGGGCGAAGAACGTGATGCCTTCGTATTTCGAGGCGTCGAAGGCCTCCTTGGGATCGCGGAAATTCAACCCCATGGCCGCGTACACGATGGATTTTGCGGCCAGCTTGCCCTTGATGTTGACCGCGTATTTCGATCCGTTTCCTCCCTCCGCCACGGTGAACGTGCCACCGTTGTCGCCCTGCTCGGGCGTCACGGTCGAACCTTCCTTGTCCGCGTACGTGTACCAGTAGCCCCCTCGGTCGTCGAAGACGGTGATCTGATTGTTGGCGTCCTCGAAGTCGTCGATGAGGCCGTCAGGGCCGCATTCCTTGTAGGAGGGAGGAAGATCACTGGCGGCCTTCTGACCGAACGGCGCGCAGCCGACGAAGACGGCGGCAACACCAAACAGCGTCAGGTGGCACAACGGATACCGAGGTCGCTTCATTGGTGGTCGCTCCCAGTCGCAGCCGTTTTGGCGCCCGGGCTAAATATCCGGTCAGGCCTTCCGGAGTCAAGGCGGGCGAACTGGGGCCGTACCCCCGGACCCCGAAGCTCCGGGGGCGGCGGGCGGCGTGACGATTGACAGGACCGCCCCGAGACAGGACACTACGCCCGCATTTAGGCAAATCGCTCTGACCGCCCGACGAGCAATCCGACAATCCGACATCGGGGGCCGCGATCGATCGATCGATATCGAGAATCGAAGGTTCACCGCAATCGCTTCTTCGAGGAACCCACCCAAGGAATGCACACCCAATGAAGCCAATCTGTCAGGCCCTTATCGTGTTGGTCGGTTTGCTGGCGCAGGTCGCATCCGCGCAGGCCGCGTGGGTCGTTCCCCCGGAGAGCCCCCGGCCCGGTAGCACCAAGGCTCCGGCTGCCGCGGCTCAGGTCCCGGTGGTTGCAGCGGCCGCACCGACGCCCACGGCCGTGCCAGCCACGCACCCGGTCGTGGCGCCTGTCCCCGCGCCTGCCCCCGCCCCGGCCCCTGCGCCGTCACCCGCGGTCTTGCTGCCGAACATCGGGGCGGCGGCGGGAAGCGAGCCGGTCAAGCCGGCAGGCGGCGCCGTGAGCCCGTCGGAGGCCGGTCTTTCGCCCAACCTGCCGCAGGTCACGGGCGGAACGAATATCTCGACCAAGCAGTTCGAGGAGCTCAACTCCTCCACCACAGGCGGGAGCTCGGATGAATGGAAGTTCCAGTTCCACGGCTACTTTCGGGCTCCGCTGCGCGCGAGCTGGGGACCTCCGACTCCGATCGACCAGCCGTCGATCTACGATCCGGCGCCCCCGCACAGTATTCCGCCGTATGCACCCGGAGCGACGCCACCGTCAGGAACCCAGCTTCACGGTCTTCCGCGCGTCCCGGGATACAGCTACAACAGCTGGGAGTACACCAACACCATCGGCGGTCCGTGGAGTCAGCTCAATTTTTCGTATGGAAATTCTCGCGTCATGGGGACCGTGATCGTCGACGCCTACAACCAGACCGATGCCGGTTATCGCAACCTGCAAGCTCAGCAGGGCATCGATCAGGTGTTCCTGACCGTGAACCTCCTCGACGCCTTCGGCGATCGCGGCGGGCTGGTGTGGAACATCGGCTCGTTCGCCAATCGATATGGCGTCGCGGGAAAATACGACGCCGGCATGTACGAGACGTACCTGTTCGGCCGCACCCACGTGGCCGGATCGACCTGGACGGCGAATCTCTCGAACCTCGACGCGGCCGGCGACTGGTCGATCATCCTCGAGGCGGGGCTGGGGCAGAAGCTGGATGTGGTCCCGTTTCTCAACAATCAGAATTACCAGGTCTTCATGAACAATCCCATCGGGGGCAACAGCGGCTCGCCGTATCTTTCCGATCGGTCGCCCGACTATCTGCCCTGGGCCGGATCGGTGCCGATCGGCTCGACCTACCTGCATCACGAGCATCTGGTGGCGAAGTTCAGAAACCTGATGACGATCGGCCTGCATAACCTGTTCACGTGGACGCCCGACGATCACTGGAGCGCGGAGAACTCAATGCAGACGGACCATTCGAACGGGATGGCGCAGTCGATCACTCCGCGCTCGCAGGGCCCCATCCAGGGCAGCATGCAGATCATGGGCGGCGAGGTGAAGGTGAACGGCGGCGCGTTCGGGGACGGATACCTCGGATACTCGCGAATCGACGCCCGCAACATCAACGCTCTGGCCGACTCTCTCGAGGTCGTTCACTCGTACGGAGGGCCTCAATTCAAGCAGAACTTCTTTGGCCGCACCTACAACGCTCACACCGGCGTCTACTCGGGGCCCCAGAACGAGACTGGAATCGTTCAGAACATCAGTCTCCAGTATGCCTTCAGCTTCGGTCAATTCGCCCGTTACCCGCAGGAGTTCTGGGGAGACGGCACCGATCTGGTTGTCACGGCCTTCGGTCTTCTGTCGATCGTCGACAGCAAGCCCCCGCCGCTCGCCATCCAGCTGGCGCCCTCGGTCGATTCCTTGCGAGGCCAGGATCTGACCAAGACCTGGGACATGAGCACCAAGAAGCTGAAGTTCGGTTTTGACGCCATCTACACGCCGCTGTCCTGGATCGGCTTCGGGGCGCGGTTCGACATGGTCAAGCCGGATCTGGACGCGGCGTATTCCCGGACGCCTCCCCCTTCGAACAATCCGCGCGTCCTCTATGGCAACCCGGGCGGCAGTGATCTCAACTTCTCGGTTCTGACGGGGCGACTTGTGTTCAAGACGGAGTTCGTGACGCACGAAACGATCACGCTGCTGTATTCGCACTATTTTCTCGGGAATGCGGCGTATCCCGCGTTTCCGGATGAGTGGGTGGCAAAGGCCGATGCGGACGCGGTCTCGCTGTCCGCGACTCTCTGGTGGTAACAACATAGTCCAGGAAAGGGCATTCTCATGAAGACGAATCACGCGACTTGTGGCTTCACGGCGGCGTTCCTCGCGATGTCGGTGACGACATTGCTCTGTATCGGTTGTGGGGGCGATCCGAACGGCGCCACGGGCGGTACCGGCGGCAAGGGTGGCACCGCCGGCAGCGCAGGCGGCAACGGGGGCTCAGCGGCCAGCAACCTGGGTGCGGTGGTCGGGACCCTGGTGGAGGGATTCGACGGCGACGCCAGCGTGACGAAGTTCATCCTTTCGAACTACGCGATGGACATGGCGGAATTGAACCTGTACCTCCCCCCGACGATGGCCGCGACGACGCTGTCCTGGGACCCGACAGAGGGCAGCCCGAGCCCCGGGTCGCTGAAGATCGTCGCGCCCTTCAGCGACTTCAATCAGTGGGTGGAGGTGCAGGCGATCACGCAGATGCCGCTTCTGAATTGGAGTGGCAAGACGCTCCACGTTCGCCTGAAGGTGGGAGCGGGGCTCGGTCAGGACCCCTACGCGCTGAGCGGTGCCCAGGCGCTGGTGGACACCGGGTCGCAATACGCTCAGCTCAATCATTTCCAGCAGATCCAGCCCAACAACCAATGGCAGGAATTCACGGTGGACCTCCCGGCGACGGCGAGCGGCTCGGTCGACCCGTCCATGGTGATCACGTACGGCATCCACATCACCTCGGGGAGCGGCGGCAGCGCCAGTGCATTGAAACCGAAACCGGCAACGCTATACGTCGACAGCTTCTCGATCCAGTAGCGGCCCGACGGCCGAGCCGCCGCCCGACGGCCGAGCCGCCGCCCGACGGCCGAGCCGCCGCACGACTCGCCAAGTTGCGTTTCTGATTCACCTCGCCCCGCTTGCGGGGAGAGGTCGGCGGCGTAGCCGCCGGGAGAGGGGCGCGGCGCTGCGCTCTTGGGGTCTGGTCTGAATCGCATGTGGCCGATCTCTGCGCCAGATGAACGTCCTCACCGTCGAGGAGGTCTTCCCGCTGATTGCGGCGCCGTTCCCCTCTCCCGGCGCCTTCGGCGCCGACCTCTCCCCGCAAGCGGGGCGAGGTGCAGAGCTGGCGGCGTTGAGAGGCGCAGAGCTGGCGGCTTTGAGAGGCGCAGGTCTGGCGGCTTTGAGAGGTGCAGAGCTGGCAGCGGGCGAGGTGCGGATCTGACAGCGCTCGAGTCAGGTCGGGCACCGCGCGGGCCACCGCGCGGTCGTGAGGATTGCGGGAATCAGATCAGGGCGCCGGGCGTGGACCCGCGTGCGGGCCAGTCGGGACCGTCACCGTGATGCTGGCTGCCTGCACCTTGCCGTGAGCGTCCTTGAGCGCGACGCCCCGCGGGGATTTCCGGGGCCGCGCCTTCTCGTCCAGGAATGCCGTCACCCAGGCCAGGGGCGCATTCCAGTTGATCGTCACCTCGTTGACCGACCAGGCTCCCCCGTGGTCCATGAAACACTTCTGGGGGGCGCATCCGGCCAGCCCGGCCGCCTGGACATAGGGGTCCTGCAGCTCCGAGTTCGCGCCGCCCGACAGCACCCCCGGTGGCGGCTTGGGATACTTGGCGTTCATCTGGTGGGACCAGAACCGGTGGTACGGATTTTCGAGCGGCCGCTCGCCATATCCCGTGACGTAGCTCTGGTCGAGCGCGTTGCGCCCCAGGATGTAGTCCATCGCCAGCGCGACGCCGTTCAAGTACTTCGGGTCTCGCGTCAGATCGTGTGCCAGCGCCATCATCAGGGCGTTGTTGACGACGAACGAGCTCGAGCCCCAGGGGTAGCCGTGTGCCGGCACACCGAACGGCACCCGGTAGCCCTCCTTGGCGGCCAGGCCGAGGTAGACGTCCGCCACCGCGATGATGTTCTTGCGGATCGCCGCCACGTCCTCCCTGGCGAGGCCGTTGGGAACGATGGCCAGCGACACCGAGCCCAGCGCCCGCGTATCGGCCCAGGTCATCGACGTGAACATGCCCGGGTTGTCGTCCCACACGACCGTCACCTGCTTGAAGTGCTCCGATTGGGTGACCACGTCCCGGTACTCGTGCTTCCTGGTCGTGATGAACAGCTCGGAAGCCGCCCAGTAGAAGTCGTCCCCCAGGTGATCGTCGTCGTAGGCGCCACCGCCAACGCCGATCTTGGGGGCATAGATCTCGGGGTTCGCTCGCGCGGCTTGCCAGGCGCGCTCCCCGGCGGCCAGGCATTGCTCGGCGAACTTCTTGTCAATCGTTCGCCAGATGCGCGCCGCCTGCGCCGCGTTCGCGGCGAGATTCAGCGTCGCTGCCGTGCTGGGGGGTTGCAGGAAGCGGGGGAGGGGATCGTCCTGCGGGGCCATGACGTCGGGCGCCCACATCTGATCGTGGATCTTGTGATGGACCATCCCTGCCAGCTTCTCGCCTTCGGGGACCTGCATCCTGAGCTCGAATTCCAGCTCCCAGCGCGCCTCGTCGAGCAGGTCAGGCACCCCATTCTTGCGCTCGGGGATGTTCATGGTCCCGTCGGAAAAATCGGCGCTCGATGTCCCCAACAGATTCGACCGCTCCCAGAGGTTCAACAACGTCCACACCGAGATCCCTCCGTTGACGACGTACTTGCCCTGATCGCCCGCGTCGTACCACCCGCCGCTCACGTCCAGCGAGTAAGCACAGGCTGGCCCCGCCAGGCTGGGTGCGCAGGTGACCCTGGTGTCGCCCCGGTTCGGCTTCACGCCGATGTGGC
>Ga0209849_1000198_pt1 | contig 9930 bp, 5 predicted proteins | sample OrgsoiDNA2013048_FD_185798 | JGI IMG/M metagenome (GOLD analysis project Ga0209849, IMG submission 185798) | Permafrost soil microbial communities from the Arctic, to analyse light accelerated degradation of dissolved organic matter (DOM) -... | ecosystem: Environmental > Terrestrial > Soil >... | reverse complement strand
ACCCGACCCGCCTGCCGCGCCCCCCGAGGCCCACGGCCCGCGCCAGCTCCGCGCCCAGGAAGTCAATCTCCTCGCGCGCGCTCGCGGCGCGCGTCGCATCGCCGAAGGATTCCGCCTCGGTGAGCGTGTCGCGCAGATCCTCGAGACGGCGGCGGTAGGTGTCCCGGGCCGCATCATCGAGCAGCGGTCCAGCGTCGCCGGTGTCGATCGGGGCTTCCTCGGCCCCGGTGCGTCCGGCGGAGACCAGATCGAGAACATGGATCTCCCGGCCCGGCTCGGCGATCAGGCGGGCCAGATACTGCATGCCCAGGCTGTCCTTCAGGCGAAAGGCGCGGGTTCCTCGCGCGATGACCGTGAAATACTCTCCCTCCTGAACCATGGCCAGCAACGCCGAGCGAGATCCAGCGGCCCCCCCGGCGGCCGCATCCGCGGCGGCCGCCTCGGGCTGGGTGTGTGACGACGATTCGACCGGCCCGGTTCGAGTCGCCGCGGCCGCCGGTGCGGCCGGACCAGAGGGCGCCGCCGACCCCGCCGGTGCGGCCCGCTCGGCGTTTCGCGCCAACTCCGCCAGCCGGGCGATGGCGAGACGCTCGAGGCCGGACATCCCCAGCTCGGCCGCGATCACGCGGCCGGATTCGAGCCATTTGCGCGCGCTCTCCGCGTCCGCCGCGCGTCCCCGTCGCAGGAGCATCCGTGCGAATTCGTACTGGGTCCGGCCCAGATGGGGCCGGGCCTGTAGCCGGGCGAGGCGCGCGATGGCGTCCTCGAAGTGAGCGCTCGACTGCTCCCACCGTTCGAGACGCGCCGACAGCAGCCCCAGCAAGCGCGCGATGGGGCCCTCCCACTGGATCTGGGTCATGCCCAGCATCACGTATTGTTCACCCGCGGGCGCCAGGCGCTGGTAAAGGGCCTCGACAAGCTCGATCGAGCCCACGTAGGCTGTGGCCTCGGCGATGAACGACTGGGCGAAGAGGTTGTCGACGGGCTCGCGCAGCTGGGGCGACAGCGAGTCGAAATGGAACCGGGCCGCCTCGGCGTCTTCGAGCCTGGTGAAGATCAACGCCGATCCCAGGCCTTGCCAGGCCTGGCCGTTGTGGAAGGTGGCCCGGGCCTGCCGGCCGCGCAGATCCCAGGCCCGCATTTCATCATGGCGCTCCGCCACGCGGAGCAAGCCTTCGTGATGCAAGGTCAAGGCCCGCTCGGCCTGCGGGTCCTGCACCCGGCGCGCCAGCGCTCGCGCCTCTTCTTCCAGCGCCTCTGCCTCGGCGAAGCGCCCGTGGGTCACCGCCCGCATGGCCCGCAGCAGAGGCACCCGCCACAGAATCCACGCGGCCCGCATCTCGGTGGCGAGCTGCTCGAGCGCGTCGATGCGCGCGTCCGCCTCCACCAGCTCACCGAGCGCCAGGTGATCGAGCGCCAGGCGAGAGTGGGTGCGCAACAACCGCTCGCGATCATTTTCCGCGGCGGCCAGCGCCTCGACCTCCAGGTTGAGGCCGCGACGTTCGCGAGGATCGACCACGTCCATGAGAGCAGACAGACCGTCGTGCATGGTCTCCAGCAAGGCCCGTCGGCTCCCCAGCCGACGCGCGGTCGCGATGGCCTCGCGGGCAATACGAACCGGCTCGGCGGCGACGATGGATGGTTGCAGCGCCCCGGCCAGGCGGGCCAGCAGACGAGCCCGCGTGGCGCTGTCGCCGGGCGGCTGGGCCTCGAGGGCATCCTCCAGCAACTGGACCAGAACGGGATCGACGACCGCGAAGTTGAACACCCGGCCGTAGGTCAGCGCCGCGTCCGCCAGCAGCGCGGGATCGCCCAGCGAGGCAGCCAGCGTCGCGACCTCGCAGCAGAGCGACTTCCCGGCCATGACTTCACCCCGTCGAATGCGCGTCTCGCCGAGCGCCAGCAGGACGCGAGCCCTCAGCGCGGGCGGGTTCCCGGCGTCCTCCACGGCCGCGATCACCCGGCCGAGGACCGCGACCGCCTCCTCGGGCGCCGTCAGCTCCATGGCGCGGCTGGCAGCCCGCACCGCGAAGTCGACGGCGCGAGGTAGCTCACCGGCCGGTCCCTCCACCGCGTGGTGTGACAGCTCCATGAGGATGAGGGGCAGGGCACCCTCTTCATTGGCCCTTTGCTCGAGGGCGCCCCCCACCTCGGCGTGCAGGGCGCGGCGCACCTCGTCGCCAAGCTCGCGATACAGCACCTCTCGTACGAGCGCGTGCGAAAAACGCGTGCGGCCCGCTCGTTCGGTGAGCACACCCGCCCGCAGCCCTTCGGCGATCCCCGCCGCGATCCAGGCCGGTGCCCGGCGCGCGGCGGCCGCGAGCAGGGGAGGCGAGACCTCGTCACCGGCAACGGCGGCCAGATCCAGGAGCTCGCGCGCCTCGCCCTTCACGCGGTCCACCCGCTGTCTGATCACGTCTCTGACTCCCGCCGGCACCACATTGGCGGCGATCGACGCCTCGCCTTCCTCCTCGAGCAGCCGCAGCATCTCCTCCAGGAACAAGGGGTTACCCTGGGTGCGGTCGAACATGCGCGTCTCCAGGCCGGGGCCGAGCGTCCCGACGCGACTGCGAATCAGATCGAAGGCCGTGTCGCGATCCAGCCGCGACAATCCCAGCGTCATGGCCTCGCGGCCCAGCTTGGCGATGAGCTCGCTCGCGTCCTGGTCCAGGCGCGACTCGACGTCGCGACAGGTCGCGACCACCAGCACCCGCAGGGATCGCAGCTCGCGCGCCAGCGCGTAGAGAAGCAGCAACGACGATCGGTCCGTCGAGTGCAGATCATCGAAGATCAGCACCAGCCCGGCCGGCTCCGCGGCGCGGCGCACCAGGGCCACGACCGCCCTCCACAAGCGAAAGCGCGCCTCGTCGGGAGGCAGGGACGCTGCAGGGGGCGACGCGCCCGGTCCGCTGGAGCTCGGCCCGTGGGACCCTGAGGCGCGCAAGCCGGCACCCAGGTGGACACCAAGGTGAGCACGGATGTCCGGCACCAGCTCGGCCACCAGGGGCGCGCCATCCCCGAGTGCATCCATGAGCTGAGCGGCGTCCACCAGTCGCGCCAGTCCCCCCAGCACGTCCATCCAGGGCCAGTAGGCGGGCGCGCCGCCGGCCTCCCAGGCGCGACCCCACAACACGGCGAGGCCCCTGCTCGAGGCCGCGTCGGTGATCTCGTCGCAGAGCCGGGTCTTGCCGATTCCCGGCTCGCCCACCAGCAGGAAAAACCGTCCGCGGCCCGCGAGCGCGTCGCTCAATCCCGTGGCGATCCGCTCCGTCTCGCGGGCGCGGCCCAAAAAAGGGTGAGTGGACGCCAGCGCGGAAGGTGACGGTCGCCGGGACGGGGGAGCCAATGGGTCAGCGAAACGAACCCCGGCCTCCGGCACCCCGGTCCCGGAATGAGGGTCTGCTGGTCCTGCCCGAGACACGCCGGCTCAGGTTACACCCGCCCTGGTCCCCTTGGCAGGCCACCCGCCAGTGTCACTTGCAGGTCATTGTCGCCTGGTGCGGCCCATGAGCAACAGCATCTTTGGCGTGGCCAACCAGCGCAGGGTCCCACCACCTTCCCTGGCCGGGCCTTCCAGATCTATCCGACAGACGCCGCCCTTCTTGAAGGCGACCGGTGCGCGCGCGCCGAGCAACCGCGCCGCCAGCTCCCCGATGCCGGGTTCGTGACCGACCAGCCCGATGGCGTCCAGGTCCTTGTGCTTGCGCAGCTCGACGATCGCCTCGGCCGGATCTCCCGCAGGCGCCAGGGAAGGTGCCGGCAACACCGCAGGCTCCCCGGGAAGATGCGCCGCCAGCACCTCCGCCGTCTGACGGGCGCGAACCAGAGGGCTGGCCAGGATCAGGTCGAGGCGCACCTTCAGACGGTCGAGGCCAACGGCCTCCCCCCGCAGCTCGTCGATGCCGGTGGCCGTCAGCGGACGCTGCTCGTCGGAGCCCTCCGGGCTCAGATCGGCGGCGATCCCGTGCCGAATCAGGTACACGGCCAGGCGGCTGCCCATGGTTGATCTCCTTCGATCTTCCTTCAAACCAACGTCAAACGCTGGCGTGCCGATGGCATGACGACTGGCGAAGGCGCCGCATGGGCCGCGGACGACCGGCGGTCGCCCGGATCGGCAAGCGTGTCGGTTTGACCCTGCGGATGGGGATGCCCGTGACCCGAGCCATGAACGCGGCTGCGGTCCTGGTGCTCCTGACGCAGTCGGCTCTGAAGGCGTCCGCGAAACGCACGGGGCCGCATACCGAAGAGACGCTCGCCGAGCGGGCCGGCCTTGGCCTCGAGCGCGCGCCGTCGCTTCGTGATCGCCGCCGACAGGCGGTCGCGATCCGCGCCGCCAGGCAAGGCCTTGGCATCGTTGGCCACCGTGGCCTCGAGGACGGCGAGATCATGTTCCTCGCCGAGCAGCTCCCCGAGCTCCTCGAGCCCCGCCAGCTTGGCGATCGATTCGTCGGACGGAGCGCCGTGCAGAAATTGGAGATGATACCTGTGCCTCTTCACCGACTTGCGCCAGTCGTGAAATGCCTCGGTCCCTCCATCGCGGGAAGCCCGCGCCATGGCGCGGCGCGCGCGCCGATAGCTCTTGCTGACCCTCGCCGCCGGCCTGTTCCAGAGCTTTTCCCATCCATCCCATCCACTCTTCTTGTTGGCAGGCACCCACTCACGGGTCCGGTGACGCTCGCGCAGCAGCCTCTTGATCAGGCGCTCGATGGTTTTTTCGGTTTCGAACGTCCGCTCGACCGTGCTCAGACGCGCGACCAGCTCGGCGCGGATGCAGGTCAGCGCCGTGTCCTTCCGGATCCCCGTCGGGGCGGGCCACACGCCATCGAGGGTCATCAAGACGACCTCGGCGTCCCGCAGCTCGGAGGTGGCACCCGCCAATCGGCGCAGACGTCGGTCGGCGCGCCGAGCCCCGTGGGGTGCGGCCGGGCGCGCCAGGGCGATGAGGGCACGCACTCTCTTGATCGAGGTGCGCATCAAGTGGATGCGCTGGCACAGCGGCTGTCCCCCGTCGCGCAGTGTGTCGGCGGCCTTCCCGAGCTGCGCGCGGGCCACCCGGCGGATGGCCTTCGAGATTCCCTCGTCCGGCCTGATCGTGAATGACATGCCTTTCTCCCGGTCCCGCGCAAGGTGGCAACGTGGCAACGTGGGATGGTGCTCAGATATCCAAGTCCACGACCAAGTGCACCGCGATGATGTCCGCAAAAATTGAAGGCGTTTGTGGCTTTGCTCCGGCCCTGCGCCGGAATACTCTATCACCCCCATGACACTTCGAACGTCACCTCGAATCAAAAAGGTCCTCCGTTTGGCGGTGCTCGGAGGGCTGGTGGTTGGTGTCGGGATGCAGCTCGTGCCGGTCAAGGGGATTGGCTCCAATCCGCCCGAGCGGTTTCCCCTCGGGGCTCCACCCGAGGTGGAGGCCGTCATGCGGCGCGCTTGCCTCGACTGTCACAGCAACGAGACGCGCTGGCCGCTCTACAGCCGCATCGCGCCGAGTTCGTGGCTGATGGCGCGCGACGTGAACAAGGGCCGCAAGCACCTGAACCTGTCGGAGTGGGGCTCGTCCGACGACGAGGAGCGCAAGCTCGATCGAGAGAACTGCTGGGACAAGGTCGCGGACGGTGAGATGCCCCCCTGGTTCTACGTCTTACCCATGCACCCCGACGCGAAGCTCTCCGAAGCCGACAAGGCGTTGCTCAAGTCCTGGATGCTCAAAGACAAAGACAAAGACAAAGACAAAGACAAAGACGAGGGCAAGGACAAGGTCACGGACACGGGCAAGGGCGAGGACAAGAACAAGAACTGACGTCAGGGCCGAAGGGGATCAGGGTGTCTTGGTCTTGGTTTGTCCGGCCGCATCTCTGAACAGCGTGTCGGCCTGCTGCTGGAAGCTCTTGGCCGCCCCCGCCTGGCCGTCATCCCCCGTGCGCAGCGCCTCGCTGAAGGTGCGCCAACCCTGTTCTCGCAAGAGCATGTAGCGGCCTATTTCCTGGATCCTCTGCTCCTCGGGGGCGGGGAGGTGCCGCAGGGTGGCCAGGTGTCCACGGGTGCTACGCCAGGGTGGAATGATCTCGTCGTCAATGACCTTGGCAAGCTGTTCGTCCGACAGGCGATTCGTGCGGCGCCGTTCCAGCGCCCCATTGTACTCGTCGATGGCGCGCTCCTCGACGGCGTGAAAATCGGTCAGCTCCTTCTGGACGTCCGCCGCACGCGGAAGCAACCGCACCGCCGCCCCGAACAGGAGCGCTGCCGCGGCCAGCACCAAGAGCTCGCGCCAGGGCGCCCCCCGACGCGGTCCCCCCACGAGGGGCCGTGCCAGGAGCAGGGCCGCCGCGAATCCCCCCGCCAGCCCCCCGACGTGAGCGGCCATGTCGATGCCTTTCTGCTGCAGCCCAAACAGGACGTTCAGTCCGATGAAGAATGCCGTACTCTTCTGGAGCTGCAGTAGCACCGTTCGCGGGATGGACCCACGGTGGAGCACCAGGTGAGCGATCAGGACGCCATAGATCCCAAACACCGCGCTCGAGGCCCCAGCCGAGATCACCAGCGGGTGCCAGCTGATGGACGCCAGCGATCCGCAAAAGCCGGCCACCAGGTAAACCAGCAGGAATGGCCGGTGTCCCAGCAAGCGCTCGACGAGCGCCCCGATCTGCCAGAGCACCAGCATGTTCATGGCGATGTGAATCACGCCGATGTGGACGAACACGTTGGTTACGAGACGCCACCACTCGCCTGCCGTGGTGCGGGGAGCGTAGTTCGCGCCCCACCTCAGGAGTCCCTCGGCGCTGGGATCGAGAGCGGAGACTCCCGTCGCCACCATGCCCAGGAACACGGCCACGTTGATCCCGACCAGCAATGGGGTCACCCACAGGCGCGGTGTGCGCGCGAACAGCGCCAATCGGAACTGAGCGAGCCCGTCCGGTGGCACCGTCACCTGACTCGCGGGGGCGCCCGCGGCGATCGGAACATCGGTCAAGTGGTCGTCGTGGGTCGGTCGATCTTGAATCAATCGGTCAATCTCCCATGGGCGAAACACCCTGGCCGTTGCCGCTCCGGGATGTCGGCGGGGCGGGCGCCCGGGCGATCACGAGATTGCCGTCGAGATCGCGAACCTCGACCGGCCCCAGCCGCTTGAGCGCGACCTCCTGGGTCGCGCGATCGCCGACCACGACGATCACGAACTTGTCGCTCAGCAGATATTTCTGGGCCACCCGGCGCACGTCGGCCTTGGTCACGGCCTGGATCTTCTTCGCATAGGTGGTGAGGAAGCTGTCGGGCAGCCCGTACACGGCCAGCTCTGCCAGCAGGGCGGCGGTCGAGGCCCTCGTCGCGAAGCGAGCCGGGAAGGCCCGCGTGAAGTTGTCCTTGGCGCGGGCCAGCTCTTCGTCCGTCACCTCGGAGGTGGCCATGGTGCGCATCTCCTTCAAGATCTCACCCACGGCGTCCGCCGTGTGGAGGGCCACGAACTCACCGCCGGCCGAGGCCGGGCCTGGCGTGCGCCGCATGTCGAACATCGAGCGCGCGCCGTAGGTCCACTGTTGCCGCTCGCGCAGGTTCATGTCGAGCCGGTAGAAGCTGCCTCCCAGGATCTGGTTCATGAGGACGATGGAGAAATAGTCCGGATCGCTGCGACGGGCACCCAGGAATCCCACCCGGATCGAGGATTGAGGCGCGCCCGGCTTGTCGATGAGAACGATCTTCTTCTTGTCGATGGCGGGAGGCGGGGGGAGCTTGATGACGGGCACGCGCCCCGGTCGCCAGTCGCGCAGCGCCGACTCGAGCTTTCGCCTGAGATCGGCCTGCGTGATGTCGCCCGCGACGATGATGGTGGCGTTCCCGGGGCGGTAGTAGGTCTCGTAGAAGTGCCTCACGTCGCCCACCGACAGCTTCTTCAGGCTCTCCTCGACGCCGGTCTGCGGCCAGGCGTAGGGGTGGCGATCCCCGAAAAGGATGCGGGCCAGGGCCAGGCTGGCCACGGTGGGTGGGCTATCCTTGCGGCGGCTCACGGCGGTGACCAGGTTGTCGCGGACCCGGCTGAGCTCCGTGTCGGAAAAGGCCGGATGAAGAATGACGTCGGCCCAAATCGCGAGCGCACTGTCGAAGCTGCGGGCGATCGTCGACAGGGAGACGATGGACGCGTCCCAGGACGCGGTGGTGGCCAGGCCAGCCCCCAGATCTCCGATCTGTTCGGCGATCTCCAGCGCCGACCGGTGGCTGGTTCCCTCGTCGAGCATGTTGGCGGTGAGATCGGCGAGCCCGGCGGCGCCCGGTGCGTTGGCAGCTCCCCCTGTCTTGATGACCAGGTTCACCTCGACGAGCGGCAGATCGTGGACCTCCGAGAGAATCACGTCGGCGCCGTTCTTGAGCTTGAACCGCTTGAACTTCGGGACGGTGAAGGCCGGGTCCGGTCCCGCCGGTGGAGCCTGGGTCCGGAACGGAGCATCGGGCGTCACTCGGGGTGGCACCGATGGCTCGACGGGAAAGGTCGACCCGGCGTCCGCCGCCAGTGCGGCCTGAGCCGCCGCTGCCACCGAGGCCGACTCGGCCGCGGCGGCTGACTCGGAATTCGGCTCCGAAGCCGAAGCCGCGGTCGAAGTCGGGGCCGAAGCCGGCCGAGGCAAGGGCCGCGACGAACAGCCGGCCGCCAGGCATGACATTCCCAGCCACATTGACCTCAGGGTCGACTTCATGGTCGCCTTCATGATCATGGGATCATCCTGCCCATGATGGGCGCCTCGGGGTTGGGCGTGACCGTGACCACCAGGCGCGCATCCTTCCTCAGGTAGCGAGCCACCGCTTGCTGCACCGCCCCCGCATCGATCTCGCGATAGGCAGCCAGATCACGTTGCAGGAATCCGGGATCGCCCGCGTTGTAGTTGTAGGTCTGCAGGCGCTCGGCGCGGGCCAGCAAGGACTCCAGGCTGCGAAAGGTGTCGAACTCGATCTGGTTCTGGGCCCGGAGCAGCTCCCCGGCCTCGACGGGCTTGGTTGCGAGATCGTCCAGCTCCTCGTCCACGACCTTCAAGATCTCGTCCAGGCTGTGCCCCGGCATGGGCGAGGCCGATATCTCGAAGATGCTGTCGAGAAGCTGGCTCTGCTGTGAGGCCGTGACCGACTGGGCGATTTGCAGCTCGTAGACCAGCTTCCGGTAGAGGCGCGAGGCCTTGCCTCCCGCCAGGATCTGGGCCGCCAGATCCAGCTCGTGATCGCCGGGAGCGAAGTGGCGCGGGGTCACGAAATCGATGAAGAGCTGTGGTTGTTGCACCTTGGCCTCGACCGCCACGCGCTTTTCGCGATCGAGCACGGGCGACGCCGTGGCCAGGCGGCTCACGGGGGGACCCTCGGGGATGGGCGCGAAGTACTGCTCGACGAGCGACTTGGTCCTGGCAGGGTCGAAGTCGCCGGCGATCACCAGGGTAGCGTTGTTGGGGACGTACCACCGGTGGAAGAAGGCGCGCACGTCGTCGAGGCGGGCGATCGAGAGATCCTCCATGGATCCGATCACCTCGTGGTGATACGGATGGCTGGGCGGGAACAGGGCCTCGATGGTCACCTTGTTCACGATCCCCATCGGCCGATTCTCGACCCGCTGCCGGCGTTCGTTCTTCACGACATCCCGCTGCCCGTCGAAGGTTTCCTGCAACCCAGGCCGGTCGAGCAGGAACCCCATGCGATCGCTCTCGAGCCACAGCGCCAGCTCGAGCTGGTTGGAGGGCAGCACCTCGAAGTAGTTGGTCCTATCCTCGGAGGTCGAGCCGTTGGCGTTGGAGACACCGGCCTTTTGCAGATAGGCGAAGTGCTTGTCCTCGCCCACGTGCTTCGAGCCCTGGAACATCACGTGCTCGAACAGATGGGCGAACCCCGTGCGACCGGGTTGCTCGTCCTTCGAACCCACCTTGAACCACACGTCGACAGCGACCTGCGGGACCCGGT
>Ga0209849_1000197_pt1 | contig 9932 bp, 10 predicted proteins | sample OrgsoiDNA2013048_FD_185798 | JGI IMG/M metagenome (GOLD analysis project Ga0209849, IMG submission 185798) | Permafrost soil microbial communities from the Arctic, to analyse light accelerated degradation of dissolved organic matter (DOM) -... | ecosystem: Environmental > Terrestrial > Soil >... | reverse complement strand
TGTCAAGGGAGACCCGCGAATCGCCTTCGATACCACCACGGAACTTCTCAAGGGGAAGGCCGCGCCGGAGGCTTTTGTCTGCCTCGTGAGTTTCGCATGTCCGGAGGTAGCCGATGTGCTCGACCGAAGTAAGGTCACCGGCAAAGTGGTGGTTGCCATGGATACCGACGCCAACACGCTCGACTGGATTCAAAAGGGGCTGATTGCCGCGACCATCGCGCAGAAGCCCTTCACGATGTCGCACTATGGCGTCGTCATGCTGGACAGCCTGCAGCACTTCAAACTGCCTAGCCTCGATGTCAAGTGGGCGGAAGATACGCGCTCGCCGGTGCCGATCTTTGTGGATACCGGCGCCACCCTCATCGACAAGAACAAAGTGGCTGATTTCCTGAAGGCGCAAACCGCCGCTAACGGCAGTTAGATTACTGCCCCTGGCGCTGCGGTTTCGGTTGATTCAGCAACATTCGCATAGCGATCCCATCAATGGCTGGGAACTCTCCGAGTCTAAAAAGGCCATCAGGACCGGGATGTTTTTCAGATTCTCCGAGGAGAGTCCGAAAAAGGATGTCGTCCAAATCACCAACCCTACCACCGCCGCCAGCAGCACCACTATAAGGACGACCGTAATTGCCGTCTGCTTGCGCTCCATCCGCTTGCGGTCACCTGCGCTGGTGCTCATTTGTCCTTGGCCGAAAAGAGGGCGCCGGAACGTAACAGGCCGCATCGCCCGGAGAATTGACGAAAGTCTTACGTCAAGAGTACAGCAATTCCAAAGCCAATCGGTTAGAAATGTGATTAGAAATCAAAGAAGCATTTTCTAGGTCTACTAGTACTCTTGTACCAAGGTCCTTGACTGGGAAAAACGGGTAGAGCAAAAATAGAGCCGATGAACCGCGATCGAGTCATAGCCACGCCCTCCAAATCGTGCATCAAGAGCCGTTTTCAAGAGATACTGAATGTTTAGTTGCTCCTGGGAGTCGTCATGATTTCGATCCACGCGCATTTCGATGGAAAAGTCACCGTCCCGCATGACCCGGTCGACCTACCGCGCGATCGGGATCTGATTGTGCGAATCGAGCCTGCCGATTCCGCTCCCGCGGAGCCGGAATCCTCGCTGAGTTGGTTGGCCGAGAACTCCGTGGACGGTCCAGCCACACCAGACGACCTGGCCCATCGGCACGACCATTACCTGTACGGATCCCGCAAGAGGGAAGACTGAGCCGGGCGCGATGGTCTTCGCCGATACTTCCTGCTGGATCGCTCTTAGCAGCAAGCGCGACCAGTTTCACGCGCCATTGGCGGATAATCGATGTTGAGTGGAACTGATTGAAACCCCCACATTCACCAGACAGATCAAAGATCTCCTTACAGACGATGACTACTGGGAATTTCAATCGCGCTTGCTTTACGCCTATCCAAAGAACGTGACGGCGGATCTGAGTCCCAAACAGGTTGCACAGTTGGCCAAGGCGGTGAAGGAGGAGTTCGGCAATGAAGCGGAGAATGTTTGATCGGCTCTTGCAGAGTGTCACGGAGGGCGGCGCGATTTTGCGGGGTGAAGACAAGGCGGCGCGCCGGCTCACGATCGGCTCGCCGCAGGTGAAGGCGGTTCGCGAGAAGACTAGTCTCTCGCAATCCGAGTTTGCCCACTTGATAGGTGTCAGCGTCAAGACCCTGCAGAATTGGGAACAGGATCGCCGCCGGCCCACCGGACCGGCAGTGGCCCTAGTCTCCTGTCCCGGATAATTCCTGACAGTGCGCGGCAGGGTTAAGGTGGGGCAGACGCCCTCGTCTGCGCGCGATCCCCTGATCGCGCTCTTCCGCCCCTTGTCAAATCTTAAGCGAGACAGAACACTAGGGCCGGGACGGCATCTCGACTTCACGGCGATACCCGGTCCCACCCGAATCCAAAACCATCGCTCTCTGCTTTCAGTAGCTTACGGCTCCATCTCCGATTTCCCCGCATTCTCCTTGCTACCATTAGCTTGTAGGGCAGTTCCGCCACGATCCGGGGTCCGCACCTTCCATTTAATCTATGATCAGCCAACAAAGTAACTCCTTTCCCTCTCATCCCGCGAAGGCCCAAATTGGCTTTGTTCCGTCAAACCACATCCAGCCCCTTCCAAAGCGGGGCAAATTCTTGGTAAAATAGCACTTAACCCCGAATCAGGAGTCTCTTTTGGCAGATCAGGAACAACCACCGCAAGGCCCGCCGGCACCCCCTTCCGGAGGGCAGCCTACATTGCCCGGAATGGGCGGCTCAGACGGCGGCAACAAGAACCTTATCCCCATCAATATCGAAGATGAAATGAAGCGGTCGTACCTGGATTACGCCATGAGCGTGATCGTGGGGCGCGCCCTGCCGGATATCCGCGACGGATTGAAGCCCGTGCATCGGCGCATTCTGTACGGCATGCATGAGATGGGTCTCCAGCCCAACCGGGCCACCACCAAGTCGGCCAAGATCACGGGGCAGGTGATGGGCAAGTATCACCCGCACGGCGATTCGCCCATCTATGACGCCTTGGTGCGTATGGCGCAGCCGTTCAACATGCGCTATCCGCTGGTGGACGGGCAGGGGAATTTCGGCTCCGTGGATGGCGACCCGCCGGCGGCCATGCGGTACACCGAAGCCCGGCTTTCGAAAATGGCTACCGCGCTATTGGAGGACATCGACAAGGAGACAGTCGATTTCAAACCGAATTACGACGACACCGAGGAAGAGCCCGAAGTGCTCCCCACGCGCGTGCCGAATTTGCTGGTGAACGGGTCGTCCGGGATCGCCGTGGGCATGGCGACGAATATTCCGCCGCACAATCTCACCGAGATCGTTAAGGCCACCATTCAATTGATCGAACATCCGAAGACGGCCCTGGTGGAGATTCTGAAAATTGTCCAGGGCCCGGATTTCCCAACCGGCGGCTACATCCTGGGGCGGCAGGGGATTCTGGAGGCTTTTACCACCGGCCGCGGCAGCTTGAAAATTCGCGCCAGGGCCGCCATTGAGCCCATGGGGAAGGACCGCCAGCAGATCATCGTCACGGAGATCCCTTACCAGGTCAACAAGTCGCGGCTCATCAAAGAGACATCCGCGCTGGTCAACGAAAAGAAGATCGAGGGGATCGGCGACATACGCGATGAGAGCGACCGCCACGGCATGCGCATCGTGTACGAGCTCAAGCGCGGCGAGCAGGCCGAAGTGGTTCTCAACAACCTCTATAAGCACACGCAGCTGCAGACCGGTTTCGGCATCATCATGCTTTCCATCGTGAACGGCCAGCCCAGGGAACTCGGGCTGCTGAGCATGATCAAGTTCTTCATCGATCACCGCATCGAAGTGGTGCGGCGGCGAACCGAATTCGAGCTGCGCAAGGCCCGCGAACGCGAGCACCTGTTGCTCGGCTTTCAGAAAGCCTTGGACCATCTGGACGAAGTGATCCGTCTGATCCGCCAGTCCAGAGCGCCCAAGGAAGCGCGCGATTCGCTGATCGCGGCCTTCCAATTCACGGAGAGGCAGGCGCAGGCCATCATCGAACTGCAGTTGCAGCGGCTCACCGGAATGGAGCGCCAGAAGATCCTCGATGAGTTGGTGGAAATCCAACGGCGCATCGCCGAGTACCTGGAGCTTCTGGGTTCGGAGACCGTGCTGCGCGCCTCCATCGTCAAAGAGCTGAAAGAAATTCAGAAGGACTACGGCGACCAGCGTCGTACCGAGATCATCGAAGATTCGGGCGACATCAATCTGGAAGATCTGGTGGCGGTGGAAGACGTGGCCATCACGGTGACGCGCGGCGGCTATCTGAAGCGCACGTCGGTCGACACCTACCGGCGGCAGACGCGCGGCGGCAAGGGCCGCATCGGTATGGGGACGCGCGCCGAGGATTTCGTGGAGCGCCTGATCGTGGCGTCCACCCACAGCTACCTCCTCATCTTTACCACGCGCGGGCGCGTGTACTGGCTGAAGGCTTACGAGATTCCGGACGCCACCACCACGGGCAAGGGCAAGCACATCAGCAACCTGATCAACCTGCAGCCGGATGAGACCGCCAAGGCCTTCCTTTCGGTGAAGGATTTCGTGCCCGATCAATTCATCGTGATGGTGACCCAGCACGGGGTCATCAAGAAGTCCGAGCTGACGGAGTTCGACAACCCGATGGCCCGCGGCATCATCGCGGTAAACCTGGATGAAGGCGATGAGCTGATCTCGGCCAAGATCACGCAGGGCGACAATTTCATTTTCCTGGGGTCGCACCGCGGCCATGCGATTCGTTTTGCGGAGAGCCAGGTCCGGCCCATGGGTCGGCAGGCGCGCGGCGTGCGGGCCATGGATCTGCCGCGCGGCGACTACCTGGTGGGCATGGAAGTGGTGGAAAAAGACGGGCTCATTCTTTCCATCGCGGAGCACGGCTACGGCAAGCGCACGCCGCTCGAGGATTACCGGCTCACGGCGCGCGGCGGCAAGGGCGTGATCAACATGAAGACCACGGAAAAAACCGGGCCTGTGATTGCCATCCTTTCCGTGAAGGACGATTCGGACCTCATGATCGTGAGCCAGAACGGCAAAATGATCCGCATCGAATCGGGCACCATTCGCCAAGCCGGCCGCTCCACCCAAGGCGTGAGGCTGGTGCATTTGGAGGACGGCGACAAGGTGGCCGCGGCTTCGGTGATTCCCGAAACCGAAGATCCCAACGGCGACGCGCAGGAGACCCTCCCAGTCCAGTAAACTGGTCTATATATGACACCGAAGGAGACTCGTCTGTTCGCCGATCTGGCCTCCATGGGCCGCGTGATCGTAGCCTTCTCCGGCGGCACGGATTCGGCGTACCTCGCGTGGGCGGCGAATCGCGTGCTGGGCAAGAACGCCATCGCCATGACAGCCGATTCGGCGTCGCTGCCCGAGTCTCACAAGCGCGATGCCGAGGCTTTCGTCGAGCGTTTCGGAATCTCGCACGAATACATCGCCACCTATGAGTTCGACAATCCGGATTACGTCCGCAACGACCCCAACCGTTGTTTCCACTGCAAGGACGAGCTGTTCACGCGCCTCGCACAGGTGGGGCTTGAGCGCGGTTACGAACACATCGTCTACGGCGTGAATGTGGACGACCTGGGCGACTATCGTCCTGGCCAGAATGCCGCCAAGAAGCACCAGGTGGCAGCGCCCCTGGCCGATGCCGGATTGTCCAAAGCCGAGATTCGCGAGTTGTCGCGCCTCGCCGGCCTGCCCACGTGGGACCGTCCCGCGTCGGCCTGCCTGAGCTCGCGCATTCCGTATGGGACCGCAGTGACCATTCAGAACGTGAAGACGGTGGAGACCGGCGAGGAGCAGGTCAAGGCGCTTGGCTTTCGCCAGTTTCGCGTGCGCTTCCATGCGGAAGTGGTGCGCATTGAGATCGCCCGCGATGAGATGGAGCGCGCCATGACGGTCGAAATGGCGCACCGCTTCACGGCCATCTTCAAAGCGCTGGGGTTCAAGTACGTCACGCTCGATCTGGAAGGCTACCGCCAGGGCTCGCTCAACGAAGTGCTCAATCTTCCGCATCGGGACGGTTGACACCGGGCCGCGCCTTTGATACAAGTCGCGGGCATTGAAGGTGAACCCGTGACCAAGAAAGATCTAGTCGGAAAGATCGCATCGGACGCTGCCATTACGCGGGCGCAGGCAGCGCGCGCATTGGAGGCGTTCCTGTCGGGCATCCGGGCGAGCCTGGTGCGCGGGGACCGGGTTACCATCTCGGGCTTTGGCACGTTCGGAGTTTCCCACCGCAAAGCCCGGCGCGTCAGGAATCCCCGCAGCGGGCGCCCCATTGAGGTCAAGGCGAAACGCGTGCCCAGATTCGCCGCGGGCGTGGAATTGAAGTCGGCCCTCGAACGGCCCCGGTAGCGCCGGCGGTCTTGCCGCCGGTTGAGCCGTCCGTGCACATGGCGCATCATAGAAGTGAGTGAGCCAGGACGACCAGCCGAAACAGAACTTCCTCTCCGGCAGCATCGGGGTGATTACCATCCTGGGCGTCCCGGTGCGCCTGCACTTCACCTTCATTCTGCTGCTGGTGTTTCTGCTGTTCATCGGGCTGGGGGGCCGGCAATCCGGCGCAACCACGGCGATTTACATCGTCGCGTTGTTCGCCTCGGTGCTGTTGCATGAACTCGGCCACACGCTGGTCGCCAGGCGGTACGGCATCCGCACCATTGAGATCGTGATGTACCCGATCGGCGGAATCTCGCGGCCCGAGCGTCCGCCGAAACCGCGGGAAGAACTGTGGATCGCGCTGGCCGGTCCGATGGTGAATCTGCTCATCGCCGTGGCCTTGCTGGCCTGGTGGGTGGCGACGCAACAGGGCTTCGTGGCGTTGGAGCAATTGCGCCAGCCCACCGATGCCAACCTGGTCCAGCGGATCGCGCTGGGCAACCTGGTGCTGTGCGTCTTTAACCTGCTGCCGGCGTACCCCATGGATGGCGGGCGCGTGCTGCGGTCCGTGCTGGCGCTCAAGCGCCCGGAGGAGGAGGCCACGCGCATTGCCGCCCGGGCCGGGCAGGGCCTGGCGATGTTGATGGGAATGGCAGCCCTGCTGTGGGGTGATTTCATGCTGATGTTTGTGGCCATGTTCGTGTACCTGGGGGCCGCGCAGGAAGGCTCGGCGGCGCGCGGGCGCATTCTCTCCACCGGCTATCCGGTGCGCGCGGCCATGATCACGGACTTCCGCACGCTGCAGCACGGAGAGAGCATTCGCGATGCCGGCAACCTGCTGCTGGCCACCTCCCAGCACGATTTTCCGGTAATGCATGGCGAGGCCGTGGTGGGGTTGCTCAAGCGCGCCGCGCTGGTGCGGGCCATGCTGACGGCTGGGCCGGATTCCTACGTAGCCGCCGCCATGGATCGCAATTTTACCCGCGTATTGCCGGATACGCCGCTCACCGATGCATTGCCGCTGGTGGCCGGGCCGGCGGCGTGCGCGCTCGTGATGGATGCCGAGGACCGCCTGCTGGGGATGCTGACCTCCGAGAATCTTTCCGAGTTCCTGCTGCTGCGCCAAATGAGCATCCTGCAAAGCAAGGCGCATCCGCAATGAGCACAGGCGGCAGGCCCCGGGTGGTGATCGTAGGCGGAGGATTCGGCGGTCTGTACGCGGCCCGGAAACTGGGGCGCGCGCCGGTTGACGTGACCGTTATCGACCGCCGCAATTTTCACCTCTTTCAGCCGCTGCTCTACCAGGTGGCCACGGGCGCGCTTTCGCCTGGCGAAGTGGCGTCGCCCATTCGCGTGGTGCTGAAGAAGAACCGCAACACCGAAGTGCTGTTGGGAGAAGTGGTGGATCTGGATGTGGAACAGCGCCGCGTGGTTCTGCGCGACGGCGAAGCGGCGTATGACGAACTGATTATTGCAACCGGCGCCACGCACCACTATTTCGGAAACGACCAGTGGGCCGCGCTGGCGCCGGGGCTCAAGACGGTGGAGGATGCCACGGAGATTCGCAGCCGGTTGCTGGGGGCCTTCGAACGCGCCGAGCGCGAACCCGATGCCGCCCGCAGGCGTATTTGGCTAACTTTTGTGATTGTGGGTGGCGGGCCAACCGGTGTCGAGTTGGCGGGCGCTTTGGGAGAGATCGCGAACGACACGCTGCGCCACGACTTCCGGCATATCGATCCCTCCGAGGCGCAGATCATTCTGATCGAAGGAGAAGGCCGCGTGCTGCCTACGTTTCCGCCGGACCTTTCGGCGAAGGCCGAGCGGCAGTTGATCGCGCTCGGCGTGCGGCCGCTCACTGGCGCCAGAGTGACCGGGATCGATCCCCAGGGCGTGACCGTCCAGGTTAATGGGCGCACGGAACAGATCGCCACCCACACCGTGCTCTGGGCCGCGGGAGTGCGGGCATCGCGCCTCGGCAAAGTATTGGCGGACCGCGCCGGCGCGCAGCTTGACAAAGCCGGGCGCGTGATGGTGGAGCCGGACCTGAGCCTGGCCGGCCACCCGGAGATTCACGTGATTGGCGATCTGGCGAACTTCGTGCATCAAACCGGAAAGCCGCTGCCCGGCGTAGCGCCGGTGGCCATGCAGCAGGGGCGGTACGTAGCCAACCTGATCCGCCAGAAACTGCGCGGCAACAGAGTGGAGGTGTTTCGCTATTTCAATAAGGGCAACCTGGCCACGGTGGGCCGCAATAAGGCGGTGGCGGAGTTCGGGCGCCTGCACATCGCCGGATTCCTGGCCTGGTTCACATGGGTGTTTGTGCACCTGATGTATCTGGTGGAATTTGAGAACCGGATGTTAGTGTTGGTGGAGTGGGTGTACAACTACATCACGCGCAATCGCGGCGCGCGGTTGATTGTGGGACGGCCGTCAAAGCTTGATCCCCAAGTCTGATAGGGAAGCGGCATGTTACCCTCAACCTGAAATGTCTTATTTATCCATACGCGATCTCGACCTGAAAGGGAAGACAGTATTCATCCGCGTGGATTTCAATGTCCCGCTGCAGAAGAACGACGAAACGGGGGACATGGAAATCTCGAGCGACAAGCGCATCAAGGCGTCGCTGCCCACCATTCAGTTCGCTCTCGATCAGGGCGCCGGCGTGATGCTGGCTTCGCACCTGGGGCGTCCTAAGGGCAAACCGAATCCGGAGATGAGCCTGAAGCCCATAGCGGCGCGGCTGCGGGAACTGCTGGGGCTGCCGGTGACGATGGCCCCCGATTGCGTGGGGCCCGAAGTGGAAGCCATGAAGCCAACGCCGGGCCAGGTGCTGCTGCTCGAGAATCTGCGCTTCCACGCCGCCGAAGAGAAGAACGATCCCGCGTTCGCCAGGCAACTGGCCGCGCTTTGCGATGTGTACGTCAACGACGCGTTCGGTTCGGCGCATCGCGCCCACGCCTCCACCGAAGGGATGATTCAGTTCGTGCCGAAGGCGGCGGCCGGATTGCTGATGGAGCGGGAGTTGAAGTATCTGGGGATGGTCACCACCAATCCGGCGCGGCCTTGCGTGGCGATTCTGGGCGGCGCCAAGGTGTCGGACAAGATTGAAGTGATTCAGAACCTGGGCAAGGTGGTCGATAAGCTGCTGATCGGCGGGGCCATGGCCTACACGTTCCTGAGGGCGCAGGGACTGCCCGCGGGCAAGTCGCTGGTGGAGGAAGACAAGATCGATCTGGCGAAGAAACTGCTCGCGGAGTTGGGCGGCAAATTGATGCTGCCGGTGGATCACGTGGTGGTTTCGGACATTGCGGCGGGCGCCGCTCACCAGACGGTGGACCAGATTCCGGACGGCAAGATCGCAGTGGATATCGGGCCCAAGACCATTGGGAATTATGCCGCGGTGATTGCCGGGGCCAAGACAGTAATCTGGAACGGGCCTATGGGAATTTTCGAGAAACCGCCCTTCGATAGGGGCACGGTGGCGGTGGCGAAGGCGGTGGCGGAGTCGGGCGCGACATCCGTGGTGGGTGGCGGAGATTCGGAGAAAGCCATCAAGGCAGCCGGGGTGACGGACAGGATTTCCCACGTTTCTACCGGCGGCGGGGCATCGCTTGAGTTTCTGGCGGGCATCAAACTTCCGGGGGTGGCGGCGCTCGAGCGCTAGCATTTCCTCATGGCCATTCACCCACTTGCAGGCAAGCCCGCCACCCCATCGATGCTGGTCGATGTTCCCCGGCTGATCACCACCTATTACTCGCTGAAACCCGACGTCTCGGTAGATTCGCAGAAGGTGACCTTCGGAACGTCCGGGCATCGCGGGTCGTCCTTTGAGCGGTCCTTCAACGAAGACCACATCCTGGCGATCACGCAGGCGATTTGCGAATACCGCGGCGCGCATGGCGCGGAAGGGCCGCTGTTTCTGGCCAAGGACACGCACGCGCTTTCGGAACCCGCGTTCGCGAGCGCGCTCGAAGTGCTGGCAGGCAACAACGTAGAAGTCATGGTCGACCAGGACTTGGGG
>Ga0209849_1000196_pt1 | contig 9964 bp, 12 predicted proteins | sample OrgsoiDNA2013048_FD_185798 | JGI IMG/M metagenome (GOLD analysis project Ga0209849, IMG submission 185798) | Permafrost soil microbial communities from the Arctic, to analyse light accelerated degradation of dissolved organic matter (DOM) -... | ecosystem: Environmental > Terrestrial > Soil >... | reverse complement strand
AAGAATAAATCCGCCCTGTAAAATAATAGTAGTTGGTGAGTGAGTCCGATTATTGCGGCAGCCGTACCGGATGCGCGATCTTAAATGAACAGATCAATGCTGGCGATCACGGGCAGCGCGTGAGCCAGTTTCATTCCCAGAAGTACCCAGTCTTCCAAAGTGGAGCGCAGTTCCTCGGAACACTCGGCCAAAGACGCCGCAAATGCGACCACACCGGGACAGGGCGGAATCCGGCCGGCGAATGTTCCGTCGTCGAGCCTGTCGCAGACGGCCTGAGCCATCGCCCTCTCGAAATATTCGGTCAGAATGTACATCGCGAAGCCGCTCTTACGTTGAGTATATCCCAGGCAGGCAGAACCATTCCTTACGCCACCTTCCGGTTGCTTCGCAAAAGGCAGACGAAACCGTCTGCCCCACCTTTGTCTCTTCGGATGTTGCGCAAGGATCTGCCAAGCCAGCGGGCTGCGCTACACTCGGGAGTGGACGGGCCCGTAGCTCAGGTGGATAGAGCATCAGCCTTCTAAGCTGAGGGTCGCTGGTTCGAGTCCAGCCGGGCCTACCATTTTCAACGACTTAGAGGCATTGAGCATTTCGGCGTTCGGCATTATTCCATTAACCGCTTTCGGGCAGCTTGGGCTTAGGTTTTAGCCACCGCGCGGACTCTAGTTTTCTTGACCGCTTCACCCTTCCGTCGCGAGGCCAGCGGACTGTTGGTGGCAGTGGCCTTACAAAAATAGATCGGTTGAGACGTTGAACCGGGCCGCGAGAGCCTTCGCCGCCGCCTTGCTAATGCCCCGCTTGCCACGAAGCACCTCAGAGGTTGTGCCCTTCGAGCCGAAGATCTCGTACATGTCCTTCGGCTTCAGATTATTGGCGCGCATGAGCTCGCGTACCATGCTGTGGGGTCGCGCGGGGTGTTTGGGAGCGTAGCGCGCCCGCTCGAAATCCTGAATCAGCACCAGTAACAGGTCCAGCAGTTCCTTCTGCTCAGGAGAAAGAACCCTGCCCTCCCGATCGAGTTCTTCGACTATTGCGATAAGCCGCTCATTGTCTTCCTCGGTATGAGGAACCGTCGGATGGACCTTGCTTAACAAATGTGCGTAGGCAGAAAGATCAATTGCTCTCGCAGCCATGTTTCCACTTCCCTTCGTCGTATTCTTTGTGCGTGTAAATGCCCAGGATGTATACCTTTCGCCACTCGTAGTTGATCCTGGCAATCAACCGGAAGCGGTTGCCATGGATGTTGAACACCGTGCATTTCCCCACGGCGTCGGCATGCGGAAACGTCGTTCGAACATCCACGATGGAACTCCACTCCGCCGTTAAGGCGAATCGGTACCAGGCATCCAGCGATTCCTCTGCTGAGGCGTACCGCTCGCTGAATTCCCGAATTGCCCGCCGGCTGATCACTCGCACAGTTGGCGCTCAAGTTCAAGGTTCTCATACTGAGAACCATTTGTCAAGTTCTTCCCACCTTGCCCCCCGGTGAACACTACCATACGCGAACCCGCCGCTAGCATTTTCCCGCAGAAATAGAGTATTGTAGAACCGTGCAGCACATCCCGGAGGACTCGCTGGAGCAGTATGCAATGGGCGCCTTTCCCGAACCCGAAGCGGGGCCGCTCGAAGAGCACCTGTTGATCTGCACAGCCTGTCAGGAGCGGCTCCAACAGACGGACGATTACGTGGCGGCGATGTGTGCGGCGGCCAATGCGCCGGTGAAGGCGACGAAGAGGAAGACGGCAGTGAAGGAATCGCGCGCCGCTGCTGCCCCGGCCGTCAGACGAGCCTCCGGAGAGTAGCACGCCCCCTGAAATTTAGCGGAACAAATCGCCGTGCCCGGGCGTTATTATGGGCAAGGTGACAGTATGTTCTGCGACCGTTGCGGCACGAATTTACAAGGCGTACCGGCTTTCTGCCCCACTTGCGGCAAACCCATAGGCGGCGTACCGCTAATGCCGGTGAAGAGCCGGATTGCGGGACACATTCGGCTGTTGGGCATTTTCTGGATCGCGATTTCCGCGTACCGTTTACTGCCGGGCTTGTTCCTTTTCTCGGCCTTCCGGAATGGGGACGCCTGGTTCCTGCCCGCCGAGGTTCCCTTCTTCGTTCACGGCATCATACGGACCGTCGGCACCCTTTTTCTTGCCGGCGGCTTGCTGGGCATCGTCACCGGTTGGGGATTACTGGACCGGCAGCCCTGGGCGCGCATGCTGGCCATAGTTCTGGGCTGCTTCAGCCTGGTAGAGATGCCGCTTGGCACCGCGCTCGGCATCTACACACTGTGGGTTCTGTTGCCCGCGCAATCGGAACAGGAGTACCGGCAGATTTCCAAGGTGGCGTAGGCGGACTACAGCACCATTCGCAACCGCAGCCCCCGCAAATCCCGCAGCAGAACATCGGGCTGCAGCGCCTCCAATTCCTCCGCCGGCGTAATGCCGGTTTCGACAGCGATGGCGCGAATGCCGTTCTGCCGCGCCGCCAGAATATCGGCCGGCGCATCGCCAATCAGGGAAACCGGCGTGCCGCGCTCCGTCCACCCCTGCCGCCGCGCCTCCCGGATGGCCAGGCGGGCCAGGCCCCCGCGCGTGCCGGCCATTTCTCCAAATGCCCCAAACCGGAAATAGTCGCGCAGCCCCGCGCGTTCCAGTTTGCGCCAGCCGATACCCGTGAGGTTGCCCGTCACCAGGCCCAGCAGCGCGCCGTGCCGCGTCAACCGGCGGAGCACCGGCTCCACTCCCGGGCAATGTTTTTCCGCCAGCACCGGACACACCCGCAGATAGTAGCGTTCGGCGGCCTGCAGAATCCGGGGCAAGGCCGCGCGGATGGCAGCCCTGCCGGCGCCCGAGGTGCGCATCATGATGGCGAGGATGTCCGGGTCAAGCATGCCCTGCACGGGTATGCCTTCGGTGGTGGTTTCCAGGCCCGTGACGTGACGCACCGCGTACACCAGAGCTTCGCGATGATGCGGCCCGGCGCGCCTCACCAGGGTGCCGTCAATATCGAAAAGAACCAGCGCGCGATAGTTCACGACGAACTGAAATCATAACAGGGGCACGCGCCGCCTAGTCCGCTCCCTGTAACCGCAGCCACTTCCCGCGATAGAAATACCAGGTGACGGAAGCCTTTTCCAGTAACGCGTCGTCGATGCCATGGTGGTCGATCGGCGGCGGCGCGGGGCCGCCGTAGGCGCGGTAGTGGCGCATGATGAAGTCGCGGCCGGCGGCGGTGATCTCGCGCGCGTAGCCAGGCTCCTTGCCATCCGGTCCCTGCATGTAGCTCAGGTCCTCGCTGGTGGTGACCGTATCCGGATTCGTGTCGCGATCGTTGCGGAACGCGAGCAGCGCCGTCCGGTTGTTGACGGAGCAGAACACCGCCCAACCATCTTCTCCCTTGGCGAAGAACTCGCCGCGAATCACATTGCGCGGAGCGCCCTCTGGCGACGGCTGAGGCACCGTACAGTTTCGCGCCCGCAGGACTCCGGCGACGGCAGAGGGGAGTTTGGGGAACGCTTCCACCGGGAGACGCCGGATCCCGCCGATTGTCTACGCGGAACGCGCCTGCCAATCCCGCTGGGCCTGCAGCTCGACTTGCCACTTACGCTTAACCGCCTGCATGTCGATCTGCGGCAGGATCGCGTTCCGGTCGAGGTTCGGAGCCAAAGCCTGGGCGCGCAGGAAATAGCGCTCGGCCAGTTCGGCGGCGCGGGAGTTCGGCGTTCCCATCTGGAGCGCTCCATTGTACTGGCTGTGGAACATGTAAGCGGCATTGCCGAGCACCCATATGTTGTTCGACGCCTCCAACCCGGCCTGCGCCCGCGATGCCAGCGGCCCGCGCTCCAGGATCGTGAGGGCATAGAAATACGCCAACGGAAGCAGGGCGAACGGATGGTTCGGGTCGGCCGCGGCGGTGGCTTCCAGATAGTGCAGGTAGAGCCCGGGATCCAGGTCCTGAAAGAACGACGCCGCATTCCATTGCACCGCTGCGTCGCCCGGCTTCGCTTTGGCCGCGGTATCCCAGAGGGCGACGGCGCGCCGATAGTCCGCAGGGGCCAACTCGCCCTTTGAGAACCGCGACACGTACGAATGCAGCAACTCCGAGTCCGGGTGATGCTCGATCAGCCAGAGCGCGTGCTGGACGCGTTTGGCGCGGTCCTCCTGACGGCCGGACCGATCCGCGCGCTCATAGTACGCCATCAGCTTGAGCCTCGCCTGTAAGTCATCCGGATTCGCCGCTAGCTTCTGTTCGAGCCGGGCGGCATCGGACTCCTCCAATTTCAGGATGTCGCGCAAGGACTCCACGTACCATGGGCTGAACGGACGGGGCGGCGCCACAGGTTGCGCCTGCGCGGGAGCGGGCGCCGGTCCGGTCACAAGAATCAAGACCACGACGGCGGCCAGCCCCGCCCATCCCGCGATACGGACGCCCATGCACACAGTGTCGCATGTCGTCCATACATAGGGGCGGCTACAATGGTTCTAGTGCTGCATTCGAAATTCCGCGTAGGTCTGATTCAAATGGCCTGCTCGATGGACCCCAACGAAAACCTGGCCAAAGCCGAGTGGCGCATCCGCGAGGCCGCGGGCAAGGGCGCGCAGATCGTTTGCGTACAGGAATTGTTTCGGTCGCAATACTTCTGCCGCGAGGAAAAACAGGAGTTTTTCGACTTGGCCGAACCCATCCCCGGCCCCACCACCGTTAGCTTCACGAAGCTTGCGGCCGAGCTTCAGGTAGTCGTCATCGGGTCGGTATTTGAGCGGCGGACGGCGGGCGTTTATCACAATACCGCGGTGGTGATCGACGCCGATGGCGCCATTCTGGGCCTGTATCGCAAGATGCACATCCCGCACGATCCGCTGTTTTACGAGAAGTATTACTTCACGCCGGGAGACCTCGGCTTCCGCTGCTTCGATACGCGCTACGCCCGCATTGCCCCGCTGATCTGCTGGGACCAGTGGTATCCCGAAGCCGCGCGTCTGGCCGCTTTGGCCGGCGCCACGATATTGTTCTACCCCACGGCCATCGGCTGGCAGCCGCTCGAAAAGCAGCAGTACGGCGTGGCGCAGCACGATGCCTGGCGCACCATCCAACGTTCGCACGCCATTGCCAACGGCGTCTACGTGGCCGCCGTGAACCGCGTGGGCTACGAAGGCCCTCCCATAAAAGGAATTGAGTTCTGGGGCGGGTCGTTCGTATGCGACCCGTACGGCAAGGTTGTGGCCGAGGCCTCGCACGACCAGGAAGAAACGCTGGTGGTGGAATGCGATCCGCGGCTGATCGAGGAAGTCCGGCGCAACTGGCCCTTCCTGCGCGACCGCCGCATCGACGCCTACGGCCCCATCACCAGCCGGGTGATCGATTGAGCATAAGGACGCCGCGCAGCCTGGGCTTCCGCATGCCCGCCGAGTGGGAGCCGCACGAGGCCACCTGGATCGCCTGGCCGCACAACCGCGAGGACTGGCCCGGGCGGTTCGCGCCCATCCCGTGGGTCTATGGCGAAATCGTCCGCAAGCTGAGCCGCGTGGAGCGGGTGCGGATTCTGGTGGAGAACGCGCAGGTCGAGCGGCAGGCCCGCCGCGTGCTCCGTTTAGTGGATGCGCGGATGGAAGCCGTGGAGTTCATCGAGTGCCCCACCAACCGGGTCTGGACGCGCGACTACGGGCCGCTGTTCCTCAAGAATCGCCGTGGCGAAGGCGCGCTCGCTGGCTGGCGCTTCAACGCCTGGGCCAAGTATGACGACTGGCAGTTGGACGCGGCCGTGCCGGCCTTCGTCGGCGCCAGATTGAAGCTGCCTCTGTTCACGCCGCCGATGGTGCTCGAAGGCGGCAGCATCGATGTCAATGGCCAGGGGCTGCTACTGACCACCGAGGAATGCCTGCTGAGCCCCGTGCAGGCCCGCAATCCCGGAATGAGCCGCGCCCAAATCGAGCGCCAATTGCGCGACTATCTTGGCGCCACGCGCGTGATCTGGCTGGACCAAGGCATCGCCGGCGACGATACCCACGGCCATATCGACGACTTGGCGCGATTCGTCGATCCCGAAACCGTGGTGGCTGCGAGCGAGCCGAACAGCGCCGACCCGAACTACCAACCGCTGCAAGAGAACGCCACGCGATTGCGCGTCGCCGGTCTGCGCGTGGTGAACTTGCCGATGCCCGCTCCGCTGGTCTTCGACGGCCGGCGCCTTCCGGCCAGCTACGCCAATTTCTATATCGCCAATGGTTTGGTTCTGGCGCCGACGTTTAACGACCCGAACGACCGGGCGGCATTGGCCACGCTGGCCCGCGTATTCCCGGACCGCCAGGTGGTGGGCATCGACTGCACGGCGCTGATCTGGGGCTTGGGCGCTCTGCACTGCATGACCCAGCAACAGCCCGTAGGATAGGCCTCCTGGCCTGTCTTCTTCGTTTTTACAAATGACAGGCCAGGAGGCCTACCCTACCAACTACTTCGGCCCCGCCTGATTCCGCAGCCGCTCGAGTTGCTGGTCTCGCAGCGTCTTTTGCACATTGGTGAGCGATTTTTCCAGCTTCCTGGTTCGCACCGCCTGCGCTTCCAGGTCTGACTTGAGCTTCTCGGCCTGGCTTGCCAGTTCGTCGCGTTGTTTGCGGATTTCCGGGTCTTCGGGCGCAGGCCGGCGTTCCGGAAGCTTGCCCAGAAACGTGGTCATGTCCCGCACATCGGGGCCATTGGGCAAATGGACGATCAGCTTCACTTCCACCCGTTCGCTCTGCCGCGCGTAAGTGAAGACGCCGGTCTGGAGATGCGGCCGGTCCATCCGGATGGCTTGCGGCGTCGAGCCGTCGGTGATTTCGAGAATGGCATCCACGGCTGTCTGCACCGGCGGCGAATTCCGGTTCCAGCGAATCTGCAACTGGCCGTCGGCGTCGAGCGTGTTCAGACCCACCGACGGCGGCGGGCCAACAAGAGACGCCGGTACGGCGGCGATCACTCTCGGCAGCCAGATTGCGCGAGTCTGGAAGCCTGCCGCGCCCGCGGCCGCCACCACCACAATCGCCAGCGCTGCCAGCCAGCGGTGCGAAGGCGGCTTGGGCTGCGCGGTCAGGAATGCGGGCGGCGGCACTTCCACTTCCTTACGGTCGGGACGCTGATCGGAGCCGGGCCCAGAGGGCACCCCGCCAGCAAGCGGTCGCCTCACAGGCTGCGGCAGAGGCGGCGGGGCAGGCTCTTCTTTGGGAACCGCCACGTCGATGATGCCTCTCACCGGTCCCTGGCTGTCGGATTCGCGGCCGAACGGCAAGGCCTGCGCAGGCTGCGGCGGAATCCTGCCGGACGGCACCGGGCGCATGGGCGAAGCCTCCAGTACTATTTCCTGGTACGCCCCGCTGCCGTGGATCGATCCGTCCCGCTCGCGGAAAAAAAAGCCCATCCGCATGTTTTGGAATGAGTGCGGCTTCATCACCAGAGCCACTTGCCAAGGCTCGGGGAAGAAGCGCTGGTGGAGATCCAGGTCGGCCTCGGAAAGAAAGATCTCACTTCGCGTATGGGAATGATACCAGCCGGCCACCTTGCCTCGCGATGAAGCCAGCAACTCCGCGAGTTGAGCTTCATCCTTGCTGGAGAGCGTGAACGAGGGGCCCGTGGCGTGCTCGCACTCGAGGGCCAGGTAACCGGAGATCACCACCCGCCCCGGTTCGTGCGTGCCCAGCAGGATGCCGCCGATTTCCGCGCCGCCGCGCGGCAGCGAGAAGTAGGCATCCACCACGGCCAACCGGATATCGTCCAGCACCCGGAGAGAATACTCAATCGTAAAAGGACACTGCGGCGCGCTCCAGCTTGTTTCCGTGCTGTCCGTCACCAGATCGGCCATAGCATAATTCCACTCTCCTTAATTGTAGGCGATTCGTTCCGAGCGCCTCTGTCCGAATCAACCGGCGCCAATCAACCGGCGCTGCCATGCCGGCTTCGGGTCGAAAGATATAATAGAGACGGAATGCCGAAGGCTAAAGAACTGGAAGTGCGCCTGCAACGAACCGAACAACAGTTGACCCTGTTCCAAAAGATCAGCCGCTTCATGGTTCGGGACCTGAGCCTGCCGGATGTGCTGAAGGGCATCGTTTCCCTGGTGGTGGAGTTCACGCAGTGCGATTCGTGCCTGGTCTACCTTCTGGATGGAGAGGACCTGGTGCTGTGCGCGTCGAACCGGCCGCATCCATCCACCATCGGGAAATTGCGTCTGCGTTCGAATGAAGGCCTGACCGGTTGGGTGGCGCGCGAGCGGCGCCTGCTGGCGATTTCGCGCGAGGCTTATAAGGACCCCCGCTTCAAAAAGTTCGGCGAACTGGAGGAAGACACCTACGAAGCTTTTCTTTCCGCGCCGGTGATTGCGCGCAACCGGGTGGTGGGCGTGATCAATGTGCAGCATCGCCCGCCGCATCAACACACGGGCAGCGAAATGGAAGTGCTCACCACCGTCGGCGAACAGGTGGGGTGCGTGCTGGTGCTGGCCCGAATGCCGGCGGCCGCATTGGAATCCGCCAACCATGTGGAACTGCTGCTCTCTTCCGGACCCGTTCCAATGAAACAATAGGGCCTCCGTGACTGTTTCAAACGTGACTGTTTCAAACGTGACTGTCTCAAACGTGACTGTTTCAAAAGTGACTGGTTGGTGCGCACTCCTGGCGCTGCTTGCCTGCCCGGCGCCGCTCGCCGCTCAGAAGTGGCAGGTGCAGTACTTCTACGACAAGGAAAAGTCCACGTTGGTCCTCAACGACCTTCAGTTCGCGTCGCCCGCGCGCGGCGTAGCGTTGGGAGTGATCCTGGAAGGCAGTCATAGTAACCCGGTCGCTATGGTCACCTCCGACGGCGGCGCGCACTGGGACACCATCCGGCTTAAAGAAATGCCGGTATCGCTATTTTTCCTGAACGACAACTTCGGCTGGATGGTTACGGAGAAGGGGCTGTGGCAGACCACCGAGGCTGGAAAGAACTGGCGCAAGCTGCCCAAGCTTCCGGCGCCGGCCAACCGGGTTTACTTTGCGGACGAAAACACGGGTTGGGCGGTGTGCCTCAAGAAAACCGTGCTGGAGACGCGCAACGGCGGCGAGACCTGGACGCCGCTGCCCGCCGCTGCCGAACAGCCGGGGTCCAAAGAGAATTCCAGTTTCAACTGGATTGCGTTCGCCACCCCGCAGTTCGGAATGATCACGGGTTTCAACCAGCCGCCGCATCGAATGTTCCAGCAGTTTCCGGCATGGCTGGATCCGGAGGATGCGCTCAGCCATCGCGACACGCCGCACCTCTCCTATACGCTGGTCACCAAAGACGGGGGCAAGACCTGGAAGTCCAGCACGGCGTCCCTGTTCGGTAACGTGGTACGGGTCCGCTTCGGGCCGCACGGTGTGGGGGTGGGGCTGATCGAGTATTCGGAGTCTTTCCGCTACCCCAGTGAGGTTTACAAAATCGACTGGACCACCGGCAAGAGTACGTCGATCTTTCACGACAAGGGATTTGCCATCAGCGACACGTGGATGGCGTCGGATGGCACGGTGTACCTGGCGGGCATCGCGGTCTCGGGAGCACTGCGCGCCGTGATTCCGGGCAGAGTGCAGGTGCTGAAAAGCAAAGACCTGTCAGCGTGGACAGAAATGGAAGTCGACTACCGGGCAGTGGCCCGGCAGGTAACCTTTTCCGCCCCGAACGATGACAATCTGTGGATTGCGACCGATAACGGCATGATCCTCAAACTGAAGTAGAACAATCTACATGGATCGCGGTTTATCCACAGGAAAGCCACTGGGACTACCCCGTAACCAGTTCGAAACAATACAAATAAATTGTGTGGATAATGGGTCTTTCTTCACAGAAAATCGTTGACGCCTGGCAGGTTCGGGAGCATAGTGAATGAGGTTCCAAGAGGTTTGAGGAACAGCAAGCCTCCGGAAACGTAGCGACCCAGGAACGTTGATCCGCAGCCGTAATTGAAAAAGGACCGGCAGCGGGG
>Ga0209849_1000191_pt1 | contig 10016 bp, 6 predicted proteins | sample OrgsoiDNA2013048_FD_185798 | JGI IMG/M metagenome (GOLD analysis project Ga0209849, IMG submission 185798) | Permafrost soil microbial communities from the Arctic, to analyse light accelerated degradation of dissolved organic matter (DOM) -... | ecosystem: Environmental > Terrestrial > Soil >... | reverse complement strand
CTTCGATCACGCACGAAAACCCGGGAGGACCGCATGGCCGACTTCGCCTACACCGATGAACAGCAGTCCTTGATCCAGACCGCGCGCGACTTCACGCGCAAGGAGATCATCCCGGTGGCGGGCGCCCTCGACGAGGAAGGCACCTTCCCGCGCGAGATCTGCGAGAAGGCCTGGCAGACCGGCCTGGTCAACTGCGAGATCCCGGAGGCTTACGGGGGAATCGGCCTTTCATGCCTGTCGCATTGTCTGGTGCTCGAAGAGATGTCCTACGGCTGCATGGGCATCAACACCACCATCGCGGGCAACATGCTGGGAGCGATGCCCATCATCCTGGCGGGGAGCGACGAGCAGAAGAAGACCTACCTCGGACGCCTGCTCGAGCGTCCGATCTTTGCGGCCTACTGCTGCTCCGAGCCCGACGCCGGCTCGGACGTCGCGGGCATGAAGACCCGCTTCCGGAAGGTCGGGGCGGAGTATGTGCTGACCGGCCAGAAGCGGTGGATCACCAACGGCGGCGTGGCCGACTTCTACACGGTGTTCGCCCGCGCCGAGGGGACCGAGCGCCACAAGGGGATCACCTGCTTCGTGGTCGATCGGAAGACCCCGGGGGTCTCGGTGGGCAAGAAGGAGAACAAGATGGGCCAGCGGGCCTCCAACACCACCGACGTGATCTTCGAGGACGTCAAGCTGGGCCCCGGAAACGTGGTGGGCCCGGAAGGCGAAGGGTTCAAGGTGGCCATGCGCACCTTCGATCGAACCCGGCCGTGGATCGCGGCGGGCGCGGCGGGCATCATCCGGCGGGCCCTCGAGGAGTCGCGCGCCTACGCCCTCGAGCGCAAGACCTTTGGCGTGCCCATCGCTCAGCATCAGGCGGTGCAGTTCATGCTGGCCGACATGGGGATCGCCTATGAATCGACCCGCCTCCTCGGTCACAAGGCGGCCTGGTCCGTCGATCAGGGGCACACCGACAACCTGGTGTCGAGCTACGCCAAGGCCTACGGCGCCGACGCCGCCATGCGGGTGACCACCGACGCCGTGCAGATCTTCGGCGGATACGGTTACACCAGGGACTACCCCGTCGAGAAGCTCATGCGGGACGCCAAGCTCCTGCAGATCTACGAGGGCACCAGCCAGATCCAGCGCATGGTCATCGCGCGCAACCTGCTCGGCACCCGGTAGGCGGCCTCAGCCCTACTGTAGTCGACTCATAGTCGGCCGAGGGTCCCACCCCAGACGGCGGTGGTGCCGAGCTCCTGCTCGATGCGCAGCAGACGGTTGTACTTGGCGACTCGTTCGGAACGAGCCAGCGATCCGGTCTTGATTTGCCCTGACCGCATGCCCACCGCCAGATCGGCGATGAAGGTGTCCTCGGTCTCCCCGGAGCGATGAGAGATGATGGTGGTCCAGCCGTGACGATGGGCCAGCTCCACCGAGTCGATGGTCTCGGTGAGGGAGCCAATTTGATTGACCTTCACGAGCACGCTGTTGCTGGCGCCTTTCTCGATGCCCTCGCGGATGCGGGTCACGTTGGTGACGAACAGATCGTCGCCCACCAGCTGGACTCGCTCGCCGAGCACCTTGGTGAGCGCCACCCAGCCATCCCAGTCGTTCTCGGCCATGCCGTCCTCGATCGAGACGATCGGGTACTGCTCGCAGAGCTTCTGGTAGAAGGCCACCATTCCGCTGCCGTCCAGCTCCTTGCCTTCACCCTCCAGCTTGTAGGTCTTGGTGGTCTTGTCCCACAGCTCGCTGGACGCGACGTCGAGCGCCAGGGCAACCTCCTTGCCGGGCTTGTAGCCGGCCTTCTCGATGGCATCCACCACCACCGCCAGGGCCGCTTCCGCGCCTGGTAGATCGGGCGCGAAGCCACCCTCGTCGCCCACGGCGGTCGACGCCTTGCGGTCATGGAGCAGCTTCTTGAGGGTATGGAAGACCTCGGCCCCGGCGCGCAGCGCCTCGGCGAAGTTGGGAAGACCCTTGGGGACGATCATGAACTCCTGGAAGTCGAGGGAGTTGTCCGCGTGGGCACCCCCGTTGATGATGTTCATCAGTGGGATCGGCAGCACCCGCGCGCCCGGCCCTCCCAGGTAGCGGTAAAGCGGTACGTCGAGCTGGAGGGCAGCCGCGCGCGCCGCGGCCAGGGAGACGCCCAGGATGGCATTGGCTCCCGCCTTGGCCTTGTTGGGCGTCCCGTCGACGGCCAGCATGGCCTCATCGAGGCCGGCCTGGTCGAACACGTCGCGACCGATCACCACCGGGGCCAGGATCCTGGCGACGTTCTCGCAGGCCTTGAGGACGCCGCGCCCCAGGTAGCGCTTCTTGTCGCCGTCCCGCAGCTCCAGCGCCTCATGCTCCCCGGTCGAGGCCCCCGAGGGAACAGCCGCTGTGCCCACGGCGCCCGACTCCAGCGCGACTTCCACCTCGACGGTGGGATTGCCGCGCGAATCCAGGATCTCGCGGGCCAAAATGCTCTCGATCATGACGGTGCTCATGGGGGTCCTTCTAACGCGGCTGGCCTTCCCGTCGCAAGCGATCCCCACCCTCACAGACGTTCAGTGTGCCGGCGGAGTCGGGGACCGACGCACGATCTGCCCGGCGACAGGAACGCCGTCCCCGGCCCGCCAGGTCCCGTCGGGCGCCAGCACCTGATAGCGGGAGAACCGCGCGGGCCGCGTGGCGATGGGATTGGCGGACCCCAGCAGCCCGACGTGCAAGTGCGGGGTGCCTGCGTTGCCCGAATTGCCGCACTGGGCAATCGGCTGAGCCTCTCTCACGCGATCCCCGACCTTGACCCGCAACGATCCCGACCGCAGGTGGCGCAACTCGGTGTACTCCCCCGCGGCGTGCTGCACGATCAGGAAGTTCCCAGGATCGCCGCGCACCACGCCGTGGACCGGGCGATCCGGTGACCCGTCGTGGGCCCACACCACTCGCCCGTCCGCCGGCGCCAGCACCGGCCGGCCGAAGCAGGGAAAATCGGTCACACGCTTTCGGTCGCGCTCGGGGAGCGCGTCCCGCAAGTTTTCGGCCGGCACGAAATCGAGCGCGTAGGCCGCATATCCCGAGTGCGTATCGCCGCTGTCCATCCCTTGAACCACTCCCCAGATCCCATCGAAAGGCAGTGTCAGCGCGACGGTCTGAGGCGGAGCCGAGGACAGCGGAACCGCTCCCGCGGGAGGCGCGAGCTGATGGGCTTTGCGCTCCGACCCTCTGGCCGCGCCTGTCGCGATCGCTATCCCACAAAGGACCACGTGCGCGGTGTGGCGCGGCCAGGCTCGGGATTGGTTCGACACGGGGTCGCGATAGGATAACGTTTCGGCACCGTGAAGATTCGCGACCTGTTCTCCGCCGGCAAGCCACTCTTCTCCTTCGAATTCTTCCCCCCGAAGACCGACGCCGGGATGGCAAATCTCGAGAAGACCATTCGTGAGCTGGCCGACCTGAACCCAGCCTATGTCTCGGTCACTTACGGCGCCGGAGGCTCTACGCGCGAGAAGACCGTTTCACTCGTGACGCGAATCCAAAAAGAGCTGGGCCTCTGTGCCATGGCCCACTTCACCTGCGTCGGTTCCGGCAAGACCGAGATGGCAGAAGTGCTGGATCGCCTGGTCGACGGTGGGATCGAGAACCTCATCGTGCTGCGGGGCGATCCGCCCGCGGGTGCGGAGATATTTCAACAACCAGCCGACGGTTTTGGCCACGCCTCGGATCTAGTCCGGTTCGTGCGAGGGCGTTTCGGCGATCGGGTCTGTCTGGCCGCCGCGGGCTACCCGGAAGGTCACGTCGAATGCCGCAGCCTCGAAGCAGACATGGCCCACCTCGGTGTCAAGGTGAAGGCCGGCGCGGATTTCCTCATCACCCAGCTCTTCTTCGACAACCGGCACTATTTCGATTTCGTCAAGAGAGCCCGCGCCGCCGGGATTGGCGTGCCCATCGTCCCGGGGCTCATGCCCATCGGAAACCTCTCGCAGATCGAACGCTTCACCAAGATGTGCGGCGCGACGATCCCTCCCGTTCTCTTCGCAGAGCTCGACCGGTGTCGCAACGATCCCGCCGCGGTGGCAGCCCTGGGAGTCGCCCACGCGACAGCCCAGGCAGTGGAGCTCCTGCACGGCGGAGCGCCCGGAATTCACTTTTACACCTTGAACCAGTCGCCCGCATCGCGCGTGATCCTCACCGCGCTGAGGGCTGCGCGGTTGACCGGATGACCCTCCCACCCGAGCTTGCGCTACTGCGGATTCGCCCGCGGCAAGGGGCCTCGTACGGCCGTGCCCGCCAGCACTGTCTAGCCCTGGAGCCCTAACCAAGCGCGCGCGTATCGACGCCTCCCCCTCTTTCTCGCGCTATGTAGCGTTCTTTCCGCAGATCCACCTATCAAACCCGGGCGCGTGCCAAAGGCTCTGATAAGCTTCCTGGCCATTCACGGCCGCCGAACAAGGTTTTGAAGTATCTGGTCACAGACATCCCTTGCTAGAACGTTGGCTGTCACCGTCGGAGGGCGCCAGCGTCAATGACCGTCAGCTTTTTTCCGACGTGCTCCCGAGCGGAGGGTTCTTGAAGCACCTGGTCCGATACGCGCGAATCGCCGGAGCATTGGCGGCCACGCTGCTGCTGGCGCAAATCCCTCGGACTGCGCGCGCCGACGGCTACACCAAGGACCAACTCGGCACCGTCACCAAGGCGGGTGAGAACCTCAACCGGCCCCTCTGGCTTCAGAAGATGGCCGGCACCAGCCTCGAGCTGAGTAGCTATGTGGGCAGCGGCTCCTTCTACGCCACTGGATATCGGGATCCTTACGTCTCGGCGGCCTTGTTCTTTCGCCCCACCTACGATCTCGGTACTCGCTTCAAGCTGTCGGCCAACGCGCGCTTCTATGTGGAGCAGGAATTCACCCAGTCCGATCTCCCCAACGGGCGCGGATTCAATCCTTACGACGTCTGGCTGTGGCTGACGGCCAGGGACCTCCACACCTTCGGCGCGTCCAAGATCCGCCTGGGAGGGCAGGCCCGGTTCGTCGTGCCGGTGTCCTATGAGAGTCGCTATTCCCATATGGTCACCGGGGTGGCGGGCGGCCTGAGTCTGACCCGCACCTTCGACTTCGGGCACAATCCCGTCGCCGAGCAACGTTGGAATCTGACCACGGCCCTGTCCGGCGTGTTCACGAAGTACGTGTACAGCAGCGATCTGCGCGGGGACCACCCTGGTGACAGCTCCGGTTGCCGGCCGTTCCTGGCAGCCGGGCTGGCGTCGAGCGCCGCGGGAGGGCCGACCGGCTCCGAATCGGATCGCTGCGGCGGCCCCGTGAACACCAACTTCTCCGTCACGAGCAGCGGAACCGTCTCCCTGTCCAAGGGGAAGTGGAACCTGGCGGTCATCATGTCGATCTCGAACTCTTTCCGCTACCGCGTCGCCCAGGACGTCGAGGCCATGTTGGCCGAGAGCGACATCGGGCGGACCGACTCCACATGGGGGATCGTGTCGCTTGGCTACTCGTTCACCGATCACTACGGAATCAGCGCTGGCCTCTCCAGCTTTCAGCCGGCGCTCGATTCGCAGTACGACCATCTACGTTTCCCGTTCTTCGATTTTTCGGGCGGCAACGCCAACAATTACACGCAGGGCTTCGTGAGCCTGAGCGGAACGCTGTAGGACGCTTTAGGAGGACCAATGATCCGTCACTCAGTCAAGACTTCCAGGGTTTTCCAGGCGACGGTCGGGATCGCCCTGCTCGCGTCCGCCATCGGATGCGCCGGCAAGGGAGACATCGACCGCAGCCAGCCCGACAAGATTGCCAAGGCCATCTTCTTCAATGCGGACGGTACCCCCAAGAAGTTCTACTACCGCTGGACCATCACGGATGTCCCGCCCACCAACGGCTGGGCCTACGAGGGCACCCAGGGGCAGATGGACAAGGTGACGTTCAAGATCACCCAGGACCAGCTCATCGGCTACCGCGCCTACGATTACGCGCCGGGGACCGAGAACGCCATCACGGGCGGGGACAACAATACCGACGCGCCTGTGATGTCCTTCAAGATCACGTCGCACTTCGACGTCAAGCGCGAGTACAACCCGGGAACGGGCGAACAGACCAACGTCATCTCCGAGAACACCACCGATCGCGACTGGTCCGAGCGGGAGTACATGCGCGTCGACTGGACGACCGACAAGCTCGCCAATCCGCTGATGGACGTTTCGCTGCAGCCGTCCACGTCCGACGGCACCCCCGGAGCCAGCAACGTGGGAACCGTGGCGATCAGCGAGGTCGAGATCACCAATCCGGGACGGGCCATCTACACCGGCGACTACCTGGACGTCACCGTGCAGGCACAGGCCACGCCCGACTATGCGGCTTGCATGAAGCTGGCGGCGCCCGACGACGTGGGCCCCTGGAGCTGCGGCCCCGCCAAGGTCAGCCTCCGGCACTCGTTCCGGGCGGTCAAGGATAGCGAGTACGAGCCGCTCCAATACCCGGATCGCCAACCCCTGTTGGACGCGTCCGGTAATGCCATCTCGGTGGTCTGGGCCAGCGACGGCCCGCACACCTGCAATGACACCACGCTCTCCCTGACGGGGGGAGCCTTCAGCGGCGCCGATTGTACTCAGGTGGGGGCGGATGAGTTCAGCAAGTTCGGGTTCTTCCGGACGGTGCGCCAGTACTACGACCGGAAGCTGGGCGCCACCGAGCTGAACCGCACCTACCTCGCCAATCGATGGAACATCTGGGACAAGACCATCCAGCGCGACGCCAGCGGAGCACCCGCGATGGACGCTGCCGGCAACGTCACACGGATCCCGGCCAGCGCTCGCACGCCCCACCAGCTCCCGTACTATTTGAACGTCGAATTCCCCGATGACGATCCGATGCTGCTCGACAGCGCGCAGAAGGTCGTGGACGAGTGGAACGACGCCATGAAGCGGACCGTGGCCGGCCTCAAGGGCACGACCTCGGGGGCTTCGATGGCCGAGGCGGATCTCATCGCCGCCGCCGCCAAGGTACCCGACATCTTCGTGCTCAAGCAGAACTCCTGCAACGTGGCCGCGGTCAAGGCCTATCTCGGGGCTCACCCCGACATGGTCGACTTGATCGCCAAGAAGACCGCCGCCGTGACCCCCGCCGTCGATCCGGGCAACGTCACCAAGACCAACCTGGTACCGATCTGCACCTCGCTGGAGGCGCTCACCCAGTCGTTGCCCGACGGGAACGCAGAGAAGTTCTCCTGGCAACGCAACGGCGATCTGCGCTACTCGTTCGTGTACTGGGTCGACCGGCCCCAGGGCTCGTCTTCCGCCCCGCTCGGGTACGGACCGTCGTCGGCGGATCCCGAGACGGGCGAGATCGTGTCGGCGACGCTTTACCTTTATGGGGCCGCGCTCGACACCTACACGCAGTTCGCGGCGGACAGCGTGGACCTGCTGAACGGAAAGCTTTCGTCCAACGATCTGCTCTCGGGGAAGCGGATCTCGGACATCCTCAAGGCCACCGCCGCCAACCGCCAGCAGCGGGATGCGTTCACGTTGACGCCGGAAGCAAGATCGTATGCCCACACCCTGGCCTCCGCCGGGGGCATCCCGGGGATGAAGCCCACCATCAATCCGGCGGCGCCCGGAGCCGCCAGCACCACCTCGGCCTCGCGGCTCGTGAAGATCGATCCGGTCAACGTGGACGCCAAGCTGACGGCGATCAAGGGAACGCCGCTCGAGCAGCAAATGATGACCGAGGACATCCTGGCGGCCTTCGTGCCGGGATACATTCCTGGACGAACCGATGTGAGCACCATCGCACCGGAGGATCTGGCCAAGGCCTCGCCCGTCAACTGGATGACGGCAAGCGCCCAGCAGGCCCGGCGCGACCGATTCCAGGCCCTGGCCATCAACGGGTGCGTCTACACGGCCGACTTTGCCGACGACGCGATTCTGGGCACCGCCCTGCAGCTCGCCGACATGTCTGGTGACACGCTGTTCAAGACCCTGCGCGCCAAGATCTTCCGGGGTCTGGCCGATCACGAGATGGGTCACACCATGGGGTTGCGGCACAACTTCGCCGGCTCCACGGACGCCCTGAACTACGGCCAGGAGTACTGGAAGACCAGGACCACGGTCGCGCCAGACCAGTGGGCCGCCAACGATCTGCAAGAGCACATGTACTCGACCGTCATGGACTACGGCGCCCGCTTCAACACCGACATCAGTGGGCTCGGCCGTTATGACTACGCCGCCATCCGCTTCGGATACGGGCAGCTCATCGATGTCATGCCCAACGCCAAGAGCGCCGCCAACGAGCTCAGCTACAACATTTTCTTGGGCGACTACACGAAGATCCCCGACCTGGTGGGAGGCGTCGACGTGGTCGATCAGGTCTCGATCGCGCCCTACAGCGCGGCGGTGGATGCTCTCCAGAAAGGATACCGGGATCTCGCGAACAACCAGGGTCAGTTCGGGATCGTCCCGGAGCGGCCGTACAAGTTCTGCAGCGACGAATTCGAGGGAAACCTCGACTGCAAGACCTGGGACATGGGCGCCAACCAGCAGGAGATCGTCAACAACGTCATCGATCTGTACAAGAATTACTACGTCTTCAACGGTTATCGGCGCGACCGGCTGACCTGGAGCATCGACACTTATCTGACCCGACTGACCTCGCGCTATTTCAACCGCTTCAGTGAGGCCTTCCAGTTCTACTACTACATCAGCGCCGCGTTCGAAGGGAACTACCTGTCGGACGACTTGCTGTCGGCGTCGATTCTTTCCCTGAATGCGCTCGGTGAGGTGCTGGAGACGCCGGAGCCGGGGCTGCACTGCGCCACCGATGTGAGCCCCGACGTGCTCACCACCAGCCAAGGTTACGGACCTCAGACGACCTGCCACACCAACGCCCCCGAGATGACGATCAGCTTGCCGGATGGCAAGCCCTACTACATCGACTTCTCGGACGACTATTACTATCGAATCACGCGAGCGGGATCGCTCTACGAAAAACTGGCGGCCCTGATCGCGCTCACCAGCACGCAGTCCCGGTTCTTTCGGGTCGACAACTTCGCAGATCAGAGCCTCTACTCGATCAACTACTACCGCATCTTCAAGGATCAGATCCTGAACCTGCTGTCGGGGGTGATTCGCGACGATCCCACGTCCTATGGCGGGTACGCGTCAGCGGGAATCTACAAGGCATCTCCGGTCGTCGACCCCAACATCTTCGGGAAGGCGACCTACCCGATGCCCGACTACATGCTGCCGACCGTCAAGCGCGTCGACACGCCCGTGAACAAGACCATCCAGTACTATGCGCTTGGTCTGTCCCTGTCTCAGCTCGACTCGACCTGGGACAACACCCTGGATTTCGCGACCTACACCAACGTCACGCTCAAGGGAGCGGTCGATGACGTCGAGTATGCGCCGGGGACGATGGTCTCGGAGTTCGTCCATCCAACCTCTCGGCTCGTCTATCGGGCCGCCCAGATTGACCCCTTGCGACCCGGGATCGGGGTGACCGTGATCAAGGAGCTGAACCAGCTGGTCGGCGTCCAGGGAACCCCCGGAACCCTGCCGAGCAGGTACGGCACCGCGACGCTGCCCACTTGCGCCAGCGACGTTTGCTATCCGTTTTTCCAGGCCACCGTGGCCGCCGGGGAGGGAGGAGCCCAGCTATTGCCCGATTGGTACACCGGGAAGGCCCTGATGGACGCCGCGCAGGCCGCCGCTCAGCAGAACACCGATCCCGCCAAGGCTGCCGACTTTCAAACAGCCTACGGGGCGGCTCTGCAGAACTTCAATATCGTCGACGTTCTTCTCAACTACAAGGTCGATCTCCTCGGCGACATTCGTACCTTCCGGCACGCCTTCAGCCCGTGAGAGGAGACCCAGCACAACAAGGGTCGGCCTCGACCGACCCGGGTGGCTGACGCCGTGGTGATCCGAACGCGGCGTCAGCGAAGCTCCAGATCGAAGGGGATGCGCGCCTCCACGCCCTCCCCGGCTCCGAACAGGTAAGGAGCCGCCAGGCGCAACGCGGCCCG
>Ga0209849_1000189_pt1 | contig 10047 bp, 10 predicted proteins | sample OrgsoiDNA2013048_FD_185798 | JGI IMG/M metagenome (GOLD analysis project Ga0209849, IMG submission 185798) | Permafrost soil microbial communities from the Arctic, to analyse light accelerated degradation of dissolved organic matter (DOM) -... | ecosystem: Environmental > Terrestrial > Soil >... | reverse complement strand
CGGCTCCAGGCATTCGAAGGCACCGTCATCGCCCGCAATGGCACGGGCATGGGCGAAAGCATCACGGTGCGCAAGGTCAGCTTCGGCCAGGGTGTGGAACGCATCTTCCCGGTTCACGCCAAAGTGATCGACCACATCGACGTGGTTCGCACGGGCAAGGTCCGCCGCGCCAAGCTCTATTACCTGCGCGCTCTGAAGGGCAAGGCTGCCCGTCTCAAAGAGCGCAGTTAGCCGCCGTGGCCATGCGGCCCGAAGGGGCGGGCAAATTCCGATGTGAAGCCACCATGGAGCGGGAGTTGTACGCGCGTGGATTCCATGCCGTCGCCGGCGTGGACGAAGTGGGACGCGGCGCGCTGTTCGGCCCCGTGGTGGCGGCGGCCGTGATCCTCTCGCCCGCGCGGCCGGTGCGCGGATTGAACGACAGCAAGCTGCTCGAGCCCGAGCGGCGCCAGGTGCTGGACGAACGCATTCGCCAGCGCGCCGTGGCTTGGGCCATCGCCGCCGTGGATGCGGCCACCATCGACAGCATCAATATCTACCAGGCCTCACGCCGGGCCATGCTGATGGCCGTGAGCGGTTTGTCGCCTGCGCCCGACTTTCTCCTGGTGGACGCCGTTCCCATCGACTTGCAACTGCCCCAGCGAGGGCTGATCAAGGGCGATGCGCGCTGCCATGCCATCGCGGCCGCCTCCATCATTGCCAAGGTTTACCGCGACGCCTGCATGCGCGTATGGGACGAAGTTTTTCCGCAATACGGTCTGGCCTCGCACAAAGGTTATTCCACGCCGGAGCATTGCAAGGCTATCGAGCGGTACGGCGTCACCCCGCTGCATCGCCTCAGCTTTGAACCAGTGAGGGCGCGGTCCCTGTTCCCCTTGAAGTACGATTTGCAAATGAATCTGTTCCACACGGCGGACGTGGCATGATGACTGGCGAACCAGACGCGCCTGTCAACGGCGAGGCGATACCCGGTCGAGTGCCGGTGCACCGCCCCGTCTACCACTGGTTTCACAAGGTATCGGCGGTGCTCTTCATTACCTTCTGCCTGGAAATTGGGCTCTTCCTGCTGATTTTCCCCTGGACCGGGTATTGGGACAACAACTTTTTCCCGGCCCTGATACCGGACTGGCGCCAGTATTGGGACAACCTCTACATTCGCGGCGCCATCAGTGGGATTGGGGTAGTCGACTTATATATCGGGTTCGTTGAAATTCTGCGGTTGCGCCGTTTCGCGCGGCCCTGATCGCGCCATCAGGAAAAAAAGCGGCCGTCCACATAGGAGGGATCTTCGAGGAGAGGCGACCGCCATTGAGTTGTTGCTTGCGCTTAAACGACCTTAGCCATCGTAATCCATTCCGGTTCCTCAGCGCGAGTATCTTTTGGTCACTCGTATTTTCGGCAGGGGTTCCCACTCATTCTATTCGGGTTATTTCGTAAGTCGAGCCCTCGGCAGCGGTTTCATCGACCCGCGATACTCAGCCTGCCGGGCATATCCGCCAGCGCGTAGCCCATCACGGCCAGCGCGGCGACATTCTTGCGAAAGTCGTCCGGGTTCACCTTGTCGAGCGTGTCGGCGTCGGTGTGGTGCCAGTCGAAGTAGTGCGTGCCCACGGTCCTCTCGCCCAGTCCCGGCACGCCGTCGCGCAGCAGCGGAGCGATGTCGGACCCGCCGCCGCCGCCCGTGATTTCGCTCGCGCCCACGCGCTCCAGCAGTTTGCCGATCTGCTTCAGCATCTCGAGCGAACTCGCATCCACCCCGGCGCCGAACCCGCGAGGCGCCTCCGCCCCGCCGTCCATCTCAATCGCCGCCACCTGGTTCCCGATGTCCTTGCCCACGAATTCGCGATAGGCCGTGCCGCCGCGCCCGCCGTTCTCCTCATTCACCCAGAAGGCCACGCGGATGGTGCGCCGCGGTTCCAGGCCTAGCTTTTTCATCAATGCCACGGCCTGCAGGCAGGCGATGATGGAAGCTCCGTCGTCCTGCGCTCCTTGCCCCACGTCCCAGGAATCCAGGTGGCCGCCCATCACCACCACTTCTTCGGGATGTTCGCGGCCGGGAATCTCGCCGATCACATCGCCGCTATCGGCGTCGGGTTCCTGGTGCGCCGCCATTTCCAGATGCACCTTCACCGGCACGCCGTCGGCCACGAGCCTGGCCATCATCATGGCGTCTTCGGGAGAAACCGCGGCCGCCGGAATCTTAGGCTGGTTCTCGTCATAATTCATTTCGCCGGTATGCGGAATCTGCATGGCCAGCGGCGTGGCCGACCGAACCAGCGCCGCCACCGCGCCGAATGCCGCCGCGCGCGCCGCCCCGGTTGCCCGGTACACGCGCGTGGGACCATAGCCGCGATATTCCTGGTTGTAGAGCACGATCTTGCCCTGAATCTTTTCCCGCCCCAGTTTCGCCAGTTCGTCAAAGGCGGTCACCGCCACCACCTCCGCCGTGATCCCGCCCGGCGGCGTGCCGATGCTCATGCCGAGGCCGAGCATGTGCAGAGACTTGTCGAGCGGCGCCACCATGCGCGCCAGTTCCGCACCGCGCACCCAGTGCGGCACCTTGGTGGGGATGATGCGCACGTTGCTCAGCCCGGCCGCCTTCATCTGTTCCGCCGACCACGCGACCGCCCGCTCCAGGCCCACCGAGCCGCTCAGCCGGTTGCCGATGCGGTAACACAAATAGGCCAGCCGGTTGTAGCCATCGTTGTCCGCCAAGGCCGCGTCGATGAGCTGGTCGGCGGCCGTGCGGTATTGGTCCGTCAGGTTCGGCGTTTCGGCGGCAACACAAACTACAAAAGTCAGACACACAACCGGCACACGCAAGTTCATAGAAGACACTATCGCACGATTGTTCGTTCAGCAGAGTGCCAGCTCTGGGAGCCTGATCTATCCGACAATCCTGTCATATTCCGCGTGGCCCCCGATCCAGAACCAAAGCACTCCACCAGGCGCCTCGACCCCGATGGTGCGATGGTATAGTCCGACTCTCGCCGACCAAAATTTACAAACTCTCTTAAAGTGGAGCGCTGGATGCCAAGGATCTATTTTCAACTGGGCGAATGCTTTGTCGGCAAGCTCTTGAACAGCCGCTGGAAGTGCCCGATATCTTTTCCAGAATTCAGGCGCGGTGTGGTGAATCACAGCTTCGTGGAGAGGCCATCTTCGTGATCGCGCAGTGCCTGCTCAGCCAAACCATCCAGTCTTCCCGCCGACACATCCGCCTCAATTTGACGGTCCCAGGCCTCTGCATCATATTCGGCGAACCATACCCGCAACGCGCGCAATTCCTCAGAGGAAAGGTCTCGGATCTGGCTCTCGACGTTCTCCACCCGGCTCATAAATACGCTCCTTCCTTTAGCGTACAACAGAGTTCTCGGATGCGAGCTTCCGGCGATATTTCCAACGATGCCGCCATTGCCACCGTCCAAACCACGAAGAGAAATCGAGAGAATGGTCGGAGCGAGTCAACTGGCATTGATTGACCGGCTGCACACCGTGGAATACCGGACGGAGGCCGACCTGCTGGCAGCCTGCCGCGGGCGCGATCTTCGTGCGTTCGAACGGCTCTACCTGGAGCATGGGCCGCGGCTCAAGAGCATCGCGTTTCACATCCTGGCCAGCCGTCAGGATGCGGAGGACGCGGTTCAGGAGACCTGGGTGAAGTTGTACCGCGGCATCCAGGGGTTCCAAGGCCAGTCGAGCATCGGAACATGGCTGTGCCGGATCCTGATCAACACCTGTTATGACCTGGCCAGGAAAAGGCAGCGCGAAGTGGAGCGGAGCGCTCCCGTGGCGGAACGCGGGGCGGAACCCACAGCCCCGAAGAACCAACTGGCGCTCAAGGTTGCGCTCGACGATGCGCTGCGCCGGATCCATCCGAAGCACCGGATGGTGTTCCTGCTGTTTGAGGTGGAAGGCTTGAGGCACTCGGAGATCGCCGCCATTCTGGAAGTCCCCGAAGGGACATCCAAAGCCTGGCTGCACGAAGCCAAGAAGGAACTCAAACAACTCCTGACGGAGACGCCGCGATGATTTTTCAATGCAGTGACCTGGAACGCGCGCTTCGAACGCCGGAGCTCCTGCCGGAGATGCGGGCCCACGCCGCCCGGTGCGAGACGTGCGGCCGTCAGCTTTACCTGTGGACTGAAATTTCGCGCCTGGCGCCCGAACTTCATAGGGAATGGGAGAGCCCGTTTCTCTGGGAGAGGATTCGCTCTGCGCTGGCGGCGGAAGCCTCGTCACGCCGGCCGAGTCCCGCGTGGCGCTGGTTGTTGGCGGCGGCAGCGGTGGCGCTTTTCGCCGTATGGCTTGCACGACCGTGGCAGAGCGGCAGCGCGCGCGACCTGCTCACGGATGCCGCGCTGCAGGAAGTGCAGCAAACCGAAGCCGCCTACACGCACTCCATCGACAGGCTTTCGGCCCTGGCCGCGCCCGGCCTGCAGCAGTCGCCATCGCCCGTGGCCGCGGTCTACCGCGAGAAGCTGGTGCTGCTGGATTCGGCCATCGCCGACCTCAAGGCCAACGCCGAGAACAATCGTTACAACGGGTATTTGCAGGCGGAACTGGCTTCGCTCTATCGGGACAAGCAGAAAACGCTGCAGGACTGGTTAACTCAAAATGCGAAACGGAACTAGAATTCTACTCATTTGCTGCTGCGCCACGGCGGCCTTTGCGCGCGACGAAATCAAGCGCGATTTTCAGCAGACCACGGCCCTGCCCGCCGGCCGCATGTTGCGCGTGGTGCATTCGCTCGGCAACGTCACCGTTCGCACCCAGGCCAAAGCCGAACTCTCCGTTCAGGCCGCCATCCACTGCTCCGCGGGCCGCGCCGAGGAAGCCCGCATTTTCTGCGGCCAGATCCAGATCCGGGTGGATGAAAGCCCAACCGGCGTAGTGGTCCGCACCCAGTATCCGCACACCGACGGGTTCACCGGCTGGCGGAACCTGTCGTACTCCGTCAGCCTGGATATCACCATGCCTGAGACTGCGCCGCTCGAATTACGCAATCGCTTCGGCGCGGTCACGGTCCAGAATCTGCACGCGGCAGCCAAGATCGACAATGGCAACGGCCGGGTCACTCTCCTCAACGGCCGCGGCCGCCAGCGCATCGACAATTCATTCGGCGACGTCGAGGTTCGCACCAACGAAGGGGACGTGACCGTGGTGAACTCGAACGGCATGGTCACCGCCAGCGACATCACCGGCACGCTCGAGATCGGCAATGGTTTCGGCGATGTCCGTGTCTCGAACATAGGCCGGGGACTGACCATTCACAGCGGCAACGGCAAGGTGGACGTGGAGCACGTCACCGGCATTTCGCAAATCTCAGACTCCTTCGGCGACGTGCGCGTGTGGGACGCGAAAGCCGGCGTGACGGTCCGGAATCAGAACGGAAAGGTCGAAGCCAAGGAGGTAACAGGCAGCGCCGATCTGAGCACGTCCTTTTCGACCGTCAACTTCTCACGCATGGGAAAGGACGTCACCGTCCGCGGCCAGAACGCGTCCGTCACCGGGGCCGGCGTAGGCGGATCGGTGAACGCGGAGACCAGCTTCGGCGTCGTGGATTTGCGTGAGATCAAGGGCGGCGCCAGGGTGATTGCCGGCAACACGGAGATTCGCCTGAGCGACATCGGGGGCGAAGTCTACGCGAAAACGTCGTTCGCCGGAATCACCGTGCTAAGCGCCGGCGGCCCCATCACGGTGGAAAGCGCCAACGGCTCAGTAACCGCCGCGCCCAAGCCAGGCCCGTGCAAACCGGTCTCGCTCGCCACCAGCTTTGCGCCCATTCGCGTGACCGTCCCTCAAGACGCCGGGTACAACGTCACGGGGAAGACGACCTTCGCCCATATTCACTCGGCGGTCGAAATGACCGTAAGCGGCGACATCTCGGCAGAGCAGATCACCGGCAAAATCGGCAGCGGCGGCTGCGAACTGCGGCTCATGAATCAGAACGGCGGCATCGATATATTGAAATCCCGGTAACGCAGCGCCGGCAGCGCCGCCGGTCTGGAGTGATATCCTCTTCTTAGCCATGACCTTTCGGAAGGCGCTGACGCGAGCGGGGTGCGGCCTGATCTGTCTGGGCGCGCTTTATGCCTTCCAGCGCCCCTTCCGCCAATTCCCCGGCATCGAGTATTTCAGTTTCGAACTGACTCCCGACTGGCAGGAAAAGACTGAATTCGCCTTCGCCCGCCTGATGTTTCCGCCCGGCCCTCTCAACGGTTACCGCGGCCGCGATGCCGAATGGCACCAGGGAATGTCACTCTGGACGCAGGATTTCCCGCGCGCCGACCGTCACTTTTCGCAAGCCGTCCGCCGGTTGACCCGCGTCCACATCCGCTCCGTGGAGCAGGTGGTGAACCTGGATGAAGGCGACGCCTACGACTGGCCCTGGCTCTACGCCGTCCAGGTAGGCGAATGGGGGTTGACCGACAAACAGGGACAAGCCCTTCGCGAGTATTGCCTGCGCGGCGGCTTCTTCATGGCCGACGATTTCCATGCCACCGAAGAGTGGTACGAATTCGAGAGCCGCATGAAGAAGGCTTTCCCCGATCACCCCATCGTGGAGATCCAGGATACCGACCAGCTTTTTCACACGGTCTACGATTTGAACGACCGCTTCCAGATTCCGGGCCAGGCGCACTTGCGTGCCGGCTACAAGGGCGACCCCAGCGGTAAGGGCGCGCATTGGCGGGCGATCTATGACGACAAGGGCCGCGTGATGGTGGCGATCTCCTACAACTCGGATATCGGCGACGCCTGGGAATATGCCGACGACCCCTACTACCCGGAAAAATTCGCCGACCTGGCCATTCGCATCGGCGTCAATTACATCGTCTACTCCATGACGCATTAGACCGCGCCTGATCGGATCTATTTGAGTAGGGTAGGCCTCCAGGCCTGCCTGGCTTGCAGAGCGCGCCTTCGGCGATGGCAGGCCTGGAGGCCTACCCTACATCGCCAGCATTGCCGCCATCAGTTCTATCCCATCCCACAAATTCCGTATGCGGATGTTCTCGTTGAAGCTGTGCTGGTTGTTATCGTGATTGGCGATCGGCACGCTGATGGTAGGCGCGTGCAGAATTTCCTGGATCATAAACAGCGGCACGCTCCCGCCCATCGTCGGCAGCTTCACTACTGGCCCGCCCACCGAATCCGCCGTGCGCAGCACCAGTTGCGAAATCGGCAGATCCATCGAAGTCCGCGACGCATTGTAGCCGCCCGGGTCCACCACCACGCGCGCCAGCCTGGGGTGCGCCATGCGTGTTTGCGCGTCGGGTTCGGTCTCCACAATGTAATAGCCCTGCCGGCGAATGTGCTCCAGCACGCGCTTCGCCGCCGTGTCTGCGTCGATGCCCTTCACCAGGCGGATATCGATGGTGGCGGTGGCTGTTGCTGGAATCACGTTGCTGGCCTTGTCACCGGTGCGCGCGCTGCTCATTCCGCGCACGTTGAGCGAAGGCAGGTTGATCAACTCCACCAGCTTCTTGCTGCCGCCCTCGGTGCGCCCCAATGCCAGTTCGCGCATCAGGTCGCGGTCCACGTCCGGCGCCTCGGCGATGGCCCGCTTTTCGGTTTCAGTCAACGGCTCGATGCCATCGTAGAAATGGTCGATCAGCACGCGCCCCTCGTCGTCCTTCATGGAAGCCAGCAGCCGCGCCAGCATCATCGCCGGGTTGGGCGCCCAGTTGCCATAATGGCCGCTGTGCAGCTCATGGATGGGGCCGTACAAAGTGAGGTCGAGTTCGGTCACACCGCGCGCGCCGAAAACAATCTGCTGCCGGCGGCTCTGGTGCACCGGCCCGTCGCAGATCAGCCAGACATCGCTGGCCAGCAGGTCTTTGTACTTGCGGATGATGGCGGCCAGGTGCGGCGAGCCGGCCTCTTCTTCGCCTTCGAAAACGAACTTGATGTTGGATCGCATGGGGATTCGCGCGGCCTGGATGGCATCGAGCGCTGTTGCGATGGCGATCAGCGGCGCCTTGTCGTCCGACGCCGAGCGCGCGTAGATCCGAGCCTCTGGATCGATCGGCGGATCGATCTTCTCGCTGGCCGGCAGCGGACGGATTACCGGCTGCCACGGTGGCGAGGCCCACTCCTTCGGGTCGAGCGGTTGTCCATCATAGTGGGCGTAGAAGACCAGCGTGCGGGTTGCGCCGGGCGTGTCGATCTCGCCAAACACCACCGGCGGCGCGCCCGGCACTTCCAGCAGCCGCGTCTTCACGCCGCGCTTTTCGAGCAGCGCCGAAACCGCGGCCGCATTCCTGCGAATGTTGACGTCCTCTCGCGCCAGGTTCGGCAGAGCCAGCAGATCCATGAACTCAGACAAGATCGCGCGTTCGTGCGCGGTGCGCCATGCCCGCGCCGCGGCAGCCGCCGGATTCTGCGCATTCGCGACGGCCCCCAGTGTCAACCAAATCGCAATCGCGATTCTCTTCGTCATGCCCGTCTCGCTCCCAGTGAGCCAGTATAATGAAACCTTGGAACTCCTGGAGCAAATGCGTGAGGACTGGAACCGCCGGGCCAGGGAGGACGCTAATTACTATGTCGCCTTTGGCCGGGAGAAGCAAAGCGACGAGGAGTTTCTGGCCACTGCCAATGAAATTGTGGCGGGTTTCGAATCGGAATTCTTTCGTCTTCCTTCCACGCCCAAAGAAGGCCGCCGGGCGCTCGAGATCGGTTGTGGGCCGGGACGCCTGATGATCCCGATGAGCAAGCATTTCGGCGAGATCCATGGGGTCGACATTTCCGATGAAATGGCGGCGTTGGCAAGGCAGAAGCTCGCCCGGATTGTCCATGCTCACGTGCACATTAACTCGGGCGCCGACCTAAGCATGTTCGACGATTGCTACTTTGATTTTGTCTACTCGTTTGTCGTGTTCCAACACATCCCCGATAAGGACGTCGTACTCAACTATATTCGAGAAGCGCAGCGCGTCCTGAAGCCGGGGGGTATATTGGCGTGCCAGCTTCGAGGCGTGATTCCCGGGGCCACTGAGTTAAAGCCGGGAGCTGAAACGTGGACGGGCTGTTGGTTCAGCGCCGAAGAAATCGTCACCTTCGCCTCAGCTCAGAGTTTTCCCCTGGTAGCCATTTCGGGAATCGACACTCAGTACACCATGACGGTGTTCCGGAAAAGGTTGGCGGACCGGGCGCAAACGCGGCCGGAACGCATCGTCCTGAAAGGCGTGACTGACACCACGAATGGGGAGCGGCACATTCCCGCGCGCGGGCGTGAGGCGGCGGTGAGTCTATGGATCGACGGTTTTCCGGACGACGGCGATCTGGCGGAGTTCCCAGTGCTTTTTGGCGACACACTACAGACCGGCTGTTTTGTCTCGCCAGTGTCGGAAAGCGGCGGCTGTCAGCTCAATGCGAGACTCCCGAATGACGTGCAGCCCGGGACTGTGCCGGTACGACTCTCTTATCGCGGCACTCCGATTAGCGATGCTTGCGAAATAGAGGTGGTTCCCGGCCCTCCTCGCAATCCGAAGATCGCGCTGGTCACGGACCGAATCAATCTCCTGGCGCGCAACCGGATCGAGAACGATGGGATCAAGGTGACCATCGAGGATGTGGAGCACGTGGAAGACGTCTGGTTTGACGTGGGTGGCCGGCGCGCGCACTCTGTCCTGATGGATTGTGCCGACCCGATTACCTCGACCTACGTTTTTAGTTTCCTGCTGCCGCCCGGAACGAAGAAGGGCGCTAACCGGCTGAAGGTTCGGGTTGGACCTCGGGAGTTGGAAGCGCTTGAGATCGCGATCGTCTAGTCAGGACCGATCGGACGAGCGCCAGTGCGCTGAGCAAAGTAACCAGAAGGCTGGCGAGACAGGTAAGGCGCCACTCCAGACCGCCGTCATAAGCGATCGTAATCCGGCAGTCACTGCAGGCGGGCTTTAATACCATAAGACCGAGACCATCGCGCTCGACTGTCTGCGAGTGGCCGTTTACGACAGCGGTCCAGCCAGGCATGTACCGCACCTGAATGGAGACTACCCGGCCGGCTGCCAATTTCGCCTGGATTCGGGCGGCGTGCCAGTTCAG
>Ga0209849_1000188_pt1 | contig 10072 bp, 9 predicted proteins | sample OrgsoiDNA2013048_FD_185798 | JGI IMG/M metagenome (GOLD analysis project Ga0209849, IMG submission 185798) | Permafrost soil microbial communities from the Arctic, to analyse light accelerated degradation of dissolved organic matter (DOM) -... | ecosystem: Environmental > Terrestrial > Soil >... | reverse complement strand
GCCGCCTTGAAATCCCGCCCGCACGCATGGCCGAGGGCCGCCGTGAGAGACATCTTCGCCGCGCCCGCCGCGTCCGTCACTTTGTTCTGCACCGCGCCCGCCGGTGCGTAGGCAGGCTCCCACGTCCCCATTCCTCGCGGCGAGGTTTCAATATGTCCGCATAGCGTACGCTCGTCCGAATCCGTCCTGCCTTCATAAGCGTCCACGTGGTCCGCCAGGAACCGCTGCCCGGCTGCCACGTCGATCTTGCCTTTGTTCTGCTCCATCAGCGTCAGCCAGCGCTCGTGCCGCGCGTTCTGGCTCAGGCTCCGGTCATTCGGGTTGAAATCGGTCTCTTCCTTAGTCAGCTTCGGGTCCACCGGAAAATTCGATCCCACGAAAAATCCGTCCTTCGTCCGCTGCAGCGTCACGTTCTTCAGCCCCAGTTCCAGACTCGCAATCTCGTTGCTCTTGCGGTCCGCCACCAGCCAGTTGTTGGCATACCCGCCGTTATTGCCGTCCTTCATGATGCGCGCGAAATCGTCGATCGAGGCCGCATACTGCATGGCTTTCCGCGCCCGCACAAACTCCGGCACGCCGCCAGGGTCGAACCCGCTGAACTCGCTGATGGTGGTCTCCGTGATTATGATCCCGGCGGCGTTCATTCCAAAATCGTCGCCGCTATGGATCAGCCCCGGCATCCCGTCCATCAGGATCCGGTTGCCGTTCGCGGGCACGATGTCGAACATGATGTTCCACCGCTCGCCCGATGAGTAGCTGGTCCAGTTATTGTGCCCAATTACCACCCGCCCGTCTTTCGTATAGCTGCCTGTCGCCACAAACGCGCTGCAATGGTCGCCCGGCCCGGCGGCGCCAGTCGCGTTCGGCGTGCCCTTGTCCTTCCACTTGTCGTAATACGGCAGCTCCAGCCACGCGTTCAGAGCCACCACGTCCCAGATGTCCAGTTTCACGCCGTGGGCCTTCAGCCCTTCGGCAATGCCCGTCAGCTCCTCGCGATATTCCCGCTCCACGTGCGGCCAGAACACATCCTGCGCCGTCTTGCGAAAGAACTCCCAGTCCTTCTTCTCATCGTGCGCCACCTCCACGGAGATGGCTTTGAACGCGCTCTCGATCTCCGGCGCCAGGAGATATCCGTGCTGGAAACCGATCTCGCCAGGGTTGCCCTCCAGGTGGACCTGCAGCCAGCCGTTGCGCTCATTGGCGCGCGAGGCCTTCTTCAGGCGCGGGTCGGATTGGGGCTCGCGGGAAATCAACGCGATCGCCAATCCCAGGAAGAGGACGGCGGACAAAATGGGCGTGAGTCGCATCCCGCTATTATAGTGAAAGGTTCCGATGGACGATACCATGCAGATTCGAAAATTAACAGCCCACGTCAAAGCCGCCGGTTGAGCGTCCAAGCTCAGTCCAAAGTTATTGGACCAGGTTCTGGCAACCGTGCCCCGATGGGCCGACGAAAATGTGCTGGTCGGGTTTGATACCGCCGACGATGCCGGCGTGTACAAGCTGACGGCGGAGCTCGCCCTGGTGCAGACTGTCGACTTCTTCACGCCCATTGTGGACGATCCTTATACCTACGGCGCGATCGCCGCCGCTAACGCGCTGAGCGACGTCTATGCCATGGGCGGGCGCCCCATCTCGGCGCTTACGATTCTGGCCTGGCCCCCGCAGGGGGAGCTGGACGATCTGGCCCAGATCCTGAAAGGCGGCGCCGAGAAAATGCGCGAAGCCGGGTGCTCCATCCTGGGCGGCCACAGCATCGCCGATGACGAGATCAAGTTCGGTTACGCGGTCACCGGCACCGTCCACCCCGCGCGCGTCAAAGCCAACGCCGGCGCGCTTGCGGGCGACGTACTGATCTTCACCAAGCCGCTCGGCACGGGCGTTATCGCGACCGCTCTTAAGCGCGGTATCGCGTCCGAAGCGCATGTGAGCGAGTCTATCCAGTCCATGCTCACCCTCAATCGCCGCGCCTGCGAGGCCATGTTGCAATACGACGTCCATGGCTGCACCGACGTCAGCGGCTTCGGCCTGATCGGGCACGCGCGCGAAATGGCGCGGGCCAGCAACGTCACGCTCGAAATCGTTGTGGACCAGGTTCGCTTCCTCTCCGGCGCATTGGAATACGCGCGCCAGGGCGCCTTGCCCGGAGGTCTGAAGAACAATCGCGATTTCGCTTCGGGCGTGGTGGAAGCCCAGCGCGAAGTGCCGCGCGAAGTGGAAGACTTGCTGTACGATCCGCAGACTTCGGGCGGCCTGCTGATCACGCTGTCCGAAGGCGAAGCCGCCGCCCTGGAGCGTGCCTTCGAAGGTGCATACCGCATCGGCCGCGTGCTGCCGCGCGGTCAGAAAGCGATCCACCTGATGTGAGACAAAAAGCCATGACCAACCCCATCATCGTCGCGCTCGATGTCGAATCGGCCGAAGAAGCCCGCACCCTGGTCGCCCGTCTGGGCAGTCGCGTCAACTTCTATAAGGTCGGCATGGAACTCTACGCCGCCGGCGGCATGGAATTCGTGCGCGAGCTGCTGGGCGAGGGTAAGGAAGTTTTCCTCGATCTCAAACTCTACGACATCCCCGAAACTGTGAAGCGCGCCGTCGCCCAGGTGGCCCGAACGGGCGTCCGCTTCCTCACCGTGCATGCCGTGGGCTCCGTGATGCGCGCCGCCGTGGAAGGGAAGCAGAGCTCAAAGCTGCAAATCCTGGGTGTCACCGTGCTCACCAGCTTCGGCGCCGAAGATCTTGACGATCTGACCTACGAGGGGACCATCGCCAGCCTGGTCGAGCGCCGCGCCCGCAAAGCCGTCGAATGCGGCGTGGAGGGCATCGTCGCATCACCGCTCGAAGCCGCGGCCGTGCGCCGCATCGTGGGGCCACACACCATCCTGGTCACTCCGGGAATCCGTTCGGCGGGCGCCGATGCCGGCGATCAGAAGCGCGTCGCCACGCCAGCCCAAGCCATCCGCAACGGAGCCGACTACCTGGTGATCGGCCGCCAGATCACGCGCGCCGCAGACCCGGCCGCGGAAGCCGGGCGCATCCTGTTGGAGATAGCCGGGTAGTGGTCATTGACCCTCTATATCGTCCAGGCGCTGTTCGTGGGCCAGTGCGATGTTCTCCAGGCGCTTGATGGAATCGTGGAGGATTTCCATGTTGTGGGTGACCTGATCGAAGCGCTTTTCGTTTTCCTGCTGCATGTGGGCCAGCAGTTCCACGGTTTGGGTGAGGGCCTCCAGGCGTTGGTCGATGTTCATGAGAGAACCTCCAGCGGCTCCCGAACTTTCAGATAAGGCCGCAGCTTCTCCATCGCCGCTTCCACCGTGATTCCGTACTTTGCCCGCAACTCATCCAGCTTGCCGTGTTCGATGAACTGGTCCGGCCAGCCGATCCGCACTACCGGCGTGGCGATACCCAGGTTGCTCAACTCTTCCAGCACTACGCTGCCGAAGCCTCCCCGCAGAACGTGGTCTTCCAGGGTCAGGATCACATCCACGCTGCGCGCGAAAAACTCCAGCATCGGGACATCCATCGGCTTGGTGAATCGCGCATTGATCACCGCGGCCGATAAACCCGCGCCTTCGATTTTGCGCGCGATCTCCTCGGCCATCGGCACCATCGCCCCCAGAGCGAAAATCGCCACCTGGTCGTGGTCGCTGTTCTGCAGCAGCTCGGCTTTGCCGATCGGAATCAACTGGGGCACGTCCTTCACCGGTGTGCCCGGTCCCACGCCGCGCGGATAGCGCACCGCAATGGGCCCGTTCCAATGCATCGCCGTGAAGAGCATGTCCGCCAGCTCATCTTCGTCTTTGGGCGCCATGTGCACCATGTTGGGGATGCCGCGCAGGTAGGCGATGTCGAACAGGCCGTGATGCGTCGGCCCATCGTCGGGCGATAGCCCTCCGCGGTCCATACAGAAGACCACCGGCAGATTCTGCAAACAGACGTCATGCACAATAGGGTCGAAAGCGCGCTGCAGGAAGGTGGAGTAAATGGCGCAGAACGGCTTGAAGCCCTTGGTGGCCATGCCGGCCGCGAACAACACCGCGTGCTCCTCGGCAATCCCCACATCGAAGTACTTGCCTGGATGGAGCGCCTGGAAGCGGTCCAGACCCGTGCCGTTGGGCATGGCCGCCGTGATGGCGACCACCTTCGGGTTGACGTTGGCGAGTTTCACCATGGTATCCGCGAACACTTCCGAGTAAGTCCGCCGGCTTAGAGGCTTGGTCTCACCGGTCTCGGGATCGTACGGGCCAAGGCCGTGAAACTTCTTCTGCTTCAGTATGGCCGGCTCGAAACCCTTCCCTTTCTGGGTGAGGACGTGCAGCAATACCGGCCGTTCCTGCTTCTTGAGAAACTCGAAAGTCTTGATCAGCGTGGAAATGTCGTGCCCGTCGATGGGCCCGTAATACTTGAGGCCCAGTTCCTCGAAGATCACGCTCGGCAACAGAATGCTCTTGGCGACTTCTTCGGCCCGGCGGGCAATGTGCAGCGCCCGCTTGCCGCCCAGTTTTTCCACGAACTTTCCGGCGCGCTCATGCAGGTAGTCGTACCGCGGGCTGGTGACGATGCGGTTGAAATAGCTGGCGATGGCGCCGACATTCTTGTCGATGGACCATTCGTTGTCGTTGAGCACCACCAGCATGCGCTTGGTGTGGTGCGCGATATTGTTCAGGGCTTCGTAAGTAATCCCGCACGTAAACGCAGCGTCCCCCGCCACCGCCACAATATGTTCCTTGCCTTGCGCCAGGTCGCGCGCCACCGCCATGCCGAGTGCTGCCGAAAGAGCGGTGCCCGCGTGGCCCGCGCCGTAGCAATCGTGCGGGCTCTCAGTGCGCAGCATGAATCCGTTCAGCCCGCCGGGAGAGCGAATGGTGTGGAACCGCTCGCGGCGGCCGGTGAGCAACTTGTGTACGTAGGCCTGATGGCTGACGTCGAACAGGAAGTGGTCCCGCGGCGTGCGAAACACGTAATGCATCGCGATGGTCAGTTCCACCACGCCCAGGTTGGGGCCCAGGTGGCCGCCCGTATTGGCCAGGACGGATACCAGCTCCTCACGTATCTCCGCAGCCAGTTTCTGAAGATCGGGGATAGAGAGCTGTTTAACCTGATCCGGAGAATCGATACCGTCGAGTATTCGTGCCATTCGTTCCTTCGTAGTCTTGATTATGGGCGCCGCAGGGACATTACAATCTTCCCCCGGAATGGTGTGCCCGCGCAAATCGCCCGCTCCACGATGTCTACAATGAAAGCAGGCATGAAGCTTCCGGCCACCTTGCGCGCGCTCCAGTACCGCAATTTCCAGCTCTTCGCCGGCGGCCAGTTGATCTCGCTGGTGGGCACGTGGATGCAGAACGTGGCGCAATCCTGGCTGGTTTACCGGCTCACCGGATCGTCCCTGCTGCTGGGCGCGGCCGGTTTCTCAAGCCAGATCCCCATCTTCCTGCTCTCGCCCGTGGGCGGCATGGTGGCCGACCGTTACAGCCGCCACCGCGTCGTCATCGCCACCCAGGCCGCCTCCATGTTGCTGGCTTTCGTGCTGGCGGCTCTCACGCTCACGGGCGCCATCCGCATCTGGCACATCTTTGTGTTGTCCGCGCTGCTGGGAGTGGTGAACGCTTTCGACATCCCGGCGCGCCAGTCGCTCTTTGTGGACATGGTGGAACGCGCCGACCTGATGAATGCCATCGCGCTGAACTCCTCCATGTTCAATGCCTCGCGCATGATCGGACCGGCCATCGCGGGCATCCTGGTATCCGGCATCGGGGAAGGCTGGTGTTTCTTCGCCAACGCTGTCAGCTATATCGCGGTGCTGGCGGGCCTCTTGGCGATGCGCGTCTCACGGCATGAACCGGTGGAGCACCCGGGCTCGCCGATAGCGCACATAATCGAAGGCTTCCGGTGGGTATTGAAGAATCCGCCAGTACACGCGCTGCTCATTCTGCTGGGCATTGCAAGCCTGACGGCGATGCCGTTCACGATCCTGATGCCGATTTTCGCCGACCGCATTCTGCACGGCGGCGCGCGGGCGATGGGCTGGCTGATGGGCGCCTCGGGCATTGGCGCTCTGGCCGGCGCCTTGCTGTTGGCCAGCCGGCGGAACCTCAAGGGCCTGGGACTCTGGGTGCCCCTATCGGCCACGGCTTTCGGCGCGTCGCTGGCCGCCTTCGCGTGGTCGCGAAACTTCCGGCTTTCGGCCGCGCTACTGGTTCCAGTCGGGTTTTCGCTGATGATCCAGATGGGCTCGTCCAATACCCTGATTCAGAGCATGGTCCCGGACCGGCTGCGGGGGCGCGTGATCTCGCTCTATTCCATGATGGTGATGGGAATGGCGCCGATCGGCTCGCTGCTGGCGGGCGCCGCCGCCGGCCGCATCGGCGCACCCATGACGGTTTCCGCCGGCGGCGTGATTTCAATTATCGCGGCCGCCGTGTTCTGGAAGTGGCTACCGCAAATCCGCCGGGGAGCGCGGCAGTTGATCGTGGCCCAGCAGATGTCGGGTGGGCCGCCTGGGCAGCCTGTGGTTATGGCGCCGCCATCATCGCGGTAGGCGTCGGCTATCGCTCATCGCAGCCTGCGCCACGCGGCACGCGCCGGCCAGAACAGCAGCGCCGTCCACAGCATCAGACTGGGTCCCACGCTGAGCAAAAACCGGGCCACGCCAAGCACTCCCTCCACCATGTTCCGGTACCCTTCCACCGCGGCGTTACCCAGCCCCGTCCACCCCGAGTCAGGCCCTATCTGCAATTGCGCCTTGTACTCCTCGTTGATAGTCAGGTGGACTGTCGCAAACTCCACGCGCGCACCCAGGTTCTTCCGTTCCCCTTCCATGCTTTCGATCTCGCCGCGAACCCGGGTGATCTCCTTTTCCACTGACAGAACATCCTGCAACTTTCCGGTGCGCTCGCGAAGCAGCGCGGTCAGCCGCTGCTCAGCATTGCGCGCGTTGGTCAGCCGCGCCTCCAGGTCGACATACTGCCGGGTCACTTCCTCCCCGCTCTGCGACTCCTGTTCCACGTGCCCCAGCTTTTTCAGTTCCGCCAGCGCCGCGTCGAGTTCGGTGGCCGGCACTCGCAAGGTGGCATCGAGCGTCCGGCCGGCGCCCGATGGGCTGTTGACATTCAACTGCCCGATGTATGCCTTGTGCCGCTTCAGGATTTCCTCAAGAGCCTGGCGGGTCTTGGCGAAGTCTTTCGTGGTGAGACTCAGTTGGGCGCCGCGGGCGATCATCGGCGGAATCCTACTTACCAAATCGGAAATCACACCTGCACGTGGTACTGCCGCCGACGGAGAAGATACGCGCTGTGACTTCGGTCTTCCGAAGATGGGCTGGTCGATGCCCCCCAGATTGACGTGACCAACGACGACCAGGCCTGCCGGCTTGGGGGCCCAGTATGTCAATCGCACCGCCACCACCAGCAGCACGCACGTACAGGCCAACCCCAAAGCCGCCCTGCGCCGGAAAAGCCAGTTCGGTAAGCCGATGCCCTTCGGCTTACTCCCCCGCTCCGCCAGCGCGACCGCCAACTCCCGCGGCATCTCCGCGCCGGCCGGCGTGACATCCCAAGCCATCAACTGCAGGGACACGCCCCGCAGGTCCGCCGCCATCCGCTGGCACGCAGCACACCGATCCAGATGTTGCGCTGCCACGGCGGCGCGTCCTGCCGGCAGTTCGCCATCCAGGTAGGCCATCAATTCTTCCGGTTCCACCAGGTGCCCGGTCTCAGGCATTGGACGCCTCCTTTCCCGCCGGTTCCAGATATCCCTTCAGCGCCATGCGCGAGCGGAACAGCCGGGACCGAACAGTATTCACCGGCAGCCGCAGCAATTCGGCGATCTCCTGGTAGCTGAACTGCTCAAATTCCCGAAGCATCAGAATCTCGCGCTCCGCGGGGTCGAGCCGTTCGAGCGCCTGCCGGACCCACAACGCCGCATCCGCCGATTCGCTCACGGCCGGCTGCGCCGCGGCGTCGGCGCCTGCATCCGCGCCCGCGTCTTTGCTTTGCCGGCGCCGCTCCGCTGCCAGCAGCTTAAGCGCGATGGCGTAGAGGTAGGTGCGCACCAGGGCGCGCGGCTCATAGCGTGACGTGGCCCGGATCACGGCGAGGAAAGTTTCCTGGGTCAGGTCGTCGGCTCGCTCCGCGATGCCCAGGCGCCGCCGGAAGAAGCCGCATAACGGATTCCGATAGCGTGCGAACAACTCCTCGAATGCCTCGCGGGATCCCCGCTGGAAATCCAGCATCAGGGCTTCGTCGCTAATCATGGACGGCTCACACTTCTGGTAATGCCGCCAGCCGTGAAAAAGTTCCCGCTCCGCAATCTTTATCGCGGCAGCCGCTCCCAGACGCGGCGGGCCTGCTCAATGTGGCGCTGCTCATGGGCGGCGGCCTGGGCGAACATCATACCGAGGCTCAATTTCAGAAACCGCGAGATCGGCGTCGCCACCTTGACGCGCCTGAGGTCCAGGCCATCGGCGCGTTCCAGTTGCCGAATGAACCGGCTCTGCACGTGCAGGAATGTGGGAAGCACTCCGGTGATAGGCTGGCCGTGCAGCGGCCGGAAACGGCGCGGCGCGGGCAACGCGTGACGTACCGGGGGGGCCGTTTCCCTCAGAATATACCTTTCAAGGGCCGGGTATTCGAAGGGTCCGGCGGCGGTCAGACCACGGATTTTGGCCTGGTCGATGGCGGTTTCGATCGCCTGCACCTGCCACTGCCCGACCATGGTGAGATGACCCAGACACTCCTCGACACTCCACTGTTCGGGGGTGGGACGCCAGTTGAATTGCGCCTCGCTCAGTCCCGCGGTCAACTGGTTGGCCTGGCTTGAAACCTGTTCGAATACTTGACGATTTTCCTGGAGTTCCTGCAGCACTATGGAATTATACCGAAGGCGGCAACTGCCGTTGTTCGCCAAACGTATATAGAATTGTGAAGGTGCGGCTGGTGTGGGCTAGTGCGATTCTGTGTTCCGCGGCGCTGAGCGCGGCCGACAGCGATTATGTTTCAGCCAGGCGGAAGATGTATTCAATTGAGAGCGACCGTTTGCGATCGGGGACGCGCGTGGAATTCGCTCCGGCGGAACTGAATGCCTACGCGGAGAAGGAGGCCCCGGCGGGCGTAAGAAACCCGAAGGTTCAACTGGTGGCGCGGGAAGTAGTGACGGGAAGCGCGCTGGTGGATTTCGGGAAGGTGCGGCGGGCGCAGGGCAATCCGCCGGGCTGGCTGATGTCCAAGCTGCTCGATGGCGAGCGAGCGGTCAGCGTGACGGTGCGCATCCGGTCGAGCGGTGGACGGGCCACGGTGGATGTGGAGCGGGTGGAGATTTCCGGGATCGCGATTGACGGGCGGACGCTGGAGTTTCTGATCCAAAACGTGCTGCTGCCGCTGTATCCTTCCGCCGTGGTGGCACGGCCGTTCGAGCTGGGGCACCGGATAGACAGGCTGGATGTGGGAACGCGCAGTGTGGGCGTGGCGATCGGGCGTTAAAACGGCAGACGAAACCGTCTGCCCCACCAAGCCCGTTATGACGCGGTAGGGCGCAGGTGCGCGTAAACCAGCGCGACCGGGAGGCCCACCACGTTGAAGTAGCAGCCTTCGATCCTCTCAATGAACTTCGAGGCCAGGCCTTGAATGGCATATGCGCCGGCTTTGTCCATGGGCTCGCCGCTTGCGACGTAGTCTTCGATTTCGCGGGCGGCGAGGGCGGCGAACCAGACAGCGGTTACGGCGTGGCCGCAAAACGAGTCTCCATCGCCACGGCGCAGACAGATGCCGGTGATCACTTCGTGACGGCGGCCGGAGAGCAGGGCGAGCATGCGCGACGCGTCGGCGGCATCGGCGGGCTTGCCCAGCATTTCATTGCCTACGACCACGGTGGTGTCGGCGCCTAAGACAATCTCGGCGTCGGACGCCGGAACGGCCTGCGCCTTCAGGGCTGCCAGACGCCGGACGTAATCGACAGGCGACTCGCCCGCGCGGGGCGCTTCATCGACGGAGGCGGCACGGACGGTGAAAGGAATTCCGGCATGGCGAAGGATTTCGGCGCGGCGCGGCGACTGAGAGGCGAGGACCAGCAT
>Ga0209849_1000186_pt1 | contig 10093 bp, 14 predicted proteins | sample OrgsoiDNA2013048_FD_185798 | JGI IMG/M metagenome (GOLD analysis project Ga0209849, IMG submission 185798) | Permafrost soil microbial communities from the Arctic, to analyse light accelerated degradation of dissolved organic matter (DOM) -... | ecosystem: Environmental > Terrestrial > Soil >... | reverse complement strand
CAAGGGGAACTTGAGTCCCGTCGAAGCGGAGCAGCAGGTTAACGTTTCTGCATCCCCCTTGCAGTTTTTCAACTGATGTGAGCGCGCTCTTGGGAAGGGCAATGGCCAAAGTATCCGAGATTCTCTGTGTCGAGAGAGACGCAGCCAGTTCTCGCCGTTTCTTTTCTGAATCGTCCGTAGTCACTTGTGCTCCACTTCCGCAATTGTAATCATCGCTCTGGTCTTCTGTTTTCAACAGGTTGTCTTTGCTCCGCAGCGTTTGCATATGAATTATGGTCTTGACCGCCTAGCGCTCTTTCGGAAAATCCCTCAGAATGTACTCAATTCGGGAGTGGACCCGCGTTAGCGGGTCGCGACTCTCGTGAGTGTCAGGTCCGCGAACGAAACCCATTTGCCGTTCTTGTCTTTCTGTTCCATCAGCCATTGCCAGGTGTCGTTTTCCGGATTCCACCGATAGGTTGTATGGAACGGTCCGTCGCCATATTCAAAAACGAAACGGATCTGATTGCCTTCGCGGGTGCCATAGCCCAGGCTTTCGGAAAAGCGAGCGCCAAATACGTCCATCAGGTGCAACACGTATCTTTCACTGATCGCGTCATAACCAAGGAACCAGAAAGCCTCATAAGGGCGCTCGGTATTGGGCGCGCTCGCCGCCGTCTTCTCCTGCAGACGAAGAAATTGATGACTCAGAACCCAGTCGGCGCGTACCTCTTGATGGGCCGCTTGCCCCATCACCTGGCCTTCCAGCTTCCATGTTCCGGTCATTCGATCGGCCAGGGGGTCGCGCCATTCGGTGGCAGCTTGCGCGGCCAAGGAGACTGGAAACAAGAGGACGGTTGTCCAAAGCAAAAGTAAAATTCTCACCATCCACCCTATTTCTGAATTCAGGTTTTACGGGTTAACTTGGCGTTGCCGCATTCTGCTCGCCGCCGCCCTGCCGGGAGGCGGCGAAGGGTGTTATGCGCAACGGCCTCACGCCAGGAGTTTCTCGATCGGCTCCCAATAGTGTGCTTTCCATCCCGAAGCCAGGACTTCCGCCTCGCCTTTAGGAAAACCCGTATGGTCGAATACGATCCTGGTCCCGGAGCCTTGCTCGACAAGCTCGAACTTCGCAATCGAATAGATGCCCGGAGCCCAGGCGCCCGTTCGCCACGCCTGCACGATTCGCTCGTCCGGCACAAGTTCGACCTGCCGTCCCGTGATGTAGCCGCCGAATAGCGTGAAAGCGCCTCCAGCGTCACGACTGATTTCCGCGGGCTTATCTCCGATGTGCATGGTTTGCATGACCCCGCTGAGCTGTATGACTTTGTCGAACTGTTTGGAGTCAGTGAGCGCTTCGTAGACGCGTTTACGGGTCGCTTTGAAAACAGCCTCCTGGTGAATGGATTCCGCCGTACGGGAAATCCCATCATCCGTTTCCGCCCAAGCCTTGGTCGACCCCAAGGTTAACCCCCCTAGTGTTAAACCACCGAATGCCATCGAAACCCCGGCGATTGCCTGTCGCCGGGTCGGCAATTTGGCCAGTTCCGCCAGATTTTTCCCATCGCTCATCATCGTCATAAGCCTTTCGAATACCCGGTCGACAGGCTTCGCGATTTCTAGTTGAGTCTTTACCTGAAGAGCTTTCTTATTCATCGTTTACCCCTTCCCAGATGTTCATCTGTAACACACAAAATGTGAATAGCGGCACGTCTCTGTCAGCTGGATATGTCAAGGGCTGCGCTGATCGGTATCCGAGCGCCGGCCGCGACGGATGGTCCGTGAAGCGGTACGGTGCGCAATCTTCAACAGCTCGCGAAGCGCATCCGCTTGTACGCGGGAGAGCCGCACAAGCATCCATTCGTAATCACGATAGTGGTCAGTGATGTAATAGGTTGCGGGGTCGGCGGCCATGAGCTCGTCGCGCTGTTCAAATGGCATCTTGATGACTATCGACTCCTTGCTTTCCAGCAGGCGAATGAATAGCTTTCCTTTGACCTTCAGCGCCGGCGTTCCGTACGAAGAACCCTCACTGACATTCGGAAGCGTGAGTGCCATCCGACGGACGGACTCATAGGTAATAACCTGTGAAGGTTGTGCCACTAGGTTTTCCATGGGTCGTATGTGCCCACGCTCCAGATATGCCCCTCGGGATCACGGCAGGTAAACCCACGCCCTCCATAGTCCTGGTCCTTGATCTCCAGAACAACCTCTCCTCCGGAGACCTTCACGCGGGTGTGCACGGCGTCAGCATCCGGCACCAGCAAATACACGTGACGCGTTTCTGCGCCGCCAATCTCATCAGGCTGCTTCAGTAGGCGTTGTGACTCACTGTTGCTGAAAGATCCTACAAGAACCATTCCACCGCCGAAGACCAGTTGGGCGTGAGCTATCGTTCCATTCGGGCCGGGATAGACGGCGTGCCGCTGAAAACCGAGAACATCGCACAGCCAATCAATGGCTTTCGGAGCATCCCGATAGCGATGGCCGCACATCACGGAACTTCGGGTTGGTTGGGTCTCAGACATGCCCCAAACCTAACAAGGCTGATTTCGGGTGTCTTGTACAAATGTGAAGTCCAACGCTTTAATCGAGAGGAACGTGATTGACCCAGGGCTGTTTGTGCCTCGCGTAGGAGCCAAGCGAAATCCCCGAAAACCCCCGGAATTCATGAGCGAGATGCGCTTGATCGTAATACCCGGTAGCTAACGCTACTTCGGCCCAGTCAACATCTTGGCCAGAGGAGATCTGGCTGATAACCCCTTGAAAGCGCAAAATGCGGCAGTAAAGCTTCGGGGTCAGTCCCACCTGCTCGCGAAACAGCTGTGCGAAGCGCCGGCGGCTTAGACCGGCTTCGGCGCTTATGCCAAGTACACTCTGAACGTGCGGCACACGCTGAAACTCTCCCAGGGCATGCTGCACGGCACAATGGAGTTCACGGTGATTTTGCGCCCGGCATTGAAGAGCAGCCTCCAAGACGCGAAATTTCTCCGCCGGACTTGCCCCTTCCTGCAGTCGTTCCCGCAGCTCGGCAACAGTCGACCCCCAAACCAGTTCAAGCGGAATCACCCGATTGTAAAACTCGTCCGACGGCAAATCGAAGAGCGACCGTGAGCCTCCGGGCCTGAACAAAATGCCCATCATCGATTGAATCCCGTGCACGTCGATAACTGCATAGTTGGATTGCATTCCTACGACAAGGGCGGGTGTCGCTGAGGCGCCATCTCTCAAATCGATGACAATCTGGAATCTTCCGCCAGGCAGCACGCGTTCCCGGCGATGCGCCACCTCATGGCCCGCGCTATACCAGAGGCTCTGGACATACCGCGCAAGCGGCAGTGCGGGCTTATACGATAAGTGCATACGGCTCCATAAGAACACCTCGTCGCATTCGAATCAATAGCGATTCTCTCAGTCACACCCGGGCCACTGGTTTTCACCTGCAAAGCTTGACGTATGTATCTTACAGATGTATCTTGTAGCTGTGTTACGAAAAAGCAGCACTGAATTCGCCATCCTCGGGCTCCTCACGGTTGAGCCCATGTCGGGCTACGATCTCCGGAAGCATTTCAGCGAAAGCCTCGTTTATTTCTGGAATGAGAGCTACGGGCAGATCTATCCGACCCTGAAGCGGCTGGCCAAGGACGGTTTTATCGCTCCGGTGGTTGCCAGGAAGGCCGAGATTCGCGAGCGGCGACTCTACACCCTCACCCCGGCAGGCCGCGCGCATTTGCGGGAATGGCTTGGCAGGCCGCCCCAGCAGCAGCCGATTCGCAATGAATTCCTCCTGAAACTGTTCCTGGGACGGTCTGCTCCCACGGGCGCCACTGTTGGGCATATTCGTCGCTTCCGCACTGAACAGGAGGAGCTATTGGCAATGTTCTTCATCATTCGGGACTCGGTGCGCGTCGAGCATGCGAAATCGCCGAACCTGACGTTCTGGATGTTGGGAATAACGCACGGGATCAACATACGCCGGGCCGAGATCGACTGGTGCAACGAGGCTCTACGCGTGTTGGAACCCCATTCACCGCAGAGCAAAACAATCCGCCGCAAGTCTGCTCCACTTAAGCTGCGCTGAGGAAGCGGCAAGCGGCCAAGAGAGGCACGATGTTGGAGATAACGGAATTCTCAGACTCCGCTCAGGCCGACCGGGACATGGGTGGCGCACCACGCCCGATTGCACCCGCATGGCACACCGTTCTCATGCTTTTGCTCGTTCTGGCCCCCCTCATTCAGGCCATCGCATATGACCGTAGTCACCCCGGAGTACCCTCGCAACCGCCCGCCGCGATCCCTCTGTATCTCATCGGCGCCGCCGTCCAGTGCATTTTTTTTCTCTTCGCGTGGTGGGGCGTTCGGCTGCGAAAGAATTCTCTGCGCACACTGGTCGGCGCGGGATGGACAAGCGGGAGACAGGTCACGCGCGATATAGGCCTCGCGCTGGGCTTCTGGGTTGTCTGGTATGCGGCTCTCAGTCTTCTTAAGCTCGGCCTGGCCGCTGCGGGCGTTACCAATGCATCCGCCGCGGGCATGGTCTATCCGCGAGGTGTTTTCGAGGTGGTGTTGTGGATTATGGACTCCATCCTGGCTGGCATCGTCGAAGAGACCGTCTTCCGCGCCTACCTGCTCAAGCAATTCACGGCCTGGTTCCGGAATGCGCCGGTCGCCGTGGTTTTGCAAGCGATCATATTCGGCGTCGCCCATGCGTACACACTGGGAATCAGACAGGTCATCCTGATATCCGTATCCGGAATTCTGATTGGTTTCTTTGTACTTGGATGCAAATCCATTCGCCCGGCAATGGCCTTCCACGCCTGGGCGGACTTTTTTGGGGCCATCATCTACAGGGGGTTGCCGTTCCAGTGAGATCCGGGTTCTTGGTTTTCGGGGATGACAGTTACGCCGCAGCGGGTGAAGAAGGACAACAAGTGAGCAAAACTGTATTCGGTACCGCGACTGAGTTTGAATTTCGCCATCGGGTCTTGATTGGCGTTTTCATCTATCTCGCGACATACGCCCTCTACGGCGTCGACCGGATCAATGTAGTCTGGGCATTTTTTCACTGGGACACGCCGGAGACAAAATTGTATGGGCGTTTGGCGTTTGGTCTGGCGGGCATTATTTGCGCGGCGGGAGCCGGATTATGGACCTGGGCAGCGGCATATCTGCCGTTAGACTTGTCTTCGGAGAGCGCGGCGAAAGGTCCGATCCCGATTCAGGAGGGGCCGTACCGATATGTTCGCCACCCACTTTACGCTGGGAGCTTGTTACTGACGGTCGGCTTTGGGTTCTTCCAGAGCCGCCTTGGTTTCCCGCTGATGATCCTTTTTTTCTTCGTGTTCGTGTCGCGCCTCATCGCGCGGGAGGATGCCCGCTTCGCGAATGGCAGTGCGGTGCCGGCATTGTTGACCGCGTTTCCATCACCTCGTGCGGCCGCGGCTGCTGCCCCGCATTGGCGACAGGCACTGATCCGCACATTCGTGGTCTGGGGCTTGGTGGTGACGGTGGTGGCCTTCGTCATCTCGATGAATGACACCGTCGGCACGCGCTTCGCGGAGGCCACAATCGTTGTCTGGCTTGTGGAGAGCCTGACGCGGCGCATTGGCCAGAGATTCATGGCCGTTTCCGCTCTGCCAAGCAAGCACGCGCCTGAAACACAAGGTAGTTCTGAGAAATGAGCGCGACTATGCCCGAACTTCACAGTGACATAAACGTTCGTGACGCCGGGCCCGACGACGCGCCCGTGTGGGAGGCCATGCGGCGGGAGTTGTGGCCTGACGGTTTGGAGAGCCACGCGAAGGAGATAGCGATGTACTTCGCAGGTACTCTGCAGGAGCCCGCCGCTGTCCTGATGGCCGAGAGCCGGACCGACGGGATCGTTGGATTCGTGGAACTCTCGATTCGTGTCGACGTGCGGGGCTTCGAGGGAAAGCAGGTCGGCTACGTGGAAGGACTATTTGTCCGCCCCCGGTTGCGCCACCGCGGCGTCGCCAGGAAGTTACTTCAGACGGCGCGCAGCTGGGCACATGATCAGGAATGCGCGGGGTTCGCCACCGATCGTGCAGGCAGGATCATTACGGACAACTGCTTCGTCTAGAATGTTCGTTGCCGTTCCGGTGCCTGTCATATTCGGAACTCGCGATGCGCGATGCGTTGCGCGCCTGATGAGCAGAGGATTGAGCAACGATTCGCAACGGAGCGATGCAATGGGCGCGTTCGATTCGGCAGCGATCACTGGGATCACGGCCATCGAGGCCATCGGTTCTGCCTGAACCGTCCGCGGATCGAGAAAGGCTGTCGGAAAAGAATGTCCTTCGATCTCCAGCCACACCTGCAAGGCGATCTGCTCGCGCTCAGGCCGCTCCGGCCGGGGGATTTTGACGATCTTTACCAGGTAGCCTCAGATCCTCTCATCTGGGAACAACATCCGGCGAGGGATCGCTACAAGCCGGAGGTTTTCAAGGCGTTTTTCCGCGAGGCCCTGGATTCACGAGGAACATTGATTGCGATCGACTCGACAGACGGCCAGGTGATCGGGTCGTCGCGATTTCACGGCTACGATGAGAAAAAGAGCGAGATCGAAATCGGCTGGACATTCTTGGCCAGGTCCCGCTGGGGCGGTGCCCACAACAGGGATATGAAACGTCTTATGCTGCGGCACGCCTTCAAATTCGTGAACAGCGTTATCTTCCTTGTTGGCCAACAGAATCTGCGGTCACAGAAGGCCGTGGAAAAGATAGGAGGAGTGCGGGTGGGATCAAGACCCGACGGTAGTGGCCGAAACAGCTTTGTCTACCAGATCACGGCTTCAACTTCAGAGTATGGGGCGGTTTAGTCGCCCGCGCCGCGGCTGTTAGCGAAGAAAACGCACGAGGATTTCACGGTGCACTGAGTACATTTCGGCTTCGTAAGTTTGCAGACCTCCTGGCCATGGCGCTTCAGCAGCAGATATGCCCGGGTACGGGCGTCCAGCGTTGCCGGAACTTCCGCCTCGATTGCCTGCTGTGCTTCCCGGTAGGTCGCAACATAGTTCGCGGATTCCTGTCCGCGTCGCACACGCACGACCACGTGCGGGCAGTTGGACGGAATGGCGGCTGCAGGCGCGATGCCGGCAAAGAGCAATATGCGGTCGGCACCCGGATCGCCGATACTCGGAAACGTCTTGAGTGCCTTGCGCACCTGGGCTAAGGGGCCGACAAGGGCCGCGCGCAGGTCACCCCCAAATTCATCCTGCACGCGCGCGGCAATTTCCTTCAGCCGCAGCGCTCTGAGCTCCGGGACCATTCCTCCCGGCCTTAACGCCGTCGCGAGATTCGCAGGACGTGCCTTGAGGAGTTGCTGCGGCTCTATGCCAATCTCGCGGTTGAGCGACTCCCAACCTTTTGTACACGCGGTATCGCTCGCCGGATACCCGCAGTGCCACCACACCAGAAACAGATACGGGTCGCTCGGCCAGCAAGGCTCTTGCGGGCCGTAGAAGGACTCCAGCCGTGTGAGCAGTCCTGGAACTGGTAAGCCCGCTTTGCGCATAAGTCGCTTGATCCTATAGCCAGGATCGCGGAAGAACAAGCCAGCAAGATCCTTCCGGGAAACGGGTATCTTGGCGTTGCCTTGAAGTTTCTCGACGTTTCTCGGAGTAAGTCACTTACATAGGCGGAGCGATGGGTTACAGTTCACCCCCAACGATATGCCGTGGATTCGAATTGCACTCGCGACAGTAGCCGGCGGCGTAGTCTCGTCGATGACGGACTGGCTATTCATGGGCGACTGGCTTTACAAGCGCTTCGACCGATATCCGGAGATCTGGCGATATCCCCGAGGGCAAGGAGAAGCGAAAGCGATCATCTGGGCAAGTCTGCTCCCTTTTCTCACCTGCGGTGTGTTTGCCCTGGTCTGTGCGCGCCTGCATCTCTACTCATACGGCGCTGCAACAAAACTGGCTCTCGGTATCTGGCTGATTGGACCCTTGCCGTTGACGGTCGCGAACGCCCTCTTCATGAAACTGACTCCCGCCATTGCGGTGGCCCACGCTCTGGGATGGCTACTCAAACTTGTGTTGGCCGGACTCGCTGTGGCGTTGGTTCTCGGCTGGTGAGCAAAGGCTACGGTTTTGGTTTCGCGGTCCCCGTAGCACGTTCGAGCTCACTTGTGTTCTTGCTGCCAGACATCCTTCATCTCCATCGTCTGTGTTGTCAGAATTTACCAATTAACACCGATTAGTTTCATCTCCGGACGCACAGGACCGGCACTTCATTGAACCGGTAGCCGTAGTCGCTCTGGTGGCCGTCGCTGAGCCTCTGGCACCAAGCGAAGTTTCTGCTGAAGGCGTGAGGCTCCGCCAACCAGACGTACCCCGCGGGAAACGACTTGCCACGGTTGAAAATTTCCGTGAAGGCGCCGCCCTTGCCTTTAAGGGTCGTCAGATAATCCCCCTGCTTCTTCGTCGGCAGAGAACCGCGCTGCCCTTGTGCCCATGCCGCGGCGTCGAAGAGATCCATGAGCTTGGGTGCCGTCGAAAACCAGAGTTGCGAGGATGTCGTGCGGAGCCTGCGAAGAGGTCCTCGAAAAAGCGCCCCCTCATGAGGGGGCGCTTCGCTTCAATCCTGAGCCTCTGCCGACTGCGGTTCCTTTACTTTCCTGCCGGCGGGTCCAGTACCTGTCCGCCGTTGGGCGATGTGCCAGATACCCGGCCGTGGACCGGGTTGCGTTTCATGACAAGGTTCGACACGGCACCGGGCGGATCAAGCTTGCGAAAGTGGTGATGATGAGGCGGCGGGTCCAGTTTCCGTCCGTCTTGCGCCGTTTGGGCCAGTGCCGGAAGAGTGAATGTCAGGCTGAGAGCGGCGATCATCAGAAACTGTTTGGTCATCATGATAGGTTCCTTTTCTTTTTGTGAAAGACTTGTTTATTGCCGGACAAGGGAGTCTGAGGAACCGGTATGTCCTCTTCATTCCCGGCAGTCCGGCACCCTTATCTTAAAGTTTATGTTCATTTGATTAATATTCTCCTAATCGCACCGTGCGGAGGGACCTGTTGAACGGCCGGCTCGCCTCAAGCTATTGCCAAACCTTGCTTATCTGCGAATTTCTGCCCTCCAGGGTTGTCGCCCCCGCGAATCTACTCTGAAAATAATTTCCGTTTAACCCAAGGCTGGCTCCTGTGACGAGTCGCTAGTTTGCCGCGACCTGATGATGCTTCAGATGAACAGACGGGAGGAAGGCGGCCAATAGCGGGCATGGCTGTTTTCGTTTCGGTGTGACCTGAAAATAGCTGCGCCTATGACCGCTGCCAGGCTTTGTCGATTATCTAGGTTGACGGGCCGTTTCTCCGGGCCGCGATGGCGGGTCTGATCTCTGGAACAAGTCAAGACTGTCGAGGTGGAACGCTGGCTACGAGCTACCGGAGTAGCGAATGGTACTCAAGCGAAGATAAAGTGCGTGATGTCGGCTTTGTTTTCGCACGCCGTTCGCTGGGAGTTCTGTGGCCACAATCCCATCTCGTCGGGCATACCAGTAGGAAGCGGGGGCAAGCGAGGTCCGAGCACCGGCGTGCGGATCAGTGCCAAACGTCAGCGTTCCCCTTTGGTCTTGTCCGCGGAACAAGTCAAGATGGGCCTAGCGCGGTTGGAATTTCGGGATCAGCTTCTCGTGTTTCTAGACGGTGCCTTAGGAATACGTCAAGGGGAGCTCGGGGCTCTGCGCTGGCTCGACTGCGATTTCGAGAACCTGAGCTTCAGCCTGCAACACTCGTATTATTGGCGTCGAGGTGGGCATCTGAAGTGCACCAAAACGGAAGCATCGGCGAAGCTGTTGCCGATGCACTCAAGCCTGAAACATGCCTTGCTGGACTGGAAGTCTCAGAGTCTTTACAACCAACCAGAGCATTTCATCTTTCCTTCGGAAAGACTGAAAGGCAACAAACCACTCGATCTCGCTTCAGTGCTCAAGAAGAAGGTCCAACCTGCGTTCAAGAAGATCGGCATCACAGGCGTGGGCTGGCACACTTTTCGCCACACGGTGGGAACCATGTTGGCGGAGATGGGCGAACATCAACTCACAATCCGCGATTATTTGCGGCACAGCAACCTTCATGTCACGAACAAGTACCTGCA
>Ga0209849_1000185_pt1 | contig 10108 bp, 11 predicted proteins | sample OrgsoiDNA2013048_FD_185798 | JGI IMG/M metagenome (GOLD analysis project Ga0209849, IMG submission 185798) | Permafrost soil microbial communities from the Arctic, to analyse light accelerated degradation of dissolved organic matter (DOM) -... | ecosystem: Environmental > Terrestrial > Soil >... | reverse complement strand
CGTCCAGGTCATGCGTGATGAATACGATGGTGATGTCCACCCGCTTCCAGATCTGAAGCAGATACGACTGCATCTGAGCCCGGGTCTGGGCGTCGAGCGCGCCGAATGGTTCGTCCATGATCAGGATGCGGGGACGATTGGCCAGAGCGCGCGCGATGGCCACCCGCTGCTTCATTCCCCCCGATAGCTGGTGCGGGTACGAATCGGCGAACCGCGAGAGGCCCACCACATCGATCCACTCCCGGGCCTCGGCCTCGGCCGCCGACCCGGAGAGCCCGCGCGAAACCTCGGGACCAAACATGATGTTGCGGCGCACCGTCAGCCAGGGAAACAGGGTATAGCCCTGAAAGACCATCCCCCGATCCGGCCCCGGGCCGTCGATGGTCTTGCCGTCGAGGAGCATCTGCCCGCCCGTGGGCGCGTCGAGGCCCGCGATGATCCGGGCCAGGGTGGACTTGCCACAACCGGACGGCCCGATCACGCACAGGAACTCCCGTCGGTGGGCCTGGAAGGTTATCCGATCGAGCGCGACCACCGAACCCGAGGCGCCCTCGAAGGTCTTCACCAGATTCCGCACGTCGAGGATGACCGGTCGCTCCTTGAGCCGGCGAAAACGCTCCGATACGGCCAGGCCTTGAGACTGATAGCTCGGAAGGGCCAGGCCTTCGCTCATGCCGAGGCGGCCTCATTGGCGCTCACGGCGAGAGCATGCTGATCCGCGGTGTCTGCCAGGTCCGCCAGGTCTCCCAGCTCTCCCATGTTTGCCAGAGCTCCCACGGCGGCGGCCGGGCCTCGCGGCCCACTCGGCGATCCCACCCGCCCCCGCCGGCGTGCCGACGGCAACCATGGGAACATCCGACGCCCCAGTCGCGCCAGGCAGACGTCCGTGCCGAGCCCGATGAGGCCGATCAGAATGATCGATGCAAACACCTTGTCGTAGGCCCGGTATTTGGCCTGCTGGTTGATGAAGAACGTGATGCCCGAGCTGACCCCGATCAACTCGGCGACGATCAGGTACGTCCAGGCCCACCCGAGCAGCACCCGCATGTCGGTGTAGACCTCGGTGATGATCCCGGGCAGGACCACCCGGAACAGCAGATCGCGACGGGAAGCCCCCAGCGTCTGAGCCGCCTCTAGCAGCCCGGGATCGATCCGTCGGGTGGTGTTGCTGATGACCAGGACCTGCTGAAAGAACGTGCCCACGAAGATGATGGCCACCTTGGGCGCGTCGTTGATCCCGAGCACCGCCACCGCCAGCGCCCCGAAGGCGGGCGCCGGCAGATATCGAAAGAACTCGATGAAGGGCTCCGTCAACCGGGCCATGGCCGGCAGCGCGCCGCACAGGATGCCGAGCGGCACCCCCACCACCGACGAGACCACGAAGCCCCAGAAGATGATGGTGATGCTGTGCCACAGGGCCTGATGCAGCCAGGGCTCCTCGGGTCGAGCGGGGGTCGTGGTGAACCCCGTGACCAACGCGCGCGCCACCGCGTGAGGCGCCGGCAAGAAGACCGGGTTCGAGCGCACACCAGAGGCCGGGTGCCCGTGCTCGCCCTTGATGCGGGCGTTCTCCTCGGCGAAGGCGTCCGAGTCGACGAGCTCGCCCGCCGAGAACCAGCTGGAGTCGCCGGCATCATCCACCCGGATCATCGGATGCCACACGAAAGGCACGTAGCTGACGATGCACCACAACCCGAGTGGGATCAGAAAAGACAGGCTGGCGAGCACCGCCCGCTGACGAGACGACACCTTGCCGAGAATCCGCAGCCAGGGCCGTCGTCGCACCACCATCGCGCCCACGGGTCTCCTCACGCCTCCTTGCGATTCCAGGTTCTACTTGCTACTGAGGGCTTCCTTCGACAGCGAACCGTCGAGGTATTCGTCCACGTTCTGGGGCTTGGCGTAAACCTTGTTGGCCACGTTGAACGCGTCGGCGACCTTGCCGCTGCCGTACAGCGAGTCGAGTGTGTCCTTCTTCTGGAACCGCGCCACCGCCTCCTGAGGCGAGAGGAAGCGAGTGCCCGGCAAGAACTTGCCGTATTCCTCGGCAGGAACCCCGGCGCGCCCTGCCATGATCTTGACCGCCTCTTCCCGGTGAGCCGGATCGGTCACGAAGGCCTCGATCCGGTTCCACACCTTGACCACCTTGACCCAGTCGGCGCGACGCTGCGCCAGGCTCTTGGGACTGACGAACACGAGGTCATAGATCAGTCCCGGAAGGTCCTTGCTGGTCAGAATCGCCTTCGAACCGGCGACCGCCTTCAGGGCCTGGCCGGCGTTCGGCTGCCATGCCCCGATGGCGTCCACGTCCCCTGAGGCCAGGGACTGCGCGGTCTGATGGGTGGGCACCGCGATCAACTTGACGTCGCTCTCCTTCATCCCGACCTTCTCGAGCCCCTTGAGCAGCAACAGGTGCTCGACCAGGCCGATCTCCAGCCCGACCTTCTTGCCCTTGAGGCCCTTGAGCGAGCTGATGCCCTTCTTGGCAACGATCATGTCGTTTCCGTTGCTGTAGTCGGTGACGAGAATCCCGATGCTGCGCGCCCCGGGCGCCCCGGTCACGAGGGCGTCGCCCACCGTCATCATCACGGCGTCGACCTTGTTGGCCGCGAACGCCTCCATCGACGGCGTGTACTCGAACCACGAGAACTCGACGTCCACGCCGGCCTCCTTGAACCAGCCCTTCTGGATGCCGACCTCGAAGGCTGTCCACCCCGGCCAGTCGGAAAAAGCGATCTTCAGCGGTGGTTTTCCGGTTGGTTTTCCGGGGTTGGCCATCGCGCCGGCTGGGGGCGGCGTTTCCGGCGCTGCCTGGCTGCGCGTTCCCAGCCCGGTCGCCGCGGCTGCGGCCGTGATTGCCACGAACAGAAGGGTTCTCGGGGTTCCGTAGCTCGTTCTCTTTTGCGGGTTTTTCGTCATTGGTCAGGCAGAGTACCCGGCTCCAATGACGTCTCGATTTCTGGACTGTCAACGTGCAGTAAACATTGTGCATTGCGGTCTGAAGGTCGGTTATTCTTCGACGATGCCGATCTCCGTCGAACCCTGGCAACCCCTCCTGGAAGCTCTCGCCGGCTTGCGTGCGGCCTGGCCGATCGACGACTGGAGCTGGGATCAGCGGTTCAAATGCGTGACCTGTGCCTTCGAGACCAGCACCGCCTCGTCGCTGCGAAACATCGTGGAGACCCTGGTGCCTTCCGTATGGACCGCGGAGTCCCTCGGGAATGCGCCCGACCACGTGCGGGCCCTCGAGGAACGCTGCGGCAATCTGCGGCCTGGCCAACTCCTCTTCACGGGGGCGCAGGTCGCTGGCATGGTGCCGTTCGCAATGTGGTGGCCCTGGGGGGATGGCGCGAAGATCTCCGTGCGACTGGGAATCGCGAACTGTGACCGTCCCAAGGATCTCTATCCCCAGCTCCGTGGACTGTTCGGGATAACCTGACGCGTGGGATTGCCCGTCGCCTGGTGGGGTCTGATCGCGGTCGCCCTGGTCCTGGCAGCCGGATGCAGCAAGCCCGAACCGTTCCACAAGAATGCTTCCGCTGGAGGTCCCGCCTCGGCATCTCCCACCGCGGTGGGAGCCGGCGGCCAGCAGAGCGACCTGCCGGGAGGACAGCCCACCGGGGGGACCCTGGCCAGCAGCGGGGGGGCGTCGTTCGGGTTCGGAGGCTCCATGACGGAGGGTGGAGCAGGGGCAGCCTTCGCGGAATTCGGGACCGGCGGAGTGCCCTCGCTCGGCGGCTCGGCGGCGGGAGACGGGGGCGCCGGCGGTTTCCGCGCTGGTGGCCCTGGTACCGCTGGACAGGCAGGGCTCGGCTCTGGCGGGATGGCCGGGCTCGCGGCCCCCGCCACAGGGGCAGCAGCCGGCGACGGTGCTGGCGGCGGAGGCGGCGGCCCAGGCGGTGGCGGCACCGGGCGCCCTGGCGGCGGCGTGTCGGGCGGTGGCGGCGGCGAGAGCGTTGGACCCAGTCAGGGCGGCGGCGGCAGCGTCGGCAGCGGTCCCTGCATGAACCTGTGCGCGCCGGCCAAACCGCTGGCCCCGGCCATCAACTCGGGGAGCCTCGGCATCCTGGCCACCTGCGCGGAGATCGTCGGAGCCCTCGACGGCATCGTGTGCGGCAACTTCGCGAGCCCTCGGACTCTCGAGGTCAACGGTGTCGTGATGGCCTGCGGAGGAAGCGCCGTGCCTGTTCCCCCTCCCCGAAACGGTGGCTACTGCATGCAAGCCTCCGCCGGCAATTACTCCTACGCCTACTTCGTCACCTTCTGATTCAGTACGGGAAGCCGGGCACGTTCATCTCGACCTTGAAGAGGCCGCTCAAGGTCCCGCTGCCGATCACCGTGATGTAGAGCGTCTTGTGGTCGGCGCCGCCGAAGGCGGCATTGGTCGTGGCCTGTACCCCCGCCACGGTGATCGTGCCCATGAGATTCCCGGACGGATCGACCACGTTCAGGCTGTTGGCGTTGCTGTTGGCGATGTAGAGGTATCCCCCGCAATCGACGGCCATCCCGTCGCTCGCGCCAATCGAGGGTGCGATCTTGGTGCCCGCGCCCGCGCTTCCATCCGCGGCCAGCGGGTAGCGATAGATTCCATCGCTGCAGCTCACGTACAGAGTGTTCCCATCGGGCGATAGCGTGACGCCGTTGGGCTCGGTGCGATTTTCGTCGATCACCGTGGCCGCGGAGGCGCCTGGCGCAACCCTGTAGAGTCGGTTCTTGGGCTGGGGGCGAACCGCCGGCGCCTGAAAATCGGCATCGCTGAAGTAGAGATTCCCGTCGGCGCGGAAGGTGAGATCGTTGGGCGAGTTGAACCGCATCCCGCCAAACATCGACACGATGGGCATCGGGGTCAGGCCCGGCAACGTGAAGCGGGTGATGGCACCATCCTTGTGATTGGCGCCGACCAGGTTCCCGTTGCGGTCGAGCGCCAGGCCGTTGACGCCGGCGTCGCTGAGCGCGATCGACACCACGCCGGCCGCGGTCATCCTCAAGATGCGCGCCGGAGGGGGAGACGTGAGGGTGCCGATCTCGGTCACGTAGAGGCCATCGCCGGTCCAGACGGGACCTTCGATCACCGAGAAATTGTTCTGGTTGTTGTTGAAGGCATCGGGCATGGGCACCCCGACGACGCGCGTGGGGTTGAGCCCCGTCAGCATCGGCGCGGGAAAGGGTCCGGGCGGACAGATGAAAGACGAGGTCGAAGTGCCTCCTGCTCCCCCCGTCGAGGAGGAACCACCCGAGCTCCCGCCGCCAACCTTGCCGCCGGTCGCGGGCCCGATGTTTCCTCCGCTCGCGCCCCCCCCACTCGCTCCCGGGCTAGCACCCGTGGCGCCACCGGCGACGTTGCCTCCGCCGGTTCCGGGGGCACCCCCGCTGCCCGCCATGGTCCCGTGCCCACCGGTGGACGGTGGTCCCGACCCGCCCGATCCGCTCGTCGCAGCCCCACCCCCTGTTCCCGCCTGTCTCCCGCCGGTCCCGGCCGTGGTGGCTCCGCTTCCCCCGGTTCCTCCGGTCCCTCCAGCTCCACTGTCGCTCGAGCATCCACCGCCGGAGCTGATGATCAGCGTCAGAGAGCCAACGACCGCGAGACCCTTCAGTGCGTTCACGAAAGCTCCTTCTCCTTCATCTTCTGCTCTAGATGTCGCGCGGCCGCCGCGCTTCACCACTTTGCGCGCTTGGCCAGATCCAGCGCTCGTGCTTCCCAGAACTCTCCGGCCTTGGGACCGCCGTTGCATGTCCCATCCGACTCGCCCGGCTTCTTGATCCACAGGAAGGCGTCGCACAGCGGCTCACCGGTCTCCGCCGTCGGCGGATGACCGATGGCGCGACCGTCGGGGTTGCACCAGGACGCCTCGGAATCCGGCGGAGCGTCTGGGCCGCCGTTGCCGTTGCGGCTGGTGTCGATGACGAAGTGCTTGCCGCCCAGCAAGGCCGAGAGCTTCTTGCCGTAGGTCAGGCACTCATCTGTGGCCTTGTAGTTCGACACGTTCAGCGAAAACCCGTCCGCTTCCTCGATCCCGGCAGCCTTCAAGCGCTTGGAGATCTCTGGCGGGTCAATCCAGCCCGGATGACCCGCGTCGATGTAGACCCATGTCCGCGGCAACCGCGTGAACGTGTGCACCGCGAACCGGATCAGCTCGATGCGCTCCTTCTGATCGGCCTCCGACAGGCACTTCTTCATCAGGGGCAAACCGTCTGGCTCCAGGATCACCACGGCCTTCCTCGCCCCGATTCCACGCGCAAACTCCTGGATCCAGGTGCGGTAGTCCTCGCCCTTGGCCGCACCACCGGCCGAGTACTGGCCACAGTCCCGCTTGGGAATCTTGTAGGCCACGAAGTAAGGCAACGCGCCGGTCTTTCCCAGCAAGGTGATCCGCTTGTCCACCCAGCGCTCCACGTACGGCGTCCATTCACCGATCCAGTCGGCGCCGCCGTACTCGGCGAGCTTGCCCATCACCCTGGCCGTCTCGACGTCGCCCTTCGATTTTGCGCGCAGCGCTCGCAGGTGGGCCTGCGAATAGGGATCGTCCCACCACTTGGCTCCCACGAATGGATTCTCCCCGGCGGCGTGGTGGGGAACGTTGGCGAGATCTCGAGCCTCGCCCCCCGCTGCGGGCCGCGAGGCCCCCGGATTGGCGCCGTCGGCTCTTTGAGTGGATCCGCACCCAGCCAGTCCGAGCCCACACGCCAGGGGCAAGACGAACCTGATGCTGAGGAGCGTTTCGACGAATCTCGGGCTCGCACTGGCAGTGACACCGGCACTGACACTGGCGACGACTGGGCGCATCAACATCCTCCGTGGGGCCTTCGGGTGAAATTGGATGAATCGTGCCCTTGCGGGCGCGCACACGAATAACACGAAAGGCTGACCGGAACGGAAAGCCAGAGCGAAAAGCCAGAGCCGAGCGCCGCCCGGAGGGCAAAGCGTCGAGGAAACCTCGGGAATCCGCCGATTCGCGCGGCCCCCGCTTCCCAATCCTGGCCTCGCATCCGTTACAATCTCGCAATGCCGCGTAAACACGAATCGGGGGTGTTTTCTCGTTCGCCGATCGCCGTCACCGTCCCCGTCTCGGTCGCCTTCGCCGTCGCCATTGCCGTCATGGCTGCCGGCGCGGGTCTGCTCCTTCCAGCCGGCTGCGCCAAGGTGAGCACGCCCGGAGGGAGCGGGGCCGGCAACGCCCCTGGCTCGAGCACGGGGGGCATCAGGGGGCTCGGCGGAACCGGTGTCACAGGCTCGGGCACGGGCACGGGCGGTACGTCTCTACGGGGATTAGACGCGGGATACGTGACGTCTTCCGACGGCCCCTCCAACACCTGCCAGGAGGGCATGTATACCTATGTGCCCCAGATCCCGACGGTCTACCTGATGGTCGATCGCTCGGGCAGCATGTTCGATTGCATCTCGACTGCCAACGTGGAGCCATCCTGCCCGACCCCGGCGGACACGCCCTGGAACAAGCTCAAGGATGGCGTCCTCATGGTGGTGCAAGCCCTGCAAAAGGATGTTCGCTTCGGATTCGCCTCCTTCACCGGATCCAATCCCCGTCTCGGGGGCATGTGTCCGATGCTCGACAAGGTCCCGCCCAAGATCGACAACTACGACACGATCGCCACCCTCTACAACTCGCTGCCATTTCAGCCCAACACCACGCAGGGTGGAATGAAGTTCGAGACGCCCGCGAGTCAGTCGCTCGGGTTGGTGGGCGCCGATCTGATCGCCGACCAGGCGCCGGGAAGCAAGTACATCCTCTATGTCACCGACGGCGAGCCGGACTACTGCGGCGACGGAAACTCGCTTTGCCCTCCCGATGGGGTGGTGGGCTCGCTCCAGACGCTGAAGGCCCAGGGAATCACCACCATCGTCTTCGGCATCCAATCCAAGATCGCCACCGACCTGCCCATGGGCGTCCTGGAGGCGTTCGCCAACGCGGGCGCCGGCGAGCCGACGGTGGCACCGCTCCGCGGCACCAATCCCAACATCAACGATCTCTACGACCAGTGCTTCAACATGAGCGCTGCCATGACCATGCCCGATGATGCAGCCGGGGGATGGACCAAGCAGTTCCTCGCCACCGGGAAGCCCATGACGCGCGGGCAGACCATCGGCGAGTACGCGGCGACCGCAGGTCCGACCTTGCCGTACAAGCCGGACGTCGCAGATCAGGCCACCCTGGTCGCGCAACTTTCCCAGGCTCTGTCTGGCGTCAAGGCCTGCACCTTCGATCTGAACAACGTGAACGGCAAGGTCCTGACAGTCGACATGACCATGCTCGACGTCGTGGACGTGAAGGTGATGAGCGTGAGCGTGCCGCTCGACCCCATGAACGGCTGGCGCCTGAATTCCCCCTCCGAGCTGGAGCTGGTGGGCACCGCGTGCACGAACTGGCGAAGTCCCCAGAACACCCAGATCGACATCAAGATCCCGTGCAAGGCGATCATTGTCCAGTGATGACCTGGTCTGCCGTTCCCACTCGTCCTACGTAAGCTGTCATTACAAACGTGGAGAGCAAAGCAGGGGGGCGCGACATGGTTGCATGGGGGCGGATCTGGCAGACGGCCGAATCGGAGCAAGCCGAGAAGCAAGCCACGAGCGTCGACGGGATCGGATGTTGTCCGTCCGTGCTCGATGTCGCCCGCTTCGAATCGGGTGACCTGCCGCGCAAGCAGCGGGCGGCAATCAAGAGGCACGCCCACCAATGCTCTCGCTGCACGTCAGCGCTGCAGGAGATCGGGCGGGCACGCAACGAGATTCTGGGCGAGACGGCCGGCGTCCAGTCCGATCGCTCACGACGGGCGGCCGAGACCATTCAAGGCATCTTGCGACAGCGGGTTCACTAACGCGCCCTCGGCGCTCGCATAAGGCATCTAGCGCATCGAAAGACCCCTCGAAATTTTCGATGGGTTGCGCTCAAACTTCCGAATGGCCCCCGGCCATCCAAGCCGCTATTTAGAAGCGGGAACGACCGATCGGAACGCGGACCCCGCCGCCTCGCTGACGTCGACCATCACCACGATCCACACCGAGTCCCTCATCGACGAGCGCTCGTGACACCAACCCCGGGGCAACCGCTGATCAAGGGAGTAACATGGCTTCACCTCCGAGACTGACAAGGCAAGGCGTTCGGGATCTGGACTTCGGATGGAAGAAGAAACCCGTCGTCGTGCCGGACCTCGAGGCCGCTGTGGCCCTGGCCCCTGGGCCCGACCTGCCGCCCGAGCCCACCGTCGCGGACGCCGTGCCCGGCGCCGCGCCCAGCGCAATCCCCAGCGCGATGCCAGCGTAATCATCGACGGCGAGCCGGCGAGCCTCCTGGTCGCCGCCCCCGGATACCTGACCAGAGGCTCGCCTGATCAGAAGGTTCGAAGATCCTTCGATTAACTTCCTGGTAACCGATACGCTGTCGGGCTGGACCTGGCGACGATCCCGTGGACTGGCTGAACTATCATCACCTCCTGTATTTCTGGGCGGTGGCCCGCTACGGCAGCGTGGTGCGAGCCGCTGCCGAGCTGCGGCTGGCGCAACCCACCATCAGCGGACAGGTGCGCCGGCTGGAGGAGGTGCTCGGCGAGAAGCTCTTCGACCGGGTGGGCCGCAACCTGGTCCTCACCGACGCGGGGCGAACCGTGTTCCGATACGCCGACGAGATCTTCTCCCTGGGCCAGGACCTCATGTCCACGCTCAAGGGCCGCCCTTCCACCAGGCCACTGCGGCTCACCGTCGGCGTCTCGGATGCCCTGCCCAAGGTGCTGGTCCAGCGGCTGCTGGAACCTGCCTTTCACATCGGCCACCCGGTCCAGCTGATCTGCCGCGAAGATCGCGTGGTCGAGGACTTCCTGGGCGCCCTGGCCGGGCAGGAGCTGGACCTGGTCCTGGCGGATCGACCGCTCGGACCCGGCATCAAGGTGCACGCCTTCAACCATCTGCTGGGTCAAGTCGATCAAAACGTCCAGCACGCGGAAGTTGCGCTCCTGCACGGCGATCTTGAAGGCCTGCATGTAAAGCCAGTCGCCGGCGAGCACGCATTTTGAGTTGCCCCAGGTGGTGTTAGCGGAGGGGCGGCCACGACGGGTGTCGGCTCCGTCAATAATGTCGTCGTGGACGAGGGTTGCG
>Ga0209849_1000184_pt1 | contig 10118 bp, 7 predicted proteins | sample OrgsoiDNA2013048_FD_185798 | JGI IMG/M metagenome (GOLD analysis project Ga0209849, IMG submission 185798) | Permafrost soil microbial communities from the Arctic, to analyse light accelerated degradation of dissolved organic matter (DOM) -... | ecosystem: Environmental > Terrestrial > Soil >... | reverse complement strand
GAAGCTTTGATTGATAAGTTGCTGCCCGGTGCAGTCGTATTGCTCATAGCAGAGGAGCGCGGCCGTCTGAAAAATGAACTCGACCGCCTCCGCGCTGGTACCCGCCCCTCCCGCAAGCCGCACGCTGGCGCTGAAATCGATGCCGTCGAAATCGGGACGTGTTTTGAGACTTGCCAGAACCGGCCGGATGAGGTGCGCCACGTGCTCATCGAAGGCCAGGGCAGCCACTCGATACTGGGAGCCCGGCTCGGTCTCCCGAAGCGTGGTTGTGATGGACAGCTCCAGATATTTTCCTTTGTGGAACTCGATGAAAGCGGGCGGAGCGTAAGCCACGAAATGCGCCTCTTTGTCCAGCTCACGGACTAATCTATCCAAGGTCTCCTGGCTTGCCGCAGGCGCGACAACCGGGGCGACAACCGGGGCGACGCTCGGGGCGACACTCGGCGCTTCTGCCGGCGGCGGAAGCGGCTGCGGCTTGCTGACGGCCACCACTCCGGCGTTTCCTCCGGACCAGCCGGCGACCGGTTTCCCGTCGACAAACAACATGCCCTGCATGAGCGCGGCTTGCTGTTCACCGGGAGTGGTCGCCGCAATCAGCAGCCTGGCTGAGAGCCGCGGCAGAATGAATCCAACGTTCTCCGCGTTCTCGGTGCTCACGCCCAATACTTTCTTGCGCACATGATGCGAGATCTCAAGCGCAAACGCCTGCAGCTTTTCCTCCTGCCCGACAGCCGGAACGGCGGCTTGCAGGATCGGCACCATGACATCCTGCATGGTACGGAGCGCGCGCTCTTCCTTTTGCATCAGCTCCGCCGAATAAGAAGCGTAATAGTTCGCCGTAATCTCAAGCACGGTCTGGTTGCGAAACTTATCGAAGCGAATGGCCCGCTGATCCTGGCGCTGCTGCTGTTGCTCATTCAAGTCCAGCGCGCGGCTGAAGTATAGCCGATAGGGAAATCGATGCGCCGAAATCGCCACGCCTACATTTTTTAACTCGGTGAGATGCTTTTCCTGCAAGGCGCGCATGTCCAGGTCCTGGATCTCCGGCGGCGAGAGGACCTGCGCAAAACCGGCTCCGGCGAATGCCGCGAAGCAGACCGCGGCAATTGGATTTTTAGTTCTTCGCATAGACTAAGCCTTTCGAACGATAAGGCGGATCGGAAACAGCCCGGATGTAAGCGATCAGCGCTTCGATATCCGCTTTGTGGAGCGTCGCGCCATAGGGCGGCATCTCCGCGGACTTGTTGAGCGCGGGACCGCCGTGCGCGATGATGCTGGACAAATCCGCATCGCTCAACGTGTTCAGGAACGAGCCCTCTGTGAACGCGTGCGCCTTGGCCTTGAGGTTGTCATGATTGGACACCCGCTCAGCCGTGGACTCGGGATCGTGGCACCGCGAGCAATAACTCTGGTTGAGCTGGCGTCCCAGATCCTGCTGGTAGCCGAGGGCGATCTGGTCGGTTCGCAGCTCGATGACTTTTGCGGATTTGTCACGGGTGGCCGTCACCACTTGATAACGCCCAGCCACGCTGCCTAGCGCGACGCCGACGCTGAACTGTCCATCCGGACCGGTCAGCCCGGCAGCGGGCGTGACGATGGCATCGCCGTTGACCTGCAGCCAGACGGCCGCCCCGGCCACCGGGGCGCCCTGCGCATCGTTCACCTGTATGACGAGCGGCTGATCGAGCGGCGCGCCTACGATTGCCAACTGTTGGCCGCCGCTGACCTCGACCACGGCGGCGCCAAATGCCTTCGGCTGCGGCCGGGAGCTTTCCGCATTTCGCCGGCCGCAGCCCATCGACATGGCCCATAGCAACACAGCGACGATGAAACCACGCGGCTTCATTTCTTCGCGGCCTCCCGTGCCGGCGATTTCTTCTGCGCCATGAGGAAAGCGGTGAGCGCGCGGGTATCGTCGTCGCCGATGTTCTGATTCGGTTCGATGGTTCCCGGCCGGAGCGCTTGCGGATTCTTCAAATAATGAAAAATCCAGGCCGCGGTCAGCCGCGCGCCCACCTGCGTCAGCGTCGGGCCGATATATCCTTTATCGTTTTGCGGATCGACGATGTGACAGGACTGGCACGCATATTTCGAATAGAAAAGCTGGCGGCCCCGGTCGCGGTCCTCGGAACTGAAGTTCGCCGCATCGAGCGATTCGGAATCGAAGGCCGGCGTCTGGTACACAGTCAGGATGTAGTCGGCCAAGGTTTCGGCTTCGGCATCGGTGACGTTGAATTTGGGCATTCTCCGTATCAGCGCGGGACGAAGCGTATTGGGATTTTTCAAAAAGCTCACCAGCCATGGCCGCTGGACCGCGCTGCCTTCCGCTGTAAGATCCGGCGCCATGACGCCGCCGCGCCCATTGATGGCATGGCAACTGAAGCATTGCATATCTTCCATCAGCCGCCCGGCCCGGCCTGCCGGCTTGTAGTCCGAGACATGCGGCGCTCGGACGCGCAGCGTTACCGGCAGCGTTTGCGCGCGCTCTGTCTGGGCCAGCAGCGCGGTTACGACCGCATCCACCTGCGACGGCGTGAAGGTGTATTGCGGCATCTTCAACTTTTCTCCGAAGCTATGCGGCTGGCGAACCTTGGCTGCGAGGTAATCGGGCAACGTATGCGGGACCGTGCCCACGAAAACGATTTTCGATAGCGGCTTGCTTCCAACCGCGCTTAATTCCGGCGCAAAGTTGTCCGGGCGCTGAATGCCGTTAATCGCGTGACACGCCGCGCAGCCGCGTTCGTTGACTAGCGCCTTACCGTTCGCAATCTGCTCCTGGGTGGCCGGCTCCAAATTCACTTTGGCGAGAAAGTCGCTATCGGTTTTGGCTCGCAGGAATCCCGTGAGCAGACCGGCTTGCTTCTCAGTGAGCCGATAGTGCGGCATGGCGGTTTGCGGAAAATAGCGCTTCGGATTGCGCACCCATTGCGCCAGCCATTCCGGTTTGACCTTGGAACCGACACGGGTCAGTTCAGGCCCGATGTCTCCACCCACCATCAGGCCCGCCGCGTTTTGGACGGCGTGGCAGGAAGCGCAGAACGCCTCGCCGTACACGCTGGCGGCATCCTGGACCTCGGTGAACCGCACGTTGGACGCATCCGCCGCTTTGGCGCTAGCCGTTTGCGGAGCATCGGCCGGCAGATACGGCGTGCTCTGCGCCATCAGGTACGCCGATATGTCGCGCGCGGCCGCATCGCTCAGTTGGAAGTCGGGCATCGTTGCCGCGGCAGAGTAGGCCTGTGGATTTTTCAGCCATGCGTAGATCCACTGCTGCGTTGTTTTTTCCGCGATGTGCGTAAGCGGCGGCGGCTCATCGGAGGCTTTCATGGCCACGCCTTCCGGCGTCTTGAGCGTGTGACAGTTCACGCAACCATAGCGCGCCATGAGCGATCGTCCCAGGTTTAGCTGCGGAGTTCCGGTGGGTGAGTCCTGGTGGCACTGCCCGCAGCCAGCCGCGAAGTATCGCGCCGGGAGCACGGCTTGTTCTCCCGCTTTCGCGGCGCGGTGAGCGTCCTCAACGGTAGTTGCCGGGCCCTGGCCGCGGTGACACATCACGCAGCCGAATTCGGTCAGGGAATGCGGGACCGCCGGATGCGGGCGGTAGGGCTGGGTGCTCACATCCATCAGCGAGGTTTCTTTGGTGGCCACATGGCAGGTGGTGCAACGGTCCACCACGCCCAGTTCCGGTATCCATGTTTGTTGGATGCCGGCCTGGAAACGGCGTTCGAGCGGCGCGGCATCGCTATGATGGCGAATCAGCCGCAGGTATCCGGCCTGATAGCGCGCCGACTCGCGGAAGACATGCTTCACCGGCACCACCGCCAGGCATAGCAGCAAGATTACAGCCAGCGTCCCGAACGCGCGGCCACTATCGGCGAAAAGGAACCGCCATGCCGATGCGAGTTTGCGCTTGAAGTCCATCAACCTCTCCAGGGCCAGACCCACGCCCAGCCAGCGCCGCGGAAGAACGTCCCAATGGTTGTAAGCACGGTCGCCTGGATTAAGAACCAGGTCATGATCCAGAAGGAAAGAGGTTTGGATACCAGCCAGCGATGGAATTTTCCGGGCGACTCGGGCGTGGCAGCCGCTAAAAACATGAAGCCCGCTACGACAACCGTGGGGGTCAAAATGGCCCAGACCTGCAGCAGCAGCAGGGCGATGGTCAATGCACCCACCGCGATGATTGCAATGCGCAGCCGCCTGGCGCGGTCGCGCAGCCACACGCCTTCGGCCTCAACATTGATGTCGAAGTAAGGAATTACAATCAGCGCCGCCACCACCATCCCGGGGATCAGAACACCGGCGATCACCGGAGGAAAATAGTGCAGGAGTTCCTGCAGCCCCAGGAAGTACCAGGGCGCTTTGGCGGGATTGGGGGTCTGCATCGGATCCGCCAACCCTTCGAGCGGGGCGTCCCAAAAAAGCGCGAGCAGCACCAGGACAATTCCCAGTGCTTCGACGGCGACCGCGGCGCGGAACAACGTCTCCGGCCAGGTCATCACCAACGCATCGTCCTTGGCCTTGACGTACGGCGAAGTGCGGCGCGTGACAAACGCCACGCGCCCGGGAGTCCGGCGGCTGTCGGAATCGAGTGCCGCGCTGAATTTCTTGGGCTCACTCATTTGATTTGGAACGCCCCGTGTAGAGACCGCCGTCTTTGCGGATTCGCCAGAAGTGAATGCCGATAAACAGAAATGCAATGAGCGGCAGAATCACGCAGTGCAGCACATAGAATCGCAGCAGCGCATTGGCATTCACGGTATTTCCGCCCAGCATGAGGAATCGAATTTTTTGCCCCAACACGGGAACCGCCGAAAGAATGTTCGAGCCGACCGTGATGGCCCAGAACGCCAGTTGATCCCACGGCAGCAGATATCCGGTGTAACTGAGGAACAGCGTGACCAGCAGCAGCGCCACCCCGATCACCCAGTTGAACTCGCGCGGCGGCCGATACGCTCCGCGGTAAAACACCTTGAACATATGGGCGAATACCAGCAGCACCATCGCATGCGCCGACCAGCGGTGCAGATTTCGCAGGAACACGCCGGCGGATACGACAAACTGCAGATCCTTCATGTCGGCGTAAGCCTGGGGAACCGAGGGATGGTAGTAGAGCATCAGAGGAATGCCCGTGGCGACCAGGATGATGAAAGTTGTCAGGCTTAGCGTGCCCAGGTACCAGGTGACGTTGAAGTTCAAGGCGGCGCGGCGCATCTTCACGGAGAACAGATGCATGAAGATGTTCTGTTGCACGGCGAGAGAGCGGTGCAGGTTGGTTGCTCCCGATCCGCTGCGGAAAACGGAGCGCCACCAGCGTGTCTCGCGCAGACCGTTCACGTAAGCTTCGATCGGGTTCGCCATTCTACGCCCTCAGGAACTGCTTCGCCGGAACGGTGGCGGACCGGTCCACCATCAGGTCCCCGTCTTCGCCGACCCACACTTTCAGCCAGGCCAGCGGGCGCGGCGCCGGACCTTCAATCTTGACCCCTTCAGGAGTGAATTTACTTCCATGGCAGGGGCAGGCGATCAATCCCTGCTCCGGCGCCCAGGTTGTGAGACAACCCAGGTGGGTGCAGATGGCGGAGAGAGCGTAGAATCCCTGCGGCCCGTGGACTACGTAAATGCCGTTTTTGGGATCGGCCGTCACCGAGCCTTGCGGGTACCGGTCGGGCTTGCCTGCATTGGTAATCGGCGAGGGCTCGTAAAGCACATTGGGAGAAAGGAATTCATAGCCGAATACCGACGCCCCGGCGCCGGCAATCGCCATGCTTCCGAGCCCCAGCTTCACAAACGATTCGCGGCGGGTGGAGCGCGTGGGAGCCTGTATGTTGGGTGTATCCTTTTCGTCCGGCATAGCTCTACGTTTCCTGGTTCATCTGGTCTCCAACTGGATCAATTTCGGAAGCCCGCTGCTCACCATTTGATACGCCTCCATCGTGATAGTTTGGACCGGACATCGCTCCGCGCACAGGCCGCAACGGATGCATCGTGTCTCATCCTTGATCATGACTGAACCCGCGATCGTGCCCAGTTCTTCGGCCGCCACATCGTCCAGTTCCACGCGGTATAACTGTTCGTTCCCCCGTATATGATCGAGCACCTCGGGAGCGAACTCTACCTGTTCCAGCGGCACCAGCTTGAGGCACTCTTCGGGGCACACATCCACGCAGCCGCCACACAGAATACATCGCGACGCATCGGCTTCATTGCCTTCGAAAACCGTATTGATCCAGCAGCGAAGGCAGCGGCGTGCTTCGCGCTGGGCACTTTCCTCGTCGAAGCCGATTTCAACTTCCGTCACCCCCGTCCGGCGGTCGACGGGCAGCATGGGAACGGGTTCGCGGTTCAGGCTCACAAAATCCGCGAACATGCGATGGTGATCGAGAACTTCGACTTCGATCTCAGGCTCCGGCCGTTTGCGCCCGGTGAGGAATTCGTCGATCCCGGCCGCAATGCGCCGCCCGTCGCCCACGCTGTCGATGATCAGGCGCGGGCCGAATACACAATCGCCTCCGGCGAAGACGCCCGGAGCGCTGGTCATGAGGGTGTCGCGGTTGGCCACGATCAGTCCGCGCGGCGAGATTTGTACGCCATCTTCCGGCTTCAGGAAATCCAAATTGGCGCTCTGGCCGATGGCCATGATGACGGTATCGCATTCGATCACAGACTCGCTGTTTTCATGGAAAGCCGGATTGAACCGCCCGGAAGAGTCGAAGACCCATTTGGTTTTGACGGTTTCAAGACCCACCACTTTCCCGTTACGGCCGACCACCTGCTTGGGTCCTCTGCCGTCATGCAGGACGATGCCTTCGACCTCGGCTTCCTCGATTTCCTCCAGGGCCGCCGGCATCTGTTGCCGGTTTTCGAGGCAGACGATGCCCACTTCGCGCGCCCCCATGCGCAGCGCCGAAAGCGAGATGTCCACCATTTCATGGCCCGCCACGGCCGCGATATTGCTCTCGCTCGGCACCTCGCCTTCAGCTCCCCGGGCATGCTGCTTCAGCACTTCGCGAGCGGCCGAGCGCGCCACGTCCATGGCGACATTGCCGCCGCCAATGACGACGACTTTTTTTCCGATGTTGAACCGGTACCCGAGATTGGCGTTGAGCAGGAAATCGATTCCTTTGTGCACGCCGTCCAGGTCCACCCCTGGGATGGAAAGATCGCGGCTGCGGTGGGCGCCAACCGCGATCACGACCGCGTCGAACCCCTGCGAACGCAGCCCGGAAATGGTGTAATCGCGGCCTGCCGCACTGTTCAATTTCAGGGTGACGTCGCCGACTTCGAGGATTTCGCGGATTTGCGCATCCACCACGCTGCGCGGCAGGCGGTATTCCGGAATTCCCAGGCGGAGCATCCCACCCGCCACCGGCGCGGCGTCGAAGATGGTCACCGGGTAACCCATTATGGCCAGATCGTGCGCCGCCGAGAGCCCAACCGGACCGCTTCCCACTACGGCCACGCGATAAGGCAGCTTGGGCACGGGCTCGCGATGCATCGCCAACGGGTGTCTGGACTCGGGACCGTAACGTTCCGTCAGGAAGCGCTTCAAGGCCCGAATGGCAATCGGCTTGTCGATGGCGCCGCGCCGGCAGGCGGTCTCACACGGGTGAGCGCACACGCGCCCGCAGACACTGGCCATCGGGTTGGGTTCACGCGCCCAGCGATAGGCCTCTTCGAACTGCCCTTCCGCAATCAGCGCGACGTAGCGCCCGGCATTGGTTCCGGCCGGGCACGCCATCATGCAGGGAAAATTGCTATTGAGCCAGTCGCGGTCTACTTTCTTGTCGCGAAAGCGCATTCGCATAGCTAAGTACACCGTTTCATAAATATACTAAGGTATTCGGTGGCGTCGAGTAGGGTAGGCCTCCAGGCCTGCCTGGCGTGCAGAGCGCGCTTCGGCGCGATGGCTGGCCTGGAGGCCTACCCTACTCAGCCGCCGAATCCACTGGAAAATACGTCATCGTTGGCGGCCGGCCGTTCTTCGGTTACTTCGTTAAGCTGAAGTCCAAGGCTGCGTCGCCTGGCACCTTCGCGGGTTTGGATTGCACCTTCATGCCTTCGTGCCATGCCGATGCCGTGTATTGGCCGTCCGGCACGTTCGCGATCTTATAGTTTCCCTCTTCATCGGTCAGGGCAAAATACGGTGTTGGAGCTACCAGTATGAAAGCTGACATCTCCGGGTGTACGTTGCAGAGCAGCGGCACGAAGCCCGGAGTGTCAAACTTAAACTCGCGCTTCTCTCCAGTTGGCCAGGTGCCAAGGTTGTGGCTCATCTTCTTATTGCCGCCTACCGACGGCCAGAAGATGTTGTGCGCCACTTTGTCGCTGTTCAGAAATTCCACCGTGCTGCCGGCAAGAACCGCCACAACATGCGGGTGGAACACCAGGCCTTTTTGATCTACCACAACTTTCTCGGCCGGCACCGGAAATGTTTTGCCGGGTATGGCATCAATGTACACCACCGACACTCCTTTGGCGCCGGTTACTTTGCCCGAAAGCGTGCCGGCAGGCAGCACGGCTGCCTGGAGTGCGCAGGCAAGCAAGGTAGCTAATGCGAGGTCCACAGCGCGATTTATGTGACGATTCATGACAAGTCCTTTCGATTTTTAGTAGACGAATTCGAGACCGAACAAGGCCGTATTTACGCGGAACGGATTCACCGCTGTTACCGCGCCAGTCACGGGGTCGGTCACTACCGTGACGAATTGTCTGGGCCGAATCTGGTATTCAAACGAAGCTTTGATGTTCGGACGAATCAGAAACTGGATGCCTGGAGTGAAGCGGCTTCGCGTCGAGGTAAAGGGGGCGAAGAACGGTGTATCGGGAGACAGAGCCAGGCCATTGATCCGGTCGGCGCTCGAATGGACTACGTCCCAGCGGCCAATCGCCATTAGCCAGGGGTGGATCAGGTAATCCGCCTCGAGAAAACCGCCGTTGAACTTCGCCGGCAGGGCTGAGACGAATTTCACCGCCGCCGGGCTGTCCGAGCCGAGAGGCAGTTCAATCAGGTCGCCGTTGGCATCCACCGGCAACTGGTTGTCGTCACGCCCGTACATGTATACTCCGAACAGGTTGAACGTGCGGTAATTGAAACTGAAGTCTCCGCCAGCCCGGTAATAGGGTTCGCGCGCATAGAGCACATTACTGCCGCTGACCAGAGCCTGTTGCGACTTCCCGCGCAAATAAAATGTGCCCAGGTTCAGGAAGGTATGGTCGTGGGGGCCGGTGGTTCCCGCGGCCTGCACGGCCTTCCGGCTCTCGGAGTTGCTTTCCAGATTGAAGCGGTACGCGAAACGCGCATACACGTTTTTGAAACTGGAATCGGAGGCGAAGCCCGTGGCCGACGGCACAAAGGGGCTCTCGGTCTGATCCAACCCGCTCGTATTCTGGTTGAAAACGGCGAAAGAATAATGGTAGCCGCCGTAGTTGTGGCCGCCCGACACTTCGACGCCCTTGGCGGCGTCCGCCATAGTGAACTGGTTGGCCACGTTCTGCTGCGCACCCGTCGCCGCGCCGATGTTGGCTTGCGCGAAAATATCGTAAGAGCTGAGATTGATGTTGCGCGCCTGCGTGAACGGCAGATCGAGTTCGAACTGGCCCACGCGGAAGCTCAGCGAGTCTTTAGGCAGTTTGAGAAACCGGCCGATGTTGACGAAACGCAGATAGGCATCGCCCAATCCCCCGGCGCTGTTGGAGCCCCCCACGTTGAGGTCGGCATCTACCCAGAAAGCGATATCGCTGCCGAAATTGCCGGCCATGAAGATGCTGAACAACCCGGTCTGGAAATCGGTCCGCGGGATAACCTGAGGCGCCGTACCCGGCGCGGCGAGCACGTTGAAGCGGTTCCGGTTGTTCCCCGTGATCTGGAAAAAGCTGTTCATGCGCAGGCCGATCGGCGGCATTCCGGGAATTTCGCCAGGCCATACGCTGTGCGGAAAGACGTCTTTCTGTGCCGCCGCGCCCAGCAGCGTAGGCGCCTGCTTTACGAATGTCTCGTCATCTTGAGGGAATTTGAAGCCGGCATCCTTAAACGCTTTCCCGAAATCGTTCAACTTCGGAAAGTCCAAGTGACACGTGGTGCACGACGTCTGGTACTTGCGCGAAAAGACGGGAAT
>Ga0209849_1000183_pt1 | contig 10123 bp, 8 predicted proteins | sample OrgsoiDNA2013048_FD_185798 | JGI IMG/M metagenome (GOLD analysis project Ga0209849, IMG submission 185798) | Permafrost soil microbial communities from the Arctic, to analyse light accelerated degradation of dissolved organic matter (DOM) -... | ecosystem: Environmental > Terrestrial > Soil >... | reverse complement strand
GCCCCTGACGCACCTGCCGCCGGCGCAGGCGGGCGTCTTCGAACTTAGCCTGCGCGCCGCGCTTGCCCTATTCCTGGAACGCGCGGCCGCATCATCCCGCGTGCGGATCGCCGCGGAAGATGCGCTGGCGCGCGGCTCGCCCGCTGCCGGGCGCCATGACGTCCAACTGGATTTGCGCGCCGATTTCCCGTACACCCTCGCTCACGCCGCCGCCGTCGCCAGCCTCGCCGTGGAATGCCTCTTTCCGCCCGTCCGCGCGAAGGGCCTGATCACCGACCTTGACGACACCCTCTGGCAGGGTATCCTCGGCGATGCCGGCGCCGCGGGCGTGGCCTGGAGCCTGGATGCCCACGCGCAGCCGCACGCCCTTTACCAGGAGCTGCTGGCTTCACTGGCCGAGGCCGGCACTCTGATCGCCGTGGCTTCCAAGAACGACCCGGCGCTGGTGGAAGATGCCTTCGCGCGCCCCGACCTTCTCTTGCGGCGCACCCAGGTTTTTCCGCTCGCCGCCGGCTGGGGAGCGAAATCGCAGAGCGTCGCGCGAATTCTCCAGGCCTGGAACATCGGCGCCGGCAGCGTGGTCTTTGTGGATGACAGCCCGATGGAGCTGGCCGAGGTGGGGGAAAGCTTTCCGGCGATCGAATGCCTGCGCTTTCCCTCTGGCGATGCCGCCGGCGTTCTGGATCTGATCCACCGCTTGCGCGCGCGCTTCGGCGCCGCCGAGGTGCGCGAGGAAGACCGGCTCCGCGTCCGCAGCCTGAGCGCCTCGGCCGCGTTTGCCGGCGAGCGGGCGGCCCATACCGGAGACTTCCAGGCGCGCCTGGAAGCCCGGCTCACGCTGGAGTTCTCCACTGCCGCGGATGACGGCCGCGCTTTGGAGCTGGTCAATAAGACCAACCAGTTCAACCTCAATGGCCGGCGCTTTTCGGAGGCGGAATGGCGCTCGCTTTTCCAACAGCCCGGCGCCTTTCTGCTCACCGCCGCCTACGAGGACCGTTTCGGACCGCTGGGCAAGATTGCCGCTCTGGCCGGCCGCTGCACCGGGGGCCCGGCCGAGGCGGAGGTGGAGGTGGATTCCTGGGTCCTCAGTTGCCGCGCCTTCAGCCGCCAGATCGAGTTTCAAATGCTGCGCTGCCTGCTCGAAAAGTATCGCGCCCGCGGCATCGCCTTGTGTTTCCGGCCCACGCCGCGCAATGGGCCGCTTCAGGAATTTCTCGGCCGGCTCTTTCCCGCCGGCTCGCTGGAAGGCCGGCTCAGTCTGTCGGCCGCCGGCTTCGCCGCGCACTGCCCCGTCATGTTCCACCAGGTGATTACGAAAAATGGATAACGTCAAAGACAAACTCACGGCCTGCTTCGCAACCGTTTTCCCGAGCCTGGGTCCGGCCGCCATTCCGTCAACCACCGCCGCCGGGATCGCGGAATGGGATTCGGTGGCCCAGGTCAACCTCCTGAGCGTCATCGGCGAAGAGTTCGGAATCGATATCGATTTCGAGGACTTCGAAGGCGCCACGTCGTTCCAGGCCATCCTCGACCGTCTTCGCCAGAGGGGCGCGGGCGCTTGAGCCCTTGCGGTATGCCGCTCGAATCTTCCAACGATCCGGCGCTCCGCGAGGCCCTGGTCAGCTTCCTGCTGGCCACTTTCCATCTGACTCCCGAGGCGCCTTTCGTCCAGCCGGCGCTGCTCCGCTGGAAGTACGACGGGCCCCGCCCCGACTGGTCCGGCCCGCGCAGCTTTATCTGGAAAGACAGTGACGGCATCGCCGCTCACGCCTGCCTGTGCCCGGTCACCTATGCGCTTCCATCGGGCGATGTTACCGGCAGCTATCTGATCGATTGGGCGGCATCCCGCGCGTCCGTCGGCGCCGGCGTCAAACTGCTCCGCACCCTGGCCCGGCAGTGTGACACGCTCCTCGCCGTGGGCGGCTCGGCGACCCCGCCGGCTTTGTGAAACGCTGCGCGCGCTGCGTTCTTCAGAGCGCTTCCAGTCGGCATCAGTTTCCTAGTCTCTCATGCTGTCATAATGAATTGCAGACCATCGGCCGGATCGCCCGGGCGCCGGCGGCCAAACGCCAAGTCCGATGTCCATCCGGATCGTCCCCTACACCGCCCGACACGTAGCCGCCGTACGGGAATTCAATCGCAGGTTGATAGGGGATACGCCAATCGAAGACCTGCAATTTCCCGAGACCCCCGATCCCGGCTGGCTCCCCGGCATGGAACTCTATGTCGCGGTTGAGCAGGAGGCGCACGAGGATGGCGCCGTCAGAGGGGGCTATATTCTGCGCCGCCAACGCTTCTCCGTTTCGGGGGAAACAGTCGCCGTGGCGCAGTACCGTTTGCCCGTCTCCGAAGGTGCTGTGAACCAGGCATACGCCACCCTGGACCTCCGCCTGGTGGGCGACGCCCTGGCCCGCGAGCCTCTGCTCTATGCGCTCGGAATGGGCGGTTGGGACCTGCCCTTACCGCAAATGCTCAAGCGTCTGGGCTGGCGGATGTGCGCCGTGCCGTTCCATTTCAAGGTGGTCCACCCATTCCGTTTTCTGCGCGAAATCGGACGGTTGCGGACCACGCCCCTGCGGCGTTTGATCCTGGATGCGGCCGCCTATAGCGGGGCCGGCTGGCTGGGTTTGAAGATGATGGGGCACGCGCGGCGCGTTCCGAAAACTCGCTGTGACACCGCTGCGTCGTTTGCCGGATGGGCTGACGAAGTGTACGAGCAGTCTCGCCCGGACTACACCTTGCTCGCCCTCCGCGATGCCCGCATGCTGGACCAACTGTACCCTGCCGGCGATCCCCGAATCCTGCGGGTGCGCGCCGCCGGCGGATGGGCCGTGCTGCTCGACACCGCCATGGAGGGTCACAAGCAGTTCGGCAACATTCGCGTCGGGACCATAGTCGATTGCCTGGCCCCAATTGACGACGCCGTCACGGTCATTCGCGCCGCCACCCGCACTCTGGAACAGCGCGGGGCGGACCTCATCGTGTCCAACCAACTCCACGCCGCATGGTGCGCGGCGCTGGCGGGCGCCGGGTTCCGCCGCGGACCGTCCAATTTCCTGTTCGCCGCTTCACCCGCGCTCGCCGCCCTCATCCCGGAAGCGGAGGATGGCGAACTTCACCTCAATCGCGGCGACGGCCCCATCCTCGAGAAATAATCCTCGATCGCCGCCGCGATTCGTTGGCTCGCCAAGCCATCGCCGTACGGGTTGTGTACCCGCTGCATGCGGGTGTACTCCTCCGGGTCGTCCAGTAATCGGCCCGCCTCGGCAACAATCCGGTCCTCATCCGTCCCCACCAGCTTCACGGTCCCTGCCTCCACCGCCTCCGGCCGCTCGGTTTTCTCCCGCATCACCAGGACCGGTTTGCCCAGCGACGGACCCTCCTCCTGAATGCCTCCCGAGTCCGTCAGCAGAATGTGGGCCCGGCGCATCAGGTCGACGAAGGAAACATAGTCCAGCGGTTCCAACAGCAGCACACCCGGCAGGCTCGCGAGGCTTGCCGTAACCGGTTCCCGCACGTTGGGGTTGAGGTGGACCGGATATACGATCTGCACATCGGGCCGCGCCGCCAGCCGCCCGAGCGCCTTGCAGATTTGCTCGAAACCTTCGCCGAAGCTCTCGCGCCGGTGCGCCGTCACCGCAATGAGCTTGCGCGAGGGGTCGAGTTCCGGCCAGCCGCGGCCGCACAGTCTGCCCGCGGCCAGATCGCCCGACACCTGCAACACGGCGTCTATGCCCGTATTCCCCGTCACGTGGACTCGCGCGGGGTCCACGCCCTCGGCTAACAGATTCCGCGCCGAGCCTTCCGTGGGAGCGAAGTGCAGCGATGCCAGCCGCGTCGTCACCACGCGGTTCATCTCTTCCGGAAACGGCTGCCGCAGGTCGCCCGTCCTCAAACCGGCTTCGACGTGCCCCACCGGTATCTTTTGGTAGAACGCCGTCAGCGCCCCGGTTAGTGTGGTTGTGGTGTCACCCTGCACCACTACCATGTCCGGCTTATCGGCGGCGATTGCGCCTTCGAGCGCCGCCAGTATCCGTGACGTGGACTGGGCCAGCGATTGGGACGGCTGCATCAGGTCCAGATCGTAATCCGGGGTCACGCGGAAGGTCTTGAGAACCTGGTCCAGCATGGCGCGGTGTTGGGCCGTGACGCAGACCCTGGCCTCGAAACCGTCGCGGGCCTCCAGGTGCCGATATAGCGGACAGAGTTTGATAGCCTCCGGGCGGGTGCCGAAAACCAGCAGGACGCGAACCATCAAGCGCCCACTTTCGCATACGGCGCCAGGTACGTCAACAGAGCGGCACACCTGTGGCTCCACATTCACGGGATTGACCCCGCAAACTATTCGATCTAAAATGGATGTTAGCTAAATTCAGCCCAGTCCCAGGAAGCGGTGAGCCGTTATGAACGCATCACGCCTTTCGATCGCCTTTGTTTCCTTGTCTATTCTCGCCGGCATCTCCGCCGCGCCCCAGAAAAGCGACAAGAAAAACTCCGTCAACTCCACCGGCGAAACCATCGCCAAGCCGTTAACCGACAAGGAAAAGAGGAAGCGCGACGAAAAGCTGCGTAAGGAGCTCGAAACGCCTTACCGCAAATGGCTCAATGAGGACGTATCCTATATCATCACCGACGAGGAGCGCACCGCCTTCAAGCGCCTCCAGACCGACGAAGAGCGCGAGCAGTTCATCGAACAGTTCTGGCTTCGCCGCGACCCTACGCCGGACACCGTCGAAAACGAGTTCAAGGAAGAGCACTACCGCCGCATCGCTTACACCAACGAGAATTTCGCCTCCGGCATTCCCGGCTGGAAGACCGATCGCGGCCGCATCTACATCACCTACGGCCCGCCTGACGAGAAGGAAACCCACCCCTCCGGCGGCACCTACGAACGGCCCATGGAAGAAGGCGGCGGCACCACCTCCACCTTCCCCTTCGAACAGTGGCGCTACCGCTACATCGAAGGCATCGGCACCGACATCAACATCGAATTCGTGGATCCCACCATGTCGGGCGAGTACCGCATGACCAGCGACCCGTCCGAAAAGGACGCCCTGCTCTATGTTCCCAACGCCGGCCTTACCATGATGGAACAGATGGGCATGTCCAGCAAGACGGACCGTTTCAACCGCACCGATGGCACTCACCTCGGCGTTCCTTTCGGGGCCGAGAGCCAGAAGATGAACGAGTTCAACCGCATTGAGCAGTTCGCCAAATTGCAGCGGCCTCCGGCGGTCAAGTTCCATGACCTGGAAGCGGCCATCAATTCGAAAATCAGCTACAACATGCTGCCGGCGAAATATCGCGTGGATTTCTTCCCCCTCACGGACGCCTCCGTTCTCACCTCCGTCACCATGCAGTTCGATAATAAGGACCTGCAGTTTCGGATCAAAGAAGGCGTGCAGCAGGCGGCCGTAAATATTTTCTGCAAGGTCAGCACCATGACCCGCCGCATCGTGACCAACTTCGAGGATACGGTAGAGGTCTCGAGCCCCACCGAATACCTGCAGCAGACCTCGCAGCGCAAGTCGGTCTACAACAAGACCATTCCGCTGTCGCCGGGCACCTACCGGCTCAGCATGTCGGCTAAAGATGTGATCGGCGGCAACCTCTTTACACAGGAGATCGCCCTGGTGGTCCCGCGCATAGACTCCGAAAAACTCTCGGCCAGCACCATCGTTCTGGCGGACCTGATTGAGAAGGTTCCCACCAAGAGCATCGGCACCGGCCAGTTCGTGATCGGCACCTCCAAGGTCCGGCCGCGCGTGGATGAAATCTTCAAGCGCGACGAAAAGATGGGCATCTACCTTAAGGTTTATAATTTCGGCACCGATGGCGAAAGCCGCGTGCCCTCCGGGCAGGTGCAGTACGACGTCGTGAAAAACGGCTCCGAGGAGCCCATCTACTCCTTTACCGAGGAGGTTTCGCAGATCCCCGGCGCTTCCTCCAACCAGGTAACAATTGAAAAACTTCTCCCCTTAAACAGCCTGGTCCCGGGGCAGTACACCATCAGGTTGAAGATTACGGATAAAAATCGTAATCAGGTACTCACCCCGTCCGGCAAATTTACGGTAATCTAATTGGTAGCGGGTGTATTCCCGCCAGGGACGAGCGTCGTTTGATGTTTAAGAAGGATGCTTAAGAAGACGCCGCAAAAATCGGTAGGTGCTCTAGTCGTGGGAGTGCTGTGTCTGGCGGTACCCTCCGCTTTTCCTGCGCCCCTTCCGCTCAAGCTTTCAGGCGCGATTGCCGGCATCGTTACCGATGGAGGGGGCATCCCCCAGATGGGCGCCAGCGTTATTTTGTATAACCGCCAGGAGCGTATTTTCGAAAGAGCCCTGACGGACGAACGCGGCGCCTTCAAGTTCGCGGGGCTCTTCCCGGATCTCTATTCCGTCAAGGTCACGCTGGCGACTTTCATTCCCGCACTCAAGAAGGACATCCTGGTGCAGCCAGGTATGCGGAGCATGCTGAACGTGAACCTGAACACCCTGTTCAGCAACATTCAGTTCGCTTATCCGCCCCTTGAAAACGGCAGCCTGATGAGCGACGAGTGGAAGTGGGTGCTGCGCAGCGCTTCCCCCACCCGTCCGGTGCTGCGCTTCACTGGCGACGCGCTGGCCCGGGACGTCTCGGCAACCAGCCATCGCCGCAGCGCGATCTTCACCGATACGCGCGGCATTCTGAAAGTTTCAGCGGGCGATGGGCCTCTGGTCACCGGCATCGGCAACGAAGCCGACATGGGCACCGCCTTCGCGCTGGCCACTTCGCTTTACGGCAACAACATGCTGCAGGTGAGCGGCAACGTGGGCTACGGCTCGCAGACGGGCGTGCCCACGGCCGCCTTCCGCACCAGCTACAGCCGCAATATCGGCGGCGGCAGCCCCGAAGTCTCAGTCACCATGCGGCAGTTGTTCCTGCCCGGCCGCGTGGGAGCGGCCCTGACCGGTTCGGAATCCGCTCTGCCCATGCTGCGTTCCATGGCCGCCAGCTTCGACGACCGCACGCAGCTCACCGACGAGCTTTCGGTGCAGTACGGCGTTACGCTGAATTCCATTTCCTTCCTGGACCACGTGAACTATGCCAGCCCGTACGCCCGCGTGGCCTACGATCTGGAGGGCGGCGCCGAATTGGTATTCGCCTACACTTCCGGCGATGCGCGGCCCGATCTGGCCGGCGCCGATCAACAGAACGCGGATCTGCAGCGCGACCTGAGCTCGCTCGGTTTGTTCCCGCGCGTTTCCCTGCTGGCCGCCCGGCCCAGGATCCAGCGCGGTCAGGAATACGAACTGGCGTTATCCAAGAAGCTTGGCTCGCGGACGTTCCTGGTCTCGGCCTACCGCGAATCGGTAACTAATGCGGCGCTCTCCATCGTGGCCCCCGCCGGCATGTACGCAGAAGGGGATATCCTCCCCGATCTCCTTACCGGCTCCGGGACCTTCAACGCCGGCGATTATCAAAGCACGGGCTACACCGGTTCGGTCACGCAGAATGTGGGTGAGCACCTGAGCGCCACGGTCATGTACGGATCCATGGGCGCCTTGACGGCGGATAACCGCGAACTGGTCAGCAACAGCCCCGACGAGCTGCGCTCCATGATCCGCGCCGGCCGCAAGACCGCCGCCTCCGCGCGCATCAACGCCACTTCTCCATGGAGCGGCACCCACATGATCGCCAGCTACCAGTGGACCGATGGCAACCGCTGGGCCATGCCCGGCCACTTGTACAGCACCCAGGCAGGCCGGCCGATGCCAGGGTTGAACCTCTATATCAGGCAGCCGATTCCGCGCATGGGCGCCCTGCCGTGGCGTATGGAAGCCACCGCCGATCTCCGCAACCTGCTGGCCCAGGGCTACATCCCGCTCGGCATGGTAAACGGCCAGCAAGTGCTGCTGGTGGAGTCTCCGCGCAGCTTCCGTGGTGGCGTGAGCTTCATCTTCTAGTTGCCAGTGGGACAGGCCTCCCGGCCTGTCGATCGTAGATGCGCATCGACGCCCACCAGTCCTTCACCGCCGTATATACCCCAGGCGTTCTGGCCCCCATTCTCAAACGCAATCGCTTCGAAGGTTCAGTGGTAGTCTGCCATGCGGACGACGTCCCCTTCCACTTCGAGCTCGCCCGAAACCACGCCTTCATCCAAGCCGTAGTCGCCTGGGCCGATCTCACCGCACCGGACCTGGGCCACACTCTCGACGCTTACCAGCGCCATCCCAAATTCCGCGGCGTGGTTTCCTCTTTTGGCGCCGAATTCCCCACTACTGGACTCGCCGAACTCGAGCGTCGCGATCTAACTTTGGACCTGCCGGACGTGGCGCCCGTCTCCCGCATCGCCGGCCGCTTCCCTTCCCTCCGCCTGATCGTCGATCACCTGGGCCGGCCGCCCGCCGACCCTGGCGCGTGGGCCCGCGATGTCGAAGCCGCCGCGCGGCATCCGCGGGTTTCGGGCAAACTGAGCGGCCTCATCACCCACGTGCCCACGCGCTGGAAAGCCGGGGATTTTCGCCCCTATGTGCAGCACGCCCTCCGCGCCTTCGGACCCGATCGCCTCATGTTCGGCAGCGACTGGCCCGCCTATCTGCCCGAGGGAACCTTCAAGGAATCGCTGGCCGCCTTCACGCAATCCATTGGCCCGCTGCCCGAGGAAGCTCGCGAACACCTGCTGGGCGGAACCGCGGCGCGAGTCTATCGCATCGGTATAAACTATCCATAGTATGCTTCCCATCGTCGACGGCCCCGCGACGGACCTGGACCATCTGCATCTTACCCTGCGGCCCGAGCCTTTGGTGGAGCCCGAAGAGTTCAAGAAGTACTACCGTCCGGAAGTCAACCAGGTGCGCGGTGAGGATACGGTAGCCCGCCTCTCGCGTAAGTTGCAGCAGGCCTACCAGACGCTGAAGGACAAGACCGGGAAGGAATGGATTCTGGTAGTGGAAGACCTGGACAAGACCGGGATCGGGCCGCAACAGTTGCAGGAGCTATTCATTCAGTACGGGAATGTGTTCCAGGACTTGCGGGTGAACCTGATCTTCACCATTCCCGTCTGGCTGGCCTATTCTTCGGAAGCCGTCCGTCGCCGAAGGGCAAATGACGAGACTGATTGTAGCTTCGGGCGGCAATCTCCGGGATTTGTTTGCGTTGGTGCTGGACGCGGGAGAAGGGGCTCGCGCCGGAAATTCAAACGCCACGGTGATCGGGCCTGACAACGCAAAGGTAGCTATCAATGACTGATCGAAAAGCTTCGGTCTCGGAGTGGGTCGGTCGTCTCGATTACGGATATTGAGTGGGCCTTCCCAGAGCACGGCCGCCGGTTGGACACTCTGGTCGCGCTCAGTTTTCAGCGGGAGACACTCGCATCGCTGCCTGTGCGCCAGATTTGGTGGGTGCCTTCTTCTCTGACGGAGCAATTCGTTCTTGGGGTCCCCGATTTGGACTCGTGGTTCCGATTGCGGCTGCATCTTACTGAGGCGCCGCCACAGCCTGCGGGTGCAGTTCGGGAACCTGCGGGAACTGAGCGCAAGACTGTGAGCGTCACGGAAGCGCGTTCGGTCGCCCGTCGCTTTTGGGAAAGATTGGAAGCGGCGCGAGCACAAAATATTCCAGAGGAGCGCATTTGGGCTGAACTGGCAGAGCCTGCGGTGGATGCGCTGATGGCCGCTGGTCTCACACTTGGGGCGGAAGCCATCCTGGCGCGCGTGTCCGATGCTCGGGTGTCGTTGGAGCGCAAGCTCCAGGAACTTCATCAGACGCGGGGAGCGGAAGATCCCGAGGTGCTCTCGCTTACCGGGCGACTGGCGCGCCTTTTGCGGGGCCAGGGAGACTTTACGGGGGCGCGGCGGCTCCAGGAGCAGGTGCTGGAGGTGAGTACGCGTGTGCTGGGCGAGGAGCACCCGGACACGCTGAGGTCGATGGGCGATCTGGCTATGACACTCTGGGAGCAGAGCGATTACGCGGGGGCGCGGCGGCTCGAGGAGCGGGTGCTGGAAGTGAAGACGCGGGTGATGGGCGCGGCGCACCCAGACACTCTGACGGCGATGGGAAATCTGGCCGTGACACTCGGGGCTCAAGGCGATCACGCGGGTTCGCGGCGGCTGGAGGAGAGGGTGCTGGAGGCGAGGACGCGAGT
>Ga0209849_1000182_pt1 | contig 10128 bp, 10 predicted proteins | sample OrgsoiDNA2013048_FD_185798 | JGI IMG/M metagenome (GOLD analysis project Ga0209849, IMG submission 185798) | Permafrost soil microbial communities from the Arctic, to analyse light accelerated degradation of dissolved organic matter (DOM) -... | ecosystem: Environmental > Terrestrial > Soil >... | reverse complement strand
AACTGAAAAAGGTCGCGACCATCAAGAACCCAACCCCGACCCAGTGGGAGCTGCAAAACTCCGCCCACGCGGTGGTCGCGTCGGGAACGACGACAGCCTTCGGCGCGGACGCCGCCTCGGGCGAGCAGGTGTCCATCGCCGACTTCTCGTCGTTCACGAAGGAAGGCTCGAGCTACACGTTGAAGGTGGGCGCGGACGTCAGCCACCCCTTCGACATCGCCCACAACCTCTACAGCAAGTTGAAGCACCAAGCGCTCGCATATTTCTATCACAATCGGAGCGGCATCGAGATCAAGATGCCGTTCGCGGGCGAGGCGCAATGGGCTCGTCCCGCGGGGCACGTCGACGTCCCGCCGAACCGGGGCGACAAGAAGGTCCCATGCGTGCCGGGCAGCGGCTGCACCTACACGCTCGACGTCAGCGGCGGCTGGTACGACGCCGGCGATCACGGCAAGTATGTGGTGAACGCCGGGATTTCGGTCTGGACGCTGCTCAACTGGTGGGAACGCGCCAAATACCTGGGCACATCAGCGGGCGATTTTGGCGACGGCAAGTTGAACATTCCCGAAAAGGGAAACGGTGTTCCCGATCTCCTGGATGAGGTCCGCTGGGAGCTGGAATTCGAGATGCGCATGCAAGTCCCGGCGGGCGAGAAACTGGCCGGCATGGTGCATCACAAGGTTCACGACAAGGTCTGGACGGCGCTGGGGCTGGCACCGCATCAGGATCCGATCGAACGATTTCTCTACCCGCCGAGCACGGCGGCGACCCTGAACCTCGCCGCGAACGCGGCGCAGGCGGCGCGCGTGTGGCACGGTATCGACAAGGCGTTCGCCGAGAAGACCCTGGCGGCGGCCGAGCGGGCCTGGGCGGCGGCCGAGGCGAATCCCGCCGTGTACGCAAAGCCGGGGGGCGTCGGCGGTGGTGCCTACGAGGACGAGAACCTGACCGACGAATTCTACTGGGCGGCGTCCGAGCTGTATCTGACCACCAAGAAACCCGCCTACAAGGACTTCATCACCAAGTCGCCGTTCTACAAGCAGGTTCCCGTGAACGCGACCGCCAGCGGTCCCGATCCCGGAATCGATACCCCGATGACCTGGGGCAACGTACAGTCGCTGGGATCGATCTCCTTGGCCGTGGTTCCCAATAGCCTCCCGGGCACGGACGTGGACGCAATCAGGAAAAATATTGCCGCCACGGCGGATGCCTATCTGGAGATCGCGAGCAAGCAAGGTTACCGCGTGCCGTTCAAACCGGGCGCCAAGGGTTATCCGTGGGGATCGAATTCGTTCGTGCTCAACAACTTGATCGTGATCGGATTGGCGAACGATCTGACCCACGACGCGAAATACTTGAATGGCGTCGCCGAGGGAATGGACTACATCATGGGCCGCAATCCGCTCGACCAAACCTACGTCACGGGATACGGCGAGCGGCCACTCGAATACCCGCACCACCGCTTCTGGTCTTTCCAGGCGAATCCGAAATTCCCCAAGGCGCCCCCGGGAGCACTGTCCGGCGGTCCCAATTCGGGCCTGGAGGATCCCTACGTTCAGGCGGCGGGGCTGAAGGGTTGTGCCCCCGAGAAGTGTTTCATCGACAACATCGAGGCGTGGTCCGCGAATGAAATCACGATCAACTGGAATGCGCCGCTGGTCTGGGTGGCCTCCTTCCTCGACGAGCGCGCCGGCAAGGCCGGCGGTGCGACCCGGCACTCACATTGATTCGACAACAAACCCATGAGCACCCGGCCCACGGATCCCTCCACGTCCCCCTCCTCGCAGCTGGACGCCCACGCTCAGGCTGCCGCGTCGGTTCTCGAGCTGGACGGCGCCTCGTACTGGCGGAACGAGCGAACCATCCTCACCGGCATCGACTGGCGGATTCGACGCGGCGAGCACTGGGCCCTCCTCGGAGCCAACGGCTCGGGCAAGACGACCCTGCTGCGCATGGTGGGGGCCATCGACTGGCCCTGCGAGGGGACCATCCGCGTGCTCGGCCAGCGCTTCGGCGAGATCGATCTGCGGGAGCTGCGTCGGGCCATAGGGATCGTGACCTCGGCCCTGGCGTCTTATTTTCACGATCGCCAGTCGGCGCTGGAGATCGTGGCGACCGGCCTCGCCGCGGAGCTGGGCTGGTGGCGCCAGTTCGAGCCCGAGGACGAGGACCGCGCGCGCGAGGCTCTCGGCGCCGTGGGGATGCGTGACCTGGCCGAAAGCCCCTACGCGCGGCTATCGCAGGGGGAGAGGCAGCGGGTGCTGATCGCGCGGGCCATGATGAATCGGCCGGCCCTGCTGATCCTCGACGAGCCGTGCGCGGGCCTCGACCCGGCGGCTCGCGAGCGATTCCTCGACGATCTGGCGCGGTTCGTGGAACGTCCGTCGACCCCCACCATCATCTTCGTGAGCCACCACATCGAGGAGCTGCCGTCGTTCATCGGACAGGCCTTGATCTTGAAAGAGGGGCGCGTCCTGGCCCGTGGCCCCATCGAGACCGTCTGCACATCCGCGGTCCTGAGCGAGGCCTTCGGTCGCGCCTGCCAGGTTACGCGTCAGGCCGGCCGCTTCGCCCTCCGAATGACCTGAGCGCCGTCGTTGAAGGTCAATTGTGCCGGTGACGTAATCCGGCAAACATCCTTGGGGTCGCACCGCTCTGTGACACCGAGATGATGCTGGTGGCGCCTATCGTGTATTTGTAGGTTCGCGTTTCGGTTGAGACTTGATCTAATATGCCCTTGCGAGTATATACGCGCCATGGAATCTTCGTTCGCCATCATCGCGGAGCCGAACCGTCGGGCCATCCTCAGCCTGCTGGCGTCGTCTGAGCGATCTGTCGGCGAGATGGAGCGCCGCCTGCGGATGCCTCAAACGTCAGTGTCCAAGCACCTCCGCGTGCTGCGTGAGGCAGGGCTGGTCGAGCCGCGCGTGGAGGCCCAGCGACGGGTCTATCGTCTCAATCCCAAACCGCTCCGAGAAGTCGACGCCTGGTTGGAGCCGTTCCGTCGCTTCTGGTCGAAGCACGTCGATGCGCTCGAGAAACACCTGGACGAGATGGAGAGCGCGCCCCGCACGAAAGGAAGGAAATGACATGAACCGCCGTGACAAGTACGCGCCGGGTGCCGCCTTTGGCGCCGAGATCGAAAAGGATGGAGAGAAGTGGACGCTGGTTCTGGTCCGCGACCTCGGCCATCCTCCCGCCACGGTTTGGACCGCGCTCACGGACCCTGAGCATCTCCGCGAATGGGCTCCGTTCGATTCAGACCGGAACCTCGGTGCCGTCGGCACGGCGACGCTCACGACCGTGGGAGCGCCGACGCCGTTCGCAAGTGAGACCCGGGTGAAGCGGGCCGATGCGCCGAGGGCGCTCGAATTCAACTGGGGTGGATTCGACCTCCGCTGGGAGCTGGAGCCGCTGGGAAATAGCGGCACGCGCCTCACGCTTTGGCACAACATCGACCGTCGATTCATCGCGATGGGCGCTGCGGGCTGGCACGTCTGCTTCGATGTGCTGGACCACCTTCTCGCCGGTGAGCCTATTGGGCGCATCGTCGGCCCTGAGGCCATGAAGGTCGGCGGCTGGCAGCGGTTGCACGCCGAGTACGCAGAGCAGCTGGGCGTCGAGATCGCCGGGTTGCCGCCCAACGTCCTGAAACCTTGAACTGGAAGGAGGAGGTCATGGAGTCGACACTGCAGAAGCCGGTCCTCGTCGCCGCCAATATCCCAACGAGAGTCCCCACGAGAGTCTCGACGAGAGCCAAGGCCATCGTCTACTGGATCGTCACTGGGCTCTTCTGCCTTCAGATCGGCTTCACCGCTTACGCGCAACTGCGCCTGCCGCAGGTGGCTGAGATGTTCGCCCACCTCGGCTTCCCCTCCTACTTCCGGGTGGAGCTCTCGTGGGCCAAGCTCCTCGGCGTGGTGCTGCTGCTCGCGCCGGTGCGGGCGCGGCGGCTCAAGGAGTGGGCCTACGCCGGCTTCGCCATCACGCTCGCCTCCGCGCTTATTGCCCACCTCGCCGTTGGCGATGGTCCGAAGGCGTGGATCTGGGCGGCGGCCACAGGCGTGCTCTGGGGACTCTCGTACCTCTTGTGGCGCCGCCTGCAGGGCACACCGCGGGACTGACCCGAGGCGACGTCAGGACACCGGCTGAAATCGCGCCATCCCACACCATAACATCGACTCCGGAGCCCAATCTGGCTACCCTAGCCAAGCTAGATGAAGGTAGCCACCCTTGGATGCGGCCTCCGTCCCGCGGGCGCTATCCCGCATCGGCGCCCTGGCTGGCGTCTGGACGGAGATCACAGATGTCGATCTCGTTCGCGATCGCGCCGAGCACCTGTTCGCGCAGCACGCGCTTCGCGCTGCCGATGCGTGTCAGCTCGCCGCGGCGCTCGTGTTGACCCGCGAGCGGCCCCGCAATCGCGAGCTCGTCGCGGCCGATGGTGACCTGGCGCGCGCCGCTGCCGCGGAGGGATTCCGGGTCGTGGTGCCGCGCGAGCCCAACCCTGGCGCCTCGCGCCGACCCTAATGATCCTCGACGAGCCGTGCGGGGGCTTCGACCCGGCGGCCCGCGAACGATTCTCGACGATCTGGCGCGGTTCGTGGAACCTCTGTCGACCCCCACCATCATCTTCGTGAGCCACCACATCGAGGAGCTCCCGTCGTTCATCGGACGGGGCTTGATCTTGAAAGAGGGGCGCGACCGGGAGCGGGCGACGGAGGAAACCCACCCGGTCGGCTAAGCTCTGGAGTGTGAGCGATCGCGATCCCGAAGAAGGTCCAGGCCCGGCGATGCCCGCCTCTCGAGATGACGTCGTGGTCAGACAGTCCTCCGATCGCGATCGGACAGATGAATGGGCCCTGGTGCTGGCCGCGGTGGGCGTGCCGTTTCGCGTCGAGAGAGGAGTCGACGCGCAGTTCCGGCTGTTGGTGGTCGCGGGCGAGCAGTCGCGGGCCATCCGCGCGCTCGGCGCCAACGATGAAGAGGCGCGGGTCGGCGCCGCAGTGGCGCCGCCCGTGCCAGATCGGGGCACGGGCGCCCTGGGCATCGTGGTGGGGGCTCTTCTGGTGGGATTCCAGTACGTGACCGGGCTGTGGGAGAGCAATGGGTCATCTCCCTGGTTCACGACCGGGATCGCCGACGCTGAGCGGATTCGGGGCGGCGAGTGGTGGCGGGCGGTGACCGCCATGACCTTGCACGCCGATGTGATGCACCTGCTCGGCAACGTAGTCGCTTCCGTGATCTTCATCAGCGCCGCCGGGCGGTGGCTGGGCCCGGGGATCGCAGCTGCGTTGATTCTGTTGGCGGGCACCGGGGCGAACCTGTTGACCGCGGCAGTGAAGCGAGAGGCGCACTTCTCGGTCGGCGCGTCGACGGCCACCTTTGCGGCGCTGGGCCTGGTGGTGGGACTACAATCCGTTCGTCGGTGGCGGGGTGGCGGCCCCGTACGGCGGCGCGCCTGGATCGCGGCCGGCGCCGGCCTGGCGCTGCTGGCCATGCTGGGCGTGGGCGCCAAGGCCGACGTGTTCGCGCACGCCTTTGGCCTGGGCCTGGGATTCGTCTTCGGGATCGTGGCCGGGATCGTGGACCGCCCGCGCGGCGTCCCCTTTGCCCCCCCCGGGGGGACCATTGCCGCTCGCCTCGGGCAGGCGGCCCTGGCGCTCGCAAGCCTGGGGGCCGTGGTGGCCGCCTGGGCCCGCGCGCTCGGCCGCATCTGAAGACGGTTCCGGCGCAACCAGGCTCGCCCGCACGATTTCTGAAAGGTTTCGCCCTCGCGTCCGCCCTTTTCAGCTCATATGAAGGACCGCATGACACACCCCCCCGTTCTCCGTCCCCGCGCCACCCCGTCGCCAATCGGGCCCTCGCTCCGGCTGGCGCCTCTCCTCGTTGGTCTGGCCCTGGGCGGAGGCGTCCTGTCGGGTTGCAGCAGCAGTGGCGACTCCAATGGGCTTGCGACGGGTTCGGGCGGAGCTTCCGCCGCCCAGGGCACGGGCGGAGGTAGCACCATCGCAGCCACGGGCGGAGCCACGCAGACGGGCAGCGGTACCGGCGGCCTCGCCGCCGCCCCCGGAACGGGCGGCGCCCTCGGATCGTCGGGGGGGGCGGGAGCCGGCGGCTCGGGTACCGATTCGACCGCCACGGGCGGAGCTTCTGACTCGGGTGGGTCGGCAAGCGGTGGTTCGGTCGGCGGCCGGAATGGTCAGGGCGCGAGCGGCGGCGCGACCGCCACCGGTGGTCGCGCCATGGGCGGCGGCGGCAACGGCAACGCCAACGCCAACGGCGGCACCACCGGAGCCGGCGGCGCCAACCATACGGGGGTGTGGAAGGTGATGCCGTTCGGAGACTCTGTGACGGGCAGCACCTGCTACCCACAGGTGCTCTCGAAGGTGCTGATCGCGGGCGGCCACACGAACTTTCAGTTCATCGGAACCGTGACCAACAACTGTGGAAATGGCACGCCCAGCGTCAAGACCGAGGGGCACGGCGGCTACGGCGCGACCTACCTGCCGATGGACAGCATGCGTCCAAAATGCACGAAGCAGCCACAGGGCTGCGGAAGCTACGCCGAGCTTCAGGCCTGGGCGGCCGAGAAACCGGACATGGTGCTCATGCACTACGCCACCAACGACTGCTGGGATGGCGAGCCCACCGCGCTGATCCTGTCGTCCTGGCAGGCGATCCTGGCCGAGTTTCGCAAGCAGAACCCCAACGTGATCTTCTTCATCTCCAAGATCATTCCGCTGGCTCCCGCCCCGCAAAACGCCGTGGCCCTGAACGCCATGGTGACCCCGGCGTGGGCGGCGGCCAACGCCACGCCGACCTCGCCCGTCTACATCATCGATCACTGGACCGGCTTCGACGACGCCACCGACACCGTGGACGGCGTCCACCCCAACGCCTCGGGCGCCATGAAGATGGCGACCGCTTCGTACAACGCCCTGGTGGCCGCCGGATACTTCTAACGCGCCTGCGGCGCTCGCGGGAAGGGGCCGCCTGGTCGGGGGCGGGTGTATTCTTCCGCTTCGTGATCGAGGCGCGGCTCGCGGAGATCGTGGCGAGCCTTGCACTGGCCGCCGAGGGGGCGGCCGGGGTGCCCGAGGAGACCTCGTCGCGCGCCGCCATGGCGGCCGTGGCGATCGCTGAGGCTCTCGGGCTCTCGACGGCCGAGCGGTCCGACGCCTTCTATGCGGCCCTGCTGCGCTACATCGGTTGCACGAGCTACGCCCACGAGACCGCGTGGCTGGGGTCGGGGGATGACATTGGTCTCCTCGGCGCCCTCGGTCGAGCCGACGGGGGCAACCCCAGGAGCGTGTTGCGCGCGGTCTTCAGCGGGGCGGGCCGGGGGACCGGCGCGGTGGGTCGGGTCACAAGCGTGGTGCGGGTGCTCTCCAGCCCTTCCACCCCCCGCAAGCTCGCCGAGGCCCACTGCGCACAGGCCGTCGCGCTCGCGCAGGAGCTGCGGCTCTCCGGGGGCGTGCTCGATGCGCTCGGTGGAATGTACGAGCGCTGGGATGGCAAGGGCGGACCGAGGGGCCTTGCCGGTGAGCGGATTGGCGTGCTGGCCCGCGTGTTGCGGATCGCCTACGCGATGGTGCTCCACGGCTCGATCGAGGGCCCGGCGGGCGGCGCGGCGGTGCTGCTCGCCCGCCGAGGTGGCGAGCTCGATCCCGCGATCGTCGATGCTTTTCTGCCGAGGACGCGTGAGCTCCTCGATCGAATCCTCGCGCCCGGCACGTGGGACGAGCTGCTCGCCTGCGAGCCCGCCCCAGTTCAAAATGCCACCCCGGCGCGCATCGCGGAGGTGGCGGCGGCATTCGCGACCTGCGTCGATCTCAAATCGCCCTTTCTGCTCGGGCACTCGCAGCGGGTCGCCGAGCTGTGCGAGGCGGCGGTCGCCGGTGACGGCGGCAGCGCCGAGGAGCAGCTTCGTGGCCGGGTGGTGGGGCTGCTGCATGACCTCGGGCGCGCCAGCGTCCCCAACGGAATCTGGGACAAGACGGCGAAGCTCACGCCCTTCGAGCGGCAACGCATCGAGCGCCACGTCGCCGAATCCGAGCGCATCCTCCTGCGATCCCCGCTTTTGGCCCCGTACGCGGGCATCGTGGGCGCCCACCACGAGCGCGTCGACGGCAGCGGCTATCCGCGACAGACCCGCGCCGCGCAAGGGGGCGGCGGCGGCGGCGGCGGCGGGGACGGGGGCGGCTCGCTGGCGCGGGTGCTGGCGGTGGCCGACGTCTTCGCGGCGCTCGGCGAGGAACGGCCCACGCGATCGGCGCGTTCGAACGACGACGCGGTGCGGACGATCCTCGACGAGGTCAAGGCCGGCCGGCTCGATCGCGATGCGGCGCACGCGGTGCTGCGGGCCGCCGGCGCGCGCGTCAACCGTCGGGCGTCGCTGCCTTGCCAGCTCTCCGAGCGCGAGGTCGAGGTGTTGCTGTGGGTCGCGCGCGGTCTCACCAACGCTCAGATCGGCAGGAAGCTCTTCATCTCGCCGAGGACCGTGGGCCATCACCTCGCGCACATCTACGACAAGACCGACGCGCGCACGCGGGCCGCCGCCGCGCTGTTCGCCGTGCGCCACGGGCTGGTGGGCGCGAACCAGACGGCCCCCGCAAAATAGGTCATTCGACCGATTCGCGTGGCGGCGGGCGTCGGTAGCTTGTCGTCAATGGGTCGCGATCACCGGGACCCGCCCAATTTCCGTACGCAAAGGAGAGCCCGTCATGTCCATCGAACAGAACAAGGCCACCGCCCGTCGTTGGTTCACCGACATCATCACCCAGGGGAAACTGGCCGTCGCCGACGAGATCTTCTCGGGCAACCACGTCGTTCACGATCCCCACGCGCCTCCCGGTGGCTGGGCCAATGGACCGGAGAGCCTCAAGAAGATCGCCGGGCCTTTTCGGGCGGGCTTCCCAGATCTGAAGGTCACCATCGAGGATCAGATCGCCGAGGGGGACAAGGTCGTCACGCGCTGGAGCGCGAGCGGAACCAACACGGGCTCGCTGCAGGGCATGCCCGCCACGGGCAAGACCGTGCGGGTGACCGGCGCCAACGTGGCGCGCCTGTCCGAAGGCAAGATCGTCGAGTCGTGGTTCAACTTCGACATGCTGACCTTGCTGCGACAGCTCGGCGTGGTCCCGGCGCCGGGGCCTCACCCGGGTTGAGTGGGGGCTTCAGGGGGGCGGGAGCAGCCGGAGATCGTCGAGGGTGAAGTCGGCGGCGCAGGTCCGGGCGCCGTCGGCGGGCAGGCCCAGCTCCCACTGCATGCCGACCAGCGCCGACGTGGGCTGGTCGCCCCCGGGGACCGGGAAGGAGACCTCGTTCAGCCCAGCCGTGACGGCCGTGGCGGTGTCGGCGAAGCAGTCGTCGAGCGGGCAGGGCGCGCTCGACGTGCCGCTGCCACGGCCACTGTCGATGATGTGCGCGGCGAAGCGCAGCGGGCAGCCCCCGAGCTCGCCGTCGGTGCGAAAGCCGATGCCCGTGTAGCCAGCGGTGGTGACGCAGTCGATGAGCTCGACCGCGAATCCCCCGACCACCGTGGGCACGGCGCGCGCCAGAGAATCGTAGCTCACCACCACCCGGAGCGCCGAGGCGTCGTCGCTGACACGGCCGAGATCGCCGGTGAGGCCGAGGGCCAGCACGACGCTGTCGGGCTTTTCGTATGAATAGGCCAGTCCCTTGACTACTCCGTCGCCCAGCGAGACGGTGGTGCTGTAGGCGAGAGCTCCCGGGCAGGTGATCTCGGAGCAGCGTCCCAGACGAGCGGTCGGAAAGTCAGAGATCCGCCCGTCGGCGGGAGGGCTGACGCAGGCCGGGCTGACCTCGACGGTTCGATCGTCGATCGCGCACGAGCACAGCGCGGCGGCCAGGGACAGCGCCCCGGCCCTGATCATCGGAAGAACGCCACGTCGTCGAGCAGCAGGCTCGCCTGGCAGGGTGGGCCGTTCAGCGGCGCGAACAGCTTCCACCCGACGCTGGTGATGGCCGTCATGTCGACCATGCCGACGGGGTTGCCGTTGGCGAGCGCCGAGAAGGGGATCGCATGGGTCATCGGGCCGTCGACCACGAGTGGTCGGGAGTATGGGGGGTAGCAGGCCTCGCCCAGGGTACAAGACGCTATCT
>Ga0209849_1000180_pt1 | contig 10216 bp, 9 predicted proteins | sample OrgsoiDNA2013048_FD_185798 | JGI IMG/M metagenome (GOLD analysis project Ga0209849, IMG submission 185798) | Permafrost soil microbial communities from the Arctic, to analyse light accelerated degradation of dissolved organic matter (DOM) -... | ecosystem: Environmental > Terrestrial > Soil >... | reverse complement strand
CTCCAAACCACGCTAATTCGAAACCACGTCACGGGACGCGTCGGGACGCTCCAAGGCAGCTTTTTGAATTCTAAGTGGGAAAGTAGCTAGGGAACCATTTGACACCCTAGCCTGGTGTATACTGGTGACCGTGGGAGCACACCACATAGATGCCAGCGTCGGCGAGCACGGCGAATTAGTGCTGCGGAACCTTCCCTTCGCGCCGGGCCAGGCCGTCGAAGTGCTAGTGGTTCCCAAACGTGCCCCGCTAAATGGTGTTCAAAGTAGAACCTTGCGGGATTCCGTTATCGAATACCGCGACCCGTTTGCGCCCGTAGCCGATGAGGATTGGGAAGTCTAGCGGTGATTCTCCTTGATACCCACGTCTGGGTATGGTGGGTTTCACAATCGGACAGGCTGCAAACCAGGCATCGGGAGCTTCTCGAAACAGGTTCCGACCGCGTCTTCGGCGTTAGTATCATTTTCCTGCTGGGAAGTTGCCAAACTGGTGCAGTACGGAAGACTGAAGTTAGACCGGCCGGTCGGACTTTGGATCGAAAGCGCCCTCGTCGAACCCGGTGTCTTGCTGCTGAATCTTGATCCACGGATCGTAGTGGAATCAACCCAACTTCAGGAGCCCTTCCATCGCGATCCAGCCGACCAGTTGTTGGTAGCGACGGCCCGCGTTTTCGATTGTCCCTTCATGACGGAGGACAGTAAGATCGTAGGCTATCCACACGTCCGGATCGCATGAACGCTTTATGCGAAGCTCAGTAAGAGACCTGCATGCCCCGACAACTGATTGAATGCGTCCCCAACTTTTCCGAAGGCCGCGACGCCGCCAAGATCGACGCCATCGTACAAACCATTCTCGCCGTCCCGGAGGTGGTACTGCTGGACCGCGAGTCGGACGCCGATCACAACCGCTCGGTCCTCACCTTCGTTGGTCCTCCCGCCGCGGTGGCCGACGCCGCCTTCCGTGCTGTGGAACGCGCCGTCGCGCTGATCGACCTGACGAAGCAGCAAGGCGCCCATCCGCGCATCGGAGCGGCCGACGTGGTCCCCTTCATCCCTATCGAAGGCGTCACGCTCGAAGACTGCGTCGCGCTGGCCGGGCGCGTGGGCATGGAGATCTGGAATAAACTTCGGGTTCCGGTCTACCTCTATGAAGCCGCCGCCAAACGGCCCGAACGCGTCAACCTGGAAAACATCCGGCGCGGCCAGTTCGAAGCCCTGGTTAAGGAAATGGGCGTGGAGCCTGCCCGCAATCCGGATTGCGGAGACCCTGTCTGCCATCCCACAGCCGGCGCTACCGTGGTGGGCGCGCGCAAATTTCTGATCGCCTACAACATCAACCTCGGCACTTCCGACATCGGCATTGCGCGGCGGATCGCTAAGACCATCCGTTTTTCCTCGGGCGGCTTCCGCCACGTGAAGTCCATGGGGGTGATGTTGGCCTCGCGGAACCTGGCGCAGGTTTCCATCAACCTGACGGATTTCGAACAGACCCCCATGCACCTGGTTTTTGAAACCGTTCGCCGCGAAGCCGAGCGCTATGGAGTCCCCGTGGTGGGCAGCGAGATCGTCGGCCTGATCCCCAGGAAAGCTTTGGAAATGGCCGCCGAATATTTCCTGCGCTATGAGAATTTCAAACCGGAGCTGGTGCTCGAAAACCGCATAGCCGAGGCCATGGCGAGCCGTGGAGGACTGCCCGAATTCCTGGATGCCTTAGCCGCGCCCACGGCAACTCCCGGTGGCGGCAGCGCTGCCGCGGCGGCTGCGGCCATGGCGGCGGCGCTCGGCGCGATGGTGACCCGCCTGGCGAAACAGGACAGCGGCCAGTTCGAATACGACCGCCGCTTCTTCACCGAAGCCGTCGACCGCGATGCCGAAGCCTTCAACCGCGTCCTGGCCGCCTACAAGCATCCCAAAGAGGCGCGCGCACCCTATGTGGAAGAAGCCCTGCACGGCGCAGTCGAAGTTCCGCTGCAAGTCCTGGAACGGGCCTCCGCCATGCTAGCCCGCCTGGAAAGCCTCCAGGCGCCGGCCAGGTTTGCCTCCGATCTGGCGGTCGCCAGGGCTTTGACTGCGGCCGCCAAAACCGGCGCGCGCGAAAACGTAAACATCAACCTCGACTCCATCCACGATGAAGCCTTCCGTGCCTCCGTGCTCGCTCGGCTCCCTAAAAATGGCTGAGCTCGCCGTTCTGAATTGCCGCCAACTGGTGACCCTCGCGGGCTCGCGCCGTCCCCGCACCGGCCGGGAAATGCGCGACCTCGCCATCGTCCCCGACGGCGCCATGTTGATTCGCGACGGCCGCATCCTAGACGTCGGACCCCGCGCCGAAATCGAGCGCCTGCTTACTCCGGCCGCGCAGGTTGTGGATGCCGGCGGCCGCATCGTACTCCCCGGTTTCGTGGACGCCCACACTCACCCGGTCTTCGCCGGCACCCGTGCCGACGAGTTCGAACTGCGGGCCGAAGGCGCTACCTACGCCGAGATCGCCGCACAGGGCGGCGGCATTCGCTCCACCGTGCGCCGCACCCGCCAGACTACCGAAGCGGACCTGTTGACAGCCGCCCGGCGTTACCGCCAATGGTTCCTGCGCGGCGGTACTACCACCGTGGAAGCCAAGTCGGGCTACGGCCTTTCGCTCGAAGCCGAATTGAAAATCCTCCACGTCATCCGCCAACTGGCAGCCGACGGCGGCCTCCGCTATGTGCCCACGTTCCTCGGCGCGCATGAGGTCCCCGACGAATACCAGGGGCGCACGGACGCCTACGCCGATCTGGTGATCCATGAAATGCTCCCGCGCATCGCGGCCGAGGGGTTAGCCGAGTACTGCGATGTCTTCTGCGAACCCAACGTGTTCCCGGTCGATAAGGCCCGCCTCATCCTTCGTGCCGCGCAGTCGCTCGGCCTCGGTGTGCGCCTGCACGCCGATCAGTTCAGCCCCGACGTTGGCGCGCTCTTAGCCGCCGAACTGCACGCCGCCACCGCCGATCATCTGGAAGCCACCGGCCCCGCAGGCCTGAGCGCGCTCAAGGCCGCAAACGTGCAGCCGGTGCTGCTTCCGGCGTCGGTTTACAACCTGGGCTCCACTCGTTATCCCGACGCGCGCCGCATGATCGAACTGGGCCTCGCCGTGGTGCTGGCCACGGATTTCAACCCCGGCTCTTCCCCCACCGCATCCATCCCCATGGTGCTTTCGCTGGCTTCCACGCAGATGAAAATGACGCCCGCGGAAGGGATCGCCGCGGTCACCATCAACGCCGCGTATAGCCTGGGGCGCGGCGGCCAGATCGGCTCGCTTGAGCCCGGCAAACTCGCCGACTTCGTCATTCACGATTGTGAGGACTACCGCGAGCTCCCGTACTTCTTCGGCCGCGACCCCGCGCGCGCCGTCTATATCGGCGGCAACTGCGCCATACTCAATATATAGATGAGGCTTCGCCGGATGATTGTGCCCGCGCTGGGCGGCGCGATGTTGGTGTGTACGCTTCTGGCGCAGCGCCCGTTCCGGCAATACCCCGCTTGGGAATACTTCAATTTCCCCGTTCCGCCCGACTGGAATCAGCCTGGCGAATGGACCTTCGCGCGCCTCATGTACCCCACCACGGAGGTCCGCGTGGACTGGCAATCGGAGTACAAGCGCGGCTTCGACTGGCGGGAAGGCAACACCAACTGGACCATCGATTACCCGCGGAGCGACCGTCACCTCGCCGCCGCCATCCGGCGTCTCACCCGCATTGAGGCGCGCTCCGTGGAACAGCCCATCAACCTGGACGAAGACGACGACGTGTTCAACTACCCCTGGCTCTATGCCGTGGAAGTGGGGCACTGGCAGTTGACCGACGCGCAGATCGCCAAGTTTCGCGAATTCCTGCTGCGCGGCGGATTCTTCATGTGCGACGATTTCCACGCCTCCAACGAATGGGACGTCTTCATCTACACCATGAACAAGGTCTTCCCGGATAAGGCCATCGTGGATATTCCGGACAAGGACCTCATCTTCCACACCGTCTTCGATCTGGATGAGCGCTACCAGGTGCCCGGCATGCAGTACGTCTACTCTCACAAGGTCTATGAGAAGGATATACGGACCGGATCGCCCGCCCACTGGCGCGGCATTTACGATGACAAAGGCCGCCTGATGGTGGTCATCTGCCACAACATGGATCTGGGCGACTCCTGGGAAAATGCCGACGATCCGCAATACCCGCAGCAGTTTTCAGCGCTGGGAATTCGCATCGGTGTCAACTATCTGGTTTACTCCATGACGCACTGAGGGATAGGCTGGAGGCCGCAATTAGGGGATGATGGACCTGTGGAGAACTCAATGCAACGCTTCCGCAATTTGACGGTGAGGGGATTTCGCCGCCTCGCGGAGGTGGATCTGGAACTGCGGCCTTTGACTGTCCTGATCGGAGCCAACGGGGTTGGCAAGACGTCCGTGCTGGACGCGCTCTCGATCCTGGCGAGTTCCGCGCAAGGCAACCTAAACGCCGCTGTAAGCGAAATGTCCGGTCTCTCCGCGATGATGACTTACGACCGCGCGAGCGAAGTTGGGTTTGGGATCTCCATGACGGTTCCCAACTACGAGCCGCTCGACTATTCGCTGAGCATTCGGCCCCAGGGCGTCGCCTACCTCATCGACAGGGAGACGTTGCAGCAGAGACGAGAGAAATATACGCTTCCGTTCCTGCACATCGACTCGCGCGGGACGGATATCAAGTACTTCGAAGAAAATCAAGACAGACTGGTTCGCCCCAACTGGGAACACAACCCGCTTGAGTCATCGCTCTGTCAAGTGCCCAAGCTGTTCCGTGTGCCCGAGGAATTCCGCCAACGCCTGGCATCTTCGACTTTCTACCACGTACTGAACGTAGAACCGCGATCTCCGGTGCGCCTGCCGCAAGCCATGAGGCCGGCCCCGCTGCCAGGTAAGAACGGAGAGGATCTGGTCTCCGGTCTTTACTACCTTCGAGAGGCGGAGCCGGACCGTTTTGAAGCCGTCGAGGACTCCTTGAAAGCGGCGTTTCCGGGCTTCAAGCGTCTCGATTTTCCGCCCGTCGCCGCAGGCACGCTCGCCATGACGTGGCGAGATAACAGCTTCTCCAAACCGATGTACATGCACCAGCTTTCCGAAGGGATGCTGCGCTTTCTGTGGCTCGCCGCGCTTCTGCAAAGCCCCGGGCTGACGGCTCTGACCTTGCTCGACGAACCGGAAGTCAGCTTGCATCCGGAGCTGCTGAGCCTGCTGGCAGGCCTGTTGAGAGAAGCCGGGCATAGAACTCAGATCGTGGTCGCAACCCATTCCGATCGTCTGATCCGCTTTCTTAAACCCGATGAAGTGGTAGTAATGGACTCGGCGGAGGATGGAACTTCAACTCTGACGTGGGCCGACAGAATGAATTTGGAACAATGGTTGGAGGATTATACGCTGGATGAACTCTGGCGCAATGGCCGCTTGGGCGCGCGCGGATGAAGATCGCGATTCTGATGGAAGGTGAAACCGAGAGAGTCTTTCTCCCTTACCTTCGCCAGTTCCTCAGCCCGAGACTCCGGGGCAAGATGCCCAGGTTGATATCGAATAAATACGACGGCAGAATCCCCAAGCAGGAGAAGCTGAAGCGCGTTGTCGAAGCTTTGCTGCGAGGTGGAAATCCGGACGCCGACCACGTAATTGCGCTGACGGATGTCTATACCGGCTCGAACGATTTTCAGGACGCCGCGGATGCGAAGCGGAAAATGCGAAGCTGGGTCGGCCCGAACGAACGTTTCCATCCTCATGTTGCGCAGCATGATTTCGAGGCCTGGTTGCTTCCGTATTGGGCCGACATTCAGCAACTGGCGAAACACAACCGGACAGCCCCTGCCGGCGTTCCCGAGTCCGTAAACCACAACCACCCGCCCTCCTATCGCCTCAAGGAAATCTTCAGAACCGGCAAAGGCCCGAGGCACTACACCAAGGCACGCGATGCAAAAAGGATCTTGCTGGGAAAAGACCTGAGTGTCGCGGCAGAGGCGTGCCCCGAACTGAGAGCGTTTCTAAACACGATTCTGACATTGTCCGAAGGCGATCTCATTTAGATGGCCGGTCGAGAGAGTGATTGAGCAGGACGAGGGACGAAGAAAAAGCTCATGGAAGTCGCGTTGCTTCTAATATCCGCTCCGCCGCCTGCTTCCCCATGCGGATGCAGTCCGGAATGCCGATGCCCTGGTACGCATTGCCGGCCAGGTACAGCCCCGGGATTTGCAATACCCGCCGTTCGATTTCCGCCAGCCGCCGCGGATGGCCCACGGTGTACTGCGCCATGGATCGCGGCCAGCGGAAGATGCGGCTGAAGCGCGGCCGCGCGGTGATGCCGGCGATCTCCTGCAACTCCGCGGCCACCGCCGACACAATAGCTTCGTCCGGTTCCGCCAGCACGCCCGCATCGCCCACGCCTCCCAGAAAGCAACGCGCCACCACTTTGCCCTCCGGCACGCGATTCGGAAACTTGGTCCCCACCCACGTGCAAGCCACCAGCCGCCGCCGTTCCTTCCTTGGGACCAGGAAGCCGAAACCGTTCGGCCGGCCGCCTCCCGGGCGTGCGAAATCCGCCGCGTCGAACCCCAGCGCCACGGTCATCGAAGAGCTGTAGGGCACCGTGCCCAGCAGTTCCGCCAGCCGCGCGTCCACCGTGCCCAACAGCGCCGACGCGTTATGCGCCTCGCACGCCATCACCACGCGATCGGCCTCCATCCAGGCGCCGTTCACCTTGATGCGGAAGCCTGCCGCCGCGCGCTCCACCGTTTCGGCGCGCCCGGCCAGCACTTCGGTTTTTCCTTGAATCGCCGCCGCCGCGCGGTCCACCATCTGGCCGAGGCCGCCCTTCAGCGTGCGGAACAGCGGCAGCGGCGCTGTGCCTTTTCGCGAGCGGGCGGCCTTGACCCGCTCGGCCAGCACGCCGCGCGTGAGGCTTCCATACTTCGCCGCCAACTCCACAAACCGCGGCAGCACGCTGGCGGCGCTCAGCTCGGCCGGGTCGCCCCCGTAGATGCCGGAGAGCAGCGGCTCCGCCAGGTAATCCACCGCCTCGGCGCCGTAATGCTCTTTCACGAAATCCGTCACGGACTGATCGTCAGCGCTCGGGCCGGCCCGCCGCAGCAGTTCCAAACCCATCCGCATCTTGGTTCCGAGGCCGAACAGGCGGGTGGTCAGCAGCGGCAGAATCTTCGTGGGGACCATCATCATGAGGCCGTCCGGCAACGGCACCAGACGCCCGCCCTTACGCACATACGTGATGCGCAGATGGTCGTTCGACCCGATCACCTGATCGGCCAGGCCCAACTCGCGAATCAGGTCCAGCGCGGCGGGCTTAGCTGAAAGAAAACTGTCCGGGCCGGCCTCGATGGTGCATCCGTCGACGCGCTCCGTCTGGATCACGCCGCCGAGGCGCCCGCGCGGCTCGACGATGGTGGACCCGTACCCGCCCCTGGCAAGGTAGTAAGCCGTGGAAAGACCCGAAATGCCGCCGCCGATAATGACTACCCGGGGCATGATGCAGGCCGCTCCAATGCAGGGCGGCGCTTCATGGGCGGAATTCCCGGACCATCTCCACCACCGCCTTCACGTTTTCCACCGGGGTCTCCGGCAGAATCCCGTGGCCCAGGTTGAAAATGTGGCCCGGCCGCGCGCCCGTGCGCTTCAGCAGTTCGTGTACTTTGGTCCGCAGCTCATGCAGCGGCGCAAACAGCGCCACCGGGTCCAGGTTGCCCTGGATGGCGGAGCGATAGCTGATGTCCATCCAGGCCTGGTCGATGTTGACGCGCCAGTCCACGCCCATCACGTCGCCGCCGGCCGCGTGCAGTTCGCGGAAGAAACCCGAAGCGCCCGTGCCGAAGTGGATCACGGGCACGCCGGTCGACCGGATGCGCTCAATCAGCGCGCGTGAATACGGGGCCGCGAAGCGCACATAATCGTCCGAGCCGAGCGCCCCCACCCAACTGTCGAACACCTGGATGGCCCGCGCTCCGCTCGACACCTGCGAATGCGCGAACGGCGCCAGCACGTCCACGATCTTCCCCATCAAGCGCCGCCACAGCGTTTCGTCGCTGTACATCAGCTTCTTGGTGCGGATGAAATTGCGCGATGGGCCCCCCTCGATCATGTAGCTTGCCATGGTGAACGGCGCGCCCACGAACCCGATCACCGGCACCTTGCCCGCCAGCGCGCGCACCACGTGCTGGATGGCTTCGCCCACGTATCCCAACTCATCGGTGTTGGTGGTGGCCAGCGAATCCACGTCGTCGGAGTTTCGCACCGGGTTCGAGATCAACGGCCCCTCGCCCTTTTTGTAGCTCAGCTTGAGCCCCATGGGTTCGACGGGCAGCAGCAGATCCGCGAATATGATGGCGGCATCCACATCCAGAAGCTCCACCGGTTGCAGGGTCACGGTGGCCGCCAGGTCCGGCCGTTTGCAGATTTCCAAAATGCCGTGCTTGTCGCGAATCTGGCGATACTGCTTCATGTACCGGCCTGCCTGCCGCATGAACCACACCGGCCTCACATCCGTGGGGCGCCGCCGGCAGGCGTCTAAAAAACGGCTCGTCATTGGAGCCACGCGCATGGCTTCTCCATCTTGTCTTCGCAAATGAACACTCGAAATCCCTTGGGTTTATGCCTGGCCGCCCATTGACGGCCATTCACGAAATATGGTTTCGCCCACGCCTCGCTGTCAATCGTGCGCTGCGCCACTACCGAAACCGATACGCTGCCCCGCGCCGGGTATCCGGTCCGCGGGTCCATAATATGGGCGTAGGTGCGTCCCTCCGCCCGGAAAAATTTCTCATAGCTGCCCGAGGTGGACATCGACATGTCCTTCAGATAAACCTCCGCCCGCGTCTTGCTCGCGTCCCACGGGTCTTTGATCTCCGTCCGCCAGCCTTGCGGCTGGTTGGCCGGCGCCCCCATTCCATAGATACTGCTTCCGGACCCCGCCACCAGAGCGATGCGGACGCCGTTCTGTTTCAAAACATCCACCATCCGGTCCACCGCATATCCTTTGCCGATCCCCCCGGGGTCCATCTCTACCCCCGGCCGGTCAAACCGCACAGTCCGGGCGGCCGGATCCAGCAGAATGTGCCGGTAGCCCACCTTCGCCAGCGCTGCCTGTACTTCGGCCCGGTGGGGCAAATGGCCGGAGCCCTGGTAGAACCCCCAGACTTTCATTAGCGGCGCCACCGTAATATCAAAGGCGCCTTCGCCTTCCCGGCTATACTCCAGGCAGGCCGCAAGCAGCCGGAACAGTTCCTGCGATACCTTGACGGGCTTGGCGGCCGCGTTGCGGTTGACCTCGCTCCATTCGCTCTCGGGCTTATAGTTCGAAAGCATGTCGTCCAGGCGCCGAACCTCGTCGAAAGCGGCGTCCACCGCCGCCTCCATCTTGAGCCGGTCATACCCATAAACCGCGATCGAGTACGTAGAGCCCATGGCGTCGGCGCTTTTCTCGAGCCGGAGCATCTCCCCGGGAAGCGGGCTTGCCAGCGGCTGCCCGCAAGCAGCCGGAGCCGCCAACAGAACCAAAACTATCACAATCTGTTTGCTTTTAGGGCTAATTTTCGGTTTGCCCACGAGATTTTTTCGCCCGTCTCAGAAGCAAATCGATCCGGCTCTCCACGTTCGGGTTCTTGTCACGCTCAAATTTCAGCTCCGGGACGCGCCTGAGTTGCAATCGCAACGCCAGTTCCCGCCGCAAAAACTCCCCGGCATGATCCAGGGCCGCCAAAGCCTGATTCACTTCGCGCTCCGTCCCGCGAACCGACACCTTCACCATGGCATGCCGCGAATCCGAACTGACGTGTACCTCGGTTACATCCACTGCCGCCAGCCTCGGGTCCTCCAACTCAAACCCGACAATCTCCGCCAGTTCCTCCCGGACGGCCTGGGAGACTCTTAATGTGCGATGCTCATCCATAGAAAACCTGGGGCCGGATGCCAGGGGCCGGATGTCGGATGAAGCAATCGGGATTTACGTTCGGCTCCGAGCCCCGGCCCCTGGCCCCCGACATCCGGCCCCCGTTTTTCACATCCATTCCACCGTCGCACCCACCAGTTCCTGGCCCAGCAGAGAAGCCGCTTCATCTTCTACCGACCGCAGCACCTTCTCGGCATGCACCTGGTCCGACGACACCGTCACCGCCGCCACTGCCGCACGCTGCCACAGATCCTGGTAGTCGATCTCCGCCACCG
>Ga0209849_1000175_pt1 | contig 10313 bp, 7 predicted proteins | sample OrgsoiDNA2013048_FD_185798 | JGI IMG/M metagenome (GOLD analysis project Ga0209849, IMG submission 185798) | Permafrost soil microbial communities from the Arctic, to analyse light accelerated degradation of dissolved organic matter (DOM) -... | ecosystem: Environmental > Terrestrial > Soil >... | reverse complement strand
GGCTCTTGGGCTACACGTGCTTGTAGGGGCGAGGCATGCCTCGCCCGCAAGTCTACGAGCGGGGTTCAACAGAATCCAAAGGATTGGGACGAGGCGGTGGGAATCGGTGACGAATGGCTGGGCAGCCTGGATACCGGCGCCGCCCGTCAACGGACTATTTCCCCGCCGGAATCTTCAATGCCAAATCCGTGAGTCGCATGAGCGGGATTCCCGCTATTGTAAAAAAGAAAAAGAAGCCGAACCCGGCGAGCATTAAAGTTTTCATCGTTTAAATCCCTCGATAACCTTGCGGACTTTGCCGTTCAGCGGCTCTTGTATTACTTTGCCAGCAAGCCGCGAGAAAGTGATGGGATCGTTGTAAAGGTATGGTAAGTCTTTCGATTTCTTGACGCCGTAAGGGTTTTGTATGCCACGAGTTAGGGTTTCTCCGGTAGCGGCGTCTCTCCGGTGAAATCGAGGCCTCGGTGTTGCACCCCACCTACCCGGCGAGCCTAGCCGGAGCGAGCCTTATGGATTCCGCAGGCGCGCGAAATACTCGTCCAAAACGTCCAACGCCGGCTTGTGCAAATTCGAATTTGTCCGGACCCGATCGCCCAGTTCGATGGACTGATCGCTCGCCTGGTTATAGCTCGGCCACTTCGGCAGACCCTTTCCATTCGGATCGCCGGCGGCCGCGAAGTTCACCCAATACGACGACATCACGCCGGCTAACTTGCGGTCCGCCTCCTCCCACGGCCTGGTGCCGCCAAGGTTGTTAAACGCGTAAGCGATCTCCGACGCGTGGTACGCACGGTAGCGGTCGCTCTCCGGGCCGGGAGGGATGCGGCTGAAGTAATACAGAAACACCTTGGACTTTCCGGTCTTCGTCTGCAGCCGGCTCCAGGTGCGCATCTGCCACGTGAAGGTGATGTCGCGGAAACTCGCGAAAAACGAATCCTTCGCCTGCTCGTCGCTGCCGGCAGGATAGACGGCGAGGATTTTATCCGCGTCGGCGCCGAAGCGACGCCGGGTCTGCTCCTTGAACGACTCCGCCGTGCCGCCCGCCGGCCATGCCGTCAGCGATCGGCCCTCATCCGCATTGGACCCGGCCAGCAACGGAACGTCGTTCTGCTTGCCGGCCGCAAAAGTCGAGTAGACATCCTGAGGAAGCATCCAGCCATCGACGTTGGGAGGAAAACCCGCCATGCCGCCCGCACTGAGTAGCTCGCCGGAACTCTTCGCGCGCAGGTCCGCGATGGTGTCGGCCTTCACCGACGCGGCGAATTTCGCGCCCGACTCCTCCACTTCGCGCAGCTTCTTCATGGGGCCGAACGCGCCTCCGCTTTCACCGATCACGCGCTGAAACAAGCCCTTCGCCAGCGGCGTCGCCATCAGGTAGTTCACGCTCCATGAGCCGGCCGACTCACCGAAAATGGTTACGCGCCTGGGATCGCCCCCAAACGCAGCAATGTTCTTCTGCACCCACTCGAGCGCGGCGATCTGGTCCAGGATGCCGTAGTTTCCCGACGAATTGCGGTCGGACTCCCTGGTCAATTCCGGGTGCGCGAAGAAGCCGAAGATGTTCAGCCGGTAGTTGATGGTTACCAGCACCACGCCCTTCTTCGCGAAGTTCTCTCCATCGTACGTGGGTGTGTCGCCCGAGCCGCGAGTCAGCGCCCCGCCGTGAATCCACACCATCACGGGGCGGCGCTCGGTAGCGGACTTGGCCGCGGTCCAGACATTCAGATACAGGCAGTCTTCGCTCACGGGCTCAGGCTCGGAATAGTAGATCGAGTTCTTGGGGTAAGGAGTCTGAACGCAGATCGCTGAAAACGCGTCCGCCTTGTGCACGCCGTCCCACGCAGCCGCCGGCTTCGGCGCCTTCCAACGGAGCGGGCCCACGGGCGGCGCGGCGTAAGGAATTCCCTTGTAAACATGGACGGAAGGATCGCGGCCCGGAATGCCGGACACCAGTCCGTTAGCGGTGCGGACCGGATCGTTGACCGCGAACAACGGCGTGGCGCAAAGAATCGCCAGACTCAGACGGGGAGAGCGCATGAGAAAGATGATACCTCCACGGAGCAGTATAATCTCTTCATGTTCCGTATAAGCAGTCTGCCGCTCGTGCTGGCTCTGGCCGCCGTGCCGTTTCTCGCTTCCGCGCCGTCATCGAAAGGCGTCCTGATTGTCGCCAACAAGGGCGAGAGCACTCTTGGGATCATCGACCCCGAAACCGGGAAGCAGGTGGCCACGGTCCCCGAAGGCGGCGTGACCGGCCATGAATTGATCGCATCGCCCGATGGCCGGACGGCCTACGTGCCCATCTACGGCAACTCGGGCGTGGGCAAGCCCGGCACCGATGGCACGAACATGGTGGCCATCGATATTGCCGCGCGCAAAGTAACCGGCAACCTCGATTTCGGAAAGGGCGTGCGGCCGCATTGCCCGCTATTCGGGCCGAAGAACGGTCTGCTTTACGTCAGCACCGAGATCGACAATACCATCTCCATCATCGACCCCAAGACGCTGAAGATCGTCGGTTCCGTTCCGACAGGCCAGCCCGAATCGCACATGTTCGTCATCTCGCATGACGGCAAGCGCGCCTACACCGCCAACGTCGGGCCGGGCACGGTTTCGGTGCTTGACCTGGAAGCCAAAAAGGTGATCGCCATCATTCCGATTTCGAAGACCACGCAGCGCATCGCCATCTCGAACGACGACCGCTGGGTCTTCACCGCCGACCAGACCAAGCCCCGGCTCGCCGTCATCGACACCGCCACCAACAAGGTGGCCCAGTGGGTGGAACTGCCGGCAACCGCGTATGGCACCGCGCCCACGCCCGATGGGCTTTGGCTGGTAGCGGCAATTCAAAAGACCAATCAGGTGGCCGCCGTGGATCTCAAGACCATGAAGGTGGCGCACTTGATCGACGTCCCCAAAATTCCGCAGGAAGTGATGGTCCGCCCCGATGGCAAGGTTGCCTATGTATCCTGCGATACCAGCCACCAGGTTGCCGAGATCAACCTGGCCGATTGGAAAGTGAACCGGCTGATCGAAGCCGGAAAAAGCGTGGATGGCCTGGCTTGGGCTAAATCACAATAGCCGTCTACTCCTCGTGAATCACGTCGATGGGGTTGAGGCGCGCGGCCACGCGTGCCGGATACAGGCCCGCCACCACCGTGACGCACCAGACCAGCAGGAATGCGCCCGCCAGCAGACCGAGCGGCGGATGAAATTGGATGGTCCATCCGAAGCTCTGCTTGTTGACCACGAACACCAGCACCAGCGAAAGCGCGAAGCCTAAGGCCAGGCCGAGCAGCAGCGCCATCGCGCCCAGAAACGCGGCTTCGGTGAGGATCATGCGGCTGACTTGCCGCGCGGAAGCGCCCAGATAGCGCAGCAGGCCGAGTTCGCGGCGGCGGTCCAGCACCAGCGCCAGCAGCGAATTGGCTGCGCCCAGCATGGCCACCACTATGGCGACGGCTTCGAGAGCCCAGGTGATGGCGAAGGTCCGGTCGAAGATTGCTATGGCGCCGCGGCGAAGGGTTGCGTTAGGCGCAACGGTGACACCGTAGGCGGCCGTACGAAGCTGAATTTCGCGCTGGATTCGGGCCGCGTCCGCGCCGCGCTCCAGGTACACGGCGGCATTCGTGGCGGGCTGGTTGGGGAGATACTTCAGCAGCGTGGAGTTGTCGACAATCACGTAGCCCTGGCTGCTCGAGTACTCGAAGTAGATGCCCGCAATAGTGAGATTGACATTGCGTTCGCCGATCGGGATGGTGAGCCGGTCGCCCGCGTGGACATTGTGCTTGTTGGCGAAGGGCTCGCTGACGATGGCACGGTCCTGGCCGGGCAGACTGCGCAGGATGGCGTCGCGATTCTGCCCGGGCAGAAAGCGCAGGCGGCCATAGCGGCGGACCACCTCCAGGTTGCCCGCCCCCAGTGTGGCGCGCTCGCCGCGGTAGTGGAATTCAAGTCCGTGAAATACGTCGACCGCAGCCACACCGGCGACGGCCGCAAGGATGGGCGGCACTTCGCTGGCGAGTGGCGGATGAACTTCCGCGGTGGCGGCGGGCCCGGCCGAACGAACGTAAAGGTCGGCGCGAAGTTGAGTGTCCAGCCAGAGCGCCACGGTTTCGCGGAAGCTGCCCACCATGATTCCGACACTGGCCATCATGGCGATCGCTGTGGCCAGCGCCGCCACCACCACCGCCGTGCGCGACAACGATGCCGTGAGGCTGCGGGCCGCCAGCAGGCTTTCCACTCGCCGCCTGGCGACCGCGCGGGTTCCGCGGTTGACCGCGATCACCACCGCGGGCGCGGCCATGGCGGCGGCGGCAATGGAAAACAGCGCGGCGGCATAACCGCCAATCGGATATCCGGAGATTTGTTCGGCCTGCGATGCCGCGGCTGCCACCACGGCGAAGCCTGCCGACCAGACCAGGCCGCGGCGCCAGCGCAGCCGTGCGCGGTGCTCATGGGCGCCGCGGCTCATCGCCTCCGTGGGCGCAACCTGCATGGCTTCGCGCGCCGGCGCCAGAGCCGAGAACAGAGCCACGGCAGCGCCGGTAAAGATGCCGAGCCAGGCTTCCGCGCTGGTGAGGGCCACCGGGGTGGGACGGCTGGTGGTGTAAAGCGCGTTCACGGTGTCGGCGATCAAGCCGACCGTGGCGCCCGCCAACGCCCGGCCCAGCACCACGCCCAGCGCCGCGCCAGCGATGCCGAACAGCAGAGCTTCGGCCAGAAAGAGGGCGAGGATCGTGGACCGGGCGGCGCCAATGGCGCGCAGAATGCCGATTTCGGCGCGGCGGCGGACCACGCTGATGGAGATGGTGTTGTAGATCAGGAAGGCGCCGACCACCAGCGAGATGTAGCTCAGAACGCGCAGGTTCCAGCGGAAAGCGCGAAGCATACGCTGGTTCTCTTCGTTCCGCGCGCCGGGTTTCTGCATCAGATAGGAGGACGGCAGCGTGCGGCGGATGGCGTCTTCCACCGCGGCGAAGTTCTCCGCCGGTCCGACGGTAACGTCAATGCGGTCTAGCTTGCCGAAGCGGCCCAGGGCCTGCTGGGCGTCGGCAATGTCGAGCGCGATAAATTCGGCAGCGGAGTCGATGATCTTGCCGACGTGAAACTCCTGGGCGCGGCCGGCCACGGTAACCGGCAAGGCCGATTTGTCAGTCAGGCCGAGCCGCCTGGCAAGTCCATCCGGGACAATGATTCCACTTGCCCCGGCCAGGTCCACTCCATAGAGCGGAACCGAACCGACGCCGGAAATCGCCGCCTGGCCCTCCACTACCGGAGACCAGCGCGCGTTGAACGGCAGCGCCGCGAGCGCCGCTATCCAATGCTCGTCGATGCCGCCGTTGGCCAGAATCCGGAGGTCCGTCTTCCCGCCCAGGGTTTCCATGGAGGAGCGGAAGGAACCGGTGGCGGCATCGCCGGCGAGGTCGATGGCGACCACCACGGCCACGCCCAGCGCCACCGAAAGAATCGTCAGGGCGGTGCGCAGCGGATCGCGGCGGAGCGGGCGCAGGATTAAAGTCCGGAGGAGCTTCATCGGCGCTCGATGGACTGGACGCGGCCGTCGCGAAGCATGATGCGCGTGCCGGCGATGGCGGCGGCTTCGGCGGAGTGAGTGGCTATCAGAACGGTTGCGCCAAAACGGCTGGCGGCCTCGTGGATGAGCGCCAGCACCTGGTCGCCGCTGGCCGTGTCCAGGTTGCCGGTGGGTTCGTCGGCGATCAGCAGATCGGGCGAATTCACCAGCGCGCGCGCGATGGCGGCGCGCTGCATCTGACCGCCGGAGAGCTGATACGGCATAGCGGCGGACTTCTCTTCAAGCCCGACCCAGCGCAGGCGGTCGCGGGCGGTGTCAAGCGAATTGCGCGTTCCGGAAAGCAGCAGCGGAAGTTCGACGTTCTCGAGGACCGTCAGTGTGGGGAGCAACTGGAAAAACTGAAACACGAAGCCGACTCGGTTCCGGCGGAGCGCCGTGAGTTCGGGTTCGGAGAGTGACGCGGTGGCGCGCCCGTCGATGAGGACTTCGCCCGACGTCGGAAAATCCATAGCTCCCGCCAGGTTCAGGAGCGTAGTCTTGCCGCACCCGCTGCGGCCCAGAAGCGCAGTGACGGTGCCGGCGGCAGCCGCCAGGGAAACCTCATGCAGAACCTCGACGGGTTGGCCTCCGTTTCGATAGGTCTTGGAGACTGCGCGCAGTTCCAGCCGGGATTCTACCAATCTGCCATTTTACATTTTCTGCAAAAACCAATTTGCATATGAAATGTTTTCTGATATTCTGGAATCGCTCTGGTAACCCGACAAACCGCGCCAGAATATGGATACAGCCGAACAAGGCATTCTGACTCGCGATGAAATGGAGAGCAGGCGCCTGTTAGCCGCACAGGACCTGCAAACGGGACTCACGCAGTCCCAAGTAGCCCGAAAATTCGGGGTTAGCCGCACCACTGCCTCCCGGTGGCATCGCACCCTAAACGGTAGAGGCGTTGAGTCTCTCCGCAAACGGCGGGCGCCTGGCCGTCCCAGCCGCCTCAATGCGGAGCAACTCAAAGCCGCGGCGGAAATCTATCGGGCGGGGCCGCGGGCCGCGGGCTTGGATGCCGACCGCTGGACCACCGCGCGTTTCGCCGAGGCGATTTTCGCGATGTTCGGCGTGCGCTACGATCCCGACCACGCGGGCCGCATCCTGCACCGCCTGGGATTGCGCCAGAGAACGCGCAACCGCGGGAGGGCGCAAGAGGCCTTACAGGCTACGCCGTTTCCGCAAAGCCCGGCGCATTTACCACAAGTGGGCGTGGCGTAGGCGGTCTACCATCGGCGGCACTCAATTCGCGCGCAAGAGTTCACCAGGGTAGAGCCGCATGGTGTCTCTGATAGACGAATACGAAGCCGCAAACGCCGCCACAAACAGAACCGTGCACGCTGCCGCCGTCATTAGGGGATCGATTGCCGGGACGCGGAACAGCATGGACTGTGCGACTCTGCCGAGCGCCGCCGAGGCTAAAACGCCGCAGAGCAGTCCGTACACAACGGTTTCCAGGGTCTTGCGAAGGCGCATCAGAGTGATTTGGCGCTCGGTACCACCGAGTGCGACGCGAATCGCGTATTCCCGCCTGCGATTGTCGCCGGCGTATCGCACCGTACTGTACAGACCGCCAACAGCCAGCAAAAGTGACGTAAGCCCGAATATCGCCGAGAGCAGCACCTGGGTCTTTGCTTGCGACAGCGGCGCTTGAAGTTCCTGGTCGATTGTGAGTGTGCGGTTGATAGAAATATGCCGATCGAGTTGGCGTATGAACTTTTGAACCTGCCCGCCGACAGGTCCAGGCCTATTGGTCCGGATCAGGAGATCCATTCCTTGGGAGAAGCCGACGGGGAGATACACAGCCGGCGATGCAGCGTCGTCGAGGAGGGTGTCGATGGAGTCCCCAACTACGCCAACGATGCGGAACCGCTTTTCCGGTCCGATTATTGTCCAGTAAAACTGGCGGCCCACCGGCTCGCTATCCCGCAAATAGGTTCTCACGAATGTTTCATTCACAAGCGCGACGTCCCATGAGACCCCGTCCGTGGGCACAAACGCTCTACCGCGTACCAGAGGAATGTGCATTGCCTGAAAGTAATTCGAGGCGACGTCCCATTTGGCGGCCATTGCCGGCCGGGATACACTCGAAGGCTGGTTCCCGATAATTTCAAATGCGAATGTCGGAAAGACTTTCTTCCCGGGGTGCGGGTAGGCGGCAGTAACATCGATTACACTTGGCAACCTTCGAGTGAAGTCGATAACCGATTGGAGCACGTCGATCTGCCGGCGGCGTTCCGCCACCTCGGAAAGTCCAACACCGTTATCCACCCAGAGTTCCATGGCGAGCAGGTCGCGCGCGGCGTAGCCCAGGACGCGAGTCTGAAACTGTGCCAGACTGCGGCCTGTGACCGCGGCCATATTCACCACAATGAGCGCGAGGGAGAATTTGGCTGCCACGACGATTGCGGCAAAACGGGTGCTGCGTGTGAGCCGCGGTGAGAGCCCGCCCTGCATCACTCCGGCAGCCAGCGACCCCGGGTTGCGGCGCGAATTCAACAGCACTCCAAGCCATCCAGCGACGACGGCACTGGATATGCCGAAAAGCAGCGTGGCGCCATCCAGGCTGACTTCCGCGAGGCGGGGCAACCCGAACCATTCGCCATGCGTCCGGATGAAATCAAGGCCCAACCAGGCGACGATTGCGCCCGCCGCGGCGCCGATGCCGGCGCTCCTGAAGGCTTCCTTGGCTATCTCGGAAAAGATATGGAGCGCCCCCGCGCCCAGTGCGGAACGAATCGCCAGTTCGGCTCGTCTTTCTTCCAGCCGAACGGCCAAGAGAGCGCCAAAGTTGGCCGTCGCGATCAACCAGACCAGACCCGTTCCGATGAATAGCAACCAGATGAGGCTCTCGTTCTTACCGAGAATGGCACTCTTCAGCGAGAGGGCTATCGGGTGGAAATCTCGATTGGCTCCCGGATACGCCGCCTGCAACTGCCTTCCCCTGATGTTCAGTTGCGTTTGAATCCGCGTCAGGGCAAAGCCAGGCTCCAAGCGCACCAGAGCATGTAATCTATAACCACCGCGGTACAGATTTTCAGCCGTGAAAACGGGGACGAAAAGATCCGGTTCCTGCTGGTAGAGGAGGGACAGAAGCGGGCAGGGCGGCATGACACCGACTACGGTTGCCGGCTGTGGTATCAGCAGGACCGCTTTTCCGACCGCTGCGGGGTTCGCGCCGAGCCGGGTTCGCCAAAAGCGCTCGCTCACCACGACAGTGGTAATGGCATTCCGCCTCGCCGCCTGTTCTTCTTTCGAATACCATCGGCCCTCAATCGGCGATACGCCCAGTATCCGCAGCGTGCCTTCATCCAACTCGACAGTCGGCGCCATAGCGACACCATCCGGAAAACGAATCGAGGTTGGAGTGGATGCGATGAAGAGAGCGCCAGTCTCTTCGATGCCTGGCATGTTGGCGGTCAAATCCCTGAGATTCAGTAACGACATCCCCATGCGCTGGCCCGGCCGTTCGGCGATCTGCCCAAAAACAAGAGCCACGCGGCCGCAGGAGGAACAGGGAAGATCCTTGAGGACGACACCACGCAAGATGGCGAACAGAATGATCGGCAGCGTAACACCGACCGCAACCAGGCACGATGCCCGGACAGTAAACTGGGCTCCCTTCGTCACCTTAGCTGTTCACAAAGCGGGGCGTGCCGGTGGCGGAGGTTCGTAACACATGCCTGGAACCGCGGCCCGAAGCCCCGCCCCGCTTGGTTTATCGGATCTCCACCTTGAAAAGTGAGTTGTCCGGATGGGTGTGGCGCCACCGGAAGTATTCCCTCTGCTGGGGACGGCGCACAACTCGAAACTCACGATATTCCCGATGTCTTTCCTGAAGGTAGGCACGGTAGGCCCGATCTTCGTGATCGTTCCATGAATGATAGTCGTGGCCGTCCCGGTCGTAGTAGCGCCTTTCCGCCCCTATGGCCGCCGAGGACATCAAGGTGGCGCCAATGACAAACGTGCACGCGGCTCCAAGTACTTTATTGAACTTCATAATCGATACTCCTTCACCGGTTCGGTGAGTTAGCTAAGGGAAGCGGCTTGAGATAACCTGGCTTAGTACAGGAAACCTTACAGAATGGGCTAAAGCGCTCATTCTTTAACTATAATAGGTTAAGTCCGCGGTTTTGTCAACGCTATTTGCCCGGCCTGGCGCTATCTTTCGATAGAAGACGTTGGCATTGCTCGATGTCGGTTGTTAACTGCGACAGCGCCGAAATGAGCTGCTCCGGAGCATTGTCCGCGGCGCGGTCGCCGGGCGCGACGCCCAGCACCACGGCCAGCAGCGCTTCCACGCGGCGCGCAGCGCTCAGCAGTTCCTCCGCGGCCGGCTGCCACTCCACTCCCTCATGGTCGTGGCTCCGATCGGCAAGGGGCATCGTTGGCGGAGCGCCAAGCACGGGGCGTAGAGTAGCTTCGATCCTGGCGGATTCCCGGGAGAATGCAGCCAGGTGCTCGCGGCCCAAAGTGTGGAGCGCGCCGCGGTCGCTTGAGTTCATCTGGCGCTCGCTGGCCGGCCCGAATTCCTGCGCCAGCCGATGCAGCGCGTAGGCACGCGCCATGGCGGCCTCGGCCCAATCCAGCAATTGTCCGCTAAGGCGCTCGAATTGCGGACGGCCCCCCAGGCGTTCTTCAATTCGCGCCTGTAACTGTCTGTGTTCGGGGCCGGCCGCATCACGAGTTGGCGCCGGTTCCGTTTGAACCGTCGTTGGGCTTGCGGGGAAAGTTG
>Ga0209849_1000173_pt1 | contig 10322 bp, 11 predicted proteins | sample OrgsoiDNA2013048_FD_185798 | JGI IMG/M metagenome (GOLD analysis project Ga0209849, IMG submission 185798) | Permafrost soil microbial communities from the Arctic, to analyse light accelerated degradation of dissolved organic matter (DOM) -... | ecosystem: Environmental > Terrestrial > Soil >... | reverse complement strand
AAAATGCTGGCGCCGAAATCCGTCAACCAACGGCGCTATCTGGAGGCCATCGAGCGCAATGACCTGGTGATCGGCATCGGCCCCGCCGGCACCGGCAAGACGTATCTGGCCGTTGCCATGGCCGTCTCCGCGCTGATCAACAAGCAGGTCTCGCGCATCATCCTGACGCGCCCCGCCGTGGAAGCCGGCGAGCGTCTGGGCTTTTTGCCGGGGACCTTGCAGGAGAAAGTCGACCCCTACCTGCGCCCTCTGTACGACGCGCTTTACGACATGATCGAAAGCGACCGCGTGGAGAAACTGCTGGAGCGGAATGCAATCGAAGTGGCTCCCATCGCCTTCATGCGCGGCCGCACGCTCAATGACAGTTTCATCATTCTGGACGAGGCGCAGAACAGCACGCCGGAACAGATGAAGATGGTGCTCACGCGCCTCGGCAGCAACTCCAAGATGGTGGTGAACGGCGATATCACGCAGATCGATCTGCCGAGCGGCCGCCGCAGCGGCCTGATCGATGCCGCCGAAGTGCTCAAGGGCGTGGAAGGCATCAGCTTCGTGCAGTTCGATGACAAGGATGTGGTGCGCCACACGCTGGTGCAGCGCATGGTTCGGGCCTACGAACGCTACAATGAGGCCATCGGCGCCGGCCGGCAGCTCACGCTGAAACTGGCCGGCCCCGCCATTGAGACGGCCCCGCAAGCCTGAGCGACGACATGTCCTCCCCCGAAGGCAGTATGGTTACGTTCCGGCGCGCTCCCGCAGGTTTGCGCCGCGGCCCGATTGAGCGCTTCGCGCGGAGACTTCAAACGGAAGTGGCCAACGGCCGGGCCTTCGATTGCCTGATCTCGGGTGACGCCGAACTGCGCCGTCTGAACCGCGATTTCCGCGGCCAGGATTACGCCACGGACGTGCTGTCGTTCCCGTCTATTACTCAGCCTCAAGCCCCCGGCATCCGGCCCCCGGCATCTGGCCCCCTTCTAGGCGATATCGCCATCTCCCTTCCCCGCGCCCGCGCCCAGGCCCGCGAATTCGGCCACCAGCCCGAGCAGGAAATCCGGATCCTGATGCTCCACGGCGTCCTGCACCTGCTGGGCATGGATCACGAATCCGACGGCGGCCGGATGGCTCGCGCCGAAAAGCGCTGGCGTGCCCGCCTGCGCCTGCCTCAGGGCCTGATCGAGCGGGGCCTGATCGAGCGGGGCCTCATCGAACGGGTGCGGTCATGATTCTGGCGGTTATTCTCGCGACCCTCATCGCCATACCGCTGCTGGCCCTGGTCACCTTCGTTCAATTGTTGTACCTGGAAAGTCTGCGGCTGCGAACGCGCGATCTGGAATCTCTGAAGTTCTTCAAGGATACGCTGGAAGACAAACTCGGCATGAAGACCGAGGACGGCGCCGCGGCCTTTTCTCTGATCAAGCACACGCTGCTGGCGCTGCTCGGCATCTTCTACTTCGCCTGGTTCGCCGGTGACGCCGCCTGGCACGCAACCATCTTCTGGCAGGCGGCGCTGGCCACCTGGCTGACCGTCATCGCCGTATCGTATGCCGTTCCGCAACTCCTGTACCGCCGCACCGGGGCGCGATGGCTGCTGCCGCTGGCGGGCTTCCTGCGCAGACTCGCGTGGATGGCGCGCCCCTGCGTGGCGCTGCTCGACTTTTTCCAATCGCTGATCGAGCTGGCCGATGAAACCAGCGCTTCGGAAGAGGCCCCCACTTCCGCCGAAAACATCGAAGCCCTCATTTCGGCCGGCGCCGAAGAAGGGCTCATCGAAGAGGAAGACCGCAAGCTGATCCAATCGGTGGTCGAGTTCGGCGACAAGGTGGTGCGGGAGGTCATGACGCCGCGTCCCAATATTGTCGCCATCTCCGCCGATTCCAGCCTGGAACAACTCCGCCACCTGGTGATCACCGAGCAATACTCGCGGATTCCGGTGTATGAACAGAACATCGATCAGACCCTCGGTTTCGTGCATGTGCGCGACATGTTCGAGCTTGAGGAATCCAATCGCGAGAATCGCACGGTGCGGGAATTGATGCGCCCCATCAAACTGGTCCCGGAAACCAAGCCGGTCAGCGGCCTGATGCGCCAGATGCAGCAGGAAAACAGCCACATGGTGATTGTGGTGGACGAGTACGGCAACACGGCCGGCCTGGCCACCATGGAAGACCTGCTGGAGGTGATCATCGGCGAGATCCGCGATGAGCACGAGCCGAATAGCGATGTCACCGAGGACGGCCGCGGCGGTTTCATCGTCTCCGGAAGTTTTGACCTGGACCGCATCGCCGATCTCTTCGTGTCCTTCCACCCCGAAGAGGACATCGAATCCACTACCGTCGGCGGCCTGGTCAGCGAATGGCTCGGCCGCGTGCCCAAGCCCGGGGAGGCGGTGGAGCGCGACGGAATCCGCGTGGAAGTGCTGGTCAGCGATGAGCTGCGCGTGGGCCAGGTTCGCATTAGCAAGTCCGCATCGGTAAGTCTCGAACAGTAACTCAATGAACAAGACCTTCAAGTCCGGATTCGTCTCCCTGATCGGCCGGCCGAACGCCGGAAAATCCGCGCTGCTGAACGCCCTGATCGGGCAGAAAGTGGCGATCGTCGCCGACAAGCCGCAGACCACGCGAACCGCCATTCAGGGCGTGGTCACGACGCCTGAGGCGCAGATTATTTTCGTCGACACGCCCGGCATTCACAAGGCCAATTCGCAGCTTAACAAGCGGCTGATGGATACCGTGCGCAACTCTCTCGAAGAGCGCGACCTGCTGCTGTTCGTGGCCGACGCCGCCCGCAAGTTCGGCGATGACGACCGCCGCGCCATCGACATGTCGCGCCGCACCGAAACGCCCATCGTTCTGGTGCTCAACAAAATCGACCTGCTGAAAGACAAAGCGGCTCTGCTGCCGCTCATCGAAGAGTACAAGGCGGCCTGCCAGTTCGCCGACTATGTCCCCGTGTCCGCAATCAAGAAGACCGGCCTGGACGCGCTGCGCGGCGTGATTCTGGAGCGGCTGCCCGAAGGCCCGGCCTATTTCCCGGAGGATTACGTCACCGATCAACCGGAGCGATTCCTGGCGGCCGAATTGATTCGCGAAAAGGTGCTGCTGGCCACCCGGCAGGAGGTGCCGCACTCGGTGGCGGTGATGGTGGACAAGTGGGAAGAGACGCCCAAGATCACGCGCATCTATGCCACCATCCGGGTGGAGCGCGACGGGCAGAAGGCCATCGTGATCGGGACCGGGGGCGCCATGCTGAAACAGATCGGCACTCTGGCCCGCCACGAAATGGAAAAACTCTTCGGGGCCAAGATCTATCTGGATCTGCATGTGCGCGTGGAACCGGGCTGGCGGGAAAAGCGCGCCTTTCTCAACACGCTGGACTGGCGTACAATGGCCAGTGAAGATGATTTCTAAACTCTGCACGGTTCTTTTGGCTGGCCTGGCGCTGCAGGCCCTTTGCGTGGCGAAGGACCGTCCGCCTGTCACTGACGACACCATTACCGACCAGGTCAGGATCAAACTGGCCGACGATCCGCTGGTGAAGGGCGGCGCGCTGCAGGTGGAAGTGAAGCAGGGCGTGGTGACGCTCAGCGGGGCCGTGGAGCAGGACAAACAGAAAGAAAAGGCCGAGAAAATCGCCAAGAAAGTGAAGGGGGTCAAGCAGGTGGTGAACAACATCGAGATTAAAACTCACCCGGCCAAATGAGTTGCGCCTCCAAAACCTGCATCGCCGCAATCTTCACGGTTTTCGTTTCCGCGCAGGACTTCTCCGAGGTCAAGTTTGACAAGCTGGCGCAGGCTTACCGCTTTCCGGAAGGTCCCGCCTGGTCCAAGGAAGGCTATCTCCTCTTCAGCGATATACCGAGCGACCGGATTTTGAAATGGGTGCCCGGCCACGACATCGAAGTTTTTCGCACGGACGCCCACGGCCCCAGCGGCAACGCCTTTGACAGTGAGGGCCGGCTCTATACTTGCGAAACGCGCGCCGGCCGCGTGACCCGCACGGACAAGAAAGGCAAGATCGATGTGCTGGCCGAAAAGTGGGAAGGCAAGCGGCTCAATGCGCCCAGCCATATTGCCGTCGGCAAGAACGGGAACGCCTACTTCACCGATCCCGCATTCGGCGCTCAGCAGGACCGCCGCGAGCTGGATTTTTACGGCGTCTATCATATTCCGCCGAAGGGCCCGGTTACGCTCGTGGCGAAACCCACCGGGCGGCCTAACGGCATCGCGCTTTCGCCCAACGGCCGCACGCTGTATGTCGCCAATTCGGATGAGCGCAACGTGCGCGCCTATGACGTGGACAAGAACGGCGACACTTCGGGCGAGCGGGTGCTGATTCCTAAGATCGACGGCGTGCCCGGCGGCATCGGCGTGGATGAGAAGGGCAATCTCTACATCGCGGCCAAGGGGGTTGCGGTTTACAGCGCGGAGGGCAGGCCGATCCACATAATCGAAATGCACGACGCGGTATCCGATTGCGCGTTTGGCGAAAGTGACTACAAGTCGCTGATTATCACCGCGCGCGGCGTGGTCTACCGCGCCCGCCTGGACGGGAAGGGAGCGAATTGATGTGGGCCGGCCCCCCAAGACAGTCAACGATCGCCGTTATCCCAAACACCCACTCGTCGGCGTCGGCGCGATCCTGCTGAAGCGCGATCGCATCCTCATGGCGCAGCGCGGTAAGGAGCCGTTGAAAGGCTGGTGGTCGCTGCCGGGCGGCGCGCTTGAAACCGGCGAAAGCCTGGCCGATGGCGTGCGCCGCGAAGTGCGGGAAGAAACGGGTCTCGAAATCCGGCCCATGGGGGTGCTCGAAATCTTCGAGCGCATCATGCGCGACTCGAAGGGCGATGCCGAGTATCACTACGTGCTGATCGACTACGTCTGCCGCATCATCGGCGGAACGCTTTGTGCCGGCGACGACGTCTGCCGCGTGGAGTGGGTGCGCCGAAGCGATCTCGTCGAACTGCAAATTACGGAAGGCACCCTTGGAGTGATTGAAAAGGCTTTCCGCGAACGAGGAAAATTCAGATCTTGAAAACCAGTTCCCAAGTTCTCGAATTCGAACCGTTGCGGCAGTTGTTGGGCCGCTATGTCGCCAGCCCGCTGGGCCGTCGCGAGTTGGAGAAACTGCAACCGCACGCCGACCTCGCGCGCCTCACCGAGGACCTTGCCGAGGCTGAAGAGGCCATGGCGTACCTGAATCTGGCGATACGGCCGCAGCCCGCTGCGCGCGGCGCGGCCATCCGCATCGAGTTCGGCGGCGTGCCGGACGTGGAGCAGGCCGTCCAGAAACTGCGCATCGAAGGCGCTGGCCTGGAGCCCAAAGAGATCTTCGAGGTGTTCTCCCTGCTCGACATCGCGGCCGACGCCAAATCGCACCTTACGGCCGCCGCCGAGCGCTTTCCACGCCTCGGCCGCCGCGCGCAAACCATCGGCGATTTCCGGGCGCTCCTGCGGGAACTCGACGGCAAAATCCTGCCCGATGGCACGGTGGCCGATCACGCCAGCGTCGCGCTCAACCGCCTGCGCCGCGACATCGAGCGCCAGAAGAAAGCCATTCAGGAATCGCTCGACCGCTTCCTGCGCACGCATCGCGAGGAAGGCGTGCTGCAGGAGGAGTTCGTCACCATCCGCAACGAGCGGTTCGTAGTGCCGGTGATTGCCGGACAGCGCCGCAAGATCGACGGCGTGATCCACGGCGCCAGTTCCAGCGGCCACACGCTTTTCGTGGAGCCGCTCGAAACCATTCACCTGAACAACGAACTGGTGCGGCTCATGGAGGAAGAGACGCGCGAAGTCCGCCGCATCCTATTGGAGATGACGGACCGCCTGCGCGCCTACGGCGATTCCATCCGCCAGACCCTGGTCACCATGGCGGAGCTGGATTTGATCTTCGCCAAGGCCCGGTTCGGCGGGGATTTCGCGTGTGTCATCCCACGGTTCGGCGATCGCCTGGCGCTGAAGGAAGCGCGCCATCCGCTGCTGCAGGACGTGCTGCGCCGCCGCCACAAAACCGCCGTGCCCATCAGCCTGGAGCTGACACGGGATCGCCGGACACTGCTCATCAGCGGCCCCAATACCGGCGGCAAGACCGTCACGCTCAAGACCGTCGGCCTGCTCAGCCTGATGGCGCAAGCGTCGCTGCCGGTGCCCGCGGCCGAGGCCGAGTTCCCGGTCTTCGACCAGGTGCTGGCGGATATCGGCGACTACCAGTCCATCCAGGAAAATCTCAGCACGTTTTCGGCGCACGTTTCGAACATCCGCGAGATGGCGCTCGATGTGACACCCGACTCGCTGGTGCTGCTGGATGAACTCGGCTCCGCCACCGACCCAGAGGAAGGCGGCGCTCTGGGCGTGGCCATTGTGGAACACTTTCGAACCGCGGGCGCCTTCACTCTGGTTTCCACGCACCTGATGGCGCTGAAAATTTACGGCGCCGGAACCGAAGGCGTGGTCAACGGCAGCATGGGCTTCGACGAAGAGACGTTCGAGCCGACGTACCTTTTGCGCCTGGGGCTTCCCGGCAAATCGGCGGGCCTCGAAATCGCCACGCGCCTCGGCATGCCCGAGGACATCATGCGCCGCGCGCGCCTCTCCATGAGCGACCGCGAACGCGACGTCACGCGGTTCCTCGGCGAGCTGCACCAACGCATCGAAACGACTCAGGCGCTGGAGCGGAGCCTGCGCGACAAATTGGCGGAGTTGGAAAGGCGCGAAAAGGAAATTGCGCGCGAGTGGGAGAAGCGCGAGACCGCGAAGTTGAAGGAACTGGAGCGACGCACGGATCAGGCGCTGGCGCGCTTCGAGGAGCAGGCGCAGGAAGCTATCGGTAAAATGGGCCAAGGCTCCGACCGCCGGAAAGCCGAACAGGACGCGCAGCGCCGCGTCTCCAAGGCCAAGCGCGAATTGCGGGAAGACTTCCAGACCACGGTGCTCTCCACTCAGGACGATTCGCGCCAGGACCGCATCCAGCCGCTGCGTATCGAGGAAGGCGCGCGCGTGCGTCTCCGCGATGTGCGCGACCCGGCGCGCGTGCGGCGCAAGCTAGGCAACGGCCGCCTGGAAGTGGAAGCCGGCTTCATGAAGATGCAGGTTTCGATCGACGACGTGATCGAAGTGCTGCCCGAGACCGGCGGTACTGCCGGCAAGTTACCGAGCAACGTAACCTACAAGCCTGCGCCCGAACTGGCGCCGGTACACCAGGAGCTCAACGTAATCGGCCAGCGCGCCGAAGAAGCCCGCGACGCCGTGGACGAATTTCTGGACCGCGCAGTGATGGCCACCGCCAGCCGCGTTCGCATTGTGCACGGCCACGGCATGGGCGTACTGAAAAAGGCGATTGCGGATTTGCTGAGCCGCCACCCGCACGTGGCGAAGTTTTATCCAGCCCCGCAGCAGGAAGGCGGCTCCGGAGCCACGATCGTGGAGCTGCGCGAGTAGCCGCTACAACCCGGCCAGCACCACTCCCGCGTGCCCCTGGGCCTTCACCTTGGCGTAAATCTTCTCGATCTTTCCGTCGGCCCCAATCACGAAGGTGGTGCGCTCGATGCCCATCACCTTCTTGCCGTACATGTTCTTTTCCTTCCACACGCCGTAAGCCTCCGCCGCGGTTTTATCTTCATCCGCCAGCAGCGTAAACGGGAGATCGTACTTCTGCTTAAACTTCGCCTGCGCTGTGGGCTTGTCCGGAGACACTCCCACCACCGCCGCGCCTTTCTTCGCGAAGGCCTTGATGCCGTCGCGAAACTCGCAGGCCTCCACCGTGCAACCCGGCGTGTCGGCCTTGGGATAGAAGTAGAGCACCACGCGCTTGCCGTTCAAGTCCGACAGCCGGAAATCTTCGCCCGTGTCCGTGTGAACGCGAATATCGGGAGCCTTATCGCCAACCTTCAACATGCATCACCTGCCTCAATCAGCCAGTTTCCGCTTGAACAAATCCGTCACCGCCGCCACATTGGCCTGGCCGCGCGTGGCCTTCATCGCCTGGCCCACCAGGAAGTTGATCACGGTGGTCTTGCCGCCCTGGTACTGCTCCACCTGCTTCGGGTTGTTGGCAATCACGTCCGCGATAATCTTTTCGAGCGCGCCCGAGTCGCTGATCTGCTTCAGCCCTTCCCGTTCCATGATCGCGGAGGCGGCCTGGCCGGTGGAGAACATTTTCGGGAAAATCTCCTTCGCCAGTTTGCCGGAAAGTTCGCCGCTCCCGATTTGCTTCACCAGCTCGCCCAGGCTTTGGGCCGTAATCGGCGAGTCCGCGATCTCCTTGCCCTCGGCCTTGAGCGAGCCCATCAAGTCGCCCATCACCCAGTTGGCCGCGGTCTTGGCATTGCCGGAAACGCGCGCGGCGGTTTCGAAATACTCGGCTATCGCCCGCGTGGCCGTGAGCAGTTCGGCGTCGTACTCAGACAGACCATAATCCGTTACGAACCGCGCCCGCTTGCGAGCAGGCAACTCCGGCATGGTGGCCGCAACCCGGCCCAGCCATTCTTCGCCGATCCGCAACGGCGGCAGATCCGGCTCGGGAAAATAGCGGTAATCGTGCGCGTCTTCCTTGCTGCGCATGCTGCACGTCTCGCCCAGGTCGGAGTTATACAGCCGCGTCTCCTGCACTACCCTGCCGCCCGTTTCGAGCAATGCAACCTGCCGCGCGATTTCGTAATCCAAGGCCAGCCTCAGAAAGCGAAACGAATTCAGGTTCTTGACCTCGGCCTTGGCGCCGAATTTCTCCGCCCCCTTCAACCGCACCGATACGTTGGCGTCGCACCGCAGGTGGCCCTTCTCCATATCGCAGGTGGAAACCTCCACGAACTGAAGCACCTGCTTGACCTCCGTAAGGTACGCATAGGCCTCGCCGGAACTGCGCATATCGGGCTCGCTGACAATTTCGATCAGCGGCGTGCCGCTGCGGTTGAGGTCGACATAAGAATAGCGATCCGAATCCTTGAACCCATCGTGGATGCTCTTGCCCGCGTCGTCTTCCATGTGAACGCGCGTCACGCCGATCTTCCTGCCGGCGCCATCCACCACGATATCCACGTAGCCGTGTTCCGCCAAAGGCTCGTCGTACTGCGAGATCTGGTAGCCCTTGGGCAAATCGGGGTAGAAGTAGTTCTTGCGCGCAAAACGCGATTGCGGACGCACCTGGCAATTCAGCGCCAGCGCGCCTTTGATCGCCAGTTCCACCGCCGCACGGCTCAACACCGGCAGCGCACCCGGCAGCCCCAGGCAGACCGGACAGACGTTGGTATTGGGCGGCGCGCCGAAGCTGGTGGGGCATCCGCAAAAAATCTTGGTCGCGGTAGCCAGTTGCACGTGTACTTCAAGGCCGATGACCGGCTCGTAGCGCGCAATCATTTCAGGCGTGGCCACGGCTATTGCGGACGAAGACATGGTGTCTTCTCATTATAGTTAAGCTTCTTGTATTAGCCTTGAGGCTCAAGGCGTCGTTCCAACTCACGCACGAACGCCTGCAGCGCCTTACGCTCCGCTTCCTGCCACTTGACGACTACGAAATACCGGCCGTGGTTGAAGAACACCGTATCGGCCGAAGGGTGCCAGCGCTGCGCTGCGTCGAGCCCCACGGCCGATGAAGTGAGTTGGTAGACGCGCGCTTCGAGTTTACCCGGGCCCTGGTACGCCGCGGTTTGGATGCGATCGACGCTGTTGCGCGGCAGCGGGTCGGGCGATTCCGACGTGGGCAAATCGCGGAGCGCGGTCCGATGCCATACTGCGGCCACGACTTGCGGGAACAGGTCCGGCATCGGCTCCACTCTTCCGCAGGCGCTCAACAGAATTGCTACCAGCATGAAGCTTGGGCGCGGCATCCCTTCGATTCTTGCATGCCGCGCCAAGTCGGGGTGATACCGGTCAGAGTGATACCATCGCATTGATGTCGAAGTACAAGTTGGCGAAGGGAAAGGCCAAGGCCGCATCGCGCCCGCAGGGGGCGCTTCCGTGCGTGGTTTTTCTAATCCTCGCCATGTTTCTGGTGATGTTTATTCTCTACTACGGGATGAAAAATGCGAACGGATAATCGGACGGCCGCCCAGATGCGTCCGGTGGAGATTGTGACTGGTCCCCTCATGACCGCGGAAGGCTCCGCGCTGATCAAAGTTGGAAACACGCACGTGCTGTGCGCGGCCACCATTGAAGACACGATACCGCCATTTCTGCGGAATTCGGGCAAGGGCTGGGTCACAGCGGAGTATTCCATGCTGCCCCGCGCCACGGCCAAGCGCACGCCGCGCGAAGTCAACAAGGGACGGCCCTCGGGAAGAACTCACGAGATCCAGAGGCTCATCGGGCGTTCGATGCGCTCGGTGGTGG
>Ga0209849_1000171_pt1 | contig 10353 bp, 9 predicted proteins | sample OrgsoiDNA2013048_FD_185798 | JGI IMG/M metagenome (GOLD analysis project Ga0209849, IMG submission 185798) | Permafrost soil microbial communities from the Arctic, to analyse light accelerated degradation of dissolved organic matter (DOM) -... | ecosystem: Environmental > Terrestrial > Soil >... | reverse complement strand
CGAACCAACTAGGGCTTCTGACGCCGCCGCCGGTTACGGCACTTATTTCCTCGATTTTCCTTGTTGACCAGGCGCAAGTAACCGTCGCTTTTCCCCAGATCGGTCTTCAAGCCAGTTTCTCCAGTAATTCGATTAACTGTTCGGGCTCGCCCCTTCCTGCCATCATCGGCGTCCCCGAACTCTTTGCCGCGGGAACCAAGTTCGTGTCCACGCGCGTCACCGAAGGCTTCGCATCCGCTTTTGAGACGCGGGCTCCCGGCGCCGATACCGGCACGCGTTTTCTGGTGAAGTACTCGGGCTTCCCGGCCAATGCGCACCTCTTCCTTCCCGATATGGTAGCGGGCGCCGACGCCCTTGTCCCCACGGCCGCGGGCGATCTCGGAGGATCGCCTGCGCCCGGACAGTATGTTCCCGGCAGTGGCGCCCTTTTGCTGGTCCGCGTTCCGGGCGCCGACTCGTCGGGCGCCGGCGGATTCGCGGTTTCCCCGCCCGCGGGCAGCGCCCCCGTGACATTGACTTCGGCCAGCGAAGTGCCGCTTTCGGATGGCGCGGGCTTCGCCGTTTACGAAGTCGCCGACGCCAACCCCGCGGTGCAGCAGACCGCTCAGTTCCCCACCTTCATCGGGTTATCTAACGTCACCGGCCCGGCCGTCGCCCAGGAGAGTATTGAGCTGGCGCCCGTGTCCGCGGTGTCGAACGCATCCGTCAGCGCGGCCATTCCACGCTTCGCCGATGTGACTCCGCCTTCCGATTGCAACGCGCTCGGCGATTGCCAGGCCAGTTACTTCCCGAGGCTCATGGTGGACACCGCGCCGATTCAATTCACCGCCACCGGCAGCACCATGACCAGCTTGCCAATCTATATTTCCATCCGGAATGGAGCCGGCGGAATTCTGGACTGGAGCGCGGTAATTTCTTACGCTTCTGGTTCCGGCTGGCTGACCCTCGATAGTTCGTCCGGTCAGAACGATACCCGCCTCCGCGTCTCGGCCCAGTCGCAAAACCTGGCGCCCGGCGCCTACCACGCCAGCATCACGGTGAATGCCGGATCCGCCGGCAGTCAAACCGTCCCGGTGACCTTGACGGTGCAAGCGGCGCCCCCAACCCCTCCGCCACCCCCGCTACCGGCTATTCCGGCGGTGACGGTGACCCAGGTGGTGAACGCCGCCACTTTCATGGCGACGCCGTTGGTTTCCGGGTCGCTCGGCACTCTGCTCGGTTCCAATCTGGCGGGCAAGAACGTCGCCGTCACATTCGATGGCAACCCCGCTGCCCTGCTTTATGCCGGCGCCGGGCAGATCAACTTCCAGGTTCCGGCGGTTCTGGGGTCCAAGACCTCCGCCACGATGGTGGTGACGGTTGACGGCTCCAGCAGCGCGCCCATGACGGTGGCGCTCTCGCCGGCGTGGCCCTCGGTCTTCGCCCATGGCGTGCTCAACCAGGATAATTCGGAGAACACGTCCGCCGGCGCCGCCCCGTCCGGGAGCATTCTGCAGATCTTTGCAACGGGAATCCCGGAGGGCGCCACAGTCTCCGTCCAGATTGGCGATCGGGCAAACCTGGCGCCGCTCTATGCGGCCGACGCTCCCACGGTTCCGGGCGTGCAACAGGTCAACGTTGCGGTTCCCGGCGGACTGCCGCCCGGAACTACGCCGCTAATTATCTGCGCCACCACCGGCTCTCAGCAATACTGCTCCGCCGGCTATTCGTTGGCGGTTCAGTAGGGAAGTGGGGTTCCCGGCAGCCTGATAGATTGGTACAATCCATCAGAACAGGGGGCCCCCTTCGAATGCACGCTCAAACCACACGCCAAGTTCCGGCCCGGAGACTTTTCGGAACGATTTTCGCCGCCGCCGCGGCCTTGGCGCAATCTCTGCATGGCCAGGCTGTCGAGCCCAAGACCGCGGAACAATCCTTCAAGAACATCGTTCAACTGAAAGGAACGGCCGCCGACCAGGTGGGGCCGGCGATGCAGTTCATCGCGTCCTCTCTCGGCGTCGAATGCACGTTCTGTCACGTGCAAGGCCAGATGGACCTGGACGACAAGCCGGCCAAGAAGACCGCCCGGAATATGATGGCCATGACGGCGGCGATTAACAAGGACAGCTTCCGGGGCCAGTTGCAAGTGACCTGTTACTCCTGCCACCGCGGTTCCACGCGTCCGGTGAACGTGCCACCCGTGATCGAGTCCGATGCGCCCCCGCGTTCCGTGCCGGCCATCGGCCCGCCTGCCGGCGCCGCCGCCACCGTGGACGCAATTGTCGAAAAATATGTGACCGCCTTGGGCGGCGCCGATGCGATCGGGAAGATCTCAAGCCGCGTCCTGACGGGCAAAATCCTGGCGGGCGGAAATGAGACTCCCATCGATGTCGTCACCAAGGCGCCCAACAAGCGCGTCTCCATCACTCACATGTCCAACACCGAAAGCTTCACTGCTTTTGACGGGACCGCGGGCTGGATGGGCAACGCGGGACGGCCGGCGCGAGAGATGTCCGCCGCCGAATCCGGGGCCGCCAGCCTTGACGCCGAGTTTTATCTGGCACTGCGCCTGAAGGAAATTTTCACGCAACTGCGCCGCGGCCGACCCGAAGAGATCGCAGGTGTCCCGTGCGAGACGTTGATCGGCACGGGGCCCGGCCGCCCGCCGGTCCGGCTATACTTCGACAGCAACTCAGGACTCCTGCTGCGCATGGTGCGCTATGCCGAAACGCCGCTCGGCCGGAATCCGACGCAGATCGACTACGCCGATTATCGGGCCGTCGATGGCGTAAAGATTCCGTTCCGCTGGACTCTGGCGCGGCCCAATGGGCGTTTCACGATTCAGATCTCGGACGCGAAGACCAACGTTCCCGTCGATGATGCAAGATTCACCAGGCCCGCCGCCGACGTGAAATAGACTAAACCAGAACGCCCGCCAACACCTGGATAGACGCTTTGCAGAAGGCCGGCAAGTCTTCCGGCTTGCGGCTGGTGACCAGATTGTTGTCCACCACCACCTCGGCGTCCACCCAATGCGCGCCCGCGTTTACGACGTCGTCTTTTATCGCAAAGAAACTGGTTGCCTTGCGATTCTTGAGCATGCCGCCGGCGGAGCACAGCACCCAGGGGCCGTGACAGATGGCGGCCACGAGTTTGCCCTGCGCATCCATTTCCCGCACGAACTGGTTGGCCTTCGAATGGCGGCGGATATGGTCCGGCGCATAGCCGCCGGGCACCACCACGCCATCGAAATCGGCAACCCTGGCGTCATCGTAGGAAAGCTGGCACTTCACCGGGTAACCCAGTTTGCTGGTGTAGGTCTCGCCCGCTTTGGCGCCAACCGTGATTACCGCGGCGCCGGCCTCCTGAAAGCGGAGCAGCGGGTACCAGACCTCCATTTCCTGATACAGGTTGTCCACCAGAATTGCGATCTTCTTGCCGTTAAGGTCCATGTGTCTCCGGTCAAATCTTCACGGCCGTCTGGCTGCTGATGAAATCGATGTCCGGCTTCACTTCGGCGTTCAGCGCGACGCTCCCTCTTTCGATACGCTCCTGCCGCGAAAACAGGCTGATGCGGGAATCGAATAGAAACGTAAACAGTAACTTAGTCCACGACGTGTGGTAGACCAGCGAATTGTACATCTCCGGCGCGCCGCTGCGGATTTTCGGAAGACGGTTCCACGGCACCGAGGGAAGGTCGTGGTGCTCATTGTGGTAGCCGACATTGAAGGCGACTTTGTTGAACGGGCCGTAGTAACTATAAGTTTCCTGCGGCGGAGCCACCAGATAGTGTTCCTGTATCCAGCGGGCTCCTAAAGGATGTAAGCCGACCGAAAAAAAGAAGGATGCCGCAAGATACAGCAAAGCGCCAGGGCCGATGTACCGGTAAACTGCGGCATCGAAGGCCAACTGAACCACGATGTTGAGCACAATCCACCGGTCGAACATGCGAATTTCTTTCAAGCGGGGCGGCCGGGTTACCTGAAAAATCGGAAACAGCAACAGCCAGAGAGCCTTGCCCAGCGCTGAATTCCCAACCAGCCGCGCTTCCCAATAACTTGGCAGGTCCGCATCCAGATCGTAAACCCCCTGGAAGGCATGATGCTTCATGTGGTAGCGCTGGAAGGATACGGCGCTCGGCAACAGGTGCGGTAAATTGGCCATGATGCCGAACAAAGTATTCAAATAAGTCTTCGAGAAAATCAAGTTGTGCGAGCATTCATGAATCAGCGTCCACAGAGCATGGCTGGCGCATGCGCCGATTGAGACCGACGCCAGAACGATCGCCCACCATGGCCAGCCGTTCACCAGGAAACCCACGCTTACCTGGAGCGCGACACAACCCAGAATGATCAAGGAAGTGTACGGGTTTTTGCCAATGTACCGGCGCATTTCCGGATGACTCCGCAAAAGCTGTTTGGTGCGATCGCGGTGGGGTTCCGGTTCTTGCGAGTACAGAAATTGGTTAATGGGGGCGCGCACCTGGCCTATTAGTATAACGGAGTCACGGAACTGTAGCAATGGGACGCTAGTCCGCGAGTTTCACCAGTTGCTTTCCCATGTTCCGGCCCTGCAACATACCGATGAAGGCCCGGGGCGCGTTTTCCAGGCCCACCACCACCTCCTCGCGGTAGTGGATCTTGCCCTGGCGGAGCCATGTGGACAACTGGTGCAGCGCCGCTTCGAAGCGATCCGCAAACTGGTACACCTGAAATCCCTCCACCCTGGCCTGCTTGGCCACGAGCTGTCCCAGCCACCGCGGACCAATCTCCGGATTCGCGCTATTGTATTGCGAGATCTGCCCGCATACCGCGACCCGCGCGCGGTTGCTGATCAGCCGCATTACTTCATCGGTAATCGTGCCGCCCACGTTGTCAAAATAAACGTCGACCCCGTTGGGGCACAGCGCTTTCAACCTGGAGTGGAAATCGGGCGTGTCCTTATAATTGAATCCGCCATCGAAACCCAGCTCACGGGTGATGAAATCCACCTTCTGATCGCTGCCCGTGATGCCGATCACGCGGCACCGTTTGAGCTTGGCGATCTGCCCGACAAGACATCCCACGGCGCCGGCCGCACCGGAGACTACGACGGTCTCACCGGGTTGCGGGTGGCAGATATCCAGCAGCCCGAAATAGGCGGTGAGTCCGGGCAGACCCAGCACGTAGAGCGAGGTAGTGATGGGATTACAGCCGCCATCGACCTTGCGCAGAGTCTTAGCCGACGCAACAGCGTACTCCTGCCAGCCGAGCATCCCTTCCGCAATGTCGCCCGGGGCAAAGCGGGGGTCGTTCGATTCCACCACCTGGCCCACCGCGCCGCCCACGATCACTTCACCCGTATGTACGCTCTTCGCGAAGGTCGCAAGTCCGCTCAGTCTGCCCCTGATGGACGGATCCACCGACAGATACAACTCTCGAACCAGAACCTCACCACCAGCCGGATGGGGCATCGGGGATTCAGCTAACTGAAAGTCCGACTCCTTGGGCATCCCTACCGGCGAAGCCGCTAATAAAATCTGCCTATTCACTCAAGCCTCGCTTCAACTTAGCATCCTAGCTTGGGGCAGGTCCGTGAAAATACAGACTAGGAGGCTTCGCGGCGGGGAAAAATGTATGTAGTGACACATGATTCCAGCGATCTGGATTATTGCTACCATTTCCGCAGGAGGCCCGCGTGAAACTGCTCATGATCGCCTTGTTGGTTGCGGTGCTGGTGCTGGTCGCCCGTTCCTCGCGGCGCGGAGAAAAATGACACGGACCGCAAGGGACATCGACGCCGTCATCATCGGCGAGCAAGCCGCTACTTGCGGTCGGAATTCGGGTGGGCCAGTTTGTGCTGATGGCCCTGAACCGCGTCGCTCTTCTGTCCGAACTTAGCCAGTTGCTGAAACTGGTCTTCGGGCAGGCTCAATGACACGTTGAGGGTGTTGCCGCTGGCGCTTACCTGCACGGATTTCGCCAGTGCCGCGGCTTGCTGATTTTGGCCGGCGTTCATTTGCGCCAGGCTGATCAGCAGCTTGATCACGTCGCCCAGTGAGGTGGCACTCTGCGCCGTGTCGGTTTGCGCCTGGCCGGTGAAGACCACGTTGTTGCCGAACTTCACGCCGCCGTTGGCCGATAGAACGGTCTGAAATACCGGCGGAATCTGTACGCCCGGCGCATCCTTCGTCTGCGCATTCTTCTGGGCGGGCGCCAGGGTGGACGGCGGTACGGTGCACAGGACCCATGCGTCCTGCGTGTTGCTCAATTGATTGACGGTTACCGTTACGTTTGAGGGAAGCGGCTGCGGGTTTTTCTGGCGGTCGATGGCGCCCTTGACGTTGGCGATATCGCCCCCAATGGCGATGGTGGCGTCCAGAAAGGCGATGCCGTGGGTCTGCTTGGGCTCTTCCAGTATGGTCACGCCGTGGTAGTTTTCGCTGACCGCGCCCTTCAGGTTCGCGGCGGCCGTAAGCTTGGCAACGTCGAAATTGCCGAGTGCCAGGACCAGGCCGGAATTGGGGACGCCGTTCGAAGCCACCAGCGCTTCACGGACATCGCGCGTTGGGTCGAAGCCGGTGAGCGCGACCAACGTCTGCATGTCATGATCGTCCGACTTGATTTGCGTCAGCACATATTGGCCGAAAAGCGTGCCTTTGGCCTGCTCCACGTTGACGCCGGCCAGTACCTTGGCGTCGGGCATGACCAAACTGAGTAGCTGCGGGTCGGCGGCTGGCAGCGCGCCCGTAAACATTGTCAAAAGCGTCGCGGTTGAGAGGAGTTGTGCTTTCATATCTATCCTGACGTGGTTCCCGCTCCAATATTAGCGGTTTTGCCGGCTCAACGGCTACTCCCGATCGCGGCGAGTCGCCATTTCAATTTCATTTCGGCATTTCATCCCCTTCACGGGCCGGCTCTCCGCCGCGCCGCTTCATGATCTTGTCGAAAGCCTTGAAATCCGCCCGCGCTTTCCGATCCTCAAAAAAGTGGGCCGTTTCAAGCGCCGAAACCTTCTCTGCCACGGCGGTAGCCACGAACTGGTTGAGGCTGGTGCCATCCTGCCGGCTCAGCCGTTCCACCGCTTTCTTGAGCGACCGTGGCAGCCGGAGAGGGTATGTTTCCTTCATGGCTTGATCCTCCCTATAGTATCCCGCGGCAGCAGGACTTCGATGCCAAACGCGGAAGGCGTGGTCCCAAAATCCCGCACGTTAAACGTAACCAGGGCGTCCGCCCTGCCGTTGACCGCCGCTTCCAGCACCATTTCATCGGCCGGATCGCGGAGTTGAGGCCGCCACAAAAAGTGCGTTTCCACCGGCTTGGCCAGTGCGATCACGGCAGTCAAAAAGACCTCCGCCTCGTGCTCCGACAAGCCCGACGCCAGCCGATGCTCCGCCTCGCAGCATACGGCTTCGTACTCCAGAGCCAGAGGCACGCTCACCAGCAGCGTCGTCCACCCTTGCCGGGCTGCCCGCAGAATCGCTGCCGACGCGCCCCCCGGGCTTCGCATGGCCGTCACCACAACATTTGTGTCCAGCAGGAGACAGGGCGGTTGGGGTGGGGCAGGCGGTTTCGCCTGCCAATAGCCAGTATTACCACCGCCGTTTCAACGGCCGCTTTCGTACTCCTGCCTATGCTCCGCACATAGCCACAATAACCGCCCGTCCTCTCGCCGTCGCCGCCGCTCTCTTTCTTCTTCGCCATGACCTCAGCTCAGCATATCGCAGGCTCCGATTGACGCGAAGTTTTGGAAATCTTACCGAATCCCCTCAGCCACTTACCGGCAATCCGTCCCGCCAGGCCCAAGTCGCTGGCTTACCCTGAAGGTGGAGAAGCAAAAAAGAAAATGGCCACACAAAATCAAATCCCCGCAACCCCCGAATTGGGTTCGTTCCGCAGATCCACATTCCGGAGCCCACACCCGCGCCGCCCTCACAGCCCGTCCGGCCCCCAAAACGAAGTCCCGGGCCGCGTTCAGCCCTTATCTGAACCCGCTCAACCCCCCGCCGCATCCATTAGCTGAGTAATCTTGACTATAAAGTACAGATTAGCTAGCCTAGTATCAGACCAACAGTTTAGGAGCATACCCGGTGAGTGAATCCACCAACACCATCGAGACCTTTGCGAATCAGGAATATAAGTGGGGGTTCGTCACCGACATCGAAGCCGATGCCATCCCCCGCGGCCTGAGCGAAGAGGTCGTTCGCCTGATTTCCGCCAAAAAGAATGAGCCCGAATGGCTGCTGGAATGGCGCCTCAAGGCTTACCGCCATTGGCTCACCCTCACGGAGCCTACGTGGGCAAACGTACATTACCCGAAGATCGACTACAACGACATCATTTATTACTCCTCGCCCAAGTCCAAGAAAGACGGTCCCAAGAGCCTGGACGAAGTCGATCCGGAGCTTCTGAAGACTTACGAAAAGCTCGGCATCCCCTTGGCGGAACGGGCCATCCTGGCTGGCGTAGCCGTGGATGCGGTCTTCGACAGCGTCTCCGTAGCCACCACCTTTAAGGAGAAGTTGAAGGCCCAGGGTATTATTTTCGGCTCCTTCTCCGAGGCGGTTCAGGAACATCCCGATCTGGTCCGCAAATACCTCGGCACGGTGGTGCCCGCTTCCGACAACTTCTTCGCGGCCCTGAACGCGGCGGTTTTCAGCGACGGCTCTTTCTGCTACGTGCCCAAGGGGGTTCGCTGCCCGATGGAGCTGTCCACCTATTTCCGCATCAACGCCAAGGACACGGGGCAGTTCGAGCGCACTCTGATCATCGCCGATGAAGGCGCGTATGTGAGTTACCTGGAAGGCTGCACGGCCCCGATGCGCGACACCAACCAACTGCACGCGGCGGTGGTGGAGCTGGTGGCGCTCGACAACGCCCAGATCAAATACTCCACGGTGCAGAACTGGTATCCGGGCGATAAGGAAGGCAAGGGCGGAATCTACAATTTCGTCACCAAGCGTGGCGCCTGCCGCGGCGTGAATTCCAAGATTTCGTGGACGCAAGTGGAAACCGGCTCGGCCATTACCTGGAAATACCCGAGCTGTCTGCTGATCGGCGACAACTCCGTGGGCGAGTTTTATTCGGTGGCGCTGACCAACAATTATCAGCAGGCCGACACCGGCACCAAGATGATCCACATCGGGAAGAACACCACTTCCACCATCGTCTCCAAGGGCATTTCGGCCGGGCACGGGCAGAACACCTACCGCGGCGGCGTGAAGATTCTGAAATCGGCGGCCGGGGCGCGCAATTATTCGCAGTGCGATTCGCTGCTGCTGGGCGACAAGTGCGGCGCGCACACGTTCCCGTACCTGGAAGTGAAAAACACCTCTTCGCAGGTGGAGCACGAAGCCTCCACTTCGAAGATCGGCGAAGACCAGATTTTCTACTGCCGGCAGCGCGGCATCTCGAGTGAAGACGCGGTCTCCATGATCGTGCACGGATTCTGCAAGGAAGTTTTCCGCGAACTGCCCATGGAATTCGCGGTGGAAGCGCAGAAGCTGCTGGGAGTCAGTTTAGAAGGAAGCGTTGGTTAAATAACGAATGCCATTATTAGAAATCAAAGATCTGCACGCCAAAGTCGGCGATCGTGAAATTCTGACGGGCATCAACCTTGCCGTCAATCCCGGTGAAGTGCACGCCATCATGGGGCCCAACGGCTCGGGCAAAAGCACGCTGGCGCAGGTGCTGGCGGGGCGCGAACTGTACGTGGTGACGTCGGGCGAGGTGCTTTATGACGGCAAAGACCTGCTCGGGATGCCGCCTGAGGACCGCGCGCGCGAGGGTATATTCCTGGCGTTCCAGTACCCGGTGGAGATTCCCGGCGTCAGCAATATGTATTTCCTGAAGGCCGCCCTGAACACCATCCGCAAGCACCAGAACCTCGAAGAATACGACGCCATGGATTTCCTGAACCTGGTCCGGGAAAAGATGAAGCTGATGGAAATGGAGCAGGCATTATTGAACCGCCCCGTGAACACCGGTTTTTCGGGCGGCGAAAAGAAGCGCAACGAGATCTTTCAGATGGCGGTGCTGGAGCCCCGCCTCGCGATTCTGGATGAGACCGATTCGGGCCTGGATATCGACGCGCTGCGTACCGTCGCCGGCGGCGTGAACGCGCTGCGCAACCCGAACCGCTCCATGATTGTGGTGACCCACTATCAGCGGCTGCTGAACTACATCGTCCCCGATTTCGTACATGTGCTTTCACAAGGCAAGATCGTGAAATCGGGCGGCAAGGAACTGGCGCTCGAACTGGAAGAGAGCGGCTACGCGGGCCTGGGCATTGAAGACGAGGAGGAGGCAGTCGCCAAGGTATGACGGCCGTTTCCCAACAAACCGGGGCCTGGCTGTCGCAGTTTACCGAGCAGTCGCCCGCCGAACCGTGGCTCCA
>Ga0209849_1000167_pt1 | contig 10407 bp, 9 predicted proteins | sample OrgsoiDNA2013048_FD_185798 | JGI IMG/M metagenome (GOLD analysis project Ga0209849, IMG submission 185798) | Permafrost soil microbial communities from the Arctic, to analyse light accelerated degradation of dissolved organic matter (DOM) -... | ecosystem: Environmental > Terrestrial > Soil >... | reverse complement strand
GGTGTCATCTCGACCAGGGCGCTGACGCCGCTCGGGCCCAGGATATGAGCTTCGACCCTGGCATCGGGAGCGGGGTTGTACTGTTGATCGCGAACCTCGGCGGTGAGAGTGACGGCGCCGTTGTCCAGCAGTACCTGAGTGGGGACGGAAGCTGCCACGTGGCCGGGAGTATCCGAAACCAGCCACCGCAAGAGCTGCTGCCAGAACAAATCGTGCGCCGTGTCGCCCAGGGGTGAACTCATCTGCCAGCGCCAACTGCCGCCGGTGGCCATGATCGCGGTACGGCCATGACCGAAACTCTCCGTAATCAGCAAGGGCAACTTTCGGCCTTCGGGCGTGATCATGTTGGCGAGGACGGCCGCACCCGGCTTGGGAACGCCCGCGTCTTCATAGTCCATCAGGTAGGGGAGCTTCTTCCATTTGGCGGCGTTAGCGGCGGGGTCGTCAACCAGGCGGGTAATAATGCTATCCACGCCGGCCGGCGCAAGCTCAGCCGTGGTATGCGTGACACCGCTCTTCGGATCGGCCTCGCGATGGAAAGTGGCCGCCTGGGTTGGCAGCGCCGACGGCAGCAGATCGGTAAGGTGCGAGGCGTTCCAGCCGCCATCGGCCAGCGCGAACTGACCGCCCAACAGCAGCAGGCCGCCGCCGCGGCGATCCACGAACTGGCGGATTAATTCCTGCTGGCCGGGAGTGAAATAGCCGGCTTCCACGGACCCGACGATCAATCCCTGGTAGACGAAAAGGTCCTCCGGGCGGGAAGGAAAGCCGGCGGCCAGCTCTTTGGGATCGGAGATTCCCTGGCGGTAGACCTTGTTTTCACTGGTGCGAACCATGGAGGCGATCTGCACCATGCGGTCGTCCTCTTCCGCCTGGCGGATAAACTTGTACTCCCAACGCGGTTCACCCTCGATGTACAGGATGCGGCGCGGTTCGGAGCCGACATTCACCACGCGGGTCAAGGTATTGTTGGCCGTGTTCCGTTCGCCCGTGAGTGGAGCCGCCGCGATCTGGAGCGTTCTGACTCCGGCGCCGCCGATAGCGAACATCAAAGTCTCGGTCTGAAGGTTGCCGTCCGGCCCCAAGTTAATGGTGCGAGCGGCCAGGAGCTTGATTTGGCCGGCGCTGACATCGCGTACCGTCAGGTTGACCCTGGCGCCGGCGTATCCGCGTTGGTGCAAGGTAATCCTGGCGGCGAGGCGGGAGCCGGCCAAGGCGCGGGGCGCAACCACGGCATCGTCCAGCTCCACGTCATGTTCGGCGCGCTCGCGTCCGAAGCCCACGGTGTGAACGGGAATGTGGCGGGCGCGCAGCGCGCTGATGGCGTCCGCGCTAATGCCCCCGGCATTGTCGTCGCCGTCGCTGAGCAGCACCACGGCGCCGATCGGCAGGTCGGAAGTCTCTTCGCTCAACTGCTTGAGGCTGTCGCCGATGCGGGTGGAGCTCGCGTTGGGTTGCAGGTCCTTGAGGCTGTCGATACGGGCGGGCACATCGTCGACGCGGTAAAGACGCGTTTGAAACGAGCGGTTGAGACTGGCCAGGACGCCGTTCTGCAGCGCCTTAACGGCTTGGGCCTGGCGGGTGGCGCCGTCCTCGGATATGGCCATGCTGCGGGAGTCGTCCACCAGCACGGCGATGATGTTTTGTTGCGGCTTCAACTCGGCGACGGTGATCGCCGGCTGCCACAGCAGCACCAGCAGCAGCGCGGCCAGAAGTGTCTGCAAGCCCCAGATTACCCAGGCTCGCCAACCGCGCATCACCGGCGCGGCTTCGGCCAGGCGGGAGCGGATCATCCATGCCAAACCGGCGCCCGCGGCGAAGATCAGCAGCACGAGCATCCACTTTGGCCCTGCTCCCAAGAGGGCAAATTGGCCGCGTGCATACACCGGGCGCGGGTACTTAAAAAAGAACTCGAACATAGGCTTGTGGGCTGCCCGCGGACTGTAGGAAGAGGCGCGCGCGGTTCATGCCTAATGGGTGAAGGCGTAGGTTATGTAGTTGAGGACGATTCGAAAAGCAAGTCCGGAAAACTTCTCGGGGTACTGCGGACTATCCGCCCACTCCCAGGCGTCACCCAGATGCATGTTGGCGCAGATCGCCACCATGATGCGCCCGTGGTCATTACGGATGGCGCGCCACTTGGGCACGTAGCCGTCCTTCTCATAGGTTCGGCCGGTGTTGACGTAGACCTCGCTCGGGATCTGAAACTTTTCGTTGATGTCGTACAAGACGTGGTAGATCTCGTCGCTGTCCTTGAGATCTTCGACAGGCCGGTCGGGCAACACCATGCGCATGCCGGCCATGAAATGCTCCCAGTCGTCGGTGCCGTGGAAGTCGTCCACCATCAGGAAACCGCCCTTCAAAAGATAATCGTGCAGGCGTTTGGCCTCCTCGTCGGTGAAGGTCCAGGTGTTTACCGAGACGGCGTAGATCCAGGGGTAGTCGTAAATATGGTCGCTATCGAGATCGACAACGTTCAGCGGCGACGGAGAGTGGATGTGGGTCAAACGCCGCAGGGCAATCAGGCAATCGTTGTCGGCCTTGGGATAATCCCTGGACCAACCGCCGCGAAAACCGCGATAGCCGTAGCTGCTGCCGTTGGCATAGCTGGAGGTGTAACGGAGCCGGCTCCAATAAAACTCGGAGGGCACGTTCGGTCCGGAGTAGTAGGAATATGGCTGGCGGCCGTACCCCTGATACCCTCCGCCTTGCATCGCAAACAGCCCGAGGCAGAGCGAAAACAGGAGGTGAGTGCCGGAGATGAGCCGCACCAGCTTCATGGATAATTACCTCGGATGTTTCTTGAAGCATAGCAGAAGCGCGGCAGCCGAGGGCGCCGGCGGACACTTCGTCTCGCTCAGAGTGCCAACTCGCCCTTGTACATCATGTCCTTCAGTGGAAATTTGACCGACAGATAAAACGGGGCAAACCGGCTCTCCAGTGTCACTAACTTATCCGCCGCTTGGATCGGGTCCGCTCCCCACGGGAAAACGAGGAGCACCTCAGTCGCCGCATCCCCCGACCCCGTGAACAGGTGGGCACACGGAATGCCGGGCTTGTCCTTGCGCTCCAGCCGGCTGCCCTGCTCAATCGCCTGCAGCATGCCCTCGTTCGGATTCGGCGCAACCTCTTCGGGCTTGGTCTTCGGCGGCGGCATCAACGGCAGCCCTCGCAGCCGGATCACGTAGAACTGCCCGGTCAATTGCGGCAGTTCCGGCCCGCCCGCCAGGCGCACCGGCTTCGCGCTCTCCCATCGCACCAGCACGCGGAACTGCACCGGATGGCCCGGATCGGGGTTCGGAGGAGGCGGCGGCGCCTCGCCGATCGGTACGCTCCGCACTCCCCCGGGCGGAACCCCCGGTCTAAGGTCCGGCATATCGCCACCCAACCTCCCGTTGTTCCCGTAACCTGGGGTTGTGCGCCGGTTTTTTCCCTCCTCCATGCGCACGAAACCTTCCTGCGCCCAGGGCGATTGGCCGAGCAGAAACCGCTTCTCAGCGTCGCTCCAACTGGCGGGGTCTTTACTGTCCCAGAATTCTTTCCGCGCAGCCCGCAGGGCGAGACATGCCGGCAACATCGCCGCGGCCTGCAACCATTGCCTTCGCGTTCGGATCACTGATTCTATCCTACCTGGCCAAAATCATCGGGCGAGGCCTAATGTGGCAGATTCTCCAGGTCCGCCAGATCCTTCGCTCGCCCGCTGGCCGTCTTGTTCTCCCTCAGACGAGCCAGGCTGATCACAGGAACCACTATTTCCTCAATTTGAATCATCTCTTTTTCGGCGTAGCACGATTCGAACTCAACTCCCGAAATGGAGGTGAGGATCTCAATCCGAATAGGTGGAACCCCCATGCGGACCACGTTATTCCGGGCAAGAAACAGATCCGAGGTCAGCTCGGCTGCGGCGAACCCGAACTCGCGAAGCGCCCGCTCAATGTTGGCGGCGTTTTCCGGACTGACACGGACCCAGATATCGAGATCGTTCGTGGCCCTGATATGACCGTAAATCCCGACCGCGTACCCGCCAATCAACAGGTATTCAACGCTGTTCGAGTTGAGCGACTTCAAGAACTCTTTGAAGTCCCTCGCTAGCGCTGGAGTAGCCATAGAAGGTCCTTCGCAAAAGTTCGAGCGCCCGCAGCCGCTCCTCGACTGGTCGGGACAACCAGTACCCAACCGCATCGTCCGGATCGGTCAAGCGCACGACGGAGAATTGCGTGCGGTCTAGCCGGAACTCCTCGATCCCATCCTCAGACGCCGTGCCCATAACGATAGTTTACCGCCGAATCGAGCGAATGGCCCTCGTGCGTCGATGGCAAGATCGCCGTTCGAAAATCTCCAGCGGTTGGCCCGAGGCGGTGTGGGCGGTACCATGGGGCGAACACGGGTTTTCTTCATTCCTCATGCAAAGACGCGACTTTCTTAAGATTGCCGGAGGGGCGGCCGCAGCCAGTCGGCTGGTGGGCCAGCAGCCGCAATCCTTTCTTGCGCCAGCCGGCTCCGAAGACGTGGCCAAGACCGATTTCACGCTGCAAATCGCGCCGATCACGGTCGAATTGGCGCCCAATCGCATCATCAGCACCATCGGGTATAACGGCGCCGCGCCGGGGCCGCGGCTGCGGATGAAGGAGGGCGTGCCGGTCACCGTGAACGTGGTCAATCACACCGACGTACCGGAGTTCGTGCATTTTCACGGATTGCTCATTCCCTCCGATGTGGACGGAGCGGAGGAAGAAGGTACCCCCGCGGTGCCTCCGCACGGAAGCCGCCGCTATCGGTTCACGCCTACGCCGGCCGGCGCCCGCTGGTACCATACCCACACCATGTCGATGGACGACCTGCACCGTGGCGGTTATACCGGCATGTTCGGCTTTCTGATCGTCGAGGGAGCCAATAATTCCGGCCGCTTCGATCAGGAACACTACCTGGCGTTGCGCGATTGGGAGCCCTATTTCAGCAACCAGATCATGGATACCGACGATCTCGATCCCGCGCTGGCACAACCGGAAAAGCCGGCGGTGCTGGATACGCGGCCGGTGGGGCTTGAGGTAACGGCCGATATTTTTTCCATCAACGACAAGGCGCTCGGCGCCGGCGATCCCGTCCGCGTGAAGCCCGGCGAACGCGTGCTGTTTCATTTTCTGAACGCCAGCGCCATCGAGAACCGCCACCTGGCGCTGCCCGGCCACAAATTCAACGTGATCGCGCTCGATGGAAATCCCGTGCCCACGCCGGCGGCCGTGGACGTGTTGATGCTGGGTCCGGGCGAGCGCATCGATGCCTGGGTGGAGATGAACCAGCCCGGGGTTTGGATACTAGGCGCGCCCGAGGATCCGGTACGCGAAGGGGGCTTGGGCATTGCCATCGAATACGCCAATCAACACCGCACCCCGCAGTGGACGCCGCCGCCCAAATCCACATGGGACTATACCCTCTTCGGCAAGCCGCCGTCGCAACCGGCGCCAACCGAGCGATTGGACATGGTGTTTGAAAAGGTGCCGCGCGGCGCCGGCAAATTCAATAGCTTCACCGTAAACGGCAAACCCTATCCCCACGACCAGGAGTTCCTGCTCAAACAGGGCACGCGCTACCGGCTGACGTTTCATAACCGCACCGACGATGCGCATCCGATGCACCTGCATCGCCACCAGTTCGAGATCGCCGAGATTTATGGCAAAGCCACCTCGGGTGTGATCAAGGACACGGTCGTGGTGCCCACCTATGGGCGCGCCAGCGTGGACTTTACGGCCGATCAGCCGGGACCGGCGTTGTTTCACTGCCATATCCAACAGCACATGGATTTCGGCTTCAAGGCATTGCTGCGCTACTCGTAAGCGGTGAACTTCTCTCCTTTCCTTGCCCGCGCTGCTCGGCGCACACCCGCCAATCCTTGGAACACGCGTTCCCCGCACTGTGTCGGTGGTGTGCTGGCTTTCACGAAGCCTGCTAAAATTGCCTTCAACGTGGAGTCCTGAGAAGCCCCATGCGCACTCCTAATTACCTGAAAAGCTCAGATACCCGCTGGAGACGGCATAGCTTGCCAAGTGTGATTCTTCTTGCAACGCTCGTCCTCGGTGCGTCGGCCGCGCAGGAAATGCCGCGCATCAACGTCGATGGCGTCATCCCGAATCAACCGGGCATCCCGCTGCCGCTCAAGCCAGGCATGGAAGTCTCCATCTACGGGCAGCACCTGGGACCCACGACTGGCTGCACGGCCGGCGCCTGGAGCGACGTCAAGCAATTGTGCGAAACCGCGGTCACGGTCGGCGGCGTTCCGGCAGCGCTGCTGTACGTACAGGATAAACAGATCAACCTTCGCATTCCGTTCAATGTTCCTACGGAAGGGCTGGTGCCGTTCGTGGTCACCAGTGAGGGCCGCGCCAGTCTGGCTGTCCCTGTACAGTTCGCGCCCTACCTGGCCGCCATTACACTGTCTGGATTGGCTTACGTGGACATGCCCGTCTGGATCGAAATCCAGTTACCCGATCCGAGCATGTTGATCTCGCCCTCAGGTCCGCCGGTTGGGGTGTAGTCGAAGGCAGTCGCATCTCGCGCGAGTACCCCATCACCCTGGGCCGCATCGAAGGCCAGGCAGCAGGTCTTCCTCAACTTTGTGCTCTCGCAATACGTCAAGGTCGGCGTCGAAGAGTTGGATCGCGACAAGCTGGCACCTTTGTTGAAGCTCAAGTACAACAGCGCCACTATCGCCGACGGAGTAGCCGACTTGGGCAGACCGGAAGAGATCGGCCACATCTTTGCCGGCTTCCAAAAGTACCTCTACCAGCCAGGGGCGTGATCGCCAACCTTTCCAACTTCCGGTGCGATGGAACATCCTCGCCACGCACTGCGTTCTAATAAAGTAATGGACCCGGTCATAGAATTGGATTCGCTCGAAGTGCGCTTCGGCCAGCGCGCCATCCTCAAGAACCTGAAAGCCACTCTCAACGGCCGGTCCATCGGCTTGCTGGGGCCGAACGGCGCCGGCAAGTCCACACTGATCAATACCCTGCTCGGCTTCCACAAACCCACTTCCGGAACCGCGCGCATTTTCGGCCGTGACATCCGCACCCACGCCCGCGAAGTCCGCGGCCTCATCGGCTACATGCCCGAAAACGATGCCTTCATCGCCTCCATGAGCGGCGTGCGCTTCGTGCGGCTCATGGCCGAACTGGCCGGCCTGCCGCCCGAACATGCGCTCGAGCGCGCCCATGAAGCCTTCTTCTACGTCGGCCTGGGCGAAGTCCGCTACCGCAACCTCGGCACTTATTCGCTGGGCATGAAGCAGGCCGCCAAGCTGGCCCAGGCCATCGCCCACGGCCCCAAGCTCTTGTTCCTGGATGAGCCCACCAACGGCCTCGATCCGCCTGCCCGCCTTCGCATGATCCAGCTTATCCAGGAAATCCGCGACCGCGGCGACCTGCACCTGATCCTCTCCTCCCACCTTCTGCGCGACGTGGAAGAGTGCTGCGACGAAGTGCTCATCCTCAAGGACGGCAACATCGCCGCCTTCTGCAACCTGGAGGAGGAGCGCCGCGCCAACCGCCGCTTCCTGGAGCTGGAAACCCGCGGCGAGAGCAACGGGAATTTCCTTGAAGCCATGGAAAAGCTGGGCTGCGAAACCGCCACCGGCGCGCAGGGCCGCATCAAACTGATTCTTCCGGATCATCTTGAAGTCCGCCAGTTATACGAAGTGGCCGCCGCGCAGAACGTGCAGATCCGCCGCATGAACCGTAAGCGCGATTCCCTGGAAGACATCTTCCTCAAGGCGATGGATGCCCCAGGGCCTGACAAAATCATGGCGGGCCAATCGACAGGAGCCCCCAATGGCCGTCTATAAGAAGACCTACCGCCCTTACGATGGCGAGCTCACATCGTCGGTCTCGCGCTTCCTGGTGATTCCGCGCTACGCCTTTGAGGAAATGCAGAAATCGCGATTCCTCACCATCTTCTTTCTGGCCAGCTTAATCTATCCGCTGGTGTGCGCGCTCATCATCTACGTGCAGCACAACGTCAGCGCGCTCAACCTGCTGGGCCTGCAGAACGCCAATCGCCTCATCTCCATCAACGTCACGTTTTTCATGTCGCTGCTCGGCTGGCAGAGCATGATGGCCTTGTTTCTGGCGTCTTTCACCGGCCCCGGCCAGGTCTCGCCCGACCTCGCCAATAACGCCCTCTCGCTCTATCTGGCCCGCCCCTTTTCGCGCGTCGAGTACGTGCTCGGCAAAATGACCATCCTGATGGTGCTGATGTCGCTCATGACCTGGGTGCCCGGCCTGCTGCTTTTCGGCCTGCAGGGCTACCTGGAAGGCTGGCAATGGATGAAGGGCAACGCGCGCATCGCCTCCGGCATCTTCTTTGGCGCATGGGTGTGGATTCTGCTGCTGGCGCTGCTCGCCCTGGCGCTTTCCGCCTGGGTAAAGTGGAAGCCCGCCGCCGGCGCCCTGATGTTCGGCGTCTTCTTCGTGGCCGGCGGCTTCGGCGCCACCATCAATGCCGTGCTGCGCACCAAGTGGGGACACCTGTTCAACATCAGCGAGCTGATCGGTTCCATCTGGGTGCAGCTCTTCGAAGGTCAAACTCACACCACCAACGGCGCGGTCTTCTTCCGCGTCATTGAGGGCGAGGAAATTGCGCTCTGGTGCTGTTGGGCCTCGCTCGCGGTGCTGGCCCTCGTCTGCCTCTACATGCTGGCCCGCAAGATCCGCGGCGCCGAGGTGGTCAGATGAGTCAGGACCAGATTACCTTCAACAACGTCTCGCGCTTCTATGGCGAAGTCCTCGGCATCAACAAAGTCAGCCTCAACATTCCGCCCGGCATCACCAGCCTGGTCGGCCCCAACGGCTCCGGCAAGACCACCCTCATGAACATGATGACCGGGCTGATCCACCCCAGCCAGGGTGAAATCAGCGTGCTCGGCATTCCGCCCAACCAGCCGCGGGACCTTTGCCGCATCATCGGATATTGCGCCCAGTTCGACTCCTTTCCCAAGGGCCTCACCGGCTACCAGTTCATCTACTCGTTCCTCCGCATGTTCGGCATGAGCCATGCCGAATGCGACCAGCGCACCATGGCCGCTCTCGCCACCGTCGGCCTCACCGACGCCCGCGCCCGCCCGGTGGCCGCCTACAGCAAGGGCATGCGGCAGCGCGTGAAACTGGCGCAGGCCACGGCGCACGATCCCACGGTGGTGGTTCTCGATGAGCCGCTCAACGGCCTGGACCCGTTGGCCCGCGCCGAAGCCATCGCCCTCTTCGAACAGTGGGGCAAGGCCGGCCGCCACGTCATCGTCTCCAGCCACATCCTGCATGAGGTGGACCGCATCTCAGACCAGGTGATCCTGCTCAGCCAGGGCTACGTCGTGGCCGAAGGCAAGATCCACAGCGTGCGCAGCGAAGTGAAGGAGCAGCCCATGCAGATCCTGGTCCGCTGCGATCATCCCGGCCAACTGGCCTCGCGGCTCTTCCTGCAGGACCACATGGTGGAAGCCAAGGTCCACACCGACGGCAAGGGCCTGCTGCTGCGCACTACCGACGCCGACAGCTTCTACCTGTTGCTCAACCACATCGTTATGGACACTGGCCTCGAAGTGGAATCCGTGGCGCCCGCCGATGACGATGTGAATTCGGTCTACCAGTACCTGATCGGCGGCGAGGGAGGCACCATATGAACCAGCTTTGGGTCAGACAGATTGGCGGCGTGCTGCGCCTGGAACTGAAGAAGACGTTCCTCTCCCGGCGCGGCTGGTGGGTCTACCTGTTGGCGCTTGGCCCCGTGGCCCTGACGCTGCTGCACTGGCTGCTCGAGATGGGCAGCCACTCCAACCGCCACAGCATCGGCGAAGACAGCCTGGTATTCGCCGGCCTGTTCCACTTCTATTTCCTGCGCCTCGGTATTTTCTTCGGATGCGTGGGCATTTTCTCCAACCTCTTCCGCGGTGAGATGCTGGAAAAAACGCTGCACTACTATTTCCTCACGCCCATGCGCCGCGAGTTTCTGGTGGCCGGCAAATACCTGGCCGGCCTGGCCTCCGCGCTGGTCCTGTTCGTCGGCAGCACCGCGTTATCGTTCCTGATGATCGGCCGCCACTTCGGCGCCGCCTACAACGACTATATTTTGCACGGCCCCGGCCTTAGCCAGCTCGGCTCCTACATGCTGGTCGCGGCCTTGGCCTGCGTGGGCTACGGCGCGGTCTTCCTGATGTCCGGCCTCTTCTTCCGCAACCCCATGATCCCGGCCGCGGTGGTGATGGTTTGGGAAAACCTGAACCCCTTCCTGCCCAGTATGCTGAAGAAGATCAGCGTGATCTTCTACCTGAAAGGCCTCTGCCCCGTCGAGATCCCCATCCCGCCGCCATTCAACGTGATGGTGATCGATGCCGACCCCACGCCCTTCTGGATCGCGGTGCCC
>Ga0209849_1000163_pt1 | contig 10454 bp, 10 predicted proteins | sample OrgsoiDNA2013048_FD_185798 | JGI IMG/M metagenome (GOLD analysis project Ga0209849, IMG submission 185798) | Permafrost soil microbial communities from the Arctic, to analyse light accelerated degradation of dissolved organic matter (DOM) -... | ecosystem: Environmental > Terrestrial > Soil >... | reverse complement strand
GTGGGGCACCAGCGAATCGACTCGCTTTCGAGCGCTCTCACCTTCGACTTTACCTACCACGATTCGTACACCCTGGGGGCCAACGGCGCCTACAGCACCACGGCGACGAATTACGTGGTGGGGCCCGGCATCCGCATCGGCAGCGGAATCGGCCCCTTCCTTGGGCTCACCGTTGGACTGGCCGCGCCCAGCTTGAGCGCCAGCCTCAGCAGCAGCGGAGTGTTCCTCAACCCGACCGGAGTGTTGAACGCCGGCAGCTTCGCGCCCTTCACGGCGGGTATCGCCCCCGGTGAATTGCTCACGCTGTTCGGAGTGAATCTGGCGCCGGGGGTCCAGGTTACATCGGTGGTCCCATTCCCCCCAATTCTGGATGGCGTACAGGTGATGATCAACGGCATTGCGGCGCCCCTCTATTATGTTACGCAGGCGCAGCTCTCGGCCATCGTTCCGTACGGCGTGACATCCGGCGTCGCGCAGATCCAGGTGATCAATAACGGCGTGGCTTCCAATACCGTCACCATGGAAACCGCCGTCACGGCGCCCGGTGTGCTCACGCAGTCGCAGAACGGGCTCGGTGATGGCGATGTAGTGCACCTGGATGGCTCGCTGGTTACGCCCAATAGTCCGGCTCAGGCGGGCGAAACGGTTTCGCTGTTTCTCACCGGCCTGGGCGCTGTCAATCCAGCCATCGCGGATGGAGCGGCCGGGCCCACTCTCCCATTGAGCAACGCCGCCAGTACGATTGAGGCTTTCATCGGCGGGGCGGCGGCGACGGTCGGCTATAGCGGGTTGGCGCCGCAGCTGGCGGGGCTATACCAGATCAACCTGACTGTGCCCACCGGCCTCACAGCGGGCGACAACAGTCTCGCTATCTCCGGCCCGGATGCCTTCGCGACGGTGTGCCTGATCGCAATTGGAAGCGGCTCGAGTACCACACCCGCGGCGGCGGCTCCGGCATTTCGCGCCGTCCCCCGCGCTCTGCCGGGCGGCAGGCGCCGGGTTCAGGCCGCCACCAGGCTTACAATCCCCATCACTACAGCCCCAGTGATTCGATGATGGCCTCTACATCCGCGGTTCGCACGCGCACTGGGTCCCGCATCCGCTCCGGCGACGGCCGGTCGTCGAAGGCTTGAAACAAGGACATCTTGGCGATCGCATACCGCTCGGTGGAAGACAACTCCCGCCGATGCGCCGCTTGCCACGCGTGAATGGCGCCATCCTCCAGCAACACGCCCATGGAGTGCCAGCCCTTGCGGTCGGCGGAGACGCTGAACACGAATTCCGTGCCGCCGGCGCCTCCCGAACCAAAGGGCCGGTGGCCTTCGTAAAAGTACTGATAGGCGTAACCGCTTTGCGCCGAATACGTTTTCAACCGGCGCACGGCGGGCGTGCCCGACAATGCCGCGGGCTTTTTGGAGAAAAAACTCTTAAACACGATTAATCTTGGCTCAGACTATTGACAAGCATATCAGGAAGGTGCATAGTAATAAGTGGAGTCAGCCGGTATTTGATTCCGCGCCGCTCAAGTAATTTAGTCGGCCCTCCCAGGGCTGGCGGGAGGTGACATATAGAACCGGGCCAGGATGAGGGCGGTCTCATCTGCGGAGAATTGAACAAGGCAGTACGGGAACTCTGAACGGTCGGATCCGCCGAAACCCTTTCTGTATAGGGCGGCAGCGCATAATGCGCAAATTGGATGATCGCCAACGGAAATTTCCGGTTCTTCTTCGCAGATGACCGCCCTTTCCCATTTTTACCCCCTTTGTTTTAATCCCGCCCTCGCGGGTGGCAACCCTTGGTAGTGTAAACTGACTCGGTGGTATAAACTGACTCGGTGGTATAAACTGAGGTGAGTCTACCCCTCTTATGACATTGGCTGCCCCCCAGGAAATTGTCAGCGCCCACAGTCCCGACTCCGACGACGCCTTCATGTTCTATGGCCTCGCGACCAAGAAGATCCGGTCGCCGAAAGTCGCCTTTCGTCACGTCCTCGAAGACATTGAAACCCTGAACCGCAAAGCCATGGAGGGCCGGTACGAACTCAGCGCCATTTCCTACCACGCCTACCCCTACGTGTGCGACAAGTACGTGCTCATGAACAGCGGTTCGAGTATCGGCGACGGCTACGGTCCCATGATCATCGCCGCCCACCCCATGGAACCGGAAGAACTAAAAGGCAAGCGCATCGCCGTACCCGGCGCCATGACCACGGCCTATCTGGCGTGCAAGCTGTACCAGCCGGATTTTCAGGCCGTAGTCACGCCCTTCGACAAAATCACCGATGCCGTGAAGGACCGCACCGTGGACGCCGGCCTGATCATCCACGAAGCCCAATTGACTTTCGACCGCGAGGGTTTTCATCGCGTGGCCGACCTGGGACGCTGGTTCAAGGCCGCCTACGGTCTGCCTCTTCCTCTGGGCGGCAATGTGCTGCTGCGTTCCCTGAGCGTCGAAATTCAGATGGAATGCTGCCGCCTCATGCGCGAAAGCATTCAGTACGCGCTCGACCACCACAGCGAAGCCCTGCAATACGCCCTGCAGTTCGCGCGCGACATGGAACCTCGCCTGGCCGAAAAATTCGTAGGCATGTACGTCAACCACTACACCCTGGATGCCGGCCAGATCGTTCCCAAAGCCGCCCAGAAACTCCTCGATATGGGGTTCGAAGCCGGCCTCATCCCCAAACGCGTCGAAGTCGAATTCATCGGGTAACGCCGGCGGTCTTGCCGCCGGTGCTTTTTGGGCATTTGGCTAAAACCGTCCAAAACTGTTGCGGTTTCCTACAGGTGCGATGAATTTCCCATCAGCGGCTCTAAGCCTCTGAGCCGCATGAGGATCATCGCATTTTTCGACAACGGGCTGTGGCGATTCTCAACAGCGCCATCCGCGGCCACGAACTGCTCGCCCCCATCTGCATGAATCGACAACAGATAAAGAGGCCAAAAACTACACTGTTTGGCATCTGCCGTGCCCTTATACAAAACCGAGGAGCTTACATTATGGTAGTCCCACTGGTACTTCTGACTTTCTTGTTTTTCATCGCTTTGGATTATTTCCTGAACCGCGGCAAGGCGATTCACACCGTTGGAGTGGAAGCGCAGGCGTCCCCGGTTCGGGTGGGCGCGGATTATGTCGACGGCTTTCTGGTTCCCGAGAGCGTTTCTTACCATTCCGGGCATAGCTGGCTGGTACGGGAGCGGCAGAATACGGTTCGCGTCGGCGCGGATGAATTTGCGGCTGCCCTCCTGGGCAAAATCGAAAAGATCGAGCTTCCGAAGCCCGGGCAGTGGATCCGGCAGGGGCAGAAAATAGTCGCCTTCTATAAAAATGGCGAAAAAACCGCGCTGGTTTCTCCTACCGAAGGCGAAGTCATGGAAATCAACGCGGAGATCGTGAAAAACCCGGCGTTGCTGCGCCAGGACCCTTATGGAAAAGGGTGGCTGGTGAGCGTCCATGTTCCGGACGAGGAAAGTACCGGGCGAAACCTGGTTCCGGCGGGCCTGGTACGCGACTGGATGCGCGAAGCGGCGGAACGCCTGTACGCTCGTCAACCGCAATGGGCGGGCGCGGTGGCCGCTGACGGCGGCCGTCCGGCTGAAGACCTCCTGGCGGCGCTGCCAGATGTCAACTGGAAGGAAGTGACCGGTGAGTTCTTCCTCACCGTCTGAACCCGGCGGAAACATTGTGTAAGGAATTGCGACACATTACCGCTATTTTCGAGTAAACTAGGAGTTGCAGGTCTTAATATGTCAAAAGCCATACTGTACGACAGTACCCTCTGCATCGGCTGCAAAGCCTGCGAAGCAGCCTGCGCCGAACGGTGGGGCCTCCCCTACACCCCGGCGATCGCGGCGGAGGAAAAGATCTCGGCGCATAAGCTGACCGCGGTCGAGACCCACGGCGAACGGTATAGCCGCCGATTGTGCATGAATTGCCAAAAGCCGGCCTGCGTGTCGGTTTGTCCGGTGGGAGCGCTGCAGAAAACCGCGCTCGGACCGGTGGTCTACGACGGCGACAAGTGCATGGGCTGCCGCTACTGCATGCAGGCGTGCCCCTTCCAGGTTCCGTCCTACGAATGGAACAGCCGGCTGCCCAAAATGCGCAAGTGCGACATGTGCTTTGAGCGGCAAAGCCATGGAAAGCAGACTGCGTGCGCCGAGGCGTGCCCGGTGGGCGCCACGCTTAATGGCGAGCGCGATGAGCTGCTGGCCGAAGCGCGGCGGCGCATCGCGGCCAAGCCGGGAGAGTATTACGACAGGATTTACGGCGTGCACGAAGTGGGCGGCACCTCGGTCCTGTACCTTTCGGCCGTCCCGTTTGAGCAGATCGGGCTGCGCGTAAACCTTCCCAACGAACCGCTGCCGGAAACCACGTGGCGCGTGCTGGAACTGGTTCCGGACGTTGTTTCCACGGGCTCGGTGCTGCTGGGCGGCATCTGGTGGATCACCAATCGGCGCGCCGAGGTTGCCAAAAAGGAGGGACGGCGGAAATGAAGCGCAAATTCCCTAAGATTACGATTTGGAGCGCGATCTTCGCGGCCATAATGGCGAGCGGGCTATATGCCACTTACCTGCGCATCTTTTATGGTTTGGGCGGGTCGACGAACCTGAGCGACAAGTTCCCCTGGGGGCTCTGGATCGCGTTCGATGTGATGTGCGGGGTGGGTCTGGCCGCGGGCGGGTTCACGCTGGTGGCCATGGTCCACATCTTCAATATCGAGAGTTACAAGCCCGTGCTTCGGCCGGCCATTCTGACGGCGTTCCTGGGTTATGTGCTGGTGGTGGTGGGCCTGATGTTCGACCTGGGCCGCCCGGACCGGCTATGGCATCCGCTGGTAATGTGGAATCCGCACTCGGTAATGTTCGAGGTGGCGTGGTGCGTCACCTTATATAGCACGGTGCTGTTTCTGGAATTCCTGCCGATGGTATTTGAGAAGTTCGGCTGGAACAGGCCGCTCGAATGGATTCACAAGATTTCCGTGCCGCTCATGATTCTGGGCGTCCTGCTCTCCACGCTGCACCAGAGCTCGCTCGGTTCGCTCTTCCTGATTGTGCCGGAGAAGCTCTATCCGCTCTGGTACACCCCGATGCTGCCGCTGATGTTCTATGTTTCGGCGATCGCCGCGGGCCTGGCGATGACGATCTTCGAATCCTGGCACAGCAGCCGCGCCTTCGGGCGGGCGCTCGAATTGCCCTTGCTGGTCAGTATGGGGCGCGTGCTCGCGGTGGTCCTGAGCTTCTACTTGTGGATCCGCTTCCTGGATCTGCTCCATCGGAATGCGCTCGGCCTGCTGACACACAACCGCATCGAGACTTGGCTTTTCGCTCTGGAGATCGCACTGATGGCGGTGCCGATGGTATTGCTGTACCAGGCCGCTATCCGCCTGCGGCCCGGCGCACTGTACGCCTGCGCCGTGATGGTGCTGTTCGGCTTCATCGCCAATCGGCTGAATGTGGGCACCACCGGCCTCGAAGCCGGATCGGGCACGCATTACATTCCGAAGTGGAGCGAGGTGGCGGTAACGCTTTCGATCGTAGCCGCGGGTTTCGCGATCTTCCGCGCGGTGGTGCAGTATTTCCCGGTCTTCGAAGCGCCCTCTCATGCCAAGGCGCGTGCGGAGGTGGAAGAGCCGGAAGTCGTTCTGATGTGAGATGAGATCGATCAAATCATTCCGTTTGGGATTAGCCGCCAAGCTCGCGATCTGCGTGGTCGCGAGCACGTCGGCGTTCTTCGCGTTGTTCGGCTTCATCAATCTGAAAATGGAGCGGAAGCACTCGGAGAGCCTGATCGAGCAAGCCGCCGACCGCGTCACCGACGTGATTCTGCGCAGCACGCGGTATGAAATGCTGCACAACGACCGCGCCGCGCTGCACAACATGGTTCAGGAGTTGGGGAGCGAGCCGGGCATAGAGCGAATTCGCATATTCAATAAAGAGGGACGGATCACGCTTTCCACCGAACCGCGCGAAATCGGCGCCGTGGTGGACAAGACGGCGGAGGCCTGCTACAAATGCCATGCGCAATCGGAGCCCCTGGCGAAGTTGCCGCGGCCGGACCGCTGGCGCAGGTTCACGGACCGGCAGGGCCACGAGGTGATCGGCGTCATGCGGCCGATCGAGAATTCACAGGATTGCGCCAATGCGGCGTGCCACCCGAGTCCCGCGAAACAGCGTGTGCTCGGTGTGATTGACGCCACTCTTTCGCTGGCGACGGTGAACCAGCAGCGGGCGCAGCACCAGGCCAGCCTGGCCTACTTCCTGGTGGGCGCCATCGTAATTGGTTCGTTGTTGTCCATAGCGTTTATCTGGATCGGAGTTTACCGGCCGGTGAAGGCGCTGATCGATGGCACGCATCGCGTGGCGGAGGGAGACCTCGGCTATCGGCTGCCGGTGCGTTCCGATGACGAGCTCGGCGAGCTGGCGCGTTCTTTTAACAAAATGACGGCCCGGGTCGCCGGCGCGCAAGCGGAGATTGAGGAGCGCGTCCGGCGTAAGACCGCGGAGCTGGAGAAAATGCACAAGACGGTGCTCAGCTCGGAAAAAATGGCCTGCCTTGGCAAGCTTTCGGCGACGGTGGCGCATGAGATCAACAATCCTCTTTTCGGCATCCTTACTTATGCGCGGCTGGTGCGGCGCAGTCTGCTGAAGGTGGAATTCGATGGCCGCGATGACATGGTGGAACAACTCCAGACCATTGAGCGCGAAAGCAAACGCTGCGGCGAGCTGGTAAAGAACCTGCTTGCGTTTTCGCGGCAGCAGCCGAGCCATCGCGAGCCGAACGATTTGAATGCAGTGGTGCATCGCGCCGTTCTGCTGGTGAAGCACAAACTGGATCTGCAGGACATCCAGCTCGAAGAGCGCCTGGCCGAAGGGCTGCCCGCCGTGGAATGCGACGCCAACCAGATCCAGCAGGTGACGCTCGTGCTTTTGGTGAACGCCTCGGAAGCCATGCCCAAGGGCGGCACGCTGCGGGTGATTACGGAATTCGATCCCGCGGCCGAACAGGGTGTGGTGCGCGTGCAGGACACGGGCATGGGCATTCCGCCCGAAGTATTGCCGCGCATTTTCGATCCGTTCTTCACCACCAAGGAAGATCAAAACCGCACCGGACTGGGGCTGGCCGTGGCGGCGGGCATCGTCGAGCAGCACGCCGGAGAGATTACCGTCCATTCGACGCCCGGCGAAGGCGCCGAGTTCCGGGTGGCGCTGCCGGCAACAGCAGGTGTACCCGCCGGGGTCGAATGTTGAGCATAGATGAGGAAATCGGGAGCAATGGAATGACAAGCGTAATCGAGCCGGAAACTGGGATCCAAACCAAGGAGATACAAACCAAGGGGATAAAGACCAGGGGCAAAATCCTGATCGTCGATGACGAATTGGTGGTCCGCGATTCGCTGGCAAAATGGTTCACCAGCGAAGGCTATACGGCGCGCCCGGCGGCGGGCGCGCGCGAGGCGCTCGAAATGATCCAGCACATGGAGTTCGACATCGCGCTGCTCGACATCAAGATGCCGGGCATGGACGGAATGGAGTTGCAATCGCGCCTCCACCAGGCGGACCCCGAGCTGACGGTCATCATGATGACCGGCTACGCGGCGGTGGATACGGCGGTTCAGGCGCTGAAATGCGGGGCCTACGACTACATCACCAAACCGGTAGACCCCGATGAGCTGTCGCACCTGGTGGCGAATGCGCTGGAGCACAAGCGCGCCCGCGGCGAAGTCGCCCGCCTGCGCGAAAATCTGGAGGAAGTGCTGCCGGGGAACGAAATGATCGGGCGCAGTCCGGCCATGCGCAGAGTGGCGGAGCTGATCCAAATGGTGGCGCCCACCGAAGCCACCGTGCTGGTTTCGGGCGAGAGCGGCACCGGAAAGGAAGTGGTGGCGCGGGCCATCCATAATTCCGGACCGCGGCGCTTCATGCCCATGGTGACGATCCACTGCGGCGCGCTCACCGAAACGCTGCTCGAAAGCGAGCTGTTCGGGCACGAGAAGGGCGCCTTCACCGGCGCGCAGTATCGCAAGAAGGGCAAGTTCGAGGTGGCCGACGGCGGTACGGTTTTCCTGGACGAGATCAGCGATATCAGCCTCAGAACGCAGACCGACCTGTTACGCGTCTTGCAGGAAAAGGAAATTGTGCGCGTGGGCGGGAACCAGCCGATCAAGGTGGACTTCCGCTGCGTCGCGGCGACCAACAGAAATTTAGAAGCTCTGGTCAAGGCCGGATCGTTCCGCCCCGATCTGTATTACCGGCTCCACGTGTTCTGCATCGACCTTCCGCCATTGCGCGACCGCCGCGAGGACATTCCGATGCTGGTGCAGCATTTCCTGAACAAGTTCTGCTCGGCCACCGGCCGGCCCGCGCCGCTGCTCTCCGCCGAAGCGCTGGAGGTCCTGATGCGGCACGATTGGCCGGGCAACGTACGCGAGCTCGAAAACGCGGTAGAGCGGGCGCTCGTGGTGGGGCACGGCCCCGAGATCCGCCCGGCCGACTTTTCGCTCCAGTTCCAGGAAGAGGTGAAGGGCGGCAAGACCCTCGATGATATCGAGCGCGCCCACATCGAGCGGATTCTGCGCGAGACGGAGCACAATCTTTCGCGGGCGGCGCGAATCCTGGATATCGATCGCACTACCTTGTACAACAAATTGCGGCGCTACGCCTTAAAGTGAAACCGATTACCCTCATTCCGCTTTCCAATGTTTGCGGGAATGGTGTGGAACCGGGGCCCGGCCGGCTGACGTTTCTGGCGGCCGCGCTGGCGAATGCCTTCCGTGTACCGTGCCGAATCCACCGGGAGACCGTCAACGTTTCGTTCGCGCTCGACCCGGACCGGCGTCAGTACTGGTCGACCGCAATTCTGCAGCGGCTGGCGAATGCCTCCAGTCCCGGCGAGCGGGTGTTGGGGGTCGCGGCGTGCGATCTTTACGTGCCGGTGCTGACCTTCGTTTTTGGAGAAGCCCAGCTTGACGGCAACTGCGCACTGGTCTCCACGGCGCGTCTGCAAGAGGAATTCTACGGAATGCCTTCGCGGAAGGAACTGGCGCGGGAGCGGCTGATCAAAGAGGCGGTGCACGAGCTCGGACACACGTTCGGGCTGCGGCATTGCAGGGATTGGCGGTGCGTGATGTCTTCGAGCCACGCCGTGGAGGTGCTGGACGTGAAGGATGCAGCGTTCTGCGTAACGTGCCGGAGTACGGTGTTTGGGTGAGTGCTTTCGCGCACCTCGTTTGCGGCATGTCACTCAACAGGGGACGCTTTGAGTTCCGGTGTATGGGCAAGCCCAGTCTTGTTAACAGATTCTACCGGCCGCACGCGGTGCGCTACGTGCATACTCTTACGGTGAAAGGATTCTTGTATGACCTGGATACTCTATTTGGCAGTGTGGGGGGCTTTCGCTCTCTGCGTTCCGGGCTTGGCTTTGTATCGCAGATGGGCCGCAACCGGCGAAGACGACTCGCTTTGCCTGTCGGATGACGTCGCCGCCATCGGAAAGCAGAAGTTCATGTCCGACAGACTGGAAGCGATTGACCGCTGGGGCAAGGTGCTCACAACGGTGGTTGTCGTGCTCGGCGTGGCCCTGCTGGCGGTTTACGTCTATGTCAGTTGGAACGCGGGCTTAAAAACGGCTTACTGAACGGTGGCACGGGGCGTTGCATGAAGAAATCTGGAGGCTGGAATTGCGCAGTTCTACTCGATACCTGGATGGCAAGAGCTTCGAGACACTAATTCGCGGGCATCGCATCGTCTGCGATCAGCCGATTTCCGAAGGCGGCGCTGACTTGGGCGTCACGCCTCCGGAGTTGTTGCTGGCGTCGCTCGGTACTTGCGCGGGCCACTACGCGACCGAGTACTTACGCGCGCGTTCGCTGTCTTTCAATGGCCTCGCGGTTTATGTGTCGGCGGAGAAAGGCACACAACCCGCGCGTCTGGCGTCTTTCCGGGTCGATCTGGACTGCCCCGCCGTTGGGGACAAAGATCGCCAGGGGTTGTTGCGCGCGGTCAGGGCCTGCCTGATTCACAACACGCTGACGACGTCGCCGGCCATCCACGTTTCGGTATTCGACGCTACTCCAGAGCCATCTCTCGTCTTGACCCGATAGGCGGGGGAAAATATCTGATGAGCGCGTTGGACCGGCGGCGGTCGCTGATTTTTCCCCGTGAGCACGGGGCCTGGGGATTGCTGCTGGTCCCACTGGCAACCGGCGCGTCCGTAGCGCTCTTGCGCGGAGGGCGTCCCTTGCCGCTTCTGCCCCTGGGAATTACGGCCCTGGCGCTATTCTGGCTGCGCACGCCTGTCGAAAGCTGGATCGGAACCACTCCCGTTCGTGCACGTACGCGCGCCGAAGTTCTGCTGGCTCGCAACGCCGCCTTCGCCTTGGCCGCAGTCTCGATGGCCGCGTTGACTTGGCTGTTTTGGGGTGGGCGGAATGGAACGCTGCTGTGGATCGGCGCCGG
>Ga0209849_1000162_pt1 | contig 10454 bp, 9 predicted proteins | sample OrgsoiDNA2013048_FD_185798 | JGI IMG/M metagenome (GOLD analysis project Ga0209849, IMG submission 185798) | Permafrost soil microbial communities from the Arctic, to analyse light accelerated degradation of dissolved organic matter (DOM) -... | ecosystem: Environmental > Terrestrial > Soil >... | reverse complement strand
GGGGTGATTTCGTAGGCGCCTGGGCAGGCCACGCCCGCGGGCATCTTCGCGCTGTCAGGGCAATTCCGGATCGTGGAAGGCGCGTTCGCGCATGGGAGGAACTTCGCGTCCCGGCTGGCAGAGATAACACGAGCACGGCCGGCAATGGGTCGAAGCATTGATACCCACAGCCTGCGGACTGACGGGACCCTGGCGATTGCCTGCCCAGAGTCTCATGACCCGGCGGGCGATGTTTTTCATCCTATGTTCGGCCGCGCGACGTTTGGCGCGCTTGGAGTCCATGGCCCCATTATAGTGGCATCTGTCGCGGCTACGGTCACTCGTAAACCTCGCGCCGGTGCGCGATCCGCGTCACACTGACGAGTTTGGCCGTGTCGTCGATGACGTACACCACGCGCCAGTCACCCACCCGGACGCGCCACTGATCTTTGTAGCCCTTCAGTTTTTTGCATCCCGCGGGCCGTGGCGTGTGGCCCAGAGATTCGACTTTGCGGACGACACGGGCCAGCAGGTTATCCGGTAATTTTTCGAGTTCCTGCCGCGCGGGAGGCTTTACCTCGACGGCATATTTATTCACGCAGCCGGCCGCGTTTCACGAGGTCCGCTTTGATCTTTTCAAGCGGAATCCCCTTTTCCTTGCGGCGCGATTCCGAAATCAGCCCGTCCCAAAAATCCTCTAACACCGCCCCGTATTTTTCAGGTCGATTTGAACGGCCACCTTGCGGCCCTTCTCATCGGTCACGTACTGGATTCCCGTCATGGCTTTATTCTCCCTCAGGTGACGGCATCGGCGCACAGGATTGCCTGCCCCCTGCATCATTACCGATTCGCTATCGTGGTTATTCGTGCAGACCACTTACACGCCCGCCGGCGCCGAGTACTTAGGCCAGCGCCGCTTGCGCCGCCACGCGCGCGTGATGTCTCTGTGGGCCATGGGCGTGGGCGCGGTGATCTCGGGCGATTTCTTCGGCTGGAATTTCGGACTCACAGCCGGCGGATTCGGCGGCATGGTGCTGGCCGTCGCCGTGATGACCGTGATGTACATCGGGCTCTGTTTTTCCATCGCGGAGATGTCTCCGGCGCTGCCCCACGCGGGCGGGGCCTATTCCTTCGCGCGCACGGCGATGGGGCCGTGGGTTGGCTATATCACCGGCCTGGCGGAAAATATGGAGTACATCCTGACGCCCGCGGTGATCGTGGTGGGAATCGGCGGTTACCTGGGCGCCGTCTTCGGTACGGCACGCGCGTGGGAACCGGCCTGGTGGCTGCTGTGTTATGCAGTGTTCGTGGCTCTGAATGTTTGGGGCGTGGAAATGACCTTCCATGTTTCGGTGGTGGTGACCCTGACGGCCGTGGCCGTACTATTGGTTTTCTGGGTGGGGGCAGCGCCGCATTTCGACCTGGCGCGGTGGGCCGCGCCGTTCTTTCCGCCGGGCCTCAACAAGGCCAATGCCGCCTTCCTGGAATTGCCCTTCGCTCTGTGGCTGTACCTGGGAATTGAACAATTGCCGTTGGCCGCCGAGGAGAGTCACGATCCCAAACGGGACATGCCGCGCGGCATTTTGTACGCGCTGATCACGCTCATCGCGATTTCCTTCCTGACGGTGATTCTGAGCGCCGGAATCGCGCCGGGCGCGGCCATTGTCGCGAAGTCGAACGAGCCCTTGTTCCTGGGTTTTCAGACCATCTTTGGACAGGGCATGAAGACGCGAGTGCTGGCGCTGGTGGCCTGCACGGGCCTGGTGGCGAGCTTCCACACCATCATCTTTGCGTACGGCCGCCAGATTTATTCGCTCTCGCGCGCCGGCTACTTCCCGACTTGGCTTTCGGTGACGCATCGCACGCGCAATACTCCGTATCGGGCGCTGTTGGCGGGGTCGGCGCTGGGTTTCGTGGTGGCGCTCGGAATTCACTTGTCGCCGCAGGGCAGCCCGGTGGGGGCCGTCCTGCTCAACATGGCGGTGTTCGGCGCGGTGCTGGCATATATTCTGCAGATGGTCTCGTTCATCGTTCTGCGGCTGCGGTTTCCGAAAATGGAGAGGCCGTACGTGAGCCCGGTGGGGATTGCGGGGGCCGCGGCGGCGGCGTTGATTGCCGGGCTGACCCTGGCGACTCTGTTCCTGAATCCGGACTATAACAAAGGAGTGATCGGCGCGGCGGTCTGGTTTCTGCTCGGGTTGGCGTACTATGCGGCGTATGCGCGGCACCGGCTGGTGCTGGCGCCCGAGGAGGAAGCGGCCATGGCGCACCGCAAGGAAAACACTGCGCTATGAACCTGCGGGAACTTCTGGCGAAGGCATCCCCACTGCGCTCCGGCGACGAACTGGCCGGCGTGGCAGCGGCCAACGCGGAGCAGCGGGCCCGTGCCCAGATGGCGCTGGCGGATGTGCCGTTGAAAGCCTTCCTGGCCGAGCCGCTGATCCCCTACGAAGAGGATGACGTCACCCGGCTGATCTGCGACTCGCACGATGCCGCGGCGTTTTCCCCGGTAGCCCACCTGACCGTGGGCGAATTTCGCGACTGGCTGCTTTCGGAGCAGGCCACCACGGCGCGCTTGAGTGCGCTGGCCCCCGGACTGACGCCCGAAATGGCCGCGGCGGTTTCCAAAATCATGCGTCTGCAGGACCTGGTGACCGTGGGCGCAAAGTGCCGCGTGGTGACGCAGTTCCGTTCCACCATCGGCCTGCCCGGGCGGCTTTCGACGCGCTTGCAGCCGAATCATCCTACCGACGACCTGAAGGGAATCGCCGCCAGCGTGCTGGATGGTCTCTGTTACGGCAACGGCGATGCGGTGATCGGTGTGAATCCCGCCACCGATAACGTGGCCACCGTGGCGGAACTCCTGCGCATGCTGGACGGCGTTCGCGAACGTTACCAGATCCCCACGCAGATTTGCGTGCTGGCGCACATCACCACGCAGATGGAGGCGCTGCGGCGTGGCGCGCCGGTGGACCTGCTGTTCCAATCCATCGCCGGGACCCAGGCGGCCAACACGGCTTTCGGGATCGACCTGGCCATGCTGGATGACGCGTGCCAGGCCGCCCTCGAATTGAAACGCGGCCCGCACGTGATGTATTTCGAAACGGGACAGGGAAGCGCGCTTTCGGCCAACGCGCATCACGGCGTGGACCAGCAGACCTGCGAGGCGCGCGCCTATGCGGTGGCGCGGCGGTACCGTCCGCTGCTGGTGAATTCGGTGGTGGGATTTATCGGGCCGGAGTATCTGTACAGTGGCAAGCAGATCATGCGCGCGGGTCTCGAAGACCACTTCTGCGGCAAGCTTCTGGGCTTGCCCATGGGCTGCGACATCTGCTACACCAACCACGCCGAGGCCGACCAGGACGATATGGACGCGCTGCTGACCCTGCTGGGCGTGGCGGGCTGCAATTACATCATGGGCGTGCCCGGCGCCGACGACGTGATGCTGCACTACCAGAGCACCAGTTTTCACGACGCGCTGTACCTGCGTTCGGTGCTAGGATTGAAACCCGCGCCGGAGTTCGAGGCCTGGCTCGAGCACCGTCCGGAGCTATTGCCCCCGCTTTGGTTGACCTGAAATGGCTTTTGACTTAAGACACTTCACGCCCGCACGCGTGGCACTGGGGCGGACGGGCCACAGCCTGCCCACGGCCGAGTTGCTGCGCTTTCAACTGGACCACGCCCGCGCGCGCGATGCGGTGTATGAGAGCTTGGACCCGGCTTCTCTGGGAATCGGGCATCTGCTATTGCACAGCGCGGCGCCCAATCGCGCGACTTATCTGCGGCGTCCCGACCTGGGCCGGAGGCTGAGCGAGGCTTCGCGGAAACTTCTAATCCAGGGTGATTACGATGCGGCCCTTGTGATTGCGGACGGATTATCCGCGCCCGCAGTGCACCATCACGCGGCGGCGCTGCTCGAAGCTTTGAACGGATTGCTGGCGGGTGAAGACTGGAGGATGGCGCCGTTGACCGTGGTGCTGCAAGGGCGGGTGGCGATCGGAGACGAAATCGGCCAGGGGCTGGGCGCGCGGCAGGCAGTGGTGCTGATCGGCGAACGGCCCGGGTTGACGTCGCCCGATAGCCTGGGCATTTATCTGACCTGGGACCCGCGCCCGGGGCGCACGGATGCGGAGCGCAATTGCATCTCGAACGTGCGCACGGAGGGAATCGGCTACCGCGCGGCGGCGCACAAACTGCATTTCCTGATGCGCGAGGCGCGTGTGCGGAAGTTATCGGGCGTGGGATTGAAGGAAGATGGCGGGCTGCTCGAGTAGCGTCACGGCTCAGAAGGGAACGCTTTTGGACGGAGTCCGTCCAAAACGTTTTCGTGCGTGCCCCTTTTTCAACAACTTAACAGTTTTCCGTGGACGGAGTCCGTCCAAATGGCCCGGAACGGTTACTATGTACTGAGGAGTACGGAAGCGAATCTTATGGAGACACAGAATTACGCCAATCACAGAAAGTTTGTGCCCCTGTTTCACGGAGTGCTGTTCGGGACACTGGTCCTGACGCTGATCGGTTCCTGCGTCAACCTGTCCGAGTCCTGGGGCGATCACGTCCGGATATACAGCGCCTCGCTGATTCTGGTACTGAACGTCTGCATGTTTATACTTTCCTTCTGCGCCCGCACCTTCGCGCTGAAGGCGCAGGACCGCGCGATTCGAGCGGAGGAGAGCTTGCGCTGTTTTGCGATGACGGGGAAACTGCCGGACCCCAGGCTGACCATCCGGCAGATCATCGGGCTGCGGTTCGCATCGGACGCTGAGTTCGTGGCGCTGGCGGCGCGCGCGGTGAAGGAGAATTTGTCCTCGGACGACATCAAGAAATCGGTTAAGAATTGGCGAGCGGACAATTACCGCGCGTGAGGATTCGGGCGGGCGTTCATCGGCGCTGGTGAGGGATGTTAGCCTAAAATCATGCGAGGATTACTGATACTTCTTCCTGCGTTACTGATTGCACAGGCGCCGCCGCCGAAAGCCGCGGCCAGCCCGCAGCAAGCCGGCGCCAAGCCCGCGGCCGGAGCCAAGCCCGCGGGCACAGCCAAGCCCAAACCCGCGGCCGCAGCCAAGCCGCCGGCGCCGCCTCCACTGACCACGGACGATGAAAAGGCCGTCTACGCGGTGGGCCTCACCATGTACCGGCAGCTCGCTCAACTGGACTTGTCGCCGGCCGAGTTTGAAATCGTCCAGAGGGCGTTTGCGGACGCCGTGGCCAACAAGCCGGTCGCGGAGTTGAGCGAATGGTCGCCGAAGATTCAACCCTTCGCCCTGGCGCGCGGCACCCGTGTGAAGGAACGGGAGAAGGCCGCTTCCGCCATCTACCTGGCCAAGGCTGCCGGCGAACCGGGGTGCGTCAAGTCGGAGTCCGGTTTGATCTATAAAGAGGAGACGCCGGGGACCGGGGAGTCGCCCAAAGCCACCGATACGGTGAAGGTCAACTATCGCGGCACGCTGATTAACGGCACCGAGTTTGACAGCTCATATAAGCGAAATGAGCCCGCGCAGTTCGCTTTGAATGGAGTGATCAAGTGCTGGACCGAGGGCGTTCAGAAGATGAAGACCGGCGGGAAATCGATGCTGATTTGTCCATCGGACCTGGCCTACGGAGATCAAGGGCGGCCCTCGATTCCCGGCGGCGCTACCCTGATTTTCGAGATTGAGCTGCTCGAAATTGTGGCCGCCGGCAAATAACGTTTCGCGATGCCGCTGGCTACCCGACTCGCATTCCAATTCGACAAACGAGTCCAGATCAAGGGCCTGAATCTCTTCCAGGGCGGCGCGATCCGTGTCACCGATAAGGGCGACAACTACATGTTCGCCGAGGTGAAGGGCGGGGAGCTATACGATGTTCGCCTCACATACGAGGCAGGCAAACTGTTCGTCTGGTGCGATTGTCCCGCCTTCGCCGACAACGGGCCGTGCAAACATCTCTGGGGGGCGGTGCTTGAAGCGGATCGGCGAGGGGCCGTAAAAGAGGCCCTGAATGCGAGATACCTGGAGGTCCAGGACGAGATGGATCCGGGTTTGGAAGAAGATGAGGACCCGGCCACCGATTACGCATACGACTACCTTCGTCCCCGCTACCAGCGGCCACCGCCTCCGCCGCAGATGCAGCCTTGGCGGGAGTACCTGGGTACGATCCAGCGGGGTCTTGAAGGCGGGAAGACGCCGCCGGCGAGTTTCTCAAAGGCATTCGAGATCCTTTATGTAATCGAAGTAACCGCGTCGAAGAATGGCGGCGCGCTGGTACTCGAATTGATTTCGCGGACGCGGAAAAAGAACGGCGAATGGGCCGCTCCCAAGGAATTTCGAATTGCGTCCTCGCACGTCAGCTTACTTCCCGATCCCGTGGACGCGGAAGTGATCGCCACCATGTTCGGCGGTCACGACTCCTGGGGATACCAGTATTCTTCGACCGTGCCTCTGGTGGCGCGAAAGGCCCTTCCCCTGGTACTGGCGCTGAAATTGATCCCCACGATAGCGGCAACCGGGCGTCTGATGGTTCGCGCGGAAACGGGAGCAGACCTGCAACCGGTCACATGGGACCAGGGGGAGCCCTGGAAATTGTGGCTCGAGGTGCGGCAGGACGACCGCGACCAGTGGAAGATTGTGGGATCGCTGCGGCGAGGCGAGGAGCGCATGGAGTTGAGCGAGCCGCTGCTGCTTTTGGACTACGGACTGGTGGTGACGCGGGAAACGGTGGCGCGCCTGGATCATGGCGGAGCGTTTGCCTGGATCGCGCAGCTCAGAGCCCTGAAACAGATTCCGTTTCCGGACCGCGAACGCGAGTTGGTATTGGAGAAGCTGCTCGATTCCAAAGTGCTGCCTCCCATGGAATTGGATGAGGGGCTGAAGTTCGAGGAGCGAAGGGTAGCGCCGCGCCTGGGGCTGCGGCTGGGGCAAAGCAGCCCGGCGTACGGCGGGGACCATTATTCGGCCCACCTGCTGCTGGACTACGGGCGCGGCTGGACCGAGGACACGCCAGGCGGCCGGGGAGTTTGGATCCCTGGGGAGCGCGCCTACCTGTTGCGCGATGCGGAGGCGGAAGGGGCGGCGCGGGAGACGCTCACGAGCCTGGGGCTGCGGCAGGAAAATGTGAGCCAGGGCCCGTGGCGGTTTTCCGCCAAATCGCTGCCGCGCGTGGTGCGCGAGTTGGTGCACGCCGGCTGGCACGTGGAAGCCGAGGGCAAGGCGTTCCGCAAGGCTGGCGATACGCGCGTGGACGTCCGTTCCGGAATCGACTGGTTCGAGTTGCACGGCGAAGTGGATTACGGCGATCAGACGGCGAGTCTGCCGGAGTTGCTGGCAGCCATGCGGCGCGGCGATGGAATGGTGGCACTGCCCGACGGGACCTTCGGGCTGCTGCCGGAAGAATGGATGGAGCGGTTCGCTCCCCTGGCCGGCCTGGGTTCGAAGGAAGAAGACCACCTGCGCTTCCGGCGCAATCAGGCGGGCTTGCTGGACGCGCTGCTGGCGGCGCAACCCGAGGTCCGCGTGGATGAAATGTTCGCTCGCGTGCGCGAGCGGATGCACAGATTCCAGGGCGTGAAGGCGGCGCCGCAGCCGGAGGGCTTCCGCGGTCAACTGCGCGACTATCAGCGTGAAGGCGTGGGCTGGATGGAGTTCCTGCGCGAGTTCGGTTTCGGCGGCTGCCTGGCCGACGACATGGGGGTGGGCAAGACGGCGCAGGTGCTGGCCGCGCTCGAAGTGCGCCGGGCCGAGGGATGCGGCCCTTCGCTGGTAGTGGCGCCGAAATCGCTGATGTTCAACTGGCGGGCGGAAGCGGCCAATTTCACACCGCGGTTGCGCGTGCTGGAACACACCGGCCTGGCCCGCGACACGGCCTTGATCGGCGAGCACGACCTGATATTGACCACTTATGGCACCATGCTCCGCGATGTCGCGCTGTTGTCGGAGATCGAGTTCGACTATGTAGTATTGGACGAAGCGCAGGCTATCAAGAACGCGTCGACGGCTTCGGCAAAAGCGGTGCGGCTGCTGCGCGGCAAGCACAAGATGGCGATGAGCGGCACGCCGGTGGAGAACCATCTGGGCGAGTTGTGGAGCCTGTTCGAGTTCCTCAATCCGGGGATGCTGGGCGAGGCCAAGGTGCTGAAGATGGCGGGAGGGCTGGCCAGGAATCCGAGCCCCGAGGCGCGCCAGTTGCTGGGCCACGCTCTACGACCGTTCATCCTGCGGCGAACCAAGCAACAGGTTGCACGCGAGTTGCCGGCGAAGACGGAACAGACCATTTACTGCGAGCTGGAAGGCCCGCAGAGGAAACAATACGACGAGCTGAAGAAGCATTATCGCGACACGCTGCTGCAGCGCGTACAAGCGCAGGGCCTGGGCCGGTCGAAGATGCACGTGCTGGAGGCTTTGCTGCGATTGCGGCAGGCGGCCTGCCATCCGGGGCTGCTCGATGCCAAACGCGTGGGTGAGCCCTCCGCCAAGCTGGACGTGCTGATGGATCAATTGAACGACCTGCAGGAGGAAGGGCACAAGGCGCTGGTGTTCTCGCAGTTCACCAGCCTGCTGGCGATTGTGCGCAAGCGGTTGGATGACGCCGGCGTGAAGTACGCGTATCTGGATGGCGCCACGCGGAACCGCCAGGCGCGCGTGGATGAATTCCAGAACGATCCGGATTGCGGGCTGTTTCTGATCAGCCTGAAGGCCGGCGGGCTGGGCCTCAACCTGACGGCGGCGGAGTACGTATTTCTGCTGGACCCGTGGTGGAACCCGGCAGTGGAGGCGCAGGCCGTGGACCGCGCCCACCGCATCGGGCAGACGCGGCCGGTATTTGCCTACCGGCTGATCGCCCGTGACACGGTGGAGGAGAAAGTGCTGGAGCTGCAAAAGACCAAGCGCGCCCTGGCGGACGCGATTCTGGGAGAAGACAATAGTTTGATCCGGGATTTGAAGAAGGAGGATTTGGAGTTGCTGCTCTCGTAAGGGGGCAAAGGCGACTCGTCCGTGCGGAGCCTTTCTTGACAGAGTAACCACAAATGGTTACCGTTGGGTTGTGAAGGCGAATGAGCTCAGACGATGGCTGAAGAGACAAGGCTGCGCGTTCATAGAGGAGTCCCGCCATACACGGATTGTTCTCGGCTCGAAGGTTACGCGTATGCCTCGCCATCCAGCGAAGGACATCAAAACGGGGACATTGCAGAGCATTTTGAAAGATCTCGATTTGAAAATGTGAGGACCGCAATGGAGCACTATCTGGCATTGTTCGAACCCGACCTGAAGGCTGGCGGCTACACCGTGACATTTCCGGACTTCGGTTACGGCGTCACGCAAGGTGAAACCGCTAAGGAAGCCATGGAGATGGCGCAAGATCTCCTGATGCTGACCATTGGCGATTACGTCCGGGAAGGCAGACCATTGCCCGTGCCGGCGCGCCGCCGCGGCGCCAGGTTTCGTCCCGTGCCGCTACCGGCTTTGCAGTCCGCCAAAATCGATCTCTACACAGCGTTTCTGAAGTCGGGTCTGAAGAAAGCGGAATTTGCCCGCCGCATTGGAATACCCAAGACACACATTGAACGCCTGTTCTCTCTCCGGCACCACTCTCGCCTGAATCAGATCGAAACGGCGCTCGCCGCGCTCGGTAAACGGCTGCACGTCGAAGCGCGCGACGCGGCTTGAATCTCACGAGGCCGGCTTTTCAGAGCTCAAAACCGCTCCACATCTTCGACCCGCGCCGCAATCTCCAGTAGCAGGGCTTCGCCGGACGCGCCGCGACCACCACGCTCCACGACGCCGCGGAGAGGGCACGACCGCAGGAATGAGTAACATGTTTGGCTAGAGGGCCACGAACCGCCGCACATGCCAAAATGGCGCGGGTATGTCCCAGAGTTCTTCGAGTATCTGTTCCTTCGCCGCTCAAATGACATGCTCTTGACCGCTATGAAGCTCCACGATGCGCTGACCGTTTTATTGGAGTGCCCCTGGCCTTCAAGAGCAGGACCTCGTCGGAAGGGCCGACCGCCGACAGGGCAGCAGGCATAGTCAGGCATGGTTATAATGGTTGACTTATATTAGCTGCACGTTATAATATGATTGTGGCGTGGGACAACACCAGGGACACCCCTACCGGGTGCTCTATATTTCGATCCTCGCCGCGTGGCGATCCTGCTGCTGGGCGGCGACAAAACCGGCGATGACCGCTGGTACGAGAGAAATGTAGCGCTGGCAGATCGCCTTTATGACGACTACCTTGCCGGGATCGAGGAGGAAGACGATGCCAAAGACGACGAAATTCAGTGAACTTCGAGCGAAGATGTCGCCGGAAGCGCGGGCCGAAGCCCGACGACTAGCCGACAAGGATCTCAAGGAGATGCCGCTGCACGAACTGCGAGTTGCCCGCAACTTGACACAGCAACAACTCGCACAGACCCTGGACATGACGCAGGCCGCGGTTTCGCAACTGGAACAACGCACGGATATCTACCTGAGTACGCTCGAGAATTTTGTGGA
>Ga0209849_1000160_pt1 | contig 10466 bp, 7 predicted proteins | sample OrgsoiDNA2013048_FD_185798 | JGI IMG/M metagenome (GOLD analysis project Ga0209849, IMG submission 185798) | Permafrost soil microbial communities from the Arctic, to analyse light accelerated degradation of dissolved organic matter (DOM) -... | ecosystem: Environmental > Terrestrial > Soil >... | reverse complement strand
TCGTTGAGGACCTTTTGGAAAAGCATGGGCGCCGGGTCGGCAAAGGCATCGAACTAGAGGTTGAATTGAAGCCCGTTACCAAATTGATCTCGATTCGCTTGCCCGAGGTGGACATCGAACGTGCGAAGAAACTGGCCGCCCGGAAGGGGATCGGGTATCAGACATATCTGAGATCGGTGGTGCACGAAGCGCTCGAAGGTGCGAGTTGAAGTCGGGCTGGCGCAGGATTCGCCCCAGTGGCCGGGTGCGCGAGCAAGGCATGGGAAATCCAATATGAGCACGAAAGGACGTTCAAACCGACCGTGGCTCTCGCCAACTGTCTGGGGTTTGCGCCCGCGCATTGTTTTGGCATCCCGCCTGGCAACACTGCGCAACGGGGAGCAGGGCAGGTCGCTCCCTGACGCGCCCACGCGTGATCTGCTGGCGGTGATCGCGAAGCACCCCGCGGCCGTGGAGAAGGTGTTGCGGAGAGCTGGATTCTATACTAAGGTAAAGGCCCAATCCCCAGAATATGCGAATCAATTGGCCAATCCGGACGCCGCTCTTTTGGTCGATCGCATTGGGCGCCAGTTTTGGCTTATTCAATCGATTAGCCGTGGCTTTTGATTGGTTTCCTCACCGAAACGTACTGGGCTCGTTCACCCTAACTGCAGTGATGTCCTTCTCCTATCTTGCGCTGGGCTCCGCCGTAGTCGGTTACATTACCGTTTGGTGCGCCGAAATCAATGGAAAACGTCCAATCTGGCAGTGGATTGTTGTGCCCTGGTGCTCCATCCTGCTGACCATGGTCGGCGCGGCTCTCTTTCTGCTTGAGGGTGCAATCTGCCTTGTCTTCGCACTTCCGATGCTGATGTTTTTCGCAAGCGCTGGTGGTGTCGTCGCGGGCGCGATAAGACGGAGAGCGCGCCCCGGAATCGCGGCTCACCTCTGTATAGCCTCCCTCCCGCTGATTTTGCCGCAGCTTGAAATGTGCTTTCCGCCGCCGCTTCAAATCCGATCCGTGCAGAGTGAAGTCAGGATCGTCGCCCCTCCATCAATCGTTTGGAGAAACATAGCGAGCGTGAGTCCGATTCGCCCTGAAGAGTTGCCGGACACATGGACTGAAAGAATTGGCTTTCCGAGGCCGATATCAGCGACGTTGTCGTACGAAGGGGTTGGTGGTGTACGGAATGCAACCTTCGAAAGGGCGTTGCGTTTCATTGAGACGGTGACTGTCTGGGAACCGAATCAGCGACTCTCATTCACGATTAAAGCCGATACCGCGCATATTCCACCGACAACCCTTGACAGACATGCAACAATAGGCGGCCCGTACTTCGACGTCTTGAGTGGCGAATATCGGATCGAAGAGGTAGCCGCCGGCGTGGTGATCTTGCATTTAACGAGCCGCGAGAGACTCACAACGGACTTCAACGGCTATGCTGGCTTCTGGACGGACGCAGCAATGAATTCCATCCAGAAGTCCATTTTGCAAGTGATAAGACACCGGTGCGAGGTCGGCGAGTTCGTAACGCCCCATCACAGGAGCTTGCATGGTCCCACATGAACCAGCCACGGATGAACGGCCAATTTTCATCCCCACATGTGGCGAAGCGTAGCGCCGCCGTTTGCATTCACAACCCTTTTGAAACTCCCATCCTTCATTGCCTCAATAACATCCGCCCGATGACTCGCCGCAACTCCCACACCCTCATGCTTAGCTGAAAGTAGGGCAGGGCCACTTACGCCGCCAATTGGCTTTGTTTCGCATTTTTGCTTTTGCACCCAGAGAAGGACAAGATGAGTAATGAAAATCACAAATCTCGTTTATTCAAAGAATTCAAAGAACACAACCCAAGTCCCGCCCGATGATCGCCGTCAACGCATCTTTAGAAGGCAGTTTTGGCCGCGGCCCAATTCGGGGTAACATAATAAACAAGCGCGCATTTCCGCGCCCTGTTGTGAGCCTTTCGCCAGTCGACCCAAATCTCGAGCAGCGTGCCTCGGACAAACCCCCGCTGCGCGACGACACCCGCTTCGCGGCCGGGAAAATCGCCGTTTTTCAGTACGCCACCGTCCTCATCTTTCTGTTCCTGATTTCCGGGTTCTGGCGGTTGCAGGTCCAAAATCCGGAGATCTACGATGAGCGCGCGCAGCAGAACAGCATCAAATCCGTGCCGATGCTGGCCCCCCGCGGCCGCATCCTGGACCGCGACGGGCGCGTCATCGTCGACAACCATTCCTCGTTCAGCCTCATGCTGGCCCGCGAGCTGCTGAAGGAAGAGCACCTGCGCCCCATCGCCCAGGGCCTGGACCTGGATTATACCGACCTCCAGGCGCGCGTCCGCCGCTTCCGCGGGCAGCCCAAATACGTCCCCATCGTCATCAAGGCAGAGCTTTCCCCCGGCGACCTCTCCTTCGTGGATTCGCACCACGATTTTTTCCCCGAGCTGGTTCTCATCCAGGCCCAGCCCCGGCGCTATCCGCAGAACGGCATGATGGCCCACGTGATCGGCTACACCGGTGAAATCAGCGAACAGGAGTTGGACCTCCCGGAATTCGCTAAGTATAATCCCGGCAGCGTGGTCGGCAAATTCGGCATCGAGCGCCAGTACAACGACACCCTGATGGGCGTGGACGGCCAGCGCCAGGTGGTGGTGGACAACCGCGGGCAGGTTCGTCACGAGATCGGCATGAAGCCCGCCATCGCCGGCAAAGATCTGCAACTGACCATCGACCTGGACCTTCAGGCCGTGGCCGAGTTGTCCATGGAAGGCCGGAACGGCGCCGTGGTTGCGCTCGATCCCCGCAACGGCGAAGTGCTCGCCATGGTCAGCCGCCCGGCATTCGATCCCAACAAATTTGCCGTGCGCATCAAGACCAAGGACTGGCGCGAAATCGCCGACAACCCCGACAAGCCGATGATGAACCGCGCCATTCAGGAAGCCCAGGCGCCCGGCTCCACCTTCAAGCCGCTCATGGCCATTGCGGGCCTCGAAACCGCCAGCATCAGCGACACCTTTACGGTGCATTGCCCGGGCGGAGCGTCGTTCTACGGCCATTATTACCGCTGCCACGAAAAGAACGGCCACGGCTCGGTTTCGTTGCACAAGGGCATCGTCATGTCCTGCGACGTCTATTTTTATAACGTCGGCAACAAGATGGGGATCGATAACATCGCCTTCTATGCCGACATGGCCGGATACGGCCAGCCCACCGGCATCGACCTGCCGCATGAGGCCTCGGGAGTGGTGCCCTCGCAACAGTGGAAGCTGCGCAACTACCGGCAGAAGTGGTACGCCGGCGAAACCATTTCGGTATCCATCGGGCAGGGCGCTCTCACCGTGACGCCCCTGCAAATGGCGCGCGCCATCGGCGGTCTGGCGGTCGGCGGCGTCTGGCATCATCCGCATCTGACCAAGGCAGGCGGCCTGACTGAGAAGCCGACCGAGTGGACCTTGAATCCGCAGAATCTCAAAGACGTCATCGATGGCATGTACGGCGTAGTCAACGAAGGCGGAGGAACCGGCGTGCGTGCCCGGCTGCCAAACATCGAGGTCTGCGGCAAGACCGGCACCGCTCAAGTGGCCTCGGCGGATTACGTGAAGAGCCAGGGCGCCGACAAGAACCTCAAGGACAACGCCTGGTTCGTGGGCTTCGCTCCCAGGCAGGCGCCGGAGATTGTAATCGTCGCTTTGTTCGAGCACGGCGCCGAAAGCAAGTTCGCCGTCCCCATCGTTCGCGACGTCATGAAATCTTATTTCGACAAGAAAATCCGGCTGGCGGCCATGCTCAGCCCGGGACAAACCAACGGAGCCGCGACTGTTAAGGAGCGGAGCATACCAACCTTCGAACCCGCCATCATGGTGGCCACCGCTCCCTCCACGCCGCGGAACTAGAATGCTCCGCTACCTCTCCCCCCGCGATGTCGATTGGACCATCCTCATCATCGTCCTCCTCATCTGCTCGGTGGGGGTTCTGCAAATCTATAGTGCCACTCGCGATACGGATTTCCAGTCGGCCTGGTGGAAGCAGATCGTCTACGTCCTGGGAGGCCTGTTTTTCATGTGGATCCTGCTGGCGTTCGATTACCATTCGCTGCTGCACTACGTTCCCGCGCTGTATATCGCGTCCGTTCTGGCCCTCCTGCTCACCTACCTGGTAGGCGACAAAGTGTACGGTTCCCGCCGCTGGATCCCTCTGGGCGCTGGAATTCACTTGCAGGTATCGGAATTCGTCAAGCTGGTGATAATATTGTTGGTAGCCCGTTACTTGACCGATTTGAAGACCGAGGAGTTGGATATTCGGGAAATGCTGAAGCTGGCGGGCCTGGTGGTGATCCCTACGGCGCTGGTTTTGAAGCAGCCGGATCTGGGTACCGCCCTGGCGTATATAGCAGTACTGATTGCGGGAGCGTTTCTCGCGGGTTTGCGTTGGAAGTATATCGCCGCCATAGCGGTGGTGACGGTGTTCGTGCTCCCGGTGAGTTATGTGTACTTGCCGGATTATCAGAAGGCGCGGTTGGTCGGTTTCCTCGATCCCGAGCGGGACCCGCAGGGGAAGGGATATCAGTTGATCCAGTCCCAGATCGCCGTGGGAGCGGGTGGAATGTTGGGCAAGGGAACTGCCAAGGGAACCCAGACGCAGCTTCGTTTTCTGCCTGTGCCGCATAAGGATTTCATCTTTTCGGCTTTTGCCGAAGAGCATGGGTTCGTTGGCGTGGTTGTGATGTTGGCTTTGTTTTTTGTGCTGATTATGCGCATTGTCCAGAATGCGCAGACGGCGCCCGACCGGGTCGGTATGTACATTTGTATGGGGGTGGCGGCTCTGTTCCTCTACCACATGCTGGTTAATGTGGGAATGGTAGTGGGGCTGATGCCGGTAACCGGCATTCCTCTCCCCTTCATGAGTTTCGGCGGTTCGAGTGTCTGGACCGATTTTTTGGCTTTGGGGCTGGTCAATAACGTCCGCCTCAGAAGGTTTGTGAACTAAATTATTTCGGGAGCCTGCAAGAGAGTCTCGGGACGATGGCGCAAACGCGCCTCCCTAGCTTGAGGAGTGGTTCCCGGCCGGATGGTGTATGAGGAAAATGCAACTCCACCTCCGGCCAGCGTGAGCTTGTAACAAACGCCAGCTTCCCCGGCGATTGGGGAAATGTCGAGACACGCAGGGCCCACTTCCTCACGGTATCCTCTCCACGCCCCGGGGAGGCAGTCGATGTCCAAGGAGTTAGTGATCTCGGCCAACCGCCACGAAACACGCGTGGCCGTCATCGAAGAGGATCAGGTAGTAGAGGTTTACTACCAACGCGAAAACGAGTATTCGCTCGCCGGGAGCATCCACAAAGGCCGGGTGACGCGAGTGCTGCCGGGCATGCAGTCGGCCTTCGTGGATATCGGCCTGGGCCGCGACGCGTTTCTCTATGTATCGGACTTCTTCGAAGACAACGAAGAATACGACAAGATCGTCACCAGCGTGGAGGAGCAGGTCCTCAAATTGAACCGCCCCCCTGGGCTTCAATCACAGCCACAATCACAGCTACAGCCACAGCTTCAACCGCAGCCCGTAACTGCGCCCGTATCCGTGGAACCAGTGGCGGAAGCAGCGCCGGCCGTTGACGATCCCGATGTGTCCGCGCCCGCCGTCCATGCGCCGGCAACCATGGAGCAGATCATCGCGCCCGCGGGCGCCCCCGATCAGCGCCGCGAGGCGCGTGACGGCCGTGATGGCCGCGGCAGGCGTACCCGCCGGCGGCGCGGCGGTCAAGGCGTGCAGGGCGGTCAAAGAGCCGGCGGACGTCTGCCCGATTCCAAGTACTATTCCCCGCGTCCCGAGTCTTCTTCCGAAGCCCGCCCCGATCCCGTAAGCCAAGCCCCGGTAGTTCAAGCCGGTCCCGACCCCGTGGCCGGGGACGACGATTTCTTCGTACTCCCCGGCGAATCGCTTGCCAAGTACACCGGCCCGCCGGCTCAGGCCGAAGAAGATCTGCCGGAAGAGGATTTGGGAACGGAGTCCGTCGAGGACACGGAAGTGGCACAGCCGGAAGTTAGCCCGGAGCCAGTAGCGGTGGCGGCCCCGGAACCGGAACCTGAACCTGAACCTGCACCGGAAGTCGTCGCTGCTCCCGAAGCCGCCGTCATCACTCTCTGGGACGAAATCGACGCCACGCCGACCGAATTCCTGGCGCCCGAATCAGGCCCCCCGGAATCGATTCCGGAAACCGAATCCGGAGAATCCGAGGTCCAGGAATCCACTGAAACAGAGCCTGCCGAGTCTGCCGAAGAGCAGCCGGTCAACACAGACGAAGGCCCCGAACCGGCCCGCATCCCCACCAGCCTCACCGCCACTCTGCGGGAACAGAATCCGCGCTACCTGCAGCACCGCGTCTCCCGCCGCATGCGCCGCAAAGGCGGACGCCCCGACGATCGCGGTCCCCGCCCCGAAGGCTCGCGCCCGCCGGAAGTTCGCGGCGAGCCGCGTCCGGAGGCCCGCGCCGAAGAGCGCACCGCGCCCAACCCGCGCCCGGCCGAAGCCCGCCCGGAACGTTCCGAGCCCTCCATCAGCGATCTGCTCAAGGAAGGGCAGGAAATTATCGTTCAGATTGCCAAGGAGCCGCTCGGCCAGAAGGGCGCGCGCATCACGTCGCACATTGCGCTGCCCGGCCGCTTCCTGGTCTACATGCCCACCGTGGACCACATCGGCGTCTCCCGCAAAATCCCCAGCGACGATGAGCGCCTCCGCCTGAAACGCATTCTGCAAAGCCACCGCACCGGCATTCCGGGCGGCTACATCGTGCGCACCGCCGGCGACGGCCGCACCGAAGAGGAACTGCGCGCCGACATGATGTTCCTCTACAACCTCTGGCTGGACATGCGCCAGAAAGCCGAACGCCGTCCCGCGCCGCTGCTGATTCATCACGACCTCAACGTGGTGGAGCGGATTCTGCGCGACCAGCTCACCTCCTCTTTCAAGAGCATCTGGGTGGATAACGAAGATCTCTACGAGAGTGTGCTGGGTTTCGTGCAACGCTTCCAGCCGGCGATGGTGGGCCGGGTGAAGTTATACACGCGATCCACCCCCATCTTCGACGAGTTCAACATCACGTCCGAACTGGAAAAGGCCCTGCGCCCGAAGGTGTGGCTGAAATCCGGCGGCTACATCGTGATCAATCAGACCGAGGCCCTGGTGGCCATCGACGTCAACACCGGCAAGTACGTCGGCAAGTCAAACCGCCTGGAGGACACCATCGTCAAGACCAACACCGACGCCATCCAGGAAATCGTGCGCCAGATCCGCCTGCGCGACCTGGGCGGCATCATCGTGGTGGACTTCATCGACATGGACGAGCGCAAGAATCGCCAGAAGGTGATGCAAACCCTGGAAGAAGCCATGCGCGCCGACCGCGCCCCGAACAAGATTCTCCAGTTCAACGATTTCGGCCTGGTGGCGATAACCCGCAAGCGCGTCAAGCAGAGCCTGGAGCGCACGTTATGTACGCCGTGCGCTTATTGCGAGGGCGCCGGTTATGTGAAAAGCGCGCAGACCGTGTTGGGGGAGATCCTGCAGGAAGCCCACAAGATTTCCCGCGCCGTGGAAGGCAAGGACGTGATGCTGCGCGTTTCGCCCGAAGTCGCCAAACTGCTCAAGAGCAACCTAAATTCCTATCTGCAGGAAATCGAAGAGATTCTGGGCGGGCGCACGGTCATTGTGAAGAGCGATCCGCTGCTCCACCAGGAAAAATTCGACCTGGCGTAGCGCCGGCGATCTTGTCGCCGGTGTTTCGAGCATCACCGCGCGAAGGTCACCCTGAACCCCGTCGAGAGCAGCACATCGTTGCGCTGCCTCCCAACCGCCGGGTTGCTCAGGAACCGGTCGCTCGCCGTCACCTGCCATCCCAGCCACTTCCTCAATGCGGTCACGCTGCCCAAATCGAAGTTCAACCGGTACGTTCCGGAATTGCTCAAGTTGTTGAACACGCGGAACGCCTGCGTAATGGTGGTAGCGCCCGACACCTTGTATAGCAGGTTGTCGCCGTAGTTCACTTCCGCCGAATTCCGGTGGACGTTGGTATCGAAGTTCTCGCGGTTGTAGTCCACGCCACCCGACAGGTCGAAATGCGCCTTCTCACTCTTGAGCGCGTTCCAGCCAAACCCGCCGCCCATCACGAACCGCAGGTCCAGATTCTGGAAGCGATCGTGTTCATAGTCATTGAGCGTGGTCGCGAACAGCCGCGGCGAAACCTGCCGGTTGTAACTCCATCCGCCGCGCACCGCGCTGGCCGTCTCGCTCGTCACCCCGTTCAGCCGGGCCGAGCCGTAAATCTGGTTGAAGTAAACCGCTATCTTGTCCTTGGTGGTGATGCGCGCCGCCGTAAAGGCAGTCGTCAGAGTCTCGGTGCGGGCATTGCCGCGCGCCAGCGCCAGCCCCAGATCGAAATTTCCGGCCCACAATTCCAGCAGGCCCGGATGCTGCAGCCGCTCCCAGGCATGCTGTTCCGCCGCATCGCGCACCGCCGTTACGCCGGCCATGGGCGCCGATTTCGTACCGGTTCCGGTGGCCACCTGCAGCGTGTCGCCGCTGGTCGAAACCTTGCCCTTCACCAGCTCCCCGCTGTCGAGCGCCACCACCAGTTCGCTGTCCGACTCGATGCTCTTCACCGCCGTCCACGGCATCGAGACTTCCCCCAGAAACTCGCTCTTGATGGTCAGCTTGGCGCCGTCTTTCTTGACGATGGCGCCGGTGATGGTGTCGCCATTCGAGAGTACAACCCGGTCGGCAGCGAGCACGGGCAGGCATATGGCAAAGACATAGAACATGGACCGGCGGATTGGGTGAGACACTGGCCCCTCCTTAAAAACTCATGATGACATCCGCGTCGACGGGTGCGCTATTCGTGGGCTGAGTACTGCTGCTGCGGCGGATTGAGCGTGACGTCGAGCGTCTTCTCGTCTTCGTTGACGTCGAAGGTCTGGCCGAACGTCTGGTAGCCCTTCGCAATCACCTGGACCAGAATCTTGCCCTGCGGAATGGACGGAATCTTCGCCTCGCCGTCCTGGTTCGTGCGCAGTTCGAAGGTGGTGCGCACCGCCTTCCCCAGCTTGACGATGGAATGGCCCTGGACAAACCGCACCACCACGCTGGCCCGGTCCACCGGATGCCCGCCCTGCGTTTTGACCACGATATTGATCTTGGTCATGGGCGCGCCCCAGGCCGCCATTACCCAAAGCAGCAATGCCGGCAGAAAAGCCCGTCGAATACGCATCCCTCGATTATAGCCCCAGCGGTGGTACACTAGAACCGTAGTACCCATCCGGATTTTGATCGGGCTCTTTCAAATGTGGGGGCGCAACGGATTCGACGGGATTGAATCGTGGTGGGGAGGCGTGCCGGGTTCCGAGCTCCCGTTAAACGATCGGAAAAACAAAACTGCCAATACGCAGTTTGCATACGCTGCTTAAGTAATTAGGTAGCCGCTCCAGCCGCTGAGCCCGCGCGGCGGTGAGTGAGCGTCATCTTGCGGGATTGGCCAAAGGCTTCGGTCCGGAGCCGGCGGCTGAAACCCAATCGGACTAGGTCGCCGCCAGTCTCGCCGGTTCTAAGGCGTCGCCCGAATCAACTGAGCCGGATACGCACGTAGGCTCTTCATTGCGGGCTTTCTCGGACGGGGGTTCAACTCCCCCCGCCTCCACCAGTTTAACTCCGGTCCCTCTGCCCACGTCCGCCCCCGATTTTCATTTTGACAGGTGTAAGGCAACGGGCTACAGTATAACCAGTGCGGATACGGAACTTCGTCCATAAGGGCCTGAAAAGGCTCTACCTGGAGGACGGCGCGAAAAGCCTGCCTCCCGATGCCGTGGACAAGCTTCGTGAGGAGAACGCCATGCGGATGCTAAACCCCATTCATCCTGGCCGCTTTCTGCGGACCGAGATTATTGAGGCCCACGACCTTTCCGTGACGAATGCGGCAAAGATTCTGCACGTATCCCGCCCGACCCTTTCCTGCCTCCTGAATGCCAAGGCCGGTCTTTCCGGCGACATGGCCCTGCGATTCGAAAAGGCGTTCGGCGTCGATATGGATACCCTCATGCGGATGCAGAATTCCTACGACATCGCCCGAACGCGCAGCCGCGAGAAGAAGATTCGCGTGGAGCGCTATGAACCGCGGCCCGCGGCTTAAGGCCACCACCCATTTTACGGTTATACCGTCTCAGCAACGACAGACTTCCTTGCTCTTGGCGCCGCGCTCGCTTGGCAGCTTGGAGCCGATCAAGGCTCACTCATTGCGAAGTGCGGCGGCGGGATCGATGCGCGAAGCTCTCCACGCCGGCAAGTATCCGGCAGCCAACGCGGCGGCAAGTAGAATGCCGATCGCTGCGGCGATCGCCACGAGATCGTTCGGTCTCATGCCAAACAGAAACGATTCCACGAAGCGCATGGTAAAGCGCGCGGCGGCATAGCCCAGCAGCAACCCCACGCCCGTCGTAGCC
>Ga0209849_1000159_pt1 | contig 10510 bp, 8 predicted proteins | sample OrgsoiDNA2013048_FD_185798 | JGI IMG/M metagenome (GOLD analysis project Ga0209849, IMG submission 185798) | Permafrost soil microbial communities from the Arctic, to analyse light accelerated degradation of dissolved organic matter (DOM) -... | ecosystem: Environmental > Terrestrial > Soil >... | reverse complement strand
GGGTCTCAGTTGCGGTCAGGACCCTTGCCAGGGCGTATCGGGAGGGGTGTTTCGGGCTCAAAATCCGCATTTTTCACCCACACGATTCCACGAAGACCCTTTGTTCCCGATGGCGTTTGAAGCGTCAGGTCCACTGCGTAGATATGTACGCTCATCGATCCGGCGATCTGGCCGGTGACGTACACATTCGTGTCATCGAACCACATGGCATTGTAAACCGAGCTCCTGTCGCCCATGGACTGTGAGACTGCCGCGCCCGGAAAAATCAAGCCTAGCACGATGCATGACAAGTAGCTTATTCTCGTGTTCATAATTGCGTCCCCCAAAGCGATTCTTCTACCGCGCCGGTATCTGAGATTCCACGACTCTGATCGCTGGTTTCATATGGTCCTCGACATGAAGAGCGTGGATTGGAAGGCCCGCCGCGCAGAGAAACTGGCGATCTGTCCCATCGATGTAATGAACGAAGTGCTTGCGAGGCTGGCGCCGCTGCTTGGCTATTAACTCGATTCATTCGTATCGAAGGCACTCCAGCGGATCCACCCCGAGAGCCCGGCGTACCGGGCCGAGCGCCGCCAGCATTCCCGTGGCCCCTAGAACCGCGATGACCGCCGCGTAGGTGGCCGGATCGGAGGCGCTCAGCCCCGGAACAAAGAACATCGACAGCGGGCGAGTCACAAACAAGGCCAGCACCAGCCCGATGCCGATGCCCGTAACCAGCAATCGCGCGAATTCGCGCACCATCATCCCCATCACATCTCCCGGCGAAGCGCCGATCGCGATCCGGATGCCGATTTCCCGTGTGCGGCGAGCGACGGAATAGGCGAGGACTCCGTAAAGTCCGACGATCGCAAGCAGCAGTGCGAGAGCGCCGATGCTGCCCATCAGTACGGCCCCCACCTGGGATGGCAAAAACGCAAATCCGATGGCGGAGAACATCGTCTCCACTTCGAGGCCCGCCGCGGGCTCCGCCCGACGCAGCGCCTGCCGAACCGCGGTAAGTTGCGCGGCCGGAGGCGTCGCCGACCGGGTCACGAACTGAATCCGAGGCCGGTCGTTCTCAATCTGCGCGAGCGGTTCGTAGAGTTGCGCACGCGCATCCTCGCCGATGGTCATGTTCTTCGTGCCGCGTACCACGCCCACGATTTGATACGGGGTCTTGTCCTCCTGCCAAAGGAACGTCGTACCGATCGGTTCACGCGAGCCAAGGTAACGTCTGACGAACTCCTGGTTGACGATCGCCACTTTTGATCCGCCGTTGTCTTGCGCCGCGAAAGCCCGGCCTTTCAGAAGGGCGATGTCCATCACCCGGAAAAAGTCCGGCGTCACGGCGTTCCAATTGAACCGGGTGTGTTGCTTCCCGCCATTGTCCGCAAAGGTCAAGCCTGTTTCGAAATTCGTGCTATCGGTGAAAGGAATGATGCGCGCCGCCGCCGCGCCTTCGATGCCTGGAATCCCACGGAGTTGGGCGAGCGCGCGGCTGACGTAGGAATTGATCGCCCGGCTGTCCTTGTAGACCCCGGGCGGCAGGTACACCTCGGCGCGGACGGTTTGCCGAATATCAAAGCCGGGGCTCAGCGAACTGGTTCGAACCAGGTTTTGCAAGAACAGGGCCGCTGTCGTCAAGACAATGAACGACACCGCGATCTGGGCGATTACCAGCACTCTTCTGATGCGCAGTTTGCGCTCGCGCTGCATCCCCGCGGAAAGAGATTCTTTCAAGGATTGCCAGGCAGGCATGAGTCCGCTGGCGATTGCCGACAAAATGGCCATGAGCGCGGCGTATGAAGCGACTCGCCAATCCGGCTCAATCTGCAACCGGATGGGTACGGGAACCGGCAGCGGAATGGCCGCCGCGGCCTTGGCCGCGCCCAGGGCGAAGAGGAAACCCAGCGCCGCGCCGGCGAGCGACAGCAGCAGACTTTCGGCGAGCAGTTGTTGCAGCAATCTTCCGCGGCTCGCGCCCAGCGCCAGCCGGATCGCGATTTCCTGGCGTCTGGTTGAGGCCCGCGCCAAAAGCAGTCCTGCCACGTTGACGCAGGCGATCAGCAAAACCAGCCCCACGATCGCCAGAAGGATCACAAAAAAGAGGCTCACCGTAAGAGCCTCTCTTTCCTTTTGAATCCGTGCAAACCCGCTGACCGGCGTGGCCCGGAGCTCTTTGTTCGATTCGTACCTGGACGGGAATTCCCGGTCCAGCCGCTGACCTAACGCGGGCATTGCGGCATTCAGTTGGCCCAGCGTCATGCCTGGCTTAAGGCGCGCGTACGCCGCCAGAATCGTGCCCTCAATGTATTGGGGCACGAAGACATCGGGCGAGTAGCCGTAGCCGATCAGGCTGCGGTAGTTGTCCGGTAGAATGCCGAGGACGGTGTAGCGGCGGCCGTCCAGGCGGATCGCCTTCCCCACGATTGCCGGATCGCCACCCAGGCGCGTTCGCCAAAAGTGGGGATGCAGCACCGCGACCTCACTGGCGTCCGTCTCATTCCAGCCGCGTCCTTGCGCCACCGGAACGCCGAGCGCGGTGAAAAAGTTCCCGGTCGCTTGCACCGCGAAGACCCGCCGCGTCTCCAGGCCGTTATTGAAATTGATGAACGTCTCCTCGTTTTCGCCCGCAACGTCCTCGAACATTCCGCTGCGGCGAAGCTGATCGATCACCGCCGGCAGGACATGGCTGTTGCCTCCCTGCCGCACATAGACCAGCGACTTCGCGTCGCGGACGGACGGCTCGCTTAACAGGAACTCGACCGCCAGCGAAAACATCGCCGTGTTGACGCCGATTCCGAGACCGAGCGACAGCAGCGCCGTCAACACGAAGCCAGGGCTCCTGCGAAGCGCGCGGCCTGCGTAAATAAGGTCCCGCCAAAAATTCTCGATGGCGTTGAACCGCCATAAATCGAACGCCTGTTCCTTGATGACGCCGGCGTTCCCCAGCGGAATGGGATTGCCGCCGGCCGCCGACATTTCCCGATGGAACGCGAGCTCGGCTTCCAGATCCTGCTGCAGGCGCCGTCGCCGGAACAGCTTGAGAAACAGCCGCCGGATCATCGCGGTTGCCTCGCAAGCACGCGGTCGACGGCCGTCGAAAGCCGGTTCCAGGTTTCCTGCTGTTCGGCGATCAGCTTTCGCCCCCGCTTCGTGATCTCGTAGTATTTCGCTTTACGGTTGTTCTCCGACAGCCCCCAGGCGGCCGAGATCGCGCCGTCCAGTTCTAAGCGGTACAGCGCCGGGTAGAGCGAACCTTCCTCTACTTTCAATACTTCGTCTGAAAGCAGGTGAATCGTCTGGGCGATAGCGTAGCCGTGCAGGCGTCCCCGCCCAAGCGAGTGTAAAATCAGCAGATCCAGGGTGCCCTGGAGCAGCGTGGGAGTAGTAGATTTGGCCATTCGGATCGCTTCCTATGACGATCTACGGAAGCAGTTCAATAAAAGTTCCTTAGATCGCGCAACCCGCCCCGTTCAGGCGACAATGAAAGCATTCCCACGGAGGGCTAATTCAAATTCATGGAGATTCTCTACCGATACCTGCGGCACTATTGGAAACTCGCCGCCGCGGCGCTGGGCCTGGCGACGATCAACCAGGTTTTCTCCCTAATGGACCCCGCGATTTTCCGCTACATCATCGATTCCTACGCCACGCGCCACAACGAATACACCAGTTCGCAGTTCATCAGCGGCGTCAGCCTTCTGCTGGCAGCCGCCGTGGGGGTGGCCTTCGTCTCCCGCGTAGCCAAAAACTTCCAGGATTACTACGTCAACCTGATCACCCAGCAGGTCGGCGCGCGCATTTATTCCGATGGCATCCGCCACTCTCTCGAACTGCCTTACACGCTGTTTGAAGACCAGCGCAGCGGCGAGACTCTGGGCAAGCTGCAGAAGGTAAGGATCGACGTGGAGAAGTTTATTGCCGCGGCCGTGAACACGGTGTTCACTACGCTCATCGGCCTGATATTCGTGATGATCTACGCATCGCGCGTGCACTGGTCCGTGGCGCCCGCGTACCTGCTGACCGTGCCGTTGCTGGGCGGCCTGAGTTCGGTGCTCAGCCGCAAAATCAAAGAAGTACAGAAGCACATCGTGCGCGAAACCACGGCCCTGGCCGGCGCCACCACGGAATCGTTGCGCAACATCGAACTGGTGAAAAGCCTGGGCCTGGCGCAACAGGAAATCGCGCGGCTCAACTCCACCACCGCCAAGATCCTCAAACTGGAGCTCAAGAAAGTCCGCTACCTGCGCAGCCTGAGTTTCATACAAGGCACCTGCGTCAACCTGCTCCGGACATCCATTCTCTTCCTGATGCTGTACCTGATCTTTACGCAGCGCATCACCGTCGGCCAGTTCTTCTCGCTGTGGATTTATTCGTTCTTCATCTTCGGCCCGCTCCAGGAACTGGGCAACGTGATCAACATCTACCGCGAGACGGAGGCTTCGCTGCAGAATTTCGAAGACATCCTGAAGCTGAAGCCGGAACCGCGCCCGGAGCATCCCGTGACCGTCGAATTTCTGGAGACGCTGAAATTTGACAACGTCTGGTTTCAGCACCAGTCGGCCTCTTCGCCCGCCCTGCGCGAAATCTCCTTTCGCGTGACCCGCGGTGAGACCATCGCCTTTGTGGGCCCATCGGGCGCGGGGAAAACCACCCTGGTGAAACTTCTCGTCGGGCTCTACCGGCCGCAGACGGGCCACATTTACTACAACGGAATTCCGGAAGACCAAGTCGCCATCGACGGTTTGCGTGAGCGCATCGGTTTCGTGACGCAGGATGCGCAGCTCTTTTCCGGGTCCATTCGCGAGAACCTGCGCTTCGTGCGGCCGGATGCCACCGACGAAGAATGCTTGCAGGTGATCCAGCAGGCCTCCGTGCAGAACCTGCTCCAGCGCGCCTCCGGCGGCCTCGACACCGTCATCGGCGAGGGCGGCGTAAAGGTCTCGGGAGGCGAGAAGCAGCGGCTCTCCATCGCGCGCGCGCTGCTTCGCCGGCCGCAATTGCTGGTGTTCGACGAAGCCACCTCTTCGCTCGATTCGCTCACCGAAGAAGAGATCAGCCAGACCATCCGCGACGTCGCCACCAGCCGCGACGCCATCACCTGCCTGATCGCCCACCGCCTGTCTACCGTACTCCACGCCGATTGCATCTATGTGCTGGAGCGCGGCCGCATCGTGGAGCAAGGCCGCCATAACGAGCTCCTGTCCAACAAGGGCCTCTACTACGCCATGTGGCGCCAGCAGGTGGGCGAAGGATTGGAGCGCGTGGCTGTCCCGACGTAATCGGTCACGCCAGCCATTCGTCCAGGTGATCCGTCACGAACCAGTCGTCGTTCAGGTGCGGATAAGCCTGATAGACGCGGTCGATCTCTTCCATCTGGCCGGCCGACAGATCCTCCGCCGGGTCCAGGCACCAGCGGCCCGCCAGCAAGCCCTGACGCCTTAGCACCTCGTGAATGCCCGCAATGCATCCATGAAATCCGTTCGCCGCGTCAAAGAATGCCGCGTTGGAATCGGTAATCTCCTGCGCCAGAGACAGCCACTCCCGCGGCACGGCGTTGCGCTCGCCTTCGGCCTGAATCTCACTCAACAGGTTCACCGCCGCCCGGGTCCACACGGCCCAGTGGCCCAGCAACCCGCCGCGAATGCGCAGCGTCTTGCCGCCCATGCGGAACGGAGTCGCCAGGTCGAGCAGAATGTTGTCGTCGTTTCCCGTGTACAGAGCGATCTCATGGTCTCTGCCGGAAGCCGCCACCGCGCGCACCACGTCCAGCGTCTGGTAGCGGTTGAAAGGCGCAATCTTGATCGCCACCACGTTGCCGATTTCGGCGAACTGCCGCCAGAACTCGAAGGACAGAGTGCGGCCTCCCACCGCCGGCTGCAGATAGAAACCGAAGACCGGAATCACTTCGGCCACCGCCCGCAGGTGGTCCAACAATTCGCCGTCCGTGGCTTGGGTTGACGCAGCATGGGGTAACGCGGCTAAGCTCACCAGTCCGGCGTGATAGCCCAGTTCCGCCGCCAATCGGGCCTCGCGCAAGGCCTGCGGAGTGGGCCCCACAATGCCCGCCACACGAATAGCGTCGCCCGCTTTCAACTCCTCCATCGCCATTTCCAAAACCGGCCGGTACAAACCAATCTTGGGATCGTGGATGGCGAACTGCGTCGTGTGCACTCCTACCGCAACGCCTTGCGCACCCGCGGCCAGATAGTAGCGTGTCAGTGCGCGCTGGCGCTGCTCGTCCAGTTTCCTGCCGGCCGTCAGCGCCAGCGGATGCGCCGGGATTACCGCGCCTTGGAGCAGTGTCTCGCGCCACGGCATCTTTAGTACTTCCCGTCGCGTGATTCAAAGTGCGTCGGCTTATTCAAGGATGCGCCGCCCGAGCGGATCCACGCCGCCGTCCACTCCATCACCTCCGCAACCGGGACTTCCGGCGCGCCCAACAAGCGGTGACACTTGCCCGCATCGTTCAACAAAGCCGAGTCCGCTTCCGTTCCTTCGAGACACGGTTCCACGCCCAACAATTCTCCGAAACGCTGCGCGATCCACCGTACCCGGAGCGTCTCCTTGCCCGTCACGTTAAGCACCGCCGGCGGCGCCGAGCACAGTTCGAACGCACGTAACGCCACGGAATTGGCGTCGCCCTGCCAGATGACGTTCACGCTGCCCATGGTGACTTCCACCGGCCGCCGCTTATAAACCTTGCGGCCGATATCCGCCAGCACGCCGTAGCGCATCTCCACCGCGTAGTTCAGGCGCAACAGAACGCTCGCCGTGCCGCACTGGTCCGCATAATACTGAAAAATCCGTTCCCGGCCCCGCACCGATTGCGCATACTCGCCCGCGGGATCGGTCTCCACTTCCTCGGTGGCGCCACCGTCGGCGACTTTCCGCAGCGGATAAACATTGCCGGAGGAAAACACCACGAAGCGGGAATGCTTGAATCTCTCCGCCACCAAAGCCGGCAGCAGAACGTTCATGGCCCAGGTCCAGTGCTCCGCCCCCTGAGTGCCGAATTTTCTGCCCGCCATGAAAACGATATTGGGCGCATCCGGCAGCGCCTTGAGCGCGTCCCCGTCCATCAGGTCGGCCGCAATGGTTTCCACGCCGGCCCGTTCCAGGCTCGCGCGCAAAGCGGCGTCGCCAAACCGCGAAACGCCAATCACCCGTCTTCGCAGGCCCGCTTCATCCATCGCCCGCCGGGCGCGCACCGCAAGGCTGGGGCCCATCTTTCCGCCCACGCCCAAAATCAGCACATCGCCTTCCAGGTTCCGCAGAGCCTCGCAATCCTGTTGATTGGGCCGGGAGAGAATCTCTTCGAGCTGGTCCGTAGTCGTAATCACGATCACTCTGCGATCCGGCTACCGCGAAGCGGCCTGCGCGCTTTGCTCCTCGCCCCACATCAGCGGGTCGGGACCCGACAGTTTCAGGAAGAGCCCGTAATTGGCGCGCGCTTCGTCGCGCTTGCCTTCCCTCTCGGCTGCCAGCCCGCGCAGGTAAAACAGCCGCGGCAGATAGAACGGCGTAAACGGCCCCAGACCGGTCGCGTTCAACGCCGGGATGAAACGCAGCAGCGGCGCGGCTTCCCTGCTGTGATCTATTTCCAAATCCGCCCACGCCAGCAAAACCGGCAGACTTTCGTCGGCGGCCGGGGCGCCGTTGTCCCACATTTGTTGCAGCGGAAGTTGCGCCGCCTGGAATTGGCGATTCAATAGCAGCGCGCCCGCCAGCGCGAAGTCCTTGATCGCGGCCTGGCCGCCGGCGAATCTCCGCTCGGCGCGCACCGCCCATTCCTGCGGCGATGCCGGCGGCTGCGCCAGAAAATCCGCTACCACCGCTACCCCCACCGACGATGGGCCGGCCAGCGCCAACGCCTGCCGCGCCGTATTCACGGCAGCCGGGCGGTCCCCCAGCATCAGGCTCCAAATGGTGAGTTCCGCGTTGGCGCGCGAAGCCACTTCGCGCAACGGGCCGTCCTGGGCGCCGGCGGCGAACGTCGCCAGTTGCCGGCAAGCCGCTTTGCGGTGTCCGGCGATCCAGGTCCACTCGGCCTGGCGGTAAGACACCAGCGGGTCCTTGGCTGCGGTGCGCGCATCCAGATACTGTTTCGCAAGGCCGTCGGCGCCGGTCACGTCGCCCGACATCAGGCGCGCCACCGCCGCCTTCAGCAGGTCGCCGTCGCTCAGGAGATTGCGGTCCTTTTTCTGCGCCTGCAGGTAAAAACTCTCAGCCGCGGCCAGGCGTCCCGTGGCCAGGTTGATGTCGCCCATCGAATCGAGCGCATTGGCGTCATTCGGGCGTAGCGTCCGATACCGGCCGAGCGCCGCCATGCCGGTTTCCAGTTCCCCCGCGTACGCCGCGGCGTAGCCCAGCAGGTTGAGCGCGGCAAAGTCGCCGGGCTCGAGTTCGGAGGCGCGTTGCAGAGCCTGCATGCCCAGCCGGTACTGGTGGCGGTTGTACGCCTGCTCGCCCAGCGCACGCCAGCTTGTGGAATCGCCCGGGTCCAGTTTCACCACTGAAGCCAGCGCCTCTTGCCGCCCCGCACGGTCGCCCCGCAATTCCGCGGCCAGCACTTTCAGGCGCGCCCGCGTCACTTCGGGGATCGACTTGCCCCGCGCCTCAGCCTGCTCCAGGATGGCCAGCGCACCGGAGCCGTCCCCGCTCTGCGCCCGAAATTGCGCCAGCGTTTCATAGGGCGCGGCGAAATCGGGATCGGCCGCGATCGCCAAATTCAGTGCCACCTCCGCGGCCGCCGGGTCGCTCGATTCCGTGCCCGCCACGTAGGCCCGCAAGGCCTGCGCGCTGCGCGTGCCGTAGGGCGAAATGCGCCCTGCCATCTGCCGCGCCAGGTCCGTGGCCGCGCCCAACACGTCGCCTTCCGGCGCGGAAGTGGAAATCACTTTGGTCATCTTGCCCGTCGCCGCATCTTCCAGCGTGAGCCGTACTTCCACCCTGCCGCCACGAATCGCGTAATCTCCATAGCCGATGTGTTGGGCGCCGGCCAGCAGCGCCTGCGTGCGTTCCGAGGAGATGCCCGGAGCCGAAATGGGACGCACCCCCAGCCCGCGATCAAACCCATGAAGCAAACTCGGCGGAAGCGAATGGATACCCGCGGCGCCACTCAGTTCCGCCGTGATAATGCCGGAAAAAGCCCGCCCCATCCAATCCGCGGAACTGTCCTGGCTGAGATTTTCGAATCGAAGGATGGCGATGCGATCTACCGCGGGCGCGGCCGACTGTCGCGCGCAGCTTCCCAATACCAAACTCGCCAAAACCAAAACCGAAGACCTACAATACACGCGGCTCCAGCGTCAGCAGCAGCTTGAACTCCGGCAGTTCCCGCAACTCCGCAAACTCCGGATCCTCGTTCAGCTTCTTCTTCTCCTTGAAGCCCTCTTCCAGCGCTTTCCTCAAATACTGGAGCGCCAGCTCGTTGCGCCCGTCTTTGGCGTACATCTTGGCCACATAGTAATGGAATTTGGCGCGCTCATCCACACTGCGCTCCTGCAGCAGCACGCCGTAGGTGTTGTGATGCTCGAAGACTTCCGGATCCAGCTTGAGCGCCGTTTGAAAGGCATCGGTTGCCTCCACATACTGCTTGCGCGCGAAATAAGCCGTACCCAGGTTGCTGTAGATCGAAGCCGCTTCAGGAGACAGCTTGAGCGCCCTCTTATAGAAAGTGATAGACCTTCGGAAGCTCTTTTTGGCGTAGTAAACCGTTCCCAGATTGTTGATCGCCTCCGCATAATCCGGTTTCAGCTTGACCGCCTGCTCGTAATTCTTGCGGGCGCTGTCCAGTTGCAGCAACTGGTGGAATGCGATGCCGGTTTTGTTTTTCAGAATGGCATCTTTCGCCGGACCGTCGCCGAAAGCCTCAATGGCTTCGCGGTACATTTTGCGCGCCATGTAGATATCACCCCTCATCTCTGGCGAAAGGGGCGTCTTCGGCGTTTCGACGGCGGGCGGTGCGGGAACTCTGGCGCCGTCCAGCATCGCATTGCTTGTCTGCGCGAAAGCCAATGCGGAACAGAGGGTTGCCACTACAGCAATGAAGACAGGCCGGAAAACCATGGTGGCCTCCTTGTCTTATTTAAACACACCAAAGATGCGCCGGAGTATTCCTTTCTTCTCCTTCTTTGGTTCCTGCTTCTGAGCCGCCGCCGTGGGTGAAGAGGGAGGCTCGCCCCCAGCCTGCCGCGCAGCCCTGCGCGCAATGTCGGCGGGCGATACCTGGCCGTCTCCGGGCGAGCCCGTAATGGTGGGAGCGCTGCCGGCGGCAGGCGCCGGAACTGGCGCCGCCGGTGCCGTATCCCACCCTGTAACATTCGTAACATTCGTACGGCCCCCGCCATGCAGCGGGCAGAAACCCACCGGCTCCGTGCCCGCGATGAACACTTCCGGCCGCGAACTTGGACAGGCGGACGTTGACGGCATGCCCGACAGCGGATCCACATCCACCGACACAATTCCCGTCGGCGCCTTGAACGGCTTGGCATCGCGATACTCGCGATACCCGAGCGCCCGT
>Ga0209849_1000157_pt1 | contig 10540 bp, 8 predicted proteins | sample OrgsoiDNA2013048_FD_185798 | JGI IMG/M metagenome (GOLD analysis project Ga0209849, IMG submission 185798) | Permafrost soil microbial communities from the Arctic, to analyse light accelerated degradation of dissolved organic matter (DOM) -... | ecosystem: Environmental > Terrestrial > Soil >... | reverse complement strand
TGCAGTCAGCCGATACCAGCCCATTGTTCGGATTCGGATCGGCGCAGGATTTTGCCGATTCCAGCCGGGTGATCGCGTTCGCTTCGTCGAGCGGCTTGGGACTGCCGGATCGCGATTACTACGTGAAGGACGATGACAAATCGAAGGAGACGCGGGCGCGGTATCTGGAGCACGTGGCGCGAATGTTCGAACTGCTGGGCGATGCCGCCCCAACCGCGAAGGCTGAAGCGCAGACCGTGATGGAGATAGAAACGGCGCTGGCCAAAGCATCGCTCACGCGCGTGGAGAAGCGGGACCCGTACAAGCTCTTCCACAAAATGGCGCGGGCGAAGCTGGTGGAGATGACGCCTTCGTTCGGGTGGAGCGCCTACTGGAAGGCGATCGGTCTGGCGCCGCCGGGCGAAGTCAACGTGACGGAACCGGCGTTTTTCCAGGAAGTGGAAAAGCTGCTCAAGGGCCGCGGCACCGCGGATTGGCGGGTCTATCTGCGGTGGCATCTGGCGCACCAGGAGGCGGCCTATCTTTCGGCAGCCTTTGTGAAGGCTAATTTCGATTTCTACAGCAAGTATCTGCGCGGCGTGGCCGAGATGCAGCCGCGGTGGAAGCGCTGCGTGAGATTGGTGGATCGCGATTTGGGCGAAGCGCTGGGGCAGGTCTTCGTCGCCAAAACCTTTCAGGGCGACACTAAAGCCAATGCGCTGGCGATGACCAGGGAGATTGAGAAGGCCATGGAAGCCGACCTGGCGCGGCTTGCGTGGATGGGAGAGGAAACCAGGAAGCAGGCGCTGGTGAAGTTGCATGGGGTGGTGAACAAGATCGGCTATCCCGATCAATGGCGGGACTATAGTTCGCTGCGCGTGGCGCCCGGGGATTTCGCGGGCAACGCGGACCGGGCGGTGGAATTCGAATCGAAGCGGCAGTTGAACAAGATCGGCAAGCCGGTGGACCGCAAGGAATGGGACATCACGCCGCCCACGGTGGACGCCTATTACAATCCGCAGATGAACGACATCAACTTTCCCGCGGGCGTGCTGCAGCCTCCGCTGTTCGACCCCAAGATGGATGACGCGCCCAACTACGGGAACACCGGGGCGACCATCGGGCACGAACTGACACACGGGTTCGACGATGAGGGCCGGCAGTTCGACGCCACGGGGAATCTGCGCGACTGGTGGACGAAGAAGGACGCGGACGAATTCGTGGAGCGGGCGAGTTGCATCGCGAACCAGTATTCGCAGTACACCGTGGTGGACGATATCAAGATCAACGGCAAGCTGACGCTGGGTGAGGATACGGCCGACCTGGGCGGCACGATTCTGGCGTATATGGCGTGGAAGGATGCGACTGGCGGCAAGCCATTAAGCCCCGTGGGCGGGTTCACGCCGGACCAGCGATTCTTCATCGGGATGGCGCAATGGGCTTGCGGCGATGAGCGGCCGGAGAGCAAGCGGGTGAGCGCGGTGACGAATCCGCATTCGCCGAATGAATACCGGATCAACGGCGTGGTGAGTAATATGCCGGAGTTCGGGAAGGCGTTTTCCTGCAAGGCCGGGCAGAAGATGGTGCGCGAGCAGGCGTGCAGGGTTTGGTAGTAGGATAGGCCTCCTGGCCTGTCTCAAGTACGTTCGGCATATCGGAACGACAGGCCAGGAGGCCTATCCTACTACACTGAAATGCTTTTCCATTTGCCGCGGCGGAAGAGGATCACGGAGACCACCGCCAATACCGATTCCGCGATGCAGATGGCCAGGTACACTCCGCGCGGGCCGAGCCCGGTTGAATGCGCCAGCCACCAGGCCAGCGGCAGTTGCAGCATCCAGTAGCAGAACAAGTTGATCCACGTGGGCGTGGCGGTGTCGCCGGCCCCGTTGAAGGCTTGTTCCATAATCATTCCCCAGGCGTAGAACGGATAGCCGATACTGATGTAGCGGAGCGCGGTGACGGCGATGGGCGCCATTACGGGGTCGTCGGTGAAGAGCCTGACGAGCCCGTGGGCGAACGCAAACAACAGGATTCCGACCAGCGTCAGGAACGCCATGTTGTAGGCGCCGGCCAGCCAGACCGCGCGTTCGGAACGGTCGGGCCGCTTGGCGCCGAGGTTTTGGCCCACCAGCGTGGCGGCGGCGCTGCTGATTCCCCACGACGGCAGGATGGCGAACAGAATGATCCGGATGGCCAGCGAATAGCCGGCGATGGCGGCGCTGCCGAACATGGCGTTGATGCGGGCCAGGCTCAACCAACTGGCGGTGGAAATGAAGTACTGGACCATGGCCGTGCCGGCGACCCCGAGGAGGCGGCGAAGCACCGGCCAGTCCAGGCGCAGATGGCGGACGGAGACGGCCACGCGGGCGCGTCCGCCGAACAGGACATAGAGCTGATAGATCACGCCGATGCCGCGGCCGATGGTGGTGGCCACGCCAGCGCCCGTAACCCCGAGCTTCGGGAAAAAAGCCCAGCCATAGATGAAGCAAGGGTCCAGCACAATGTTGATCAGGTTCGCCATCCACAGCGTCCGCATGGCGACGGCGGCGTCGCCCGAACCGCGGAATACGCCGTTGATCAGGAACAGAAGCATGATGCAGGCGTTGCCGCCGAGGATGACGGAAGCATAGCCCGAGCCGATGCGGATCATTCCCGGCGTGGCGTTCATCAGGCCGAGCAACTGGGGCGCGAAATGGGCGCCGGCGATTCCCATGACGATGGCCACCAGGATGCCGAAGCCGATGGCCTGGACGGCGGCAATGGATGCGCCTTCGTTATCCTTTTCGCCGATGCGGCGCGCGACAGTGGCGGTGGCGGCCATGCTCAGGCCAAGCGCGATGCTGAAGATGAGCACCACCAGGGCTTCGGTGAGACCCACGGCGGCCATGGCGTCGGAGCCCAGGCGCGCAACCCAGAAGGCGTCGACAACGCCGAAGGTGGATTCCATGGCCATCTCCAGCACGGTCGGGATGGCCAGCAGCGCGATGCCGCGGCTCAGGCTGCCTTCGGTGAAATCCTGATGCGTGCCGGCGATGGCTTCGCGGAGGAATTCGAGTTTGGTGTTGCGGGTACGCTGTGTGCTGGCTTCCATAAAGACCTCTCCGGAGACATGCTCCGCTTACGCTGAATATTGAAGGAAAGGGGATCGAGAGTAGGCGCAAAAACCGTGCGGGCCGAAATTGCCTGCGCGGTTTTGCTATCGATCTACAGCGACAGAGGTCGTAAACATGTGCGTCACCTGCTTAGAGAAAAGTCTAGCACACAATCCTAGACCCACTCCAAGGCGCCCTTCTTATAAGCCCAGACGTAGCCGACGGCCAGGATCGCCAGAAACACCGCCACCTCGGCAACCCCGAACCATCCCATGCGCAGATACCGCACGGCCCACGGGAACAAGAAGATGGTTTCCACGTCAAAAATTACAAACAGGATGGCAATGATGTAGAAACGCACGGTGTAGCGGCCGCGCGAATCCGAGGCGGCTTTTATGCCGCACTCATAAGCCTCCAGTTTGACGGCGAACGGCGCCGATGGACGAATCAGCTTGGCGGCCAAAAGCCCGACAACGGGAAATGCGATCGCCGCCGCCAGGAAGATGAAAATCGGAAGGTAACCGCTCAGCATCGCATCACTATAACACGTGCTACGCCCGGAGTTTCTTGTAGGCCGCCAGGCAGCGTTCGGCAGTCTCAAGCGGCGGGAAGCGGCTGCCTTCCTGCTCGATCAGGTAATACTCGACGCCGCCTTTCAATTCGGCGGCGGCGAAGATCTTCTTCCACGGAACTTCCCCTTCACCGAATAGAGCCTTGTATCCCTTATCGGCGCCGCTGCCGGCGGCCCATTCTTTGAGGTGCAGACACTTGATGCGGCCGGGGTTGGCTTTGATCCAGGCAACCGGGTCGGAGCCCTTTTCCACACAGGTGCCGACGTCAAGCTGCAGCATGACGTCTTTGGGGGTGTTGGCGGCAATCACTTCCATGGGGCGCTTGCCTTCAAGCGGTGTGAACTCAAGCTGGTGATTGTGGTAGCCAGTGCCCATCTTGAGAGGCCGGAGTTTTTCGGCGGCTTGCGTGAGCGTTTCGCCGACCGCTTTCCAGCCATCCAGGTTGGTGACGTTGCCGGCGCTTGCCAGCACGATGTATTTGGCGCCGATGGTCTGGTTGAGGTCGATGGCTTTGGCGATGCCCTCGGGCTTTAGCGCATTGATGCCGTTGTGCGTGGAGTTGCAGCGGATGCCCAGATCGTCCAGGAGCTTGCGCACATCTTTTGCCTGCTCCGGCGTCCAACTGTAGTACGGCGCGTAGAACTCGACCACCTCGTAGCCCATCTTGGCAACGGCGCGAACCGTGCCCGGCAGGTCCTTGGCAAGGTCGTCGCGAACCGAGTAGAGTTCCAGGCCGATGGGGATGTGCTTGGCCGCGAACGCCAGCGGAACGGCCGCGGTTGTGGCCAGTGTTGTGCCCAGAAACGAACGCCGTGTCAAAGCTTGCGATGGCATGACCAAAAACATAGCACATCGACGCGCATGGCCGGATCGGTTACTCGGCACTACTCCCACCGCAACGCGCTCATCGGATCGATCCCCGTAGCCCGCCGCGCCGGGACGTAGCCTGCGAGCGCCGTTACGGCTGCGATTCCGAGCGAAGCCGCGGCCATCGTTAGCAAGTCGGTAGGCTTAACGCCGAATAGCTGCGCCTGAATCAGCCGCGTTACCCCGTAGGCGCCGGCAAGTCCGAATCCAACGCCGATTCCAGCCAGCGTCAGCGTTTCGCGCAGAACCATCCATACCACCGTGCCTTGCCCCGCGCCGAGCGCCATGCGAATGCCGATCTCGCGCGTGCGGCGCGCCACCATGAACGCCATAACGCCATAAAGCCCTAGCGCGGCCAGCAGCGTGGCGAGACATCCGAACACGCTCGAAAGCGCAGCCAGCAGCCGCTCGGTGAGCAGCGAGATCTCCATTTGGTTGTCCACCGTGCGCATGTCGTACATCGGCACGTTGGCATCGACTGCCCGAACTGCCGTGCGCAGCGTATTGAACGCCTGTGTCGGATCGCCCTTGGCGCGCACGTAGACCGTACCCCCGGTAGCAAACCCCTTCTGGTCGCTGGGGATGTAGAGCTCGTAGGGAATCTCGTCGCGCATGCTTTCGTATTTCGTGTCTCCCACCACGCCCACGATCTGGATATCCAACTTCGTTCCCGGGTCGATTCCCATGCCGATGTGGCGGCCCAGCGGACTGGCGCCCCCAAGATATCGCTTGACGAATTTCTGGTTCACAATCCCGACTTTGGGCGCGCCGGCGTCGTCGCGGTCGTTGAAGTCGCGGCCCAGCACCACTGGAATCTTGAGGGTCTTGAAGAACCCGGGACTGCAATACTGCATGTGCGGATCGGGGCGCTCATCCTGCTTGGCCGAGTAACCTTCAATGGTGACCCAGTTGTCCCACTCGTTGTCTTCGAGCACCGGGACTACCGCGAAAGTGTGAGATTCCACGCCCGGGAGCGCGCTCAACCGTTCGCGCATGCGGCGGTAGTAATCCGCACTCCACTTAGGATCGTAGCGGCTCATGGTGGGGTCCACATCGAAGGCGAGCAAATTCCCGACCTCGAAGCCGGGGTTCAGCGTCTTCAGGTTGCGCAAGCTTTGCACGAACAACCCCGCGCCGATCAGCAGCAGCAGCGACAGCGAAACCTGCGCCACCACCAGGCCCTTGCGCAATTGGGCGGAGCCGCCGCGGATCACCGCGCCCGCCTGGTCCTTTAATGTATCCGCCAGTTTCGGCCGCGTGGATTGCAGCGCCGGAATCAATCCGAAACCCGCGCCCGCCAGCAGCGAGATGGCGAACGTGAAGCCGAGGACCGTCCAATCCGGCGTGCTGGATAGAGAGAGCGGAGTGTGGCCGGAGGGCAGAAAATCAATCAACGCCCGGTCGACGATCACTGCCAGACCAACGCCCAAAGACCCGCCAACCGCCGCCAGCACGAGACTCTCCACCAGGAGTTGGCGGATGATCCTGCCGCGCCCCGCGCCCAATGCCAGGCGAACGGCGATCTCCTTCTGCCGCGCCGAAGCGCGCGCGATCAGCAGATTCGCCAGATTCGAGCAGGCGATCAAAAGCACCAGGCTGACGATGCCCATCAGCGCGAAAAGCGGCTTCGAGTACGTCCTGCGCAGGTTCGACCGGCCCTTCGATCCGGGCATCGCCTCCATCCACATCTTCAGGAACTCCTGTTTGACGAATGGCGAGGCCTTGGCGAAAGGCTTCTCCGTCACTTCGCGGTTCAGGATCTGGTGGAAGAGCGGCTGCAGTCCGGCTTGCGCCTCCTCAATCGTCATCCCGGGTTTGAGGCGGCCGAAGACCTCCGCCCAGCGGAAGCGGTCGTTGTTCAAACGGCCGAAATCCGAGCGCGGCAGATCGTCTTTCATCGTCATCGGGATGCGAATCTGCGGCGCGCGGCCCGGCTCCACTCCGTCGAACCCCGCCGGGCTCACGCCGATGATCGTCAGCGACCGGCCGTTGACCACGATCTGCTTGCCGACGATGCGCGGGTCCGCGCCGAAACGCGCGCGCCAATAGCCGTGACTGAGCACGGCCAGCGGATGCCCGCCCTGAATCAGGTCGTCGGCAGCGGTGAACACGCGGCCCGCCGCCGCTCCGATGCCGAGCACCGGGAAGTAGTTGCCCGAAACAAAATCCGCCCCGATCAACTCCGTGCCGCCCTGGAACGACGCACTCACGGTACTCGGGTAGGTGCAGAACATGCCGCTGAAGACCTGGTTCTTGTCGCGGATTTCCCGATACATCGGGTAAGAGATTCTATCGGGCCCGTTGTTGCCGCCGTAATGTTTACCGCGGCCGGCCAGCATCACAAGCCGCTCCGGATCTTTCACCGGAAGCGGCTGCAAAATGAGCTGGTGGATGAGTGTGAAGATCGCCGTGTTGGCGCCGATGCCCAGGGCCAGGGAAAGCACGGCTACGGCCAGAAAGACGGGCGACTTGCGCAGCGTGCGCAGGGAATACCGGAAATCTTGCAGTAGGGCGGCCATCGACGGTTATACTCCGCAACGCCGAAAAGGTTACGCATCCGCGGCTATGAATCCACGGAATGTTATCCTGGGGTCAACAGCGCGTGTTTCTTAAAACCCAACTCCCCCGGGCCGGAGCACTGATCGTTGGAACGCTTCTGTTTTTCGGAGCGGTGTACGCTTTCCAGCGGCCCTTTCGCGTGTATCCGGGGTTCGAGTACACCAACTTCCCGCTTCCCAAGGATTATCAGGACAAGAGCGAATGGGCCTTCGCGCGGCTGATGTATCCTCCGGTTGCGCCGCGCTATGGAGGCGCGGAGTTTCTGGGAAGCTGGAAGCAGGGGCAATCCAACTGGACCATGGACTATCCACGCTCGGACCGGCACCTTTCGGCGGCGGTGCGGCGACTGACGCGCGTGCATGCGCGTTCCGTGGAGCAACCGGTGGACCTGGATGAAGGCGACCAGTTCGACTGGCCCTGGCTCTACGGCGTGGAGGTGGGCCATTGGGAGTTGACCGATGCCCAGGCAAAGGCGCTGCGCGAGTTCCTGTTGCGCGGCGGCTTCTTCATGTGCGACGATTTTCACGGCACGATTGAATGGGACTTCTTCAGCGCCAGCATGCGCAAGGTGTTTCCCGACCGGCCCATCGTGGAGATTCCGAACGGAGACCCGATCTTCCACACAATTTACGATCTGGACGACCGGTACCAGGTTCCGGGCGCGCTGTTCCTGGAAACCCACCTCACCTACGAAAAATTCGGCAAGGTGCCGCACTGGCGCGGCATTTATGACGACCGCAACCGGGTGATTGTGGCGATTTGTTTCAACATGGACCTGGGCGATTCGTGGGAGCACGCGGACAATCCGGAGTATCCCGAGAAGTTTTCCGCGCTGGGGCTCAGGATTGGATTGAATTATTTGATTTACTCGATGACTCACTGAACGTAGGGTAGGCCTCCTGGCCTGCCTGGCATGAAAGGGTGAATAGCAAATGAACTGGAGCGCGACAGCCGCATTCTTATTGGCTCTGGCGGTGGTGTTGGGCGCGTTTGGCGCGCATGGTTTGAAAGACCGTCTGGATGCGTATTCTTTGGGGGTGTGGGAGAAGGCGGTGTTTTACCACTTCATTCACGCCCTGGGAATGTTGGTGGTGGCGTTGTTGCCGCGGACCGGGACATTCGCCGAATCGGCGGCGGCGTGGGTTTGCGCGCTGCTGGCCGCGGGGATTGTGATTTTCTCCGGCAGCCTTTATGCGCTGGCGCTGACGGGGCAGAGGGCGTTGGGGGCGATCACGCCAATTGGCGGGGTGTCATTCATCGCCGCCTGGTTGATGTTGACGTGGTACTTGATGGTGCACAAGTGAACGGTTCACAAATGACCAGCCCGAATGGATTCGATCTTTCCGCGGCGGCCCGGCAAGAGATGCTGGAGCACGGGTTTGAGCCCGACTTTCCGCCGGAGGTGGAGAGTCAGTTGGCGGGAATTGCGGCCCAGCCGGTCGACGGTGCTCTGAAGGATCTGACTGCGCTGTTGTGGTCTTCGATCGATAACGACGACTCGCGGGATCTGGACCAGATCGAGTGGGCCGAGCGGGCGGCGGGCGGCATCCGCGTGCTGGTGGCAATTGCGGATGTGGATTCGCTGGTTCCGAGGTCCACGCCAATCGACACTCACGCGGCGCGCGAGACCACCACGGTGTATGCGGCCATCCGCACGTTCCCCATGTTGCCGGAGAGGCTTTCGACGGACCTGACTTCACTCTCCGAGGGCGCGCTCCGGCCATCCATCGTCATTGAAATGCTGGTGTCGGCCGATGGCTCGATTGCTTCCAGCGGCACGTACCCGGCCCTGGTGCGCAACCGGGCGCAATTGACTTACAGCGCGGTGGGACCGTGGCTGGAGGGCACGGCTGCGGCGCCGGGGAAGATCGCGGCGTCGGCCCCGTTGCAGGCGCAGCTTAAGCTGCAGGATGAAGCGGCGCAGGCGTTGCGCGCGGCGCGGCATCGGTTGGGGGCGCTGACTTTCGACCGCGCGGAGGCGCAGCCGGTCATTACCAACGGCCAGGTGCGGGACATCGGCGCGCGCTTCGCCAACCGGGCGTCGCAGTTGATTGAGGACTTCATGATCGGCGCCAATGAAGTGATGGCCCGAAGGCTGCGCGATGCGGGCGTCTCCTCCATTCGCCGCGTGGTGAAGGCTCCCGAACGCTGGGCGCGCATTGTGGATCTGGCGGAACAGTACGGCGATAAGCTTCCGCCGGAGCCGGACGCGGGCGCGCTCAATGCTTTCCTGATGCGCCGCAAGCAGGCCGATGCGGTGCACTATGCCGATGTCTCGCTATCGGTGCTCAAGCTGATGGGGCCGGGGGAATATGTGGCGTCGCGGCCGGGCGATACCGGGCAGGGGCACTTCGGCCTGGCGGCCCAGGATTACACGCACTCCACCGCGCCTAACCGGCGTTTCGCGGACCTGGTGACGCAGCGGCTTCTGAAGGCGCTGGCGGCAAAGGCCGCGCCCCCGTACACGGATGACGAGTTGGATGCGATTGCGCGCAACTGCACCCTGAAGGAAGACGCGGCGCGAAAAGTGCAGCGCGACATGATCAAGCGGATTGCCGCAGTGGCGCTGCAGCATCGCGTGGGTCAGTCGTTTTCGGCCGTGGTGACTGGCGTAACACCCAAAGGTGTGTTCGTGCGCATCGTGGATCCGCCGGTGGAAGGGCGGCTAATGCGTGGCGACCACGGAGTGGACGTGGGCGACCGGATGCAGGTGACGCTGCTGGGCGCGGATCCACAACGCGGGTTCATTGACTTTGGGAGGTAACGGGAATGCTTCGACATACGGTAGCCACGCTGGCCTATCGCGGCGGCAAGGCGATTCGTGGAGCGCCGGCGGATTTCAGCGGTTTCCGGGCGGCCGACGGCACGCGGACGCCGGGCCAGATTCTGGCGCACATTGGTGACCTGCTGGAGTGGGCGCTGAAGGCGGCCGACGGCAAGATGGAATATCGCCAAACGCCGCCGCAAACATGGGAGCAGGATTCAGCCCGATTCTTTCGGGCCCTGGAGGCGCTCGATGCGCGACTGGCGTCCCCTGAGCCACTGGGCTTTCCGGCGGAGAAACTGTTCCAGGCGCCGATCGCCGATGCCCTGACGCACGTGGGGCAGATCGCAATGCTACGGCGCATGGCGGGAGCGCCGGTGCGCGGCGAGAACTACTTCAAGGCGGAGATTACGGCCGGCCGCGTCGGGGCTGACCAAGCCGCGCCCGGCTTTGAATTCGACTAACGCCACAGGCAGACGAAATCCGTAAGTCGAAAGACCCGCACGACCCTAACGGGATCCGGATCTGGCGGACCGTCTGCCCCACCACTTCAACACCGGTGGCCGGGTTTGGTGGCGCAGGCGGTCTCGCCTGCGAATTGTCGGCACTAGCCGGCGTGGGCCTCGGATTTCAAGGGTTGGACGATGTCCTTGGGTTCGGGCCGGGTGATATCGATGCTGCCTTTAAAGTAGGCGCCATCGTCG
>Ga0209849_1000153_pt1 | contig 10613 bp, 12 predicted proteins | sample OrgsoiDNA2013048_FD_185798 | JGI IMG/M metagenome (GOLD analysis project Ga0209849, IMG submission 185798) | Permafrost soil microbial communities from the Arctic, to analyse light accelerated degradation of dissolved organic matter (DOM) -... | ecosystem: Environmental > Terrestrial > Soil >... | reverse complement strand
CGCCAATATCAGCGGGCCGTGGAGCGTCAATTGGAAGCCGGCCCCGGCCCGCCCATGAAGCTGTCGCACTTTCTGATCATGCGAGCGCGGCGAGGGGGCGAGTCAGACTGAATCAGGCCAGCGCTACCTTGTATAGCGCCACTAGTTTTCCCCAGGCACGCTCGGCATCCGGTTTGCTATAGATCGGCTTGCCGTTCTGGATGGGCATGTCCGGCACGCACCAGCCATGCAGCGCTCCCGGATATACTTCGATTTCGGCGGGCACTTCGGCGGCTGCGAAGGCTTCCTTCAGCTTGTCCTTGGCGTCCGGTTGACGCGCGTCGTCGTTCGACGCCACGCCGAAATACATACGCGCCTTGATCTTGGGCGCGAGCAGATGCGGGCTCTCCGGTTTGTCGGTCACCAGGCCGCCTCCGTGGAACGATGCGCCCGCGCCAATGCGATTGGGCAGCGCCGCGGCGGTCTTCACAACCAGCGGTCCACCCATGCAGTAACCCTGGGTTCCGATCTTTTTTGCCTTGTTCACTTCTTTTTGCGCGTCGAGGAAGGCCACGTAAGCGGCGGCATCCTTCTCACCGTTTCCGGGCGCGTTGACCGACGCCATCAGCGGCATGAGCTTCGCCATGTCGGCCGGATTCTGGAAGCTGAAATTGGAGGCATCCGAGAACGGAGCTTTAGCGACGCGATAAAAGGGATTGGGCACCAGGACGGAATATCCTTCAGCGGCAATACGCTTGCCTATTTCGCGCATGGAGGGCCGTAAGCCGAACGCGTCGGGCCAGATCAGCACGCCCGCGTGGGAGCCGGTCTTCGGGTGAATGAACGCGGCGTCGCAGGTTCCGTCGCCCATCTTGATCTCGACGTTGGTTTCGACCACGTCAAGGCCTGCCGCCGAGGCCGGCCCTGCCGTAGCGGCCAGGCCCGCGGCCATTGAGAGAGCTACAAAGTCGCGCCGTGCGATATCGCCGGGCTGCCTATCGTTCTTCTGTTGGTCTTTCTGGTCTTCCATTCATGACTCCTCTTTCAGAGAGTTTATCTCATCCTGTACCGATCACGCGCCTCCCTTCAATCCGATACTTGCCGCCGATCGCAATCCGGATGGCCTCCGAATAAATGCGGTGCTCCTCTGTTAGAATCCGCGCCGAGAGTGTCGTGACCGTGTCCTCATCCAGCACCGGCGCCGCCGCCTGAATTACAATCGGCCCGGCGTCCAGCTCTTCGTCCACAAAGTGCACCGTGCAGCCGGTAATCCTGACGCCATGTTCCAGCGCCTGGCGCTGCGCATCGAGGCCCGGGAACGCCGGCAGCAGAGAAGGATGAATGTTCAGAATCCGGTTCGGGAACTGGCGGATGAACCAGGCGCTGAGCAGACGCATGAAGCCCGCCAGGCACACCAGTTCCACGCCATGGCGGCGCAACTCGTCCACCAGCATGCGGTCGTAGATTTCGCGGTCCAGCCCCTTCGAAGGAATGCACACGGCGTTGAGCCCCCGCAGGCGGGCCGTTTCGAGACCTTGCGCCTCCGGCCGGTTAGAGATCACAACAGCGATGGAGGCGTCAACGGTACCGGCCGCGATGTTGTCCGCGATCGCCTCCATGTTCGAGCCGCGCCCGGAAATCAGGATCCCGATGCGCGTCACCGGTACTCCACGCGAGGCCGTCCGCGTTTGCCGGCCACTACTTCGCCGATGACGAAGGGCCGTTCGCCCAGCTTGCCGAGCACTGCTTCGGCGCGCGCAACTCCGCGGGCCGCGACCGCCAGAATCATCCCCACCCCCAGGTTGAACGTCCGCCGGTAGTCGTCATCGGGAATATTTCCAAGGCGGCGCAGCACTTCGAACAGCGGCGGAATAGGCCACGAACCGGTGTCGATGACCACTCCGAATTCCTTCGGCAGCATGCGCGGCGTGTTGCCGGTGATGCCGCCGCCGGTGATGTGCGCCGCGCCCTTCAGCAGCCGGGCGGCCATCAATGCGCGAATAGGTTTCAGATAGCTGCGGTGTACCGCCAGCAGCGCGTCGCCCAGACTTGCGCCCACTTCCGGCAGCACTGTCCTGGGGCTGTAGCCTGCGACGTCGAACAGCAGTTTGCGCGCGAGCGAGTAGCCGTTGGTGTGCAGCCCGGTGGAAGGCAGCGCCAGCAGCGCGTCTCCGGCCCGAATGCGCGTGCCCGTGAGCAGTTGGGAGCGCTCGGCGGCGCCCACGATAAAGCCCGCCAGATCGTATTCCCCTTCGTCATAGAGGCCCGGCATCTCGGCGGTTTCTCCGCCAATCAGCGCGCACCCGTTGTGGCGGCAGCCGCGCGCAATTCCCGAAACCACGGCGGTGGCCACGGCGGCGTCGAGCCGGCCCACCGCGAAGTAGTCCAGGAAGAAAAGCGGAACGGCCCCCTGCACGGCAATGTCGTTGACGCAGTGGTTGACCAGGTCCTCGCCCACGGTACCGTGCCGCCCGGTGAGGAACGCGACCTTCAGCTTGGTGCCCACGCCATCGGCCGAGCTGACCAGAACCGGCTTGCGAAAGCCCGCAAGCTGGTACATGGCGCCGAAGCTGCCAATATCGGAAAGCACGCCCCGGGTGAACGTGCGGCGGGCGAGCTTTTTGATAGCCGAGACGGCGCGATCGGCTTCATCGATATCCACGCCGGCATCGCGGTAGCGGACTGGTCTGCGAGTGGACAAATCCCAGTATACGGCGCAGGGATTCAGAACTTATAACTGAAACCCATCGAGACGACCGGATAGAACTTGAAAGGAGTCAGGGAATTATTGAGCTTGGTTTGCTCGGATAGAAGGCTGGTTTGAACAGTTGAATCCGTGGCGGTATTGGCGCAACCGATCGCCGGGCTAATGAGACACGCACTCCCGGCGAGGTTCAGGTTGGCGCGCGGCGATCCCTGGTAGACGACACCGACTTCGAAACTAAGCCCGAAATGCTTCTCGCTCCGCGGCAGTAAATTCCCAAACCCCAGCAGAATCATAGGAGCGACTTTGGCGGCGCTCAGCGTACCCGAACCCGAGACGGGACTCGCCTGGCTGCTATAAAAGTTTGTCCCTCCCAGCGTGAACTGCTGGCCGGCCGGCACGGAAGCGGTAGCATTCACACGGTTCCCGTCGTAGATCAGGACTCCCGGGCTTATGTGGAAACTTCCAATCAGAAACTGGTCATAGGTGATCTGGGCAGATCGAAGCTTTAGTTGGCCGTTGTAGTCGATTCCATCCTTCGCAAAGCTGTGGTCGAAATTGAAGGCGTTCAATCCAGCTCGAATGTTGGAGTGGCTGGTCACCGAGACAGCGCCTTGTATACCGACGCCGAGGGTTGATACGTTAACTCCGACGCCAAGTTCCGGCTTGAAAGACTGGCCAAAAGCGCGGGAAGAGAAATAACCGCTGAAAGAGAGCAGGAGCGGCATTACAAGTACTAAACGTTTAGACATCATGTTTGAGACTCCGGGTAGTGTAACAACAAGCATAGCATAATAGGCTCCTTTACTCCTAAAATAGACAAATTCCGGTATCCGGCGTAGAATGCTCAACAAAGTTCGTTAGTGTCTTTATGAAACAATCGATAGCGAAAGTGTTAACAGCGCTGCTTGTGTGCCGCGCAATTGCCCTCGCCCAATCCCATCCGGCCGTAGCCATAAGCAACGCGAAAATAGTGACGGTCAGCGGCCCTGTGATCGCCAAGGGAACGGTGGTGGTCCGCAACGGATTGATAGAAGCAGTTGGAGAGAACGTGCCGGTTCCCGCCGACGCCATGCTGGTGGAGGGTGAAGGTCTCACGGTCTACCCGGGCTTGATCGACGGACTCAGCACGTGGGGCCAGCCCTACACCGCTCCGGCCGCGTCAACCACCGTCACCGCCGGCCGTGGCGGCCGCGGCGCTACAACGACAACTACTACCACTACGCCCGCGGCGGCCGTGCCCGCTGCAGTGTCTACAGTGGCGCCCGCGCGCGGCCCGGAGGATCGCCCGGCCACAACCAGTTGGCTGAAGATCGCCGACGAAGTTACTTTCACCGACCGGCGCATCGAGTCGGCACGCAGCGCCGGTTTCACCACCGCCGTCACGTTCCCCACGCGCGGCATTTTCGCCGGCCAGGGCGCCATTATCGATCTGCTCTCCGATGCCAAACCCGGCGAGATGGTGCTGGTTCCCGCCGCGGGCCAGTACATCTCTCTGTCGCGCGGCAGTGGCGGTGGCGGCGGTATGGGCGGCGGCTTCCCCAGCGCGCTGATGGGCGTGATCTCGTATATTCGCCAGATCTATCTGGATGCGGCGCATTATCAGTTGGTGAAGGATGCATACGCCAGGGATCCGCGCGGTGTCGAGCGGCCGGTATATGACCGGGCGCTCGAAGGCGTGCTGGAATCCAAACGCATTCTGCTGCCCGCCAACCGCCTGGTGGAAATCGACCGCATGCTGCGCTTTGCGGCGGAGTTGAAGCAGCCCGCGATTCTTTACGGCGGCCGTGAAACCTTTCGTCCCGAGGCCGCGGCCCTGCTGAAGAAATTCAACACTCCGGTGCTGTTGAGCATGCGCTGGCCCGAAAAGCCGCGCGATGCCGATCCCGAGGATGTGGAGAGCCTGCGCACGCTTGAGACCCGCGACAAAGCCGCCGGCGCGCCCATGGCGCTGCAGAGCGCCGGCGTCAAGTATGCGCTCTATTCCGACGGCCTGGACCAGCCGCGCGATTTGCAGCGCGCCGTGAAGAAGGCCATCGATGCGGGCCTCTCCCGCGAAGACGCCATCCGCGCCCTCACGCTTTCCCCGGCCGAAATCTTCGGCGTGGCGGATCGGTTGGGCAGCATCGAAAAAGGCAAAATCGGCAATCTGGTGGTTACTCGCGGCGATCTTTTCGACGACCACACCAAGGTGGAAATGATTCTGGTGGATGGCCGAAAATACGTGCCGGCGCCCGATGCCGCTCCCACGGGAGGCCGCGGCGCCACCACCGATCCGGGAGTAAATCGATGAACAAGATATTGCTGCCAGCGCTGCTGGTTGTAGTGCACCTGAGCGCCGAAACCTACGTGATCCGTAACGCCACCATCATGACCGTCGCCAAGGGCACGCTCAAGGGCTCGATTGTCGTGAAGGACGGCAAGATTTCCGAGGTCGGCGAAAAGGTGATGGAGCCGGCGGGAGCGAAAATCATCGACGCCGCGGGTCAGTACGTTATTCCCGGCATCATCGACTGCCATTCGCACATCGCCGCGGATGGCGGCATCAACGAAGGCAGTGTGTCGGTATCGTCCATGGTCGATATCAAGGACGTCATCAACCCCGAGGACATCGCCATCTACCGCGCGCTGGCCGGAGGGGTGACCACGGCCAACATTCTGCACGGCTCGGCCAATCCGATCGGCGGGCAGACGCTGCCCCTCAAGATGCGCTGGGGCAAAGACGCGCAGGGCATGATTTTTGAGGGCGCGACCCCCGGCATCAAATTCGCGCTGGGCGAAAACCCCAAGCGCGCCGGCAATCCCGCGGGCGGACGCGGCGCCCCCGCCACGGTGCAAGCCCGCTACCCCGCCACCCGCATGGGCGTGGAAGATACCATCCGCGAAGCCTTCAACGAAGCCAAGGTTTACAAGGCCGAATGGGACGCCTATGATGCCAGGGCGGCAAAAGGCGAGCATGGGATTCCGCCGCGCAAGGATCTCAAACTGGAACCGCTCAAGGAAGTGCTGGAAGGCAAGCGGTACGTGCATGCGCACTGCTACCGCGCCGATGAGATCCTGATGCTGCTGCGCGTGGCCGACGAGTTCGGCTTCAAGATCCGCACCTTGCAGCACGTGCTGGAGGGCTACAAGGTGGCCAAGGAAATCGCGGCTCACGGCGCCGGCGCCTCCACCTTCAGCGATTGGTGGTCTTACAAAGTGGAAGCCTTCGATGCCATTCCGTACAACGCCGCCATCATGCAGAAGAAAGGCGTGATCGTCAGCCTGAACAGCGACGACGCGGAATTGATGCGGCACCTCAACAGCGAAGCCGGCAAGGCCATGAAGTATGGCGGGCTGAGCGAGACCGAAGCCCTGGCCATGGTGACCTTGAACCCGGCGAAGCAGTTGGGGATCGACAATCGCGTGGGCTCGATCGAGGCCGGCAAGGATGCCGACCTGGTGATCTACGACAAGTTTCCGCTGTCGGATTACGCCAAGGTGCAGAAGGTGCTGATCGATGGCACGATCTACTTCGATCGCGACAATGAAGTCAGTGGCCGCGCGGCCAAACAGGCGGAGAAGCAGAAGTTGATCGACAAAGAAAAACAGAACCAGCAGCGGCCGCAACAGGCGCCCACCAGGAGGCAGGGACAATGAGAATTGTTGGAATCATGGGAATCGTTGGAATCATGGGAATTCTGCTGGGTTGCGGAATGGCCGCATGCGCCGCCTCCGATAACACGTTTTTGATTCGCAACGCCGACGTGTACCCCGTAACGGGCGCCGAGATGAAGGGCGTCTCGGTGCTGGTGCAGGACGGAAGAGTGGCCGATATCGGCGCCAGGCTGGTAGCGCCGAAAGGCATGCGCGTAGTGGAAGGCAAGGGCCTGCGCGTCTATCCCGGCATGATCGATTCCGGCACGGAGCTGGGCCTTTCCGAGATTTCGGCGGTGCGGGAAAGCGTGGACACGGGCGAGTTGGGCGAATTCATGCCGCAACTCCATGCCGTGGTGGCCATCAACCCGGACAGCGAACATTTCGGCGTGGTGCGCGTCAACGGCATCACCAGCGCTATGACCTTTCCCTCCTCGGGCGCGGGCGGTGGCGGGCGTTTCGGCGGCGGCGAACGGCAGGTGATCGCGGGGCAGGCTGCCCTGATTCACACCGACGGCTGGACCTGGGAGGAGATGACCGTCAACCGTTCGGCGGCCATGCACCTGATCTTTCCCAGCACGGGTGGACGCGGCGGCCGCGGCGGAGCGATTCCCGACAGCGTGCTGGAATTGATTCCGGGCGCGGCCGGCGGCAGCTACACGCAGGCGCGGCACACCTATGAACAGCAGCTCTCGAAGCTCAACGACTTCTTCGACCAGGCGCGGCAGTACCAGAAGGAGAAGAACGCGCACGGGGCCGGTTTCAAACCCGACCTGAAGATGGAAGCCATGCTTCCGGTGCTCGAAGGGAAGCTCCCCCTGGCAGTGTCCGCCAGCCGCGCCAGCGCCATTCACGATGCCATTGCTTTCTCCGAAAAACAGCACGTGAAGATCGTAATCCTGCAGCCGCGCGATATCGCCAAAGTCGGGGCCGAACTGAAAGCCAAGAATATCCCGGTGATTCTGGGCCGCGTGCTGGCGCTGCCGGAGACCGAGGACGATGCCTACGACGACGCTTTCACGCAACCCGCCGAAGCCAACAAAGCAGGCGTGAAGTTCGCCTTCGGCACCTTCAATAACGAGTTCGTCCGCAACCTTCCTTACCAGGCGGCGACCGCCGTGGGTTTCGGGTTGCCCTACGATGAGGCGCTGAAGGCCGTCACCATCAACGCCGCCCAGATCTGGGGCGCTTCAAACGACATTGGCTCCGTAGAGAAGGGGAAATGGGCCGACCTGATGGTGACCAACGGTGACCCGCTGGAGACTCAGACCCAGGTCAAGTACCTGTTTATCAAAGGCAGAGAGATCCCGCTGGTGAACAAGCAGACTCGCCTCTACGATAAGTACATGAGCCGGCAGTAACGATCTTCGGCTGGATAAGTATCAATTATGTTTTTGAAAGGCCGGGCGAATCAATCACGATAGTTACCGGCCCTTGGTTTACTAACTTGACTTCCATGGTCGCTTGAAAAACACCGGTTTCGACAGGCACCGGGCCGCTCTTAGCGGCTTGCACAAAGTACTCGTAGAGCGACTGGGCCAGGCCGGGAGGCGCCGCCTGGTCAAAGCTCGGCCGGCGCCCTTTGCGGCAATCGCCATAGAGTGTGAATTGAGACACAATAAGCAACGCTCCACCAGCCTCACTCACACTGCGATTCATCTTTCCGGCTTCATCGGGGAAGACTCTGAGACCGAGCAGCTTACCGGCAAGATAGTCTGCGTCGGCATTGGTGTCGCTTCTTGCAACTCCCAGGAATACCAGCAATCCGGTACGTATGGATCCGGCAGCGCGCCCATCCACGGTAACCGCGGCTTCGCTTACCCGCTGTATCAGCAGTCTCATCCGGTCCTGGCCACTGTAGCACGATGCAGGTGCTAATATGTGTATACGCATGATCGTTGGAACCGGCGTCGACTTAGCCGAAGTGCCGCGCATCAAAGCCTCCATCGAGCGCTTCGGCGCTAAGTTCATCCACCGTATTTACACGGCGGCGGAGATCGCCTACGTGGAGCGCAAGGCCAATAAGTACGAGCGCTACGCGGCGCGCTTCGCGGCCAAGGAGGCCGGCATGAAGGCCATCGGCACCGGCTGGCATGGCGGCGTCACGTGGCGGGATTTTGAAGTCGCCAACCTGCCCTCCGGAAAACCCACCCTGCGCTTGCATGGCGTGGCCGCGCAGATTGCCGAAAAGCTGGGCGTCAGGAACGTCGCGCTATCGCTGACCCACACAGCCGAATTGGGAATGGCCCACGTGATCCTCGAAAACTAGTCTTCGACTCCCGCCAGCCGGAGCTGCGCATCTTCCAGGCGCCTGGCTTCCTGATAAGTGTAGATCATGCGGTGAATCACCGTCAGGTTGGACAGCACCGCGATCACCCACAGCACGGCGGCCATGCGGTCGAGCAGCGCGCCCAGAATGATCAGCACTACTCGCTCCGGCCGCTCCAGAAAGCCCACCTTGCATTTCGGGATCGCGTTTTCAGCGCGCGCACGGGTGTAACTGATCATCACCGAACCGGTCATCACGATGGCCGTCAGCACGATATAGAAGAAGCGGTTGATGGACGCGTAGTAGACCAGCAGGCCAAAGTAGAGAGCCAGGTCCGAGTAGCGGTCGATCACCGAATCGAAGAAGCCGCCGAAGCGCGTCACCTGGTTGGTTTCGCGCGCCACACGGCCATCCACCATGTCGAACAGGCCGGCGCCGATCACCACTACGCCGGCCCAGGTGAAACTGCCGCGCGCGAACAGCCATGCCGCCCAGATGTTGATCACCAGGCCCAGAAACGTAAGTACATTGGGGTGAATCCTGGAAAGCGCGAGCCAGCGTACAATGCGATTGATGGCCGTGCCGAACACGATTCCGATCGCACGCGTATAGGTCATAGCTCAGCCGACGACATCGTGGATGGTGGTCAGTTTAAGGATTTCCAGGTCCTTCACGCCTCCGGGGCTGGTTACCTTGACCTCATCGCCCACTTCTTTGCCCAGCAGCGCGCGGCCAATCGGAGACGTGGTGGAAATCTTGCCGTTGGCGGCGTCAGCCTCTTCGCTGGTGACCAGGTTGTACGTGATCTCTTCGTCACGCTTGATATCCAGCACGACCACCGTCGAGCCAATCCCGACTTTGCCGTGCGGAATCTTCGAGAAGTCGATCATCGAAATCTCGCCCATCCGTTTCTTGAGCTGGTTCAGGCGGGCATTGACGAACCCCTGCCGGTCCTTGGCGGCATGATACTCGGCGTTTTCGCTGAGGTCGCCGTGGGCCCGGGCCGTCAGGATATCCCTCGGCAGCTCCACGTGCAATTCATGTTCGAGCGTGGCAATTTCGTCCTGAAGCTTCTTCTTAATATCGATCATGCCGAGGGAACTGCCCCCAAGGCCACATTATACCGCCATCATTGCACTTGCAAGCGCACCGGCATCTTACTCAGCCCTGGCACGAAGAATCTCATCGGCTACGTCCGTGGCCGCCCGCATTTCGCGCACGTCGTGGACGCGGACCACGTGCGCGCCCCCGAGCACCGCCGCCACCACAGCCGCCGCCGTGGCGAACCTGGTCTCCTCGGGATCCGGGTGTGCCAGAAACGATTTGCGGGAAGGGCCCACCATGATGGGCAGGTCCAGACCGGCCAACTCCCGGAGTTTGCCCAGGATCACGGCGTTCTGTTCCTTGCGCTTCCCGAAGCCAAGGCCGGGGTCGATCACCATCCTGGTTTTATCGATGCCCACATGGCGCGCCCGGCTGATGGTGGCTTCCAGATCGCGGGCGATGGTTCCGATCGGGTCCGGCATCGGCCCCAGTTTGGCCCAGGTTTCCGGGCGTCCGCGCATATGGTTCAGGATGAGCCCGCCGTTGTGGTTGGAGACCGCCCGCGCAAGCTGCGGCTCAAACGTGAGGCCTGAGGGATCGTTGATAATTTCCGCTCCCAGTTCGAGCGCGCGCTCCGCCACTTCGGCCTTGTAGGTATCCACCGAGATCGGCACGCCCAGCGCGTCTTTGAGGCGTTTGAGGACCGGGATGAGCCGGCGCATCTCCTCGGCGGCAGAGATGCGCGCGGAGCCCGGCTTGGTGGATTCGGCGCCGATGTCGACTATGTCCGCGCCCTGTTGTTCCAATTCCACCGCGCGCGCGAAGGCGCGGTCCGGGTCTGAGTACTTGCCGCCGTCGGAGAAGGAGTCGGGCGTGACATTCAGAACGCCCATCAGCACGGTGCGTTCCCCGAGCTTGATCTCGCGCTGCTTCAATTTCCAAAAGAAGAGTTTTCTCACCGTCTATCCAATTTCGCACACT